>Ga0180435_10007518_pt1 | contig 10379 bp, 10 predicted proteins | sample SS_ome_3_FD_132467 | JGI IMG/M metagenome (GOLD analysis project Ga0180435, IMG submission 132467) | Hypersaline lake sediment archaeal communities from the Salton Sea, California, USA - SS_3_S_1 metaG | ecosystem: Environmental > Aquatic > Non-marine Saline and Alkaline > Hypersaline >... | reverse complement strand
TTCGACGCGGCACCAGCCCTCGCGCTCCGTGTCGGCCCTGGCCAGCAGCCGCACCTCGGCGTCGGCCGGACCGTGGATGACGGCGTTCTCCGCGAGGTTGAGGAGCGCCTGCAGGAACTTGTCGGGGTCCGCCCACACGCTGCCCACCTGCAGTTCCATGACCAGCGAGACGCGCCGCTGCGCCAGCAGGGGCGCCAGCAGCGCCTCGACCCTGGCGGCCAGCTCACGCAGGTCGAGGCTGCGCGCCTTCGGCGGCGCGACGTCGACGGTGAGGTCCTCGAGCAGGCGCGTGAGCCGGTCGGCCTCGTCCTCGGCGCGCGCCAGCAGCCGCGCGCGCTGCGCCTCGGGCAGGTCGAAGCGCAGCGCCTCGAGCGAAGCGCGAATCGTCGTGACCGGGGTCCGCAGCTCGTGCGACAGGACCGCCAGGAGCTCGCGCGCGTCCTCCTCGGCCCGGCGGGCCTCGGTGACGTCGCGCAGCAGGACGCCGTCCGCGAAGGGCACGACCCTGAGGCGCCGCCCGCGGGTGGCGATCTCGACCGGCGCCCCGCCCTGCGCGGCCGCCTCGATCCGGTGATCGCGCACCACGGCGATGAGCGGCGCGCCGAGCGCGCGCTCCCGGTCGTCGACCTGCAGCAGCTCCGCGGCGGCGCGGTTGAGGCCCGTCACGCGGCCGTCCTCGACCCACACCACGCCCTCGGCGAGCGCATCGCCCCAGTCGCCGCGATCGGTCTGGTTGGCGTCAGCCATCGACGAGCCGGTAGCCCCGGCCGCGTACCGTCTCGAGCCGCCCCTGGCCGATCCTCGCGCGCAGCTGCGCGACGTGCTGATCGACGGTGCGCTCGGTGCCGATGAAGTCCTCGCCCCACACGCGATCGAGCAGCTCGCCGCGGGTGAACACGCGCCCCGGATGACCCGCCAGGAAGGCCAGGAGCTCGAACTCGCGCCGGGTCAGCGTCACCGACTCCCCGGCGACCGTGACCCGGGCCGCGTCGAGGTCGACGACCAACGAACCCACGGTGAAGCGGCGCTGCGGACGCACGCGCCGCAGCAGGGCGCGCACCCGGGCGACCAACTCGGCGGCGCTGAAGGGCTTGACCAGGTAGTCGTCGGCGCCGGCCTCGAGTCCCTCGACGCGATCGAACTCCGACGCCCTCGCCGTGAGCATGAGCACCGGCGTGGCCCCGTGCTCGCCGCCGCGCATGCGGCGCAGCCAGGCGATCCCGGAGCCGTCGGGCAGCATCCAGTCGAGGACCACGGCGTCGACGCGCTCGAGCTCCGGCCAGGCGCTCGTCGCGTTGGCGGCCTCCACGACGTCGAGGCCGGCCCGCGTGAGGTGGAAGGCGACGAGCTCGCGGATCGCGTCGTCGTCCTCGACCACGAGGACCGTCGCCCTAGCCATGGCTCGCCGTCCGCATGCCGATCACGCCCGTATGGTAGCCAGGCGGATGTCATGGTCGCGTCAGCGACCCCGGCCGGGGGGCGTCCTGCGCGCCTGACGTTGCCCTGACGCGATGACGGCATGCTGCCGCCATGGTACACAGCGGCATGAACGCGTTGGAGCACGAGCTGCAGGAGGTCAACGCCACGGCGGTGCGCATGCTCAGCCAGGTGCGCGAGGGCGTCCAGCTGGCGCGCCGCGCGCTCATCGACGGCGACGCCGAGGCGACCGAGCAGTGCATCGCCGGCGACGCCCGCGTCGACGCGACCCAGCACGAACTCGAGAGCCGCTGCCTGACGATCATCGCCCGTCGGCAGCCGGCCGCCGGCGACCTGCGCTTCCTCGGCGCGGTCCTCCAGGCGCTGGCCGACATCGAACGCGCCGGCGACTACGCGGTGCACGTCGCGCGCGCGGGCGCGGAGCTCGCCAAGCGCCCGCAACTGAAGAAGTACCTCGACATGAACCGCATCCTGGGCATCCTCGACGAGATGCTCGAGTTGACGATGCGGGCCTTGGCCCACGGCGAGGCGGAGACGGCCCGCGAGGCACTCGCCCGCGACGAGGAGATCGACGAGCTGTACGACCAGATCCAGCGGGAGCTGCTGACCTACATGATGGCGGACCCGCACACGATCGACCGCGCCACCACCCTGCTGGCCACGGCCCGCTACCTCGAGCGCTGCGGCGATCACCTCGAGAACGTCAACGAGCACATTCTGTTCTGGCTGACCGGCGAGCGGATCTGAGGCCGGCCGCGGCCGCCGATGCCCCGCGCCGCGGGGCCCGCGCGGCGCGGGGCGCGCCCGACACCCCACGGGACGGGCGCCCGGCGCGTGCCTGGTAGCATCCCCCGATGGTCGAGCTCCCCGTCGCCGACGTGAGCCGTGATCCGCCACGCGGTCCGGACGTGCTCACCCGCCTCGGCGTGCGGCGCTTCGCGCGCTGGCGCTACGCCCGCCTCGCCCTGCAGCTGCCGATCCTGGCGCTGGCGGCCTTCGTCATCGTGGACGGCCTGACCGGCCGCCCGCTGGCGCCGCGCAACGTCGCCACCACGGCGGTGTGGCTGCACTACCGCGGCCTCGTCGTGCTCGCGCTGCTGATCGCGGGCAACCTCTTCTGCGCCGCCTGCCCGCTCATGCTCACCCGCGGTCCCGCCCGGCTGACCAAGCGTCTCCTGGGCCGCGAGCTGCGCTGGCCCGGCCTCCTGCGTTCCAAGGCCCTGGTGGTCGTGCTCATGCTCGCCTTCTTCTACGCCTACGAGGCCTTCGCGCTGTGGAGCAGCCCTTGGCTCACGGCCTGGCTGGCGATCGGCTACTTCGGCGCCGCCTGGGCGATCGACGTCCTCTTCCCCGCCGGCACCTTCTGCCGCTACGTCTGCCCGCTGGGGAACTTCAACTTCGCCCTGGCCTCGGTCGCGCCGACCCAGATCGCCACCGTGAACCCCACGGTGTGCGACGATTGCGCGCACAAGCCCTGCCTGCACGGCCGCATCAGCGACCTGCCGGAGCGCGAGGCCCGCTGGCGGGACGCCGGGGGCGAGCTGCGGGGCGCGATCGACGGCCCGCGCCGCGCCGCGTTCGTGCCGCTGACGGAGGTCGTCGCGCCCAACGGCGCCGGGCGCTTCCCCGGCTGCGAGACCGGCCTGTTCGTGCCGCAGTTGACCTCGAACATGGACTGCACCCTGTGCCTCAACTGCGTGCGCGCCTGCCCCTACGACAACGTCGCGCTGCGGCTCCGCCCACCCTGGCGCGAGGTGGTGCGCGACGGCTGGCGCCACCGCGGGCGCCGCTGGGCGCTGCTCATGGGCGTCATGCTCGCCTGGTGGGGACTCATGAACGCGTTCGCCATGGTGCCCGCCTTCTTCGCGGCGGCGGAGGCCGTCTCCGCCTTCCTCGGCACGCGTGCCGAGTGGCTGATCCTGGCGCTGCTCTACGCCGGCGTGAGCGCGGTCGGCCTCGCCTCCACCCTCGGGGCGTCCTGGCTGGCCGACCGCGTGGCGCGCGGCCGCCGCGCCGACGCGTGGTCGGCGTTCGACCGCTGGGGCTACGTGGTGGTCGTCCTGGGCGCCGGCTTCTGGGTGGCCCACTACCTCTTCCACTTCCTGACCGGCGCGCTGGCGATCGTGCCGGTCTTCGAGCACTTCTTCGCGTACCGCGGCCTCGCGCTCGACCCGAACTGGCGGCTCGCACAGCTGGTCCCGTCGCGCTGGCTCTTCCCCATCGGCGCAGGCGCGGTGACGCTGGCCGCAACGGTCGCGCTGATCGCCACGGCCCGCATCGCGCTGCGCGACTTCGGGGTGCGCGGCATCGCGGCCATGTGGGTGATGGGCGCCTTCGTGCTGTTGGTGACCGTCCTGCAGGTGGTCCTGCTCGGCCTCCCCATGGAGATGCGCGGCACCCTCCTCGGCCCACTGACGGGGGCCCCGTGAGGCGCGGGCGCCGCGCCGCCGCGGGGCTGCTCCTCGCCCTGACCGCGTGGGCCGCCGCCGCGGCGCCGCCGTGCACGCTCGACGAGCGCGTGACGGCGGTCGACGCCGACGCCTACCCCGAGCGCATCGTGCTCGACCCCGCCTGGCGCCTGCCCCCCGGTTACGCGCCGAGCGACCTCGTGTCGGTGTCGGAAGCGGGCTTCGACGGCGAGCTGCTCGTGCGCGCCGTGGTCGTCGACGACCTGCGCGCGCTGCGCGCCGCGGCCGAGGCCGACGGCGTCCGCCTCGCCGTCCAGTCCGCCTACCGCAGCGAGGCCTACCAGGAGACGGTGCACCGGGGCTGGGTGCGGCAGCTCGGGGCCGAGCGGGCGGCCGAGGTCAGCGCCCGGCCCGGGCACTCCGAGCACCAGCTCGGCACGGCCGTCGACCTGCGCTCGGCGGACGGCCCGCCCGCCTGGGACCTCGACGACTGGGCGACCACCCCCGAGGGCGCCTGGGTCGCCGCGCACGCGCACCGCTACGGTTTCGTCGTCAGCTACCCGCGCGACGGCCGCCAAACGAGCTGCTACGCCTACGAGCCGTGGCACCTGCGCTGGGTCGGGCGCGCGAACGCGGCCGCGGCGACCGCCTCCGGGTTAGCCTACCGGGCGTGGCTCCACCTGCACCATCCACCCGCGGAAGCGGCCGCGCCGTGAACGGCGCGGTGGCATGCGCGAGGTCGCACAGGCGCGCGCGCGTCGCGGCCCGCCCGGCCTTCCTGGTTCTCGCGCTGCTCGCCGGCCACGCGTTCGGTCACGCGACGCTGGTGTTCGGCAGCGTGACCGTCGAGCCCGACCCGCCGCCGCCCGGCGCGAGCTTCGCGCTCACGCTGACGCTGGAGGACCCGTCGCTGGCCCCGGTGGAGGACGCCGTGGTGTTCGTCGAGGTGCGGCCCATGCCCGCGGCCGACGCGCCGCTGCCCGCCCCCTCGACCGAACCGCCCGCGCTGCCGCCCCCCCTGCGCTCGGAACGCCTGCTGGAGGTCGCGCCGGCCAGCTACCGCGCCGAGTTCGCGCTGCCCGCCGGCGACACCTACCACCTGCTCGTCCGCGACCAGACGTACCAGTGGGAGGAGGCGAACGCGTCGGTCGTGCTGCCCCTGCTGGGCGACCCCGTCGGCGAGCTGCCCTTCATCCTGCCGCCCACGCAGGTGGCGCCGCGCAGCCTGTGGACGTGGATCGTGTGGCTCGTGGGCCTGCCGCTGCTGGCGGGCGTCGTGGTCACCCTGCTGGTGCTGCGCAGCCGGCCGTCGACCGGCGGGAGCGAGCGCGGCGCTTGAGCCCGGTCGACGCCCTCTCGGGGACGCTCGTCAACACGCTCACGGTGCTGCTGGGCTCCGCCGTCGGCCTCGTCCTGCGCGGCCGCCTCCCGAACCGCATCGGCGCCGTGCTGCTGCAGGCGATCGGGCTGGTCACGCTGTTCATCGGCTTCAGCGCGGCGGCCGACCTGGGGCGCGTGGCGGCGCCGCCGGGCGTCGTGCTCGGCCTGGTGGCGCTGGCCGCCGGCGCCGCGCTGGGGGAGTGGTGGCGCCTCGGCGATCGGCTGGAGGGACTGGGCGACGCGCTGAAGCGCCGCGTGCGCGGGCAGGGGCGCTTCACGGAGGGCTTCGTGGCGGCCTCGCTGCTGTTCTGCGTCGGCCCGATGACGCTCGTCGGCAGCCTGCAGAACGGCCTGGTGGGCGACGCCTCGCTGCTGCTGCTCAAGGCGACCCTCGACGGCATCTCCTCGATCGCGCTGGCCGCGACCTTCGGCTTCGGCGTGCTGGCTTCGGCGCTCGTGGTGCTGCTCTTCCAGGGCGGCATCGCGCTGGGCGCCAGCGCGATCGCCGGCTGGCTGCCGGATCCCGCGATCGACCCGCGCGTGCTGCTGGTCAACGGCGTCGGCGGCCTCATCATCGTCGGCCTCGGGATCACCCTCCTCGAGCTGCGGCGCGTGTCGGTCGCCAGCATGCTCCCTGCGCTACCGCTCGTCGTCGTGCTCTACGAGATCGCGCGGCGGCTCGCCTGAGGGTGTGCGCCCGACCGCTCGCTCGGTCGCGAGCGCGGTACGCTCGCCGCGTGCCTCACCTCGACGACGCCCAACTGGTGGCCCTGGCGCGGCTCGCGCGGCTCGACCTGACGGACGCCGACCGCGAGGCCCTGGGCGCCGACCTCGAGCGGATCCTGGACTACGTGGCGCGCTTGGCCGCCTTCGACGACCCCGACGTCGAACCGCTGCGGCACCCGAACCAGGAGGGCGGCGGCGAGCCGGCCGGCCTGCGGGCGGACGTGCCGGCCGGCGGGCTGCCGACGGCGGCGCTCGAGGCGCTGGCGCCGGCTTGGCGTGACGAGCGCTTCGAGGTGCCGCGGACCGTCGACCAGGACGCCTGAGCGCCCGGCGTCAGCGCAATCGGTCGCGCCCCAGGTAGGGACGCAGCGCGGCGGGCACCACGACGTCGCCGTCCGCGGTCTGGTGCGTCTCGAGCAGCGCGGCGATCGTGCGCGGGAAGGCCAGGGCCGAGCCGTTGAGCGTGTGGACGAGGCGGGTTCTGCCCTGCCCCTGCGCGCCGCCGACGCGGCAGCGGGTCTCGAGCCGGGCCGCTTGGAAGGCCTCCATGTTCGACACCGAGGAGACCTCGAGCCAGCGGGCCTGCCCCGGACTCCAGACCTCGAGGTCGTACTTCTTCGCCTGCGTGAAACCCATGTCGCCGCTGCACATCAGGAGCCGCCGGAACGCGAGCCCCAGGTCGGCGAGCATGCGCTCCGCGATCGCCGTCATCGCCTCCAGCGCGTCGTAGCTCTCCTCGGGCCGCGCGAGCACGACCATCTCGACCTTGTCGAACTGGTGCAGTCGGTTCAGCCCGCGGACGTCCTTGCCGTAGCTGCCGGCCTCTCGCCGGAAGCAGGGGGTGAACGCGCAGTAGCGCAGCGGCAGCACCGCCTCGTCCAGGATCTCCCCGCGGTGCAGGTTGGTGACGGGGACCTCCGAGGTGGGGATGAGGTAGTAGCCGTCCGCCACCTGGTACATCTGGCCCTCCTTGTCGGGGAGCTGGCCGGTGGCGGTGGCCGAGGCGGCGTTGACCAGCAGCGGCGGCGTCACCTCGGTGAAGCCCTCGTCGGCCAGCCGGTCGAGGAAGAACGCCGTCAGGGCCCGCACCAGCCGGGCGCCGTCGCCGCGGAAGAGCGGGAAGCCGGCCCCCGTGATCGTCGTGCCCGCCACGAAGTCCACCCATCCCCGCGCCTCGGCCAGCTCCCAGTGCGGCCGCAGGCCCTCGCCCTCGCGACGCCGGCCGTGCTCGGCGACGACCACGTTCTGCTCCGGGCCCTCGCCGTAGGGCACCGACGGGTGCGGCAGGTTGGGGATCTCGAGCAGGAGCGCGTCCACCCGCGCCGCCAGCTCGCGGTCCCGCTCCTCGCCGCGCTTGACCGCGGCGGCGAGGTCGGCGACACCGGCCATGAGGTCGGTCGCGTCCTCGCCTCGGCGCTTGCGATCGCCGATCTCGCGGCTGCGGGCGTTGCGCTCGGCCTGCAGCGACTCGAGCTCCTGCCGCAGCGCCCGGCGCTCGGCGTCGGCCGCCAGGAGCTCGTCGAGCTGCGGCTCGGCGTCGAAGAGCTGCTTGGCGCGGATGGCCGCGCGCACGTCGTCGGGTCGTTCGCGGAGGGTACGGAGCTCGAGCATCGCCGCCAGTCTACCCGCGCCGGGCGCGGCCCCCGCCGCGTGATAGCCTCGGGCGATGCCGATCGAGGGCTTCACCTACCGACTCAACGCCCGCGGCCGGCCCGCCGGACGGCTCATCCTGCGCACCGGCGAGCGCGGGCGGACGGCCCTGGTCGAGGCGCGCCTGCAGCTGCAAGGCGCCCTCGGTCAGGCGACCTGGGTGCAGACCAGCCGCTGCCACCCCCAGCGTCACCACTCGCTCCGCTGGCACGAGGCGAGCGAGGGCGGCGGCGACGCCCGCAGCTACGAGGTCCGTTTCGACGGCGACGCCGGGCTGGTCACCGCCACGCGCGGTCGTCAGGACCAGGCCAGCGTCCCCTACCTGCGACCCTACCGCGACCCGCTGTCGCTGCTGCGCGAGCTCCGCGCCGTGACGGCGGCGGCCGTCGCCGGTGATGGCGGTCCCTCCGTCCCCTGGCGCGTGCCGTTGCTGGGCAAGGACGTGGCCGTCGCCCGCGCCGACGACGTGGAGCTGGAGGTCCTGGGCGAACGCCGGCGCGGCCGCGCGTACACCCTGCACCCCGGTGGAAGCGTCGTCGTGGTCGATCTCGCACCGCCGCACGCCATCCTCAGGCTGGTGCAGCGGCTGCCCGATGCGATCCTCGAGGCGACGCTGGTCGACGTCGCCGAGGAGACGACGATGAGCGGCTGGGACGAACCGCAGGAGCCCGCGACCAAGCGTGGCGGCGGCCGCCGGCGCGGCCGGCGGCGGCGGCGCGGGCGCGGGCGTGGCTGACGAGGCGCCCCGCGCGGGCGAGGCCTCGGACGACGCCACCTACCTCGCCGCGGTCGACTGGCTGACGCGCCAACGGCGTGCGGGTCGGCCGCGCGACCCGGCGGTCGCACGGGCCCTGCTCGACGCCCTCGCGACGCCGGCTCCGCCGCGCGTGCTGCACGTCGTGGGCACCAACGGCAAGGGCACGGTGACGCACCTGCTGGCGGCCATGGCGCAGGCCCAGGGCCTGCGCACGGGTCGCTTCACCTCGCCGCACGTCGAGGACCTGCGCGAGCGGGTGGCCGTCGACGGCGTGCCCATCGGTCGCGCCGAGGTGAGCGCCTTCGTGGCCCGCGCCCGCGTCCTGGGACGCGAGGGCGTCGGCTTCTTCGAGTGGACGCTGGCGCTCGCCGTCGACGCCTTCCACCGGCGCGGCGTCGAGCTGGCCGTGGTGGAGGCCGGCGTGGGCGCCCGCGCCGACGCGACCCTGGCCCTCCCCGGGGTCATCGGCACCGTCCTCACCAACGTCGCGCTCGACCACGTGGAGACGATCGGCCCCACGCTGCGCGACATCGCCCGCGACAAGGCCGCCGTGGCCCGCCCGGGGGTGCCGCTGGTGACGGCCGCGCACGGCGAGGCGCTGACCGTGGTGCGGGCCGTCGCCGCGGACGTCGGCGCGCCCGTGTGGGTCGTCGACGCGGCGGACCCGCTGGCCCGATGGCCGGACGGCGCGCCCGCGCCCGACGGCGCGTGGCCGCCGACCCGCGTGGAGAACGCCCGCGTGGCGCTGACCCTCGGGCGGCTGTTGGGTTGGCGCGAGGCCGCGCTGGCGCGCGGGCTGGCCTCGGCGCCCCCGCCGGCGCGCTTCGAGCGCTTCCGCCTGCTCGTCGACGGGCGGCCGCTGCACGCCGTGCTCGACGGCGCCCACGACCCGACGGCGGCCGCCCGGCTGGCCGCCGCGCTCCCCGCCGGCTACGCCCTCGTGTTCGGCAACCTCGCCCGCAGGCGGGCGCTCGACAGCCTCGCGCCGCTGCGGGCCCGCGCCGGCTCGCTGTGGCTGACCCGCGCCGAGCCCGGCGAGGACCCGCCCGCGGCGCCGGCGGGCCCTGGCCCGGTGACCCACGTCGTCCCCGCACTGGACGAGGCGCTCGCCGCGGCGGCGCTCGACGCCGGCGCACGCGACGTGCCGCTGGTCGTCGCCGGCTCGCTGCACCTCGCCGGTCACGCGCGCCCCTGGCTGCGGCGCCACGCGCTGCCGCCGGCGGCGGCGGACACCCACGTCCTGGACGTGGGTGCTATGCTCGGCGGCCGATGGGACGCGTCGGGTTCGTCAGCCTAGGTTGCCCCAAGGCGCTCGTGGACAGCGAGCGCATCCTCACGGAGCTCCGCGCCGACGGCCACGACCTGGTCCGCAGCTACGCGGAGGCCGACGTCGTGGTCGTCAACACCTGCGGCTTCATCACCCCCGCGGTCGAGGAGTCGCTGGCGGCGATCGGCGAGGCGCTCGATGCCAACGGCCGCGTCGTCGTCACCGGCTGCCTGGGCGAACGCCCAGAGGAGATCCTCGCCCGCCACCCCAGCGTGCTGGCCGTGACCGGCCAGGCCGACGTCGCGGGCGTGATGAAGGCCGTGCGCGCCGTCCTTCCGCGCGACGAGCCCGCCTTCGCCGGCCTGCTCCCGCTGGCGAGCGACGGCCGCGGCGCCGCCCTCGCGCGCGGCGTCAAGCTCACGCCGCGGCACTACAGCTACCTCAAGGTCGCCGAGGGCTGCGACCACGCCTGCAGCTTCTGCATCATTCCGCACATGCGCGGCAGGCAGGTCAGCCGCGACGCCGCCGACGTCCTCTACGAGGCGACGCGGCTGGTCGCGACCGGCACCAAGGAACTCATCGTCATCGCGCAGGACACGAGCGCGTACGGCCGCGACCTGCGCCACCGGCCCAGCGACTTCCAGGGACGGCCGGTCGCCGCCGACCTCGTACCGCTCGTGCGCGAGCTCGCCGGCCTGGGCGCCTGGGTGCGGCTGCACTACGTCTACCCCTACCCGCAGGTGCGCGAGCTCAT
>Ga0180435_10007517_pt1 | contig 10379 bp, 9 predicted proteins | sample SS_ome_3_FD_132467 | JGI IMG/M metagenome (GOLD analysis project Ga0180435, IMG submission 132467) | Hypersaline lake sediment archaeal communities from the Salton Sea, California, USA - SS_3_S_1 metaG | ecosystem: Environmental > Aquatic > Non-marine Saline and Alkaline > Hypersaline > Sediment... | reverse complement strand
TAAATCTATTTCAGGATCCCAGGGTATGGAAGAAACTCATGGCAAATGGAATGAAGGCAGATTTTTCCTGGGACAAATCCGCCCGACGCTATATGGAAATCTATCGATCCGTTGTCAATGGTCCTTAAAAAGTGCTAAAGTGATGACCTGTTTTGTTTAGGCGTTGAGGAAATTTATGGCCGCTCATCCCGGAAATTTAGGTAAAATTGGGGTGTTAACCTGGCTGATAGAAGATTTGAAGCTGTTTGTTTCACTGATAAGAGACTACCGGTCGGGAGCGTATAAGAAATTCCCTTTCTTGTCCGTCGCCGGAATCGTGTTTACACTTATCTATATTATCAGCCCTATTGATTTAATTCCCGATTATATCCTTGGAATCGGACAAATTGATGATGCTGCGATTTTAGGGTTTTGTCTCTATTTGCTACGAAAGGATGTGCGCAAATATAAAGAATGGCTGAAAGAAAGCGCGTGAACAGTTGCAAAACAATATTCCCCTATCTATGGCAGCAGGTATAGAAATCTCTCAATACTAACCACCCATGTATTTTCTTTATGTTTTTTCAGCACTCCCCTTTGATCAACGACCTGAACTCCCAGGGTAGGGGTTTCGAGCAACCACCTGTGCCGATCCCTTAGGGGTCTGGACAAAGTGTTTTCGTTTGATTTGACCTCCAAGGCTAAAATCGGGCTATTGTCGCGGGCAACGATAAAGTCAATCTCTTTTTTATCTGTAGTCCTGACATAGTGGAGGCTGTAGTTACCGAATCCCATGTCGGTCATAGCAAGGCAGGCTCGTAGCAGATAAGTTGCCACCATATTTTCAAGACTTGCCGCTTTTTCCGGTGCATAGTACCAATCAAGAAAGTACCATTTCTTTTCTTTTTTGAGCCCCCTTGAAATTTTTTTGGTCCATGGTGAAACCGGAAACAGGATATACAATCGGTTTAACTGTTCCAACCAGCTTTTTACAGTGGTGTGAGCGACTTCAAGTTCATGGGCTAGGTTTGGCATGGAAAGTGGCGCCATGATCCTGGGGGGCATCAAAAGAAGAAGATTCTCGACTTTATCCAGTTCTATTACCCTGCTGATGTCTCTCAGATCCTCCCTTACGATCAAGCTGATATAGTCCTGGTGCCATTTTCGGCAGAATCTGTCGTTTTGTTTCAAAAAAGGCTCCGGAAAGGGGCCATAGCGCAAAAGTCGTTCATATGCCTCTTCAATTTCTGCATTGACTGGAAATGAGATGTTATTCCCAAAAACCTCACACAGCCTCTCGGGACGTGTTTCTTTAAGGAAACAGGTCTCGCGTCTTTCCCGCACAATTTCACCAATACTTAAAGGCATCATGTGGAAGAGGTTGTACCTGCCTATCAGGGAGTCACCTGAACGACGAAACAAATCCAACCGGGCGCTTCCGGTGATCAGAAATCTGAATTCTTCCCCAAAAAGGTCATAGGCTCCTTTGAGTATGTCTCGCCATCGATTGCGTTTGTGTATTTCATCAAACACGATCCACGGATCGCGCACACCTGAAGATCTGGCCGGCGATTCAAAGAAACGGCTGTCAGCAAGGTAGGCCTGCCGGGTAGCGATATCATCCCAGTTAAAATACAGCGTTGAACACCGCGTTTCTTCTAACCATTGTTTTGCTAACCGGGTTTTTCCAACCTGTCTGGGGCCTGCCAGAAAAACCATGTGCCTACCTGTTAAGGTTTCATCGAAAGCGTATTGTTCGACGCCTCTTGGTATGTAATGATATGATGGCATGGACTCATAATATCGCGATAATATGAGTATGTCAAATCATATTATCGCAATATATGCCTTAAGCATTTTAAGACGAGAACTATTTATCTCTTGACAGGGGAGAAAAAGATGCGATTTTATTGACAATGGAGACAGAGAATTAAGGAATCGCAATTAGTCGTGGTGTTTTATTCTTTCGGTGCACTTAAAAAATGGGAGTAATAAAAATGGAAATCAAGGATCTAAGAGTTAATGGGGGACGTCTCCAGGAGAGCCTGGAGGAAATGGCCAAGATAGGGGGGACTCCGAATGGGGGAGTCCAAAGGCTGACCTTATCTGATGAGGATAAACGCGCGAGGGATCTATTTGTCGAATGGCTTAGAGAAATGGATCTTGAAATCTGGGTCGATGAGATGGGAAACATCTTTGGAAAACGTGCGGGAAAGCATAGCGACCTTGCCCCTGTCATGAGCGGCTCCCATGTGGATTCCCAGCCAAAGGGGGGACGTTTTGACGGTATTTTGGGAGTGATGGGTGCCCTGGAGGTTTTACGGACCATCCACGAAAAAAAGATTGAAACCGAGCGTCCCATTGTGATCGTAGACTGGACCAATGAGGAAGGATCACGTTTCGCCCCGGCAATGCTGGCGTCCGGCGTATGGGCAGGGGCCCTAGACAGGGATTGGGCTTACAACAGAACGGATATTAACGGTAAGCGATTTGTGGATGAATTGGAGCGTATTGGCTATAAGGGGACGGTCCCTTCGAAAAAATGGCCTGTTCACGCATATTATGAATACCATATTGAGCAAGGACCTGTTCTTGAAAGAGAAAGAAAGATCATAGGGGCTCCCAAGGGCATTCTCTGTCTTCACTGGTACGATATTTATCTTGAGGGCGAGGCAAATCAGGTGGGGCCAACCCCAATGGAAGGGAGACACGACGCCCTGTGTGCGGCTTCGGAGATGATTTTGAAGGTGAATGAGCTTCCTTCCAGGATGGGCGGGAATATGGTCTCGACAGTTGGAGAAATTCAGAATTACCCCAACTCCCGAAATATTATTCCGGACAAGGTCCATTTCACTGTGGATATTCGATCCTGGGATGATGATCTGGCCCTCAACGCCTGGGAGGATGTCAAAAAGGATTTTGAAGAGATTGCCCGGAGAAGGGGTTGCCCCATCCGGATGGAGGAAACCTGGCGCGTGGCACATTCACCGTTTGATGAAAAACTGGTGCAGCGGGTAATGGATACGGCCGATGACCTGGGCTATCCGGCCCTTCATATGGTCAGCGGAGCCGGGCATGATGCCAGTTATATGAATCAGGTTGCCCCCACGGCCATGATTTTTGTTCCCAGCATCGGGGGCCGGAGTCATGTCGAGATAGAAAATACGACATGGGAGGATTGTGAGGCCGGTGCGAATGTACTGCTTCATACGATTATAGGCTCCGCAATGGAAGTTTAAGTAATGCATTAAACCAGCAGCTTAACCGGTGATCCCAGCTTTGCTATGTGGCTAAGTGGGAACATGTTCTCGACCGCCCGCTTCGCTAGAGACGCAGTGTTCGCTGAGGAAACATAAGTTTTCTTTTCTGCTGAGAGGGCAGAAAAGAAAAAGATCTGGCCTCTGGAGTTACGAGAAAGCCACAGCAGGGCACATAAAAGCACATATTTTCGTAAAATTGTGACGTTGCTGTAAAGCTTGTGTTTATTGTTTTCGTCGTCCCGCAAGTCCCGCTTTTTTTTGCGGGATCAAAGGAAAACAATAAAAAAATAAACTCAGCGTTCTTTGCGACTCGGCGGTGAAATGTATTCATAAAAAGAAACCTTTAAGTTCACAGTTCAAGCCACATGTTTTAGAGGGGGCAGGTCAAATTATTTGCGGAGGATACCATGGACGGATTTTATGGCAGAATGCTTAAGGTTGATTTAAGTGAGAAAAAAACCAGGATTGAGCCTGTCCAGGATGCCATATTAGAAAAGGTTTTAGGGGGTAAAGGGCTGGCTTCATATCTGCTGGCTGAACTCAATCCACCCGGCGTTGACCCGCTGGATCCCGCCAACTGTTTGATTTTTGCAACGGGCCCGGTGACCGGAAGCGCTATTTGGGGGTCGTGTCGATACGGTGTCTTCACCAAGTCGCCGCAGACCGGTCTTTATTCTGAATCGTACGCCGGTGGCAAGGTGCCTGAGGCGATTGATGGGACCGGTTTTGACGCCGTTGTCATTCAAGGACAAAGTGCCGTGCCTATGGTAGTGCGCATAAATCCGGAGGGCGTGGATTTCCATGAGGCCGGTGATATCTGGGGAATGGACACGTTTAAGGCAGAAGACGCGGTGTATGAGCGCTTTGGCCGTTCTAATGAAAGATTTAAGAAATCGGGCGCCGTTGTGATCGGGCCGGCCGGTGAAAACCGTATTCGTTTTGCGGTAATTGAAAACGATTACTGGCGTTCGGCCGGGAGGACCGGTGTGGGCGCAGTTATGGGTTCAAAACGTCTAAAGGCGGTCGTTTTTCAGGGTGACCGGAAGCGTTCCCTCTATGATGTGGATGCGGTCAGGGCCTTTTCCAAGAAAACCAGTCTGGAGGGCAAAGACAATTCGGGTGCAAAGGCATATAAGAGTATGGGGACGACCATGATGGTTAAAATCGTGAACGATGCCGGAGCGTTTCCCACCCGTTACTGGTCAGAGGGAAAATGCGAGCACTGGGAAAAGATAAATGCCGATGCCCTTCATGAAAGATGTCAGGTGACGCCCCGCGCCTGCCTCAAATGTTTTTTGGCGTGCGGACGCATGACGACGGTGCAGCAGGGGCGGCACGCCGGACTTAAATTGGAGGGTCCGGAATATGAGACGATCTATGCCTTTGGGGGGCTCTGTCTCATCGACAGCATCGAGGAAATCGTTTACCTGAATGATATATGTGATCGTTTGGGTATGGATACGATCACAGCCGGTAATCTCTGTGGCCTTACCATCGAGGCGGCAAGACGGGGAAAGATTGACTACAAGATTGACTATGGGGATGCTGACGCCATAGCTGAACTGCTCAAAAAGATTGCCCGACGTGAAGATATTGGGGATGTCCTTGCCCGGGGAATTAAATTTGCCGCCTGGGAATGGGATCTGGAAGATATCGCTGTTCATGTCAAGGGCCTGGAGCCCCCCGGTTATGATCCCCGGGTGCTCAAGGGTATGGGACTGGGATATGCCACCTCTGACAGAGGGGCATGTCACCTCAGGGCAACGTTTTATAAGGCTGAGCTGAGTGGCATGATAGACGCCGATGTGATTGAGGGTAAGGCTAAACTTTTTTTAGACTTTGAGGATCGATTGACCCTTTTCGATGCCCTCATACTCTGCCGTTTTTATCGGGATATATATCCCTGGGAACAACTCAAAGAAATTATCCATTCGGTGACAGGATTAAATGGTGATCAAAAGGCCCTGCAAAAAAAGGCGAGGGCCATCTCAGACATGGTGAGGCGTTTCAATCTGCGTGAGGGCATGAGACCTGAAGATGAGCGTCTGCCAAAAAGCCTTCACCGCAAACTGGAGAAGACAGGAGACGTCATCACAGAACAAGAGCTCGACCATATGCTAAAGGATTACTATGATCTTCACGACTGGGATGAGCCGGGGCAGCTCAGCTCCTGATTAATAATCGCTTTTTCTCGATTGGCGCTTTACAGCTATTTGTAATACCCCCACTCCTTCAAGCGCTGATAGGCATGTTTTGCATAATCGCCCTGCTGGACAAGCTGTAAATAGCGGTGGTATTGATCGACCGCCTGCTCTTTATGCTTCATTCCTTCCTCACAATACCCTTTAAGAAATATCATGTTGGGGTTCCCGGGTAACAGTTTTTCATATGTGGCGAAATCCTTGTAAGCCTTTTCAAAATCCTTTGTCTGAATTTTTGCAAATCCAGCAAGGTGATAGGCTCTGGCCTCTTGCGGATACGCCTTTTTTGCTTCTTCGGCATAGCGGCGGCCAGCCGGGTAATTTTTTTGGACAAGTTGACATGTCGACATCATGAGCAATCCAGCATAATCACCGGGGGCCAATTTCAATGCTTTGCGGTAATGGGCCTCGGCGTCATCATATTTACGCCTCGCCATGTCCTTGTCTCCTTTTTGCATCTCTTCGATGGCCCCTTTTTTAGCCCGAAGCCTGGCTGTATTGTCCATATACCGGTCTCTATATAAGGGCTTCTTCCGGGCGGATTTGTATTTTGTATTGGCATTCTTTACGGCGGTTTTGTAACGCTCCTCACTCATCGGATGGGTCGCAAACATTAATTCGATGGTACTGGGTTTATCCTTGCCAAGACTCTGGAGCACGTCCATCAGCCCAATAAACCCTTCTGAACCGTACCCGGTGGTAACCATATATTTCATTCCCAAGGCATCCGCTTCGCGTTCGTTGTCACGGCTGTAGGAAGCGAGGAGTGCACCGGCGCTGATCGCTCCCAATTGAGAAGCCAGCTGACCGTAAACCCTGCCTTGCGTTCCCGCCAATACGGAAACCCCACCCACAACCGCTTGAGTGATCATTCCCTTAGACATCTGTTGAGCTGTATGGCGTGCATTGACGTGACCCAATTCGTGTCCAAGCAAGGCCGCCAGTTCCGCTTCATTTTCCAAGGAAAGCAGAATCCCTCTCGTAACAGCGATACTTCCGCCCGGGAATGCATAGGCATTCACATAGGTCGCATTGACCGCACGGAAAGAATAGGGCATATGGGTGCGATGGGACTGTGCAGCCATCTTTTCACCGGTACGGTTAATATAATTATTCAGCGCTTTATCCTGTACCTTGCCGTAATCTGCGGAAAATTGATGCGGCGAATTTTTTTTGTCAATCTGAATTTCCTGATCTTCGGATAAGAGCATGAGTTGCCGTTTGCCGCTCACCGGATTGGTTGCACACCCGGACATCAAACCTGCGGCAGACAGAGACGACAGCCATAAAAACTGGCGGCGCGTCATGTCAGTATCTTGTATTGGGGGTAATGGATTGTTTCGCATACGTTTCTCCTTTGGTTAGGTTAGCGATTATCCCCATCCAGCAGACCTCCTAATCTCCCGAGGATAGAGCCTTCGCCCTTCTGGCTACCCCCACCTGAAGGCGCATGGGCAAGAATCCGATCGGCCATCCGGGAGAACGGCAGGCTCTGAAGGAGGACGATTCCAGTGCCGCTGAGCGTGGCCAAAAAAAGACCTTCGCCACCAAAAAACATAGACTTGAGGCTTCCGGCGCGTTGGATGTTATAATCAATGCCCTTGGTGAATGCCACGAGACAGCCTGTATCAACACGAAGGGTATCATTATTTAATTTTTTCTGGATTACCGTGCCGCCGACATGTAGAAAGGCCATGCCATCTCCGCGGAGGCGCTGAAGAATAAAGCCCTCTCCGCCAAAGAATCCGGCTCCCAGGCGCTTGTTAAATGCTATCCCTACCTCTGTCCCACAGGCTGCAGCCAGAAACGCATCCTTTTGGCAGAGAATTTCCCCGCTCACCTTTGTTAAATCCAATGGGATGATTTTTCCGGGGTAGGGAGCGGCAAAGGCCACCCGCTTTTTGCCCTGCCCGTGATTGGTAAAATGGGTTAAAAAAATGGATTCTCCTGTCAGGACGCGTTTTCCCACATTCAGCAGCTTGCCCATCATTCCTTCGTCTGCACTTGATCCATCTCCCATGCGGGCTTCATAGGAAATACCGTCTTCCATGTAGTTCATGGCGCCTGCTTCTGCAATGACTATCTCCCCGGGATCTAATTCCACTTCCACGATCTGCATATCGTCACCGATTAATTCATAATCGACTTTGTGACATTTCATCATTAGATTCTCCTTTTTCAATTGGGTGTAAACCCCAACGCTGCATAAATACTTGGTCCGAAAACGCTTCGCTCGGTCTATATCAGGCCATCAAGAAACGATTGCCCATTTTCAAGACTTTCATCCTATGTTCGATACGCTTTCGTCCTTGAAAATGTTCGATCGCCCCTTGCTGACCCAATCTATACCGTTTTGAACTCAAATTTTATGCAACGTTGGGGTAAATTTAAAACCATGTGCTTTTTAGTCTCTCACAACGGGAAACAACCCCCTATCGACTACACTCTATGCCATGGCCCCCCCGTCCACGGTAATCACCTCTCCGGTAATAAAATCGGAAAGGCCGGATGCCAGAAATAGAACAGTCCCCACCACATCACCGGTTTCTGCAATTCGTCCCATTGGAATGGTTTTAACCATTTCAGTTAACAGGTTTTCGTCGCTCCAAAATGGCTGGCTGAATCGGGTTTTTACCACAGAAGGCGCAACCGCGTTTACATTGATATGGTCTTTTGCAAGCTCAACGGCCAGTACCTTGGTAAGCATTTCAACGCCCGCTTTGGCCACACAATATATGCCCATACCCCTCGCGGCCCTTTTCGCAGCAATGGAGCTGATGTTGATGATCTTTCCCCTACCGGTCTTCCGCATTAAATTTACGGCCCGGCTGGAGCATAAAAATGTGCCCTTCAGATTCGTCTCCATGGTTTTGTCCCACAGGCGTTCCTCGGCCTCTGCCACAGATGGGGTCAGGATATTCATACCGACATTGTTCACGAGGATATCCAGTTTGCCGAATCGTTTTTCAATCGCCTGGAATAAATTTTTGACCTGATCAGATTTTCCTATGTTTGCAACCCGGGCCATGGTGTCAAGGCCTGTTTGACGGAAATCTGCAATGGCTTTATCCAAGTTTTCCTGTTTCCGCCCGCAAATAACCACGTCCGCCCCTTTTCCGGCCATGGACATGGCAATGGCCTTTCCCAGACCGCGACTCCCCCCGGTCACCAATGCCACCTTACCTGACAAGTCCAAACTCATTTCAGCCATTTTAACCCCCTCTTATGTTAGAACGCTAATCCTCACTACATATCCAAAAAGACATTTTGGGGCAAGTAAAACTATTGCCTTTTTTGGGCAAAAAAAGTAAGGATTGAATTAAACCCCAGATTGTGCAGCAGCCTCTTGCTGCGGCTTTCTGCGCCTCGCTAACCCGCCAGGCGGGGCACGATCCGGGTTAAATTTGATGTCAGTGGGTCGCTATTAAAGTAATCAAAGGACGAAAGGAGCAAGACATATGAAATTTGTTATTATTGGTGGAGATGCAGCAGGGATGAGCGCTGCAAGTCGTGCCAAGAGAAACCAGCCGGACCTGGAAGTCACTGTGCTGGAAAAGACCTCCGATGTCTCTTACAGCGCCTGCGGTATGCCGTATAATATTGCTGAACCTGACCGGGACGTAGATGATCTTGTGGTCCGTCACGCCAGGGTTTTCAGAGAAAAGCAGGGGATTGATCTGAGGACCGGCCATGAGGTGGCGCAAATTGACCGCGCCACAAAAACACTCACCGGAAAGACCCAAGAGGGCGAGGCATTCAAGCTCCCCTATGACACGCTCTTGATCGCAACCGGTGCTTCCCCTATCCTGCCTGACCTTCCTGGATTTGATCTGCCAGGTGTTGTGGCCCTGAAGAGTCTTGAGGATGGCCGGAGGATAAAGGATTTTATTCGGTCTCAGGATGTCAAAAAGGCAATCATCATTGGCATGGGATATATCGCCCTGGAGATGTGTGAGGCCCTGTGTGCAAGGCATATCGATGTGGCTATGGTGAAACCGCGGCCCGTTTTTCTGCCCTGGATGGCCGAAGAACTGGCATCTGTGGTCAGAAAAGAAATTGAAAATCATGGGGCTAAAATTCATCCGGGACACAAAATCGAACGCATAGCGGCTGAGGGGAATACCCTCAAGGTGTTCTGCCCGGATCTTGTGTTAGAGGGCCAGATGGTCCTGGTCGCAATAGGGGTGAAGCCCTGCAGCGAGCTCGCTGCCGAGGCAGATCTTGACCTGGGACCGTCAAATGCCATTGCTGTAGACAGAACGCTCATGACAAATGATAAAGATATCTATGCTGCGGGCGATTGTGCGGATGCTTACCATGTGGTCACGGGGCAGAAGACATGGGTCCCCTTAGCGCTCAGGGCCAATAGGGCGGGGTGGGCAGTGGCCGACAATGTCACCGGGAAACGGGCGGCGTTACCGGGGATAGCAGGATCGGCCGTCTTTAAGGTTTTTGATCTGCAGGTGGCCAGAACAGGGCTCAGCATGCACGAGGCCGAGACGTTCGGATTTGAACCTGTGGAGACGGTGATTAAGACCCGCTCCCGTGCCCATGCGCACCCGGGATCGACAACCATGCATCTTCAGATTGTTGGGGATAAAAAATCAGGACGGCTTTTAGGAATGCAGATCGTGGGAAGAGAGGGCGCCGTACATCGAATAAAAGCACCCTCTGTGGCCCTGCATGCGAATATGACCGTAGAAGAATTCAGTCAGTGTGATTTAGCCTATGCCCCACCTTTCAGCCCCACATGGGATCCCATGCTGACCGCTGCCAATCAGCTTTTAAAAAAGATGTGATAGCAATTTAGGGTGAACAGTTCAAGGGCCCTTTTGCCAATGTCTGAAGCCGTCAAGAAAGGCAAGCCGGTGGTTTTCATGTCGAATAGCGGAATAAGCCTGGTTTTAGTCATTTTATTGGCGGTCGGGTGTTTTTGTTT
>Ga0180435_10007514_pt1 | contig 10382 bp, 5 predicted proteins | sample SS_ome_3_FD_132467 | JGI IMG/M metagenome (GOLD analysis project Ga0180435, IMG submission 132467) | Hypersaline lake sediment archaeal communities from the Salton Sea, California, USA - SS_3_S_1 metaG | ecosystem: Environmental > Aquatic > Non-marine Saline and Alkaline > Hypersaline > Sediment... | reverse complement strand
TTCGAAGGGTTGGACACTGCCTCCATCAGGTTGGAGGGGGCATCCGTAGCCGAGTGGAAAGAGATGATTTTCATCCACCCGGACCCGGGCGCACAGTCCTTCAAGTCGTGGGTCGGGAGGATGACAGAACACATGGGACCGCATCCGACGGAAGTACTCGTTGAGTACAGCGAGGGCAGGCTTTGCTATGAACTCAAGGCGAACTGGAAGATCTTCGTCGAGAACTACATGGATGGCCACCACCTCCAGTTCCTGCATTCGGAAACTCTGAACATGTATGACCACGAACAGCAGGCCTCCTGCTTCAATGGCCCGCACTGGAGCTTCTACGAGCCGGTAACACCTGACTACAGGGATTGGCTGCTATCTAATCCCAATCAGATGCTTCCCAGTCTGCATGCCGGTGAACTAGGTGCTTATGTCCACCTGTTGTTTCCCAACCTGGGGATCACTGAAACCGAGTCTTGGTGGTCAACTATCGAAGTCGTCCCTGTCGCAGCAGACCTGACACGAATCAACATCCGCACGCGTTCGATGCCGGGTCACCAGATTGAATCTCCCTTTGAAAGGGTTGTGAACAGGCTTAAGGGCAGGCCCGACCCGGTGATTCGCTTGGATGATTCATCAAATCCGCTCAAGTCCGGCGATTTCATGCTGGAAGACATGTTCGTTTGTGAGCAGATCCAGAAATCGCTGAGTTCCCCCGGGTTCTCGATCGGCGGGCTTGCCGGTAATAGGGAGGCCTCCCTCGTTACTTTTTGGCAAACGTTACTAGCGAAGTTAAATGAGGAAGACATCGATTGCTGTGATGCTGAAGGTACATCATCGGCAACCTGCTGTAGTGACAAGGAGATACATCCATGAAAGTCTATCTGATTAAATCATCTGCACCCGGTCCCTTCAAGGAGTACAAAAAGGCCACCGGCGGCCCGTCCCAGAACATCTTCTCCGTCGCGGCGGCTACACCAGCTGGCGTCGACATTGCGATGTGCGACGAAACCATCGGCATGAAACCCGACATGAACACAAATGCCGATATCGTCGCAATGTTCTTCCATACCCCTGATGCACTCCACGCTTACCAGCTGGCCCAGAAGTACCGCAACAAGGGTAAGACGGTCGTGATGGGCGGGCTCCATCCGTCGTTCATGACTGATGAGGCGCTCACCCAGTGCGATGCAGTGATGGTGGGCGAAGCCGAAGGGATCTGGGAGGAACTGCTGGTTGACTACGCCTCTGGTCAGCTTAAGAAGGTGTATGAGCGCACTGAACCGGTTGATCTGGCTGATGTGAACCCGTATCCGACCAATCTTATCCCGCCGGAACGGTATGGCTATCTCTGGTCGGTACTGGTCTCACGCGGATGCGTCAAACGCTGCGAGTTCTGCGCCGTGCCGCCATTCTTCAACTGCAAGTACCGGCTGCGCCCGGTGGAGAACATCGTCGCCGAGATCAAGGCCGCCCCGGCAGGTTGCTGGTTCGAGCTGCACGCCGACAACCTGACGGCCAACCGCAACTACGCGCTCTCGCTGTTTAAGGCCCTCATCCCGCTCAAGATCAAATGGTTCGGCGAGACTACATTGTCCATGGCCGATGACCCGGAGCTTCTGCAGGCGGCGACGGCCAGCGGCTGCCAGGCACTGCTGATCGGGATCGAAACACCGTCCAAGCTCGCGCAGGGGGAGATGGACAAAGGTCAGTTGTCCCCCGAGGAGACGCGCGACAAAATCAGGGTGTTCCAGGAACATGGCATCCAGGTCACTTCGTCGATGATCTTCGGCTTCGATTCGCATACGCCGGAGATATTCCAGGAAACGCTGGAGTTCTGCCGCTTCATCGGCATCGACGAGATCCAGCCCGTGCTGCTGATTCCTTTCCCGGGTACTCCGCTGTTCAAGCGGCTGGATTTGGAGGGCCGGATCCTGCACCGTGACTGGTCGAAGTACGACGGTAACAACGTATGCTTCATACCGAAGAACATGAGTGCGAAGGACTTGGAGGATGGCGCAACCTGGTTTTGGTATGAGTTGCAGAAGAAGCCGCCAGCCGAGAAGTCGCTGGACGGCACCACCGGCGCGGCGCAGGTAAACCCACGGGTCACATCGGGCGGCCCCCCGGTGATCCACTGGAAGTCGATCCTCGCCCTGGCGATGATCGGCCTCGGCCTCTATTTCAACTGGTACTGGATCTGGGGCGTGTTCTTCTTGATGTGGGCGGTCAACGACCTGATCAATGGCGATACCTATCTGCTGGAGTACATCCGCCGCGACCAGTCACCGGTGATGTACTGGATCGTCGTCTTGATGTGGCTGGCCATGGGTGCCGCCACGCTGATCTGGGCACCTGATGCGATCTGGGCACACCAGGTCCACGGCTACGCTGCCCCCGTGCAGTGGCCACAGCTTGGCGCAGTGGCCGGCACAGCTCAGTTGTTACCAGTGGCTGCCACCGGCAGTTCGGGAGGGGTTACGGCAAAGCAACCTACAGTCAGGGAATCGTCCACTTCACCTTGTTCCAAGCAACTGCCGGGTAACGACCACTGCGGTTTTTGGATCAAGGCTCCCGAAGGATGGACAGTTTCCGAGTCACAGGATTCCCACGGGGTGTACATGCAGTTTGATGCCCCTGACGAAAGTGCCTCCGTCTCAGTCATGGCAATCGACCTGCAGTCCCGCTCGCAACTGCCAGATTTCATCCGTAACATGGAAAGCGTGATCAAGGTCGACCTGCCGTTCGTCGTTCCAGCAGAGGCGCGTGTGCCATCGGTGCCGGTAGCCCGTGGTTCACAGCAACCCGACCTCGTTTTCCGTGAGTACAGCGGGATATATGCCGGCTACCCCACCACTGCGCTTGCCGGTTTCGGCCTGGTTGGTAACAGGGGGTACGTTGTGGTCGGGGTTTACTGCGATGGGGATACCGCAGCCCAGGCTAAAACGCTCAGCATATTCGAGAGTTTCCAGCTCAACTGAGACGGGGCATTCCCGGGAGGATGATATGGACCTTATGTCAAGGAACGCCCCTGCTGCCGCTGTCACCCTGCATTCACTGGTCCGCCGCTTCTGGCGAAACACATCGCTGACCTGGTTGCTTGTTGTCGTCGAAGGATTGACGCTCCTGTTGATGCCGATGGTGATCGGCTGGGCGGTGGATGGGCTGATGCACAGCAGCGGGGTTGGCCTCTGGCAGCTGGGTTGGTTATGCGTGATCCTGCTGATCGTCGGCGGTGCCCGGCGTTTATACGATACAAGGGCCTACGCCCGGATCTATGAGACTGTAGTCAACGAGATCGTATCCCGGGAGCAGGCGCGGAGGTCATCGGTTTCCGTGATCTCGGCCCGGACGGGGCTGTTTGAGGAGTTTGTCCAGTTCCTGGAGGATTCGATTCCCGGCATCATCCACGAGGTCATCGGAGTTTCCGGCACGCTGCTGATCATCTTCATCCTGGACCCGCGGGTGTTCATTGCCTGCCTGGCGGCGATCGTTGCAACCATCGTCATCTACACTCTGACGCAGAAGCATATCTATCGCTACAACTATGAGGAAAACGACGAGGCCGAGCGGCACGTTGCAGTGCTTACTGCCGCGGACAAGGATCAGACCCGCCGCCATTTCTCATACCTGATGAAGTGGCAGATCAAACTCAGTGACCTGGAAACAATGAACTTCTCCCTGGTCTGGATTGTGCTGGCGGTGGTCTTGCTCTTCAGTGTCTGGACTGTATCAACCGCCTCAGCGTCTTCCATCGGCCAGAAAGTTTCACTGGTCATGTATGTCTTCGGCTTCATCGAAGGTCTGCTGGCTTTCCCACTTTACTACCAGCAACTTGTTCGCCTGCGCGAAATAGCCACCAGATTGGAGCAGCCGAATCCTGAGTAACTTGCCACGCAGGGCGGTGGGGGTAGTTTCATCGATTGCCGGGAATTTGCTGGGAATCACGTGTAACTTTCTGACCTTCGGTTTCATCTATTACTCACCGTAGGGATTACTGGTCGGCTCGCAGGAGTTGATCGTGGGAAAAAACTGTAGGGTAATTCAGACCGCTTTCCTAGCCGCCGCTGTTTGCGCAGCCGTGCTGTGCTTCGTGCTGGCCAGTTGCGGCGGTGGTGGCAGCTCACCGGAGCTGGTCCCCGCCGGCGCGATGTCCACCGGGGCCGGGCTTACACCGGCAATCGATGCCGATGCACTGGCCGTGCCTGAGGAAGTTGACCCCGGGCTCTGGGCGCAACTCACAGCCGAGTTGAAGTCCGCCAGCGCCGGCCTGCGTCACACCGGCCCACCACTAAACGCCGTCAACCAGGTCACCGACCTGGTGCTGGCCGAAGCTGATGAAGGCGGCTACCTGCTCTCCTGGGGCTACTTAAACACTGGTGACTACAACTGCGACGGCCTGGTCAACGCCAGTGACATGACCCCGGTCGGGATCTACTACGGCAGGTCGGTGGCCGGCCCGGACTGGCAAGCGGCCCAGGCCGCCGACGGCAACGGCGACGGCACGATCGGCCTCGGTGATATCACGACGATCGGCCAGAACTACGGCAACAAGGTCGCCGGGTATTTGTTGGAGGTTTCAGAAACCCCGGAGGATGCGGAGAGCTGGGTCGAGGTCACACGCGTCGCGATCGGTGACTCGGAGGTCGCGGATAAGCTGCCAAACCCGCGGTTCATCGTGTCACTTGATTCTTTCAGTTACGATGGCTACTACCGGGCTACGCCATACCGAGTCATGACGGGCTGGATCGAGCGCGGGATTGACGGCGCGCCGGTGCTGCTCGCCGAGGATAAACGCGGACACTGGTGGATGGAGGGCGGCGACAACCACCACTCCAGCTACGCAAGCCTGCCCGGGCCGCTGACCAACCACCTCTGGTGGTCGGTGGAGATCGGTGGTGACGGCAAGTCCGGGCCGGTGCTCGACAGTCAGGGCCGGATCTACGTCGGTGGCGAAGCGGGGCTTTACATGGTGGAGCCCGACGGCAGCTCGTTCCAGTGCTACACCACACCCGAGCCGGTGGAAACCACGCCGGCACTGGCCCACGATGGCACGGTCTACTTCGGTTGCCTGAACGGCAACCTCTACGCCCTCGGGCCGGACCGTTTGCTCAAGTGGATCTTCCACGCCTCATCCCCGCTAACAAACTCCCCGGCGATCGCCGACGACGGCACGGTGTGGTTCGCCGACGAAGCCGGCATGATCTACGCCCTCGCCCCGGATGGGACTGTGGTGTTTGAGGAATACGGCTCGAGTGCGATCGAGTGCTCCCCGGCGATTGACGCTGACGGATGGGCTTGTTTCAGTGGTACTAGCAGCCTGATTCACTATCCCTACCCCGGGTTAGAAGTGTATCTCCGCTTTGACTGGCCGGTCCTCGCCCAACTGCCCTACTACGCTGAAGGCAATGATTACGGTGGAGTGGGGATGGTGGTCAACGAGTTTTTTCTCACCAGATTTTCGGATCATTTCAGCGCAGTGCCCAAGGCCTTTCTCGAAACACATGATTACGATGCATGTATTGATTTTCCAGTAGAACAAGAGCTCTTAACGACGCCGCCGATGCTCTCCCCCGATGGTGGGATCCATGTCATCGATACGCTTGGTCTTCTGGCGAAGTACAGCGTTCCCGGGGCTGAAGACAACTGGGCGGTCCTGGACCGCCGGGCAGTGAAACAGGCACACCACGGTGCCTACCGGGCCACCCTCGACTGCACGGACCGCGTCTTTATCACGTCAACGGCGGACTACTTCACCCACGGGTTCCTCTATGTACTTAATCCGGACGGCTCGATGAACTGGGAAATGAAGACCAACTCACGGACGCAGCCATTGATTGCCAGCGGCAACAGTGTGTTGGTTGTGACCAGGGATGGCTTGCTGGAAGCCTACGGCGGTTCCTACAGCGGGGCGTTTCCCTGGTCAGTCAGCCAGCTTGAGTTAAGTCCCGGCTGCACGACGATGGAGTTGACGTGGACTTCCTCCAATGGAGCTGACCGCTACGAGGTCTTCCGCGATGGTGGGGAAAACCCCGTCCATGTCGTTGACAGGTGGCAAAACAATAAGTCGGAAAGCCTGACCTGGAAAGACGAGGGGCTGACACCGGGCACGGTGTACAGCTATCAGGTCCTGGGGAGCAATTCAATCGGGACCGGTCTGCCCAGCCTGACGGTTGAAGCCGAGACACGCCTTTTAAGGCCTGCAGAATTCACCGCCAGCCAGGGCATCTATCCGGACCGGATCGAGCTTGCCTGGGAGCCCAGCGTCAACGCCACCGGCTACAGGATCTGGCGGGACCGGAATCAGGGCAATCCTGATCCGGTGGCGGTGGTGGGGTTGGTGGAATCCTGGGTGGATACTGAAATCCTTGACTGGGACAATCATCATTACAGTATCGAAGCATTCAGCGAGTCAACTACTAGTGATTCAAGCACTGCCTTGGGTTGCATTGCCCGAGGCACAGGCGATACGGGTGCTGGTAACTGGCAGATGACCGGAGGAGATATTGGTCATCGTCGATTGGCGCAGATGAACGGGCCTGGCATTGCCTCACTGGGTTGGCAACAGGATATTGAGTACGACCACCTGCGTTCATTCGGTGATATTGATTCAGAACCACTGTTCGGTGATAGTGGAGCTATCTACTTGGCAAATAAGGGAAATTACAACTTCACGCTTATTGCCCTGAACCCAGATGGAACGTTGCGGTGGAGTGCACCATCCAATTGCCAGTATCCCGCTATTCTGGATGATGGCGCGGTCGTAACGAGTAATGGAAGCCGTTTCATCGTCTACAACCCTGACGGTACTGAGAGGCTGGAAAGCGAGACTCATGGTTTGGACTACTACCTTGTCACGCCCTCGGGCAATCTAGTTGGCACATACCGATCAACCATATATTCTCTTACACCAGCTGGGGAAATTGAATGGCAATACGAATTCACAGAAGATCGCCGACGACCGTACCGGGCGATAGTAGTCAGTGACGGAATATATATGATTGAAGGTCATGACTACACTGCAGAACCCTATCCTGGGCCAGGGTCAGTTCCCGTCAACCACGAAGAAAACATTGTTGCATTGAACTTGGACGGGACGTTGAAGTGGTCTAGCCCGGATATGCAAAACCAGGGAAGGTTGGCCCTCGGCAATCCCGGCATGCTCTTCGCATGTTTCGACGACGCACTCCACGCCCTCAACACATCCGATGGCTCGATCATCTGGTCCTATCCGCTGACCGGTGATCTCGCCGTCAACGCCGCCGGCCAGGTGGTCTGTGCCGGTGACGATGAACTGGTGGTGCTCAACCCCGACGGCAGTCTCGCCTGGAGCTACCTGCCGCCGGAGAGTTTCAGCTGTAGCTACCCAATCGTCGATGCCGCAGGCACAGTGTTTTTCAACGAGGTTAACTATGGTGAACCAGACGTAGACGACACCATCAACCGCCTCGTCGCATTGGACTCCACGGGCAACTATGCCTGGGACTACGAGCAGACCGGTTGCAGCGGCCACGCGATTAAAAGCATCCGCGACGACGGCGCGCTGCTCTGGTACACGAAAAACGGCGAGGACGATGTGCCGACCCTGACGTTGATCGAACCGTGACCGGAGAATATTTACTCCTTCCCTAACATCTGGCCGGCCTCCTGCGTTCTCATATTGCAGGGACAGATACGGGAACACACAAGTCGTGTCGGACGGGGGTGTTTTGGCCTGACCCGCCATCGCAAAAAGGAGCGCCCTTAACCGGTGGATGCCCCCGTCCTCAGCTATCTGTTCGCCCATCACCCCTATGTACCAGCGTTAGCCGGCGAAGTTGGCTTCACCCGGCCCCGTACGATTAGTATTCCAAACTAATTGTCACAGCTATATGATAATGCAATATCAAATACTGAGTACTAAATATGACGGATATGTGATATGCGTTTGCGTGGATCCAGGGCCTGGAGTTGCTTGAAAATACCTTATTATATGCCGGTTCAGGCTGATAGGTGTTAAAATCTAGTTGGCATGGAATTTGCGAACAAACTCAGGATTCAAGTAATATGTTGATCACGACATATTATGCGGTTATTGGTGACGAGATCACCTATCGAATCGGACTGCTGCTTTCGCGGTACGTTCTCAGCGTAAACGAACTGAGCGAGGCCCTTGAGCTGCCCCAGCCCCGCGTCTCCCACAAGCTCGCCAAATTGCGCAAGCACGGCTGTGTCAACCACGAGCGCGACGGCCGGCGGGTGATCTACCGGTTCCTGGAGCCCTGCCGTACGATCCTCCTGCGCGGCGACCTGACCTGGCGCCGCCTCAACCCGGAGTTCGGCAGCCGTTGGGTCGAGGACCTCAACCGGCTCAAAGCAGCAATCGGGGACGGCCTCGACGACCGGCTGATCTATCCGCTGGTGGAGGTTTCCACGCAACTCGATATCCCGGAGAAGGTCCCTGCCGACCAGGTGCCGCAGCGTTAAAGCCGCGCCCGTGGCCCGGCGCTATCGCCGGCGCTCACGCCCGGTCAGCTGTTCCAGCTCAGGTAGCCCTGTGTCGATCGGGCTCAGCCAGAACTTCTCGTCGATCTTAAGCTCGTACTCGCGCGCGGGGTCATCAAACTCAACGTCCGAGTATTCCTTGACCAGGTAATGGTAGAACTCGGCGCAGTTAGTACGGTGCTTGTGGGAGTCGAAACCCCACAGTGCCAGAACCAGCAACAGGATCGCCCAGACCAGCAGGAAAACACCAAAGGCGGTCAGCCAGGGTAGCCGGCCGATGGAGGTAGTCAGCATCAGTGTCGGGTAGAACAGCGCGATGATCCAGAAGCTGCCCGGGCAGATGTCGCTGAGGACTGTCCAGGGGTCACGCGGTTTTTTCGTCTGGTCGACGTACCATTCCAGGTTGAACATGATCTTGCGCGTGAGCTGGGTGTAGTTGCGCGGACCGAAGCGCCGGGCCAGATATTTCCAGGGCTGGGGGAGCTCCGCAGCGCTGTCCGGCAGTTGGTCCACGCCGGCGGCGAGGCCCATCGCCAGGCCGCTGCTCGGCAGCCGGCTGCCGAGCCAGAGCTGGTAGTCGACGATCGCCTGGTTCGCATATTCCGGGTTGTCGAAGACCACGCCGTAGAACGTATCACGGGGGAGGGTCCGGTAGGCCGCAGTGAGTACTTCGCGGGTCGCCGGATTTGTGATCCCAGGCCAAAGGTGGTCAGTCTTGAAGTTGTTGCCCGTGTACCGGTGGTTGATTTCCGTGCTCTCGGACCATGGTTTATCCGACATCAAACTCAACTGCGTAGTGTGCTGCTTCCTCCAGCGCGGATCGACTCTTGCAGGCTTGGTCTTTTCCATGGCTCCTCCCTACTTATTAGGATACCCAAGCCCGGTGTCTTGTTACTGGTGGCTAAACCCCAGGAATATCATTCCCGGCCGGGTTTCACGGGGTGCTTTCTGTTAAACTTTTGGCCGTGTCATTGATCGAATTCAGCGGCCTGGCCTACGGTTTCACCGACGAACGCGTCGTCGCCGAAGCCAGCGGCGCCCTGCATACCGGCAATGTCATCGGCCTCGTCGGCGCCAACGGCGGGGGCAAGACAACGCTTCTGCGCCTGCTCCTCGGCGAGTTGCAGCCCGAAGAAGGCCGTGTCCAGCGCGCCAAGGACACCCGCATCCAGTTCGTCAGCCAGAGCGCCGGCGGCGGTGACACGGACGTCCTCTACGACTTTGTAAAGGCCGGGCGCGAAGACCTGCTGGCACTCAAGGACAAGGTTGAAAAGCTCGCGGTCGAGGTGTCGGAGCAGCCCGAGGACGTGGAGCTGATCCGCAAGCTCGGGGAGGCCGAGGACCGCTTCAACAACCTCGGCGGCCACCGCTGGGACAGCGAGGTCGAGCGGCTGCTCTTCGGCCTGAGCTTTAGGGGGCCGGAGTTCACCCAGACCCTGGGCACCTTAAGCGGCGGCCAGCGCCAGAAGGCCTGCCTGGCCCGGGCACTGCTGGCCGGCGGCAACTGCCTGGTCTTCGACGAACCGACCAACCACCTTGACCTCCAGGCCCAGGCGTTCTTCGCCCACTACCTGAAAACCATCTCCCGCGACCGCGGCGTCCTGCTCGTCAGCCACGACCGCTGGCTGCTGGACGACCTCTGCACGCATATCTGGGAACTCGACGGCGGGGTGCTCTACCGCTACCCCGGCAACTACACGAAATACGTCCCGCTGCGCGAACAACGCCGGGAGCAGCAGCACCAGGCCTGGGTCAAGCAGCAGGAGCAGATCGCCCGCACCGAGGAGTACATCCGCCGCAACCTGGCGGGGCAGAACACCAAGCAGGCCCAGGGCCGCCGGCCGCTCCTCGCCCGGATGGAGCGCCTCGACCGGCCCCAGGACGACCCACAGATGAGCTTCGTGCTCCAG
>Ga0180435_10007513_pt1 | contig 10382 bp, 8 predicted proteins | sample SS_ome_3_FD_132467 | JGI IMG/M metagenome (GOLD analysis project Ga0180435, IMG submission 132467) | Hypersaline lake sediment archaeal communities from the Salton Sea, California, USA - SS_3_S_1 metaG | ecosystem: Environmental > Aquatic > Non-marine Saline and Alkaline > Hypersaline > Sediment... | reverse complement strand
GTGGGCGGCATGCTGGGCAGCCGGGCTCAGAAACTCTTCAGCGAAAAAACGCTCAAGATCGTTCTGGCCATTACCCTGTTCTTCCTGTTCTTCCGGTTTTTCAAGATTGAAATCTGGATCTAGTCGTAATTCCGGTTGCCATGCTTATGGTCCGTTGCGACAATGAGTTCAGGTTAGAAATGACTCATTTGCAAGAAACTGCTCGGGATAATTCATGACAACCGCTATTACGTGTGATAAAAAAGGGGAACGCGTGGACGCGTTTCCCTTTTTATATTTTGTTTTTTTAATGTTTGTTGGCGGCGAAGCCGCGTAGAGTAAAAGTGCGAATCAGTTTTACATATGGATGAAATACTGGACATCGTGTGGCTGAAAATCGTGGATCTTGTCCTGTTGGTGGTCCGCGGAATGGACATCGTCGTGGGGCCTTTCAATATCCTGGGTCCTGCTGCCGTCATTTTCCTGCTCACTTTTCTTACTGTATGCCTGACCAAGCTTTTCAAACGGGTATACACGACCAAACGCTATCAGACCCTGAAAAAGGAGTTTGAACACTGGTCGGAAGTGCGTAAAGAGGCCATGAATATCGATGACCCGGAAAAGGGCAAACGCATGGCCAGGAACATCGATCAGGCCAAGTTGAACAAGGTCTACTATGACTATTTTTTCGAAGGACTCCTGAGCAACGTCCTTACCACTATTCTGCCGATATTGCTCATGGCAGCCTATGTGAACGAAGCCTACAACCCCGAGAAACTCCAAAAACTGTTCGGGCGTTCCCACGTTTTCAGCATACCGGGTACCGGCGATGATCCGATTCTCGTGGGCGCGCTGTTCTGGTATGTCCTGTCGCTGATCCTGGTTCATATTTTGTGGGCCGTGGGAAAGCGTGTACTAAAAAATAAAAACGAATCCAAAGCCAGTTAAAAACAGTACTGCCAGCCTGGTAAGGAGAAACCACAAAGGCACCACGGTGAAACAGGAACAAGAACGTGTTTCACTGGGTAACAAAGGACACAAAGGGGCAGTCTGGTAGGGATAATCCGGCTGCTCCGCCATCGGCTGCGGCAGGGTTGAAACCCTGCACTACAAAGCGATCGGCTACCGGCTAAGTAGCTTAGGGCTTCAGCCCTGCTTAAACTGATAAGTGGAGATTGAATATCGATAGCAAAACCCATCAGCAGCTAAAGACGCTGGTATAGGAGCTTCATCACGAAATCACGAAATTATAAAAACACGAAAAGCAAAATATCAATTTCGTGTTATCCGGCTTTTAATCTTTCGCGACTAATTTACGATATTAATAATTGACACCTAATCTGGTGTTATGGTTAACACGAAATTGCCATGGATCTGTATTTACTGCTGCCCATCATCTTTGTTTCCTCCTTTATCCTAACCATGGTGGGGCTCGGGGGCGGGCTCATATTTTCACCGCTTTTTGTGCTGTTGGGATTCCCGCTATCCACGGCAGTGTCGGCATCCTTGTTTCTGAACGGCACGGCAGCCCTATCTGCGGCCATTACCTATTATCGCAAGAAAATGATCGATGTCAGAACGGCCATCCCCCTTTTGATTTCGTCCACTTTCGCAGCTCCTTTTGGCTCCATGCTGACCAACATCATCCCTGTCCAGCTCTTTTCCGGAATCTTGGCCGCCGTGATTTTATTAGCTGCCGTGCGCATGATTTTCTCGGGAAAGGCCGGGGATAACGCCTCTTCCAAAAGTGTCAGGTACCGCGTGATCGGCGGTACCGGCATAGGGGTCGTCATCGGGATCATGGCCGGACTGCTGGGCATCGGCGGCGGCGTATTCATCGTACCGCTGCTTATCTACGTCTTGAGGATGCCAACCAAGACCTCGGCCGCCACATCCATTTTCATCGTGGTGTTCTCTTCATTTTCCGGCTTCATTGCCCATGCGACTCTGACCAGTATCGACTGGAAATTTATCCTGCCCGCGGCCGTGTTTTCGTTTGTAGGTGGCCGGCTCGGCGCCAAGGTCATGTCCGAGCAGCTGAAAGGCAAGCGTATCCGCCAGATATTCGGGGGAGTGCTGTTGATTTTTTTTCTGAAATTGCTGCAGAAAGCGTTGATGTAGGCTCGGTAAGAGATAATAGGTAGTAAGGAGAAGGCAGAAAACCAGAGGCCAGAAGACAGAGAACAGAGGCCGGAAGCCTGAGATCGGAGTACCACAGGAGTATAGTAAGCAGTAGGGAGAAAACCGGTTAAGAGTTAATACAAAAGAGTTAAGAGTGGCCTGCTTACTTATTGCTGTTAAGCTACCTCTTAACTATTTTCTCATAACTGGAATTTCGGCAACCCGACACCCGACACCCGGAACCATGACCATGCACGAGGATGACAACAATCCCATGAAGGCGTGTATACAGAAGTTAACGATATTATTGGGCACGATTACAGGGATTCTGCTGCTGACCGGTCCTGCATGGGCAACCCAGACCCACGGGCAGCCCGAAGGCCTGTATGTACACCAGATGGCGCACCTCTTCTTTATCATTTCCATGGGTATTCTCGAGTTCTGGCTGCGGCAGCGCAACCTTACCGACGAAAGGGGCTGGAAATACATTCAACTGGCCGCAGTTCTTTTTATTATCTGGAACATCGATGCCGCCCTGGTGCATTTTATGGAAGAACATCTGGACATCCTGGGCATTTCCAGAGTCGACTTCTGGAATCTGAAAATCGACAATACCCAGGGACAGAATTCCATCACACTCGTCTACTACTTCCTGAAGCTGGACCACCTTTTATGTGTGCCGGCCATGTTCTGCCTGTATTACGGATTGAAAACCATTTTGAAAAATTCCGAATCCGCAACCGGGAAGGGGACTGACGCATGATTTTGTCATACTTCCCCATATGGCTGGTGGACATGGTGGGTTCGTCCATGATGATCGTTCTGTCTCTGCTTTGCCTGAGGCTGGTATTTAGATTGAGGCGCCGGGATCGGGACAACATTATATGGACTTATCTCTGGTGGATTTGTGTGGCGCTCTCCTGTTTTGCTTTATCACGGTCGGGCGGGCACATCGTCAAGAATCTTTTGCTCATGGCCGGCCAGAAGTCAACCTGGGGTGCCATTCGGCCTTTCAGCGGGGCCATCAATACGGTTATGTTTATTGTTGTGGGTTCCGTGACCCTGTTTTTTGAACGTGTTTGGAACGTTCACCAGCTGGTCCTCAAAGACCGGCAGGCGGTAAAATCGGCTCACCAGGAGCTGGTCTTTCTTAACCAGAACCTTGAAACGCTCGTAGAGGAGCGCACCAATGCGCTTTCCGTGTCAGAATATAAATACCGCAAGATTTTCGAAGTGTCCAAAGACATGATCCTGGTGACCACCCAGGACGGTTCCATTGTCAACCTGAACCCATCCGGTTACCAGCTCCTGGGGATGGATATGGAAGACGAACGGATCAAGACCATGAACGTTCGCGAGTTTATAGTGGACGCCCAAGCCTGGACCCGTATTATTGCCGATGTTAATAAAGAGGGTTCAGTGGACAATGTAGAGTTGGACCTGGTCACCACGAACGGTGCCCGCAGAAGGATCCTGCTGAGCGGCAGCTTGGAGGAGGAAGCGGACAGCAAAGAGGAGGTCATCCATTTTCTGGTCAAGGACATCCAGAAACGCAAGGCCATGGAGGAACAGCTTGCCCAGGCAGACAAGCTCGCTTCCATAGGTGAACTTTCTTCCGGGGTTGCCCATGAAATCAACAATCCCCTGGGAGTTATACTGGGTTACACGCAGCTTTTGATACGAGGAGAACCGGACCGATCCGAGCGCCGTGCCGACCTGAAGACCATCGAGAAGCATGTCCGCAATTGCAAGGCCATTGTGGAAGATCTGTTGAGCTTTTCAAGGAAATCCGATACTGAAAAGGAGGTTCTGGATATCCACCGCATCATCGATGATGTGCTCGCTTTTGTACAGCACCACTCCCAGATCGAGCATATAGCCATCGAGAAAGAATATAACCCGTCGGTACAGCCGTTGATGGTGGATGAAAAAAAGATCAAGCAGGTTCTCATCAACCTGGTGATGAATGCCATCCATGCGGTGGGTCAGGAAGGACAGATACGCATATCCACCAATGTCAGCGCTACGACCGGCAACCTGCGCATCCGCGTGGCAGATAATGGCCACGGCATAGAACCCAGGCACATAAATAAAATATTCGATCCTTTCTTTACAACCAAGACAACGGGCGAGGGCACTGGTTTGGGCTTATCCGTCAGTTACGGTATCGTACAGAATCACGGCGGTCACATTCAGGTTGAGAGCCAGCCTGGCAAGGGCTCTGTTTTCACCCTGGAATTACCCGCCGCTTCAACCTCATAGCTGCATAAACAATATGGCAAAGTGGATACAATTGAGCTCAGTCGATGCCCACCCTCTGGCGCCTTGACTCTGAAGCCCACAGACTTTTGCAGCGTTAAGGTTAACAAGTGAGGAGAATTAAACGTGTATGCGAAAATTCTGATTGTCGATGACGAATCCGATATGCTCCAGCTTCTAAAACGGAGCCTGGAGCCGGATCTGAATTGCCGTGTGGACACCACGCCGTCTGCCCGGACGGCCCTTGAAATGCTTTCAAACAAGGCCTATGACCTGCTGCTGGCAGATATCAAGATGCCGGTGATGAGCGGACTTGAACTTCTGGAGATCGTAAAGACCGAGCACCCAGACCTGACAGTAGTAATGATGACGGCCTATGGCCATGTGGAAATGGCTGTGGAAGCAATGCAGCGGGGAGCCTATGACTTCATCACCAAGCCCTTTGAACACGAAGCCCTGGTTGTGCGCCTTGAAAAGGCCCTGGAAAGAAGTGCCCTGATTCGTGAAAACAGCAGGCTTCAGCAGGTTTGCAGCAATGAGGCCATATTTGAAAACCTTGTGGGTAAAAGTCCCCGCATGCAGCGGCTTTATGAATCCATCCGCATGGTGGCGGTCACGGACCTTACGGTGTTGATCACCGGCCCATCGGGAACAGGCAAGGACCTGACAGCCAGGGCCGTGCATTCGCTGAGTGATCGCAAAAGCCGGCCGTTTATCGCCGTGAACTGTCCCTCCATACCCGAAAATATCCTGGAGAGCGAGCTGTTCGGTTACAAAAAAGGCGCGTTCACCCACGCCACCCAGGACAGGACCGGATTATTCCAGGAGGCCGATACAGGCACTATTTTTCTGGATGAGATCGGAGATGTGAGCCCGACGATTCAAACCAAACTGCTGCGCGTATTGCAGGAAAAGGAAGTAAAGCCACTGGGCGATGCCCGGCCCGTTAAAATTGATGTGCGCATCATTGCTTCCACCAACCGAATTCTCAAGGAAAAAATTCAGGATGGATCTTTCAGGGAAGATTTTTTCTACAGGCTAAATGTTTTGCCCCTGGAGCTGCCGGCCTTGAAGGAGCATAAAGAGGATATCCCTTTGATTGCCGACCACCTTTTAGAAAAGCACTGTGCCAAGATGGACCGGCCTAAAAAAAGGCTTTCCAGTGAACTGGTCAGGTATTTCATGAGCATGCCCTGGGAGGGGAACGTCAGAGAGATGGAAAATCTAATCATGCGGGGCATTCTGTTTTCCGCTTCAGATGAGATTCTGCCCCGGGATGTGGGCATGATTGACCAGGATCCGGGTCAGCCGATTCCCCAGGGTGGGCTGGATGGTTTGCCGTACAAGCAGGCCAAGGAAAAGACCCTGGAACAGTTCAACCATACCTTCATAGGTGAATTGCTGACCATCCACCAGGGCAATGTGACCCAGGCGGCCAGGCAGTGCGGGATGGAACGCCAGGCCCTGCAGCAGATCATGAAGCGCTACGGGATCAAAGCGGACAAGTACAGGAGCAGCAGGGCGTAGGGGCCGGCCCCCGGTCTAACAGAATACCGGGGCAGGCATTGTGCCTGCCCGTCAGCGTCAGAGCCACGGATCCTCAGCAGGCAGTAAGGAGTAGGTAGCCGGAGGTCAGGGGTATAAACATTCGACACGGATTTCACGGATTGCACAGATTCAATACGTTTCTTAAATCCATGTAATCCGTGAAATCCGTGTCAGATGAGCTTTTTATATTAATGACCAACATCGAACGCCGTTAACAATTAGTCACTAATTATTGATTATTATTTGTTAAAATAGGCTGTTAGCTAAAGATCTGTATCCGGACATAATTTCTTCATACAATCCGGACACATTCCAACGTCAGGCAGGTCTATTCATTGGACAGGATTTCAATTTCATCCGTATCTGAAATGCCCGGCAGGCTCTGCTTTTCTTTTTCACGGTGAATCAGAAAGTCGATGAAACGCATGGCTTCTTCCAGTAATTCCGGACGAAGTTTCTCCAGTTCCAACAGTTTATCCCGAATTTCAAGCCTCTCTACCATAAGCGCGTCTCCTTCTATGAAATGATCATTTGGAGCTTTAGTTTTACTAAAAATAAAAACAGTCGTCAAGCTCTATGACGCTGGGTTCCACTTGGTGTCAGGTTAGCCTCAGGTGATCAGCCAAAAGTTCAAAATTCGATTCGCCTGAGGCGGACAAGTGCTTGCTCGCCTTTGGCGAGTTGGACGTTGGGTGTTCGATGTTTTTTCATCACGAAATCACGAAAGGACGAAACCACGAAAAAGTGCTGTAAACATTTCGTGCTTTTTAGATTTCGAGTTCTTGTGATTGAATTTTTTTGAATCGTCCGACCGCCGACCACTGACCACCTACACACCTTCTTACGTTCTGCTGTTTCCCGACCCTCCCTAGTGCTTACTCCTTACCGCTTACTATACTCCTGTGGACTCCGCCCTCAGGCTCTTGTCTTCAGCTTTTTTTTATACTTACGCAGCATTTTCCACTGGCAGTAGTGGGTGGGATTGGCCCGGGTGTGCTTCAGAGCCTTGGCAGCGGCTTTCATGTCCAGCCCGTGCTGCATGAGATAAGCCGTGACAAAGGTCCCGGTCCGGCCGACACCGAAACGGCAGTGGACCAGAATCTTGCTGCCCCTGGAAATGGCGTTGTCCATCCAGTCAAATGCGATTTCCATGGCAGCCATGTCCGGTGCACACTCGTCGGGGATGGGGAAATAATACACGTTGAAACCGGCTTCCTCCTGGATTTCATGCAGATCACAGAATTCACCGCAAAGGTTGACGATGGCATCGATGCCGTGCTGTCTCAACGCGTCGAGGTCCGGCTGAACCATGGGGGCATAGCCCACGGCCAGGTCGTCTGTTATCCATTTAAGGGGGTAGTCATTCATTTATCAACTGATGCTTTTGGTCTGATCTATCGATGCTGATTTCATTTTCGTTTATATTTTAGAGCTAAGTTTAAACTTGCTGCAAATTTGCCAAAGGACATTCATTGCATGGGGCTACATTTCGGGTGTTGATGCATTACCAAATTGATACCGTCCCTGCATAAAATCGTCAACAAAACTCTCCACCATGCTTTCGTCCTTGAGGTGCATGTCCATGAGCGGGCTTGCACCCAGAAGGCGGCCGATCATGTCGAGGGCGTTCAGACAGTTTTCGAGATCCGACCCTTTGAACTGGCCATCCACAAGGTCACTTTTGACAGTTACCTCAAAACCCAGGCGCTGAAGGACCTTTCTCAGAAAATTCGCCCGCAGCATCCGCTGATACATTTCCGTGCCCCCGCCGGAAAATCGGAACTGAACGATGTTGTCGGCAGCCTTTGCACGGCACAAGGCATCCACGATCACGAAATGATACCCGAATTTGAGGTTCAGATTCATGTAGTCATCCGAGATGACCGCATGACTGGCGAACATGGTCGCTTTGGGGCTGGCAATACCGCCGCTCATGACGATGCGGTCGTGGGCCTCCCAATCGAAATGCTGCAGCCCCCCCCACTGGATGTCCGGATGGGTCAACCCGGCCCACAGGGCGCGCATGGCCTGGTTGCGAACATCCTTGATGGAAATTTCCTTGAGCGACGCTGTGCCTTCCTGCAATCCTTTGCCGACGTCCAGAACGTGGAACTGCATGGGAATCTTTGTTTTCAGCCTTTTGGCAAAACCCAGTTTTCTCAGACGATTGTCGGAAATGTGAAACATTTCCCGAACTGCTTTCTCATGGGAATAGCGAATGATGTCGTGCAGGGACCGGCAGTGCCTGGGGTTGAAGGAAGCGTCTTCCGGATCGGTCAGGTCAAGGGTGGAGACAAATTTCAAAATGTAGCGCAGTTTGCGCATAAAGGGGCTGTCCACCATCAAATCGACTTTGGCGCAGGGGCTTTCCAGCATCTGGTGCACAACACCGTCATAAATGCTTCGATCGCCGGCATTCACGGTAACCTGCCTGCCATGGGCTAATATCGTACTGGCTTGTCCGGTGTTCATGAGCGCCGGTACCTTGAATTCCCGGGCAACCGATGCCAGGTGACCGGCCGAGCTGCCGGCATCTATGACAATGGCGCTCACCCGACTGATCAGTCGGGCATACCGGGGAAGGGCATGCCTGGCCACCAGAACGGTCTGATTCGGCACGGTCTTAAGATCCGGGGCCGTCACAAGGTTGTGAACCGTTCCTGCGGCAATTCCGGTTGACGCGTTTTCCCCGCCCTTTAACAGCAGTTCATGCGCGGCGTCGTCAAAGATGCAGACCGGCGCGTCATCCTCGGCAACATCTGTTTTTAAGGGCCTTGTCTGGAGGATGAAGGCATTTCCCGACATATCAATGGCCCATTCGATATCCTGGGGATGTTGGAAATGGTTTTCCAAGGCCAGGCCCCAATCCGCAAGACGGGTGGCTTCGGAATGATCCAGGGAAAGCGCTGCTGATTTGTCAGCGTCCAGGTGCACGGTTTCCAGTCTGCCTCCCGCTGCGCAAACCAGGCGGTGTTCTTTTTCAGCAGGCAGTTCCGAGAGAAGCCGGGGTGACGGGTTTTTGGAAAGCGTGAGTATGTCGGCAGGTGATTGCCCGCTCACCAGAAGTTCACCCAATCCCCAGACAGCATGAATACGCATATTGTCCGATTCAGGATTCCCAATATCGGCAGTGTACATGACGCCGCTGGTTCGGGCGTCCACCATGGTCAATACCAGCACGGCCATGGCGGTCTCTTCATCTGAAAAGCCATAACTGATGCGGTAGTGCAGGGCTTCCGGCGCATACTTGCCGGCAATGACGTCCTTGTAAGCATCGCATAGGCTATCCTTAGTTACATTCAGAATGGTTGCATACTGACCGGCAAAGGAGGCCCGGGAATCCTCTCCTACGGCACTGCTGCGCATAGCCATGCCCCGAGCATTGTGCCCCGAAACGCCGGCCGCCTGGTAGCCTTCACGGATGGCTTCCTCTATTTCCAGGGGAACATCGGCCGCCATGATTGTCCGCCGGATGGCTCCGGACAGGCTGTCCAGTGAATTTGTATCTTGGATATCCAGTGCCGACAGCCGTTCATCGATTGTCTTCCGCAGACCGTTGTATTCGAGAAAGCGGTGAAAGGCATTGGTGGTGATGACGAATCCCCTTGGAACAGGCAGTCCCAGCTCGTTCTTGACAATACGCAGGTTCAGGGCCTTGCCGCCGATAAGGTGAAGTTCCGAAGGGTCTGATTCATCCAGACCAATCACATAGGGCGGTGTGGCATCGGTTGGTTCCGGGTCAGCCATAAAGCGGATGTATGCATCGACTTTCTTGAAAAACGAGAGCAGATCCGGGTAATCGACCGGGCAAATGCGGGCCATGTCGTCCACAATACCGGCCACCTGATTGGTGAGGTCGTTACACAGCCTTCGGACGGCGCTGAAATCCCTTTTTTGGTGCTGGTAATAAATCTCCTCGAGCTCCGCCATGAGGTCATGGGCGTGTTTGTCATGGTCCAAAAGGGATTTAAAGGCCGTGTATTTATCCTTGAGCACTTTACCCGGGGCGAAAAGCTGATATGTCCAGTATTTGAAAAGATTGCCGGTCGGCATCGGCAGCATCCTATTTTTCCGATTATGAAAAAGAATTGCTCTACGTTAACATATATTTATTTCATATACATTAGAAACATGTATCCGCATGAAAGTGATCAATCTCCCAGGTTCTGGATCATGAATACTGCTCCTAAATGCGGCTGATTGTTTCTAATGAAACCCTTTGGGCTCAGGTTTCGCTTGACGATAATGGCGCTTGTCATTATAATACATTGTAATATATTGAAAATATATATAATAGTGGTACAGGACAAGGGCTTGCAGCCCTGTTTTGTATCTTTTGAATATTCTGCACCGGATCCCGAACGTGGGTTGATTGCCATGGAAAGAACCAGAAGAAAACTCAGCGCCATTCTCAGTGCGGATGTTGCGGGCTACAGCCGGCTCATGGCCGGTGATGACGTTGCCACCGTGGATAC
>Ga0180435_10007511_pt1 | contig 10385 bp, 9 predicted proteins | sample SS_ome_3_FD_132467 | JGI IMG/M metagenome (GOLD analysis project Ga0180435, IMG submission 132467) | Hypersaline lake sediment archaeal communities from the Salton Sea, California, USA - SS_3_S_1 metaG | ecosystem: Environmental > Aquatic > Non-marine Saline and Alkaline > Hypersaline > Sediment... | reverse complement strand
CGGCCCGCCCTTCCGATCGACACGATAACGCCACCGGCCTGATACTGCTCGGAGGCCCTTCCCGTCACCATGACTGGAACACGGACGAACTGTTATCGCAGATCCGGGAGATCATTGAGAAACAACCCGAAGTTCATTTCACCATCGGTGATTCACCCCGCACCCCGCCGGAAACACGGCAACAGATCGGCTCACTTGCTGCTGTGGACTTTATTCCCTGGGAACAGACCCAACCCGGTGATATCCAGGACCGCATGCGGACTGCAGGCCAGATCTGGGTGAGCGAGGACAGCGTATCGATGCTCTACGAGGCGCTGGGCAGCGGTGCCCGCACGGGCCTGTTGTCGGTGCCGCGGCGGCGCGAGACACGCATCAGCCGGAGCGTGCATCAGCTGGCCGAGCAAGGGCTCGTTACTCGATTCATGCATTGGTCAGGGAACCTGAAACTGGTGCCGGCCCCAGACCTGGATGAAGCAGGCCGCTGTGCGCATGCGATACTTGACCGATGGCCTACAAGCAACTGACAGTGCTGCAGCTTCTCCCCGCCCTGGAGGGTGGAGGCGTGGAACGCGGTACCCTGGAGGTGGCGCGGGCACTCGTGGCTGAAGGACACCGCTCCCTGGTCATGTCCGCTGGCGGGCGACTTGTGGAACAGCTCCTCGCTGAAGGCAGCGAACACATTCAATGGGATATCGGTCGCAAACACCTGGCCACGCTGCTGCTGATCCGGCCACTACGCCAGTTGCTGATCAAAGAACAAGTCGATATCGTGCATGTGCGCTCGCGCCTGCCAGCGTGGATTCTGGAGTTTGCGCTGCGCGGGATGTCTGCAGATAAGCGACCAGTTCGCATTAGCACAGTACACGGCCTCTACTCGGTTTCACGCTACAGCGCCATCATGACACGTGGAGAAGGGGTGATTGCCGTATCGAACACGGTGCGGGACTACATCCTGAAGAACTATCCAGAGTGCCCGCCGGAGCACATCGTGGTGATTCCCCGTGGCGTCGACCCAGCCGAATTTCCGCGTGGCTACCAGCCAGATGCAGAATGGGCGGAACGGTTTTTTAAGCAGTTTCCACAAGCGCGGCACAAGGCACTCCTGACCCTGCCCGGACGTCTGACAAGGCTGAAGGGACACCACGAGTTCATCAACCTGATCGATGCACTGATCCAGGGTGGACACGATGTGCATGGATTGATCGTGGGCGGCGAGGATCCGAGACGGATTGCCTATGCAGAGGAGCTGCGGGAGGAGGTGAGGCAACGCGGACTGGATGAGCACATCACCTTCACCGGTTCACGCTTCGACATGCGCGAGATCTACGCGATCAGTCGAATAGTGTTCTCGCTATCCACCAAGCCGGAGTCCTTTGGTCGTACCGTCGTGGAGGCACTGAGTATGGGAGTGCCGGTGATCGGGTACGATCATGGGGGTGTGGGGGAAGTGCTCGAGTGCCTGTTTCCGGATGGGCGAGCGACCTTGGGCAGTCAAGCGGAGTTGATAAATGCCTCCGAGTATCTAATAAAAGGTTCCACCACAATCCCGGAAAACCACACCTACACATTGCAGGGGATGCTGCAGCAAACGCTCTCACTCTACGCTCAGCTTATGGAACGGGATTTCCCCACTGATGGCTCATAAGATCGCTCACCTCAGTACCGTACACAAAACTTTCGATACCCGGATTTTTCTCAAGGAGTGTCGTTCATTGGCGAAAGCCGGTTACACAATGGTATTCATCACATCACACGAAAAAAACGAGGTGGTGAATGGCGTCCAGATCCGGGCTCTTCCCCGGTCACGCAACCGACTCGATCGTATGACTCGCCTCAGTTTGCACATGTTGGTTGCTGCACTGAGGGAGCGGGCCGATCTGTATCATTTTCATGATCCTGAGTTGCTCCCGGTGGGCATCCTACTTTCACTCGGCGGCAAACGGGTAATCTACGATGCCCATGAGGATGTACCCAAACAGATACAGGACAAGAAATGGCTCAAACCCTGGTTTCGAAGTTCCATGTCTCGACTCGTTGCCGTGCTACAAAAGATTGCTTCAACGACGCTCAGCGGGATTGTTACGGCCACACCAGATATAGCGAAAAACTTTCCGACAGCCAAGACCGTTGTCGTCAAGAATTATCCACTGCTCGATGAACTCCAGTATGTCGAACGGGAAGGCACCGACCATTCCCTTACCAATCTGGTATATATAGGCGGCATTACGGAAATCCGTGGTGCCATGGAAATGCTGGATGCCGTTGCCTCACTGTCAGAAGAGTGCCCCGTCCGCTTACGGCTTGCTGGCCCCATCCATCCACCGGAACTCGAATCCCGCATGCGTCAACATCGGGGGTGGAAATTCTGCGAGTACCTGGGTTGGCTCGATCGGGAACAGATAAACAATCTGCTGGCAACCTCAGACATCGGACTTGTCCCGCTACACCCGGCCCGTAACCATATACGGTCCTTGCCTATCAAGATGTTCGAATACATGGCGAGCGGTCTACCCGTGATTGCTTCCGATTTTCCGCTTTGGCGTGAAATCGTAGAAACTTCCGACTGTGGCATATTGATTGACCCTCAGTCACCCCAGGCAATTTCCGAGGCAGTCCAGTGGATGATCGCTCATCCGCACGAAACGGCTGGAATGGGGCGGTCCGGACGCAAAGCAATCGAGCGGGATTACAACTGGCAACCCGAATTTGAAAACATGCATCAACTCTACCGACGAATCCTGTCATGAAAATCTGTACCGTCATCGGCGCGCGCCCCCAGTTCATCAAGGCTGCGCCTGTCTCCCGAGCATTTGCCTCCATCACTGGATGCGAGGAACTGTTGATCCACACCGGGCAGCATTACGACAACAACATGTCGGATGTTTTCTTCGAGGAACTGGGCATTCCCAGGCCACATCGCAACCTGGAGATCGGATCCGGCAACCACGGCGCGCAGACTGGTCGCATGCTGGAGTCTCTGGAACAGGTCATGCTGGAAGAACAGCCGGACTGGGTACTGGTTTATGGCGATACCAACTCGACTTTGGCAGGCACGCTCGCTGCAGTGAAACTGCATATCCCGGTCGCGCACGTGGAAGCGGGACTGCGCTCTTTCAACAAGCAGATGCCGGAAGAGGTCAATCGCATCCTGACCGATCATGCAGCGGACCTGCTGTTCACCCCGACAGCCACAGCCACACAGCACTTGGCTGATGAGGGCGTATCGGGTGAGCTTATCGAGCAGGTTGGCGACGTGATGTTCGATGCAGCCCTGTACTACGGCGAGGTCGCCGAGCAGAAGAGCAACGTCCTCGACAGGCTAGCCGTCAAGCCAGAGGACTACATCCTCAGTACCGTGCACCGCGCAGAGAATACCGACGATCCAGAACGCCTGACGGCCATCCTTGAGGGACTGCAACACGTGTCCCGGCAGTTGCCCGTAATCCTTCCCCTGCATCCGCGCACCCGGGCAACCCTGCAGAGCAGTGGCAGAGAGTATCTCACCGAGGGCATCACCCTGATCGAGCCGGTTGGCTACCTCGACATGGTCATGCTCGAGCGCAATGCAGCCCTTGTCGCCACTGACTCCGGTGGGGTACAGAAGGAGGCCTACTTCTACCAGCGCCCCTGCGTCACCCTACGTGATGAGACCGAGTGGGTGGAACTGCTCGAACTCGGATGGAACACCCTGCTCACACCGGAGAGTGGCAACCAGGTGGCAAGCGGAATTCTTGCGCAGGTGGGCACTAGCGGTAAGGCCGCCAGTCCCTACGGCGAAGGTGACAGCGCGCAACGTATCGCCCAGCGATTGGCGCAGTAAGCCGCATGCGGATCCTGCTGATTAACCATTACGCTGGCTCACCCCAGCATGGGATGGAATTTCGTCCCTACTTCATGGCCCGTGAGTGGATAAAGGCGGGACACCAGGTACGTATCGTCGCCGCATCTGAGTCCCATGTTCGCAGCAAGGACATCGAAATCGATGGATCTATTAGCAGGGAGCGCATTGATGACATCGAATACCTGTGGCTGAAGACACCGCCTTACCAGGGCAACGGAGTCGCCCGGGCAATCAATATATTTACCTTTGTATGGCAGCTGTACCGCCATGCAGATCGTATTCTGGAAAATTTCGATACCGATGCGGTGATCGCCTCGTCCACCTATCCACTCGATATTCACCCGGCACGCAGGCTGGCGAAAAAGGCGGACGCCCGGCTCATCTGGGAGGTGCATGACCTTTGGCCATTATCACCCATTGAGCTATCCGGCATGTCTCCGTGGCACCCCTTCATTCTGCTCATGCAGCACGCGGAAAACCGTGCCTGCCGCATCTCCGACAAGGTGGTTTCCATGCTGCCGCACACCGACCAGCACCTTGTCAGGCACGGCATGTCGAGAGACAAGTTTGTGTATGTCCCTAACGGCATCCATGCCGATGCCTGGGATATTGATGAAACCCAGCTGCCAACAGCACATACCAAGGCTCTCGACGCCTTGAGAGCCAGCGGCGATATGCTTGTCGGCTATACAGGAGCACACGGCCTGGCCAATGCCCTGCATCACCTGATCCGCGCCGCCCAAATGACGCGTGACCTACCCATCAGCTACGTTCTTGTCGGGCATGGGCCGGAGAAGGAAGCACTTCAGGCTGAGGCCCGGGAACTTGGACTGGACAAGATCCACTTCCTCGGCTCCGTACCTAAAACAGCCATCCCAACGCTGCTCGACAAGCTCGACCTGCTCTATATCGGGCTGCAAAGGCAGTCACTCTTCCGCTTCGGCATCAGTCCCAACAAGCTGATGGACTACATGATGGCCGGCAAGCCCGTCATCCAGGCCATCAAGGCCGGCAACGACCTGGTCACTGAATGCGGCTGCGGCTTGACCATCACCCCGGAAGCCCCTGATGCTATCGCCGACGCCGTACGACAGCTGCATGCCATGGACCCGGCCGAGCGTGAAAAGATGGGAGCGAATGGTCGTCGCTACGTCAGCACCCAACATGATTATCCCACTCTGGCAGATAAGTTTCTTGAGGCCTTGAAGCCATGAGCGATAGGTCCGAAACAGACGCCATCAGCGAACGTTATGCGCGCCGCCGCGAAACGGGAATACAGTCGCTGTATAACCCGCTGCGACCATCTATTTACATGAACCTGCAGGAGAAGGAGCGGGTCCTGATCCGCAAGATACTGCAGCCACACCTGCAGCCGCTGGGCGACAAACGACTGATCGAGATCGGCTGTGGCAGCGGCTCAAATCTTGTTCAATTGATGCAGCTGGGCTTTCGACCTGAGAATCTGGTTGCGAATGAACTATTGCCCGAGCGCGTCGAAGCAGTCCGTAAACGCCTGCCAACCGAGGTCGAGATAATTCCCGGTGATGACAGTGTGATCGACTATCCACCGGCCTTTGATGCGGTGCTCGTGTCCACAGTATTCAGCTCCATACTGGATGACGCCTTTCAACAGCGGCTGGCTGATACGGCATGGCGCATGCTCAAGCCAGGCGGGGGCATTATCTGGTACGACTTTGTCTACGATAATCCAGGCAATGCCGATGTGCGTGGTGTAAAGCCTGGCAGGATACGGGAGCTCTTTCCTGGCGCAGGTATCGAGACCCACCGGGTAACCCTGGCCCCGCCCGTCGCACGGCGTGTCACGCGGATTCACCCGGCACTCTATACCCTGCTCAATGCGTTTCCCTTATTGAGAAGCCACCTGCTCTGTTGGATACAGAAACCATGAGCAACAGAAGCGAGAACGAGTTGATTCCCTTCTCCCGCCCTGCTATCGGAGAAGAGGAAATTGCCGAGGTGACGGATACCCTGCGCAGCGGCTGGATCACCACCGGGCCAAAGGCGCGCAAATTCGAAACCGACTTTGCCGACTACATTGGAGGCGACGTCGAGGCAGTCGCCGTCAACTCCGCAACCGCGGGGCTCCACCTGGCACTGGAGGGCCTGGGCATTGGCCCGGGAGATGAGGTGATCACCACCACCAACACCTTCACTGCCACCGCCGAGGTGGTGCGTTACCTGGGGGCCGACCCGGTCTTCGTCGACATACAGGCAGACTCGTTGAATATCGACCCGGCAGCGATCGAGCGCGCCATTACCGATCGCACCAAGGCGATCATCCCGGTCCACTTTGCGGGACTGAGTTGTGACATGGACGCCATCTTCAACCTGGCCGACAGGCACAAGCAACAAGTTATCGAGGATGCCGCTCACGCGCTGCCATGCAGTTACAGGGGACAACGTATCGGTGCTTTGCGCAGTGATGCGACGGTCTTTAGTTTCTACGCGAACAAGACCATCACCACCGGCGAGGGTGGCATGATCGTGACCCGCGACCGTGAACTCGCCGCACGCTGCCGCACCATGCGCCTGCACGGCATCAGCCGAGACGTGTTCGACCGTTACCAGTCTTCCAGGCCATCGTGGCACTACGACGTGGTTGCACCCGGCTTCAAGTACAACATGACCGACATCGCGGCCGCGATGGGCATACACCAGTTACGGAAATCGGATGACTTCCAGCAGCAACGACAGGCACTTGCACAGCGATACATCGAGCAACTCAAGGATCTTCCACTGCGCCTTCCCGCCGAGGGGACGGGCGACAGTCTCCATGCCTGGCACCTGTTCGTCATCCGACTGCTACCCAGGGCCCCTCTGGATCGGGATCAGTTCATCCAAAAACTGGCCGAGCAGGGCATCGGCTGCAGCGTACATTTCATCCCCATGCACCTGCACAGCTACTGGAAAGATAAATACCAACTCGACGCTGTCGATTATCCGGTGGCCAACGAGGCCTATGAGGGGACGGTGAGCCTCCCGTTGTTCCCCGGCCTTAGCGAGGCCGAACAGGACCGCGTCATCCATGCCGTCAAGGAACTGCTGGGCTGATGGCCAAGCGGCTATTTGACCTCTTGTTTTCGGCCTTGGGGCTTCTGCTGCTGGGGCCCTTCCTTCTGCTGATTGCGCTGTTAATCAAGCTCGACTCCAAGGGGTCGGTATTTTTTCGCCAGGAACGTATCGGCCTCGGCGGCAAACCATTCATGATTCACAAATTCAGGACCATGGTGACCGATGCGGAGCAACGCGGCCTGCAACTGACCGTCGGTGTCGATCAGCGAATCACCCGCATCGGTCACTGGCTGAGAAAGAACAAGCTGGATGAACTGCCGCAGCTGCTCGATGTCTTTAGCGGTCGTATGAGCCTGGTAGGCCCCAGGCCAGAGGTACCCAAGTACGTCGCGCTCTACCCACGGGATCTTTTCGACATCATCTACTCGGTTCGGCCGGGCATCACCGACCTGGCCTCCATCGAATACCGGGACGAGAACAGCATACTCGGCCAGGCAGATGATCCAGAGAAAGCCTATATAGAGACCGTGATGCCGGCCAAGCTGGAATACTATCGACGATACGTGGAGCAACAGTCGTTGCTGTTGGACATCCAAATCATTCTGCGCACGATTGGCGCGATCATGCGCTAACAGGCCCTGTCGCCTTTGGCGCTGCTCTTCTAAGCCCAGGGATAGTGCTCGTACATTGCCGCCAGCCGGCGCCCCTCGCTCGGCCAGTTCAACTCTCCATCAAGAGTCACTTCTACACCACGCCGGGAACAATGATCGTAACGGGCCTTGTCCCGGTAGAGGCGCATCACTGATTCGGCAAAGGCCTGCGAAGAACCCGCCTCGAAAACCTCGCCGGTATCGTTGTCACCTACGATTCTCGCCAGGGGCCTTGCACTGGATACGACAAGTGGCAGTCCCATCATCATGTACTGGAACAGCTTGTGGGGGATGGTATTGTCAGTCTGCTCGTTGCGCACATGCGGCACAAGACCCACGTCGGCTGCGCGCATCAGGGCAGGAACCCGCTGAAACGGTTGCCAGCCGAGCAGTTCCACAGAGTCTTCCAAACCATCCTCTTCGATGATCCCGCGATAGGCACTCTCGACTACCGGAGTGCCCCTGCCAACCACCTGCAGGCGAATCGGGTAGTCGCGCAGGTACGCCATTCCCTTGATGGCGGTTTCCAGGCCACGTGCCGGACTGAAGCCACCGATATAACTGAGCACGAAACGACCGGGATCCCTCTCGATCACCTCATCGGTCATTTCCAGAAACTCGGGATCCTCATAATTGGAGATGACAGTGATCTTGTTGGCATCCCCCCCATGCTGCTCGAGCAAACGCTCTTTCATCTCGTCGACGACCGCAATGACATGGTCAGCTCTTGCCAGCACTTTACCTTCAAAGCGCTGCCAACGCGGGTAGCCGTAAAGGGTACGTAGCAACCACCCCTTGAAACCCTTTTCATAGGCCACGCTCGAACCAGCCCCGGCGGCAAAATTCTCATGCAGATCGACGACCACCTTGAGTCCCGGGAACCGCTCTCTTACTTTCAGGGCAGACCCAGCGAGAGGTAGATCGTGCACATGCAGGACATCGATATGATTGTCGCGGATAAATGTATTCAGACCGGAGATCCATTCCGAGGAGTAAAACCTGGCTCGCGCCTCGATCAGGTGCAACTGGCGTATCAAGGTATGACTGTACTTGACGGCCCGATGGACGATCAGGCCGTCAACCTCTTCGCGGTCCGGACGCTTGCCATCGCTCACACAAAGCAAGTGAACCTCGTAACCGGCCGCCAGTAGTGCCCGGGCTTCTTTTTCCACCCGGATATCGGGTGGGAAAGACGTCTCAAGCATCATGCCGATTCGTGGTTTACTGCTCGTCATTGTTCAATCTTGATTGGAGCCGCACTCAAATCGCGACATGAGCCTCGATTAGGTCAGAGTATTTTTTCGCCAGCGCATTATAGGCAAACCCAGCGATATCAAAACGGAAACTCTTATTCAGGCCGCCAGACGCGAGGCGCGTGACCCAGTCATCAAGTTCACTTTCGTTGAGATTGATCGAGTACCCCAGGGAATGATCGCGAATCATCTGGTCAATATCCCCGCCATAGTTCAACGAAAGCGTAGGCACACCCATGGCGGCATATTCAAAGATCTTTGTGGAGAGCGCGTAAGGATAAATCGCGGCATTCAACTGCAGTGCATAATCCGCAGACGCAATCAGGTCCAGCGCCTCACCCTGTGAAATCCACCCCTCAAATTGAAGCAATCCGTTATCGATCAGGCCCTGGTAGCGCTGCTTCAGCGCATGCGTGTAATTTCCGGCCACTATCACCTGAATGGCTCTGATCCGCTGCTTCTCCAACACATTCAGGAGTTGCCGCAATATCTCCTCGCGACCGTTTGCCAGGCTGCCGACATAGACCAGACGCATCCTTTCGTCGGCCTGCGGCTTCACCCTCTGGTTGTTCAGAAGACCGGGCTCAAAGCCATTGTTGATCACGTTGATGGGCACATTCCCAGAGAGGTTATCCCTGAAATGATCGGCCATGCCATCACTGACCACCACCAAGTGATCGGCCACCGAAAGCGTTTCGCGCTCAACTGCCAGGGCACGTCCTTCGTCCCGGTAATGCTTCAGGGGATTCCTTACCCAGGGATCTCGCAGATCCTGGATCAGGCAGATAGATGGCAGGCGGCGTTTCAATTCCGCAGCCCAGACATTGCTCTGAAATGGAGAGCCCGTCGCAATCACCACCGGGATACCCTTTTCCCTTATCAACGCTTCGCACTTGGGTAACAGGTGGCGGCCCCAGTGCTGGGCCTCGTCATCCCAATAAAAATAGCGGTCAATAAACTTGGAAAAGAGCCGGCTCTTGAGTCCATTCAGCCAACGGTTACTTATCCGTCGGGATTTCAGGTTATGCAGGTAACCAGAGCGGATTCGATGAACCCTTATCAAGGGATGCGAGACTTCCGAGACCAGGTTGCTGAGGTCTGGCTGCTTCCAATTGACGGTTACGACATCAATACTGTGCCCAAGCTCCGCCAGGTATTTGCTGAACCGGGTCCAGCGAAAAGCCCCCACCTGCGAATAGGGTGGGAACTTGTACGCGATCAGCAGAATCGGAGCCTTATCGGACATTCAACCACTCCGCCAGGCACGCAACACGCCACCACCTGTGGTAGTCACGATCCGGATTGGCATCAAACGAGTCGATCAGGTTCCGGGGCAGGAAGCCAATACCATGATCCGCAATTCTCTCCCGCAGCCATTCCCGCATAACGCCTCTCTGCCAGGTTTGTTGCGGAGAGATGAACCCCTTCTTTATCCGGCTCTGCACGATCCTCTGCGGCACGTAAGCAGCAATCGCCTTTCGCTGGATATATTTCGTCTTGCCGTTACGGATCTTCATCCGATCATCCAGCCTGAATGCCCACTCGACCAACCGGTAATCGAGAAAAGGTAGGCGGGTTTCGCAGGATACACTCATCGAATTGCGGTCT
>Ga0180435_10007510_pt1 | contig 10387 bp, 8 predicted proteins | sample SS_ome_3_FD_132467 | JGI IMG/M metagenome (GOLD analysis project Ga0180435, IMG submission 132467) | Hypersaline lake sediment archaeal communities from the Salton Sea, California, USA - SS_3_S_1 metaG | ecosystem: Environmental > Aquatic > Non-marine Saline and Alkaline > Hypersaline > Sediment... | reverse complement strand
TTGAAGGGGTTGGGGTGGTTGCCCTTGACCTTGAGCAGGGCGGGGGCCGGCTCGTCGACCGCCACGGTGCTGTCGCTCAGGAAGCCGGTCGTCGTGTTGAAGACCTTCCAGGTGTCCTCGTCCTGCACGTAGGCCACGACGCGGAGATTCTCGTAGACCCAGCTCTGGGCGCTGACGGGACAATGCGCCGTATAGCGGTGCTTGCCCGGGACGCCAGGAACCGGGAAGCCGTCGGTGTCGGGATACATGTAGCGGAACGCCTGGTTGTGGTAGTCCGAGCCGAACGCACCGTCGTAGAAGACGTCGTCCTCGGTGATCCCGATGCGCAGCGTCAGGTCGACGGAGGCCGGGATCGGCTCGACGATTTCCACCTCGACGGTCACGGTCTCAGAGACTGGATCCCAGACGTGAGCGATGTTCAACGGACAGCGATAGGACTTGCGCGCGTTGAACATGGTCTCGTACAGGGAGGTACTGGAGCCGGGATCGAGCACCTGGTCGATTCGGAGGTGCGGCGCGAAGTCGGCGCCGCTGCCGATGGCCAGGAAACGGTTCTGCGTGACGTTCTCGTCGTACATGATGTCCGAGCCCGGGCTCGTGCCTGGCCACCACACGTGGACGCGCATGATCGCGACCTCGTCGCCCTGGGTCGGGATGTAGGCGTCGAGGGCCGCATTGGCCGGCGGACAGCCGGAGCAGCCGGCCTGCGTGAGCAGGATGCCCAGCGGCACATGGCCCTGGGTGTAGGTGTCGTTGAAGACCGTCTTCACGTTGTTCGACATGTCCATGTCCGAGCCCAGCAGGGCTTCCGCCCGCATCTCGTAGTAGTTGCCCTCGCTCACGGTCAGGCTCGGGAAGACGGCGAAGGCCACGCCGCCGGGCGCATGGTTGGCCACGGACTGGGTCTCGTTGTAGATCTGGGTTCCGGACTCGTAGATGGTGAGTTCGACGTCGTAGCTCTCGGTGCTGCGGCCGGGATTCCTGAACAGCATCTGGGGCGTGAAGGACTCGCCGTCTTCGTATTGCTTGTCGTAGGGGATGATGTCGCTGATGCGCACGTCGTGCAGCCAGGGCTCGAAGATGCGCACATCGTCCACGTACCAGCTGTCCGCGTTGGAGCCCGTGTAGCGGAACGCGACGTAGACCGTGGATTCGCCGGCGTAGGCCGAGAGGTCGATGGAGACGAAGCCGCCGTCGAACCCTGTCACGTTGTGGTTGGCGGGCGTCATGTCCTCGACGATCGAGAAGGAGAGGGTGTCGGTCTGGCTGGTGGTGCTGACCGTGATGTAGTGGTGATCGCCCCAGTCAGCCCACCAGGCGCCGTCCTCGTAGAACTCGAGCGTGACGACCGACAGTCCGCTGAAGTCCAGCGCGGGCGTGACCAGCCATTCATTCATGCTCGAATCGGGATCGCAGTATTGGAGCCCCGCGCAGAAGTTGCCGCTATGGGCGATGCTCAACTGGCTCCATTCCTGGGACGCGTCGCCGAAGCTCTGCATGGCCCAGCCGGCCGGCGGCACGGAGGTCTCGAAACTCTCGAACATCACGTCGAGGCGAGACTGGGGGGGAGGCGGCGTGTCCGATCTCCGCTCGAGGTTGTAGTTGCGGTCCTCGTGGGCGACAGAGGCGGACGACAACGCGAACGTCAGGACCAGAAGGATCAACGTGGCGCTCCGACAGGATCGTAGATGCATCATGGACCGAATCTCCCTGGTTGTGGCGGACACGAGGAACCGGCGGGGATGGATACACTTGCGATTGTGTCTCCAGGCTCCACTGAAATGACCTGTAACTTAGGGGGAGTTTACATGATTTTGGCAGAGTTTACAAGTTGCTGGATTAATTGAGATACTCTGGCCTCCATCGGGGGATGAAGGTGGAGGATATGGGGTTTGAGCGGATCATCCCTCGTATTATCTGGTCCCGGATCATATCCGGCGTCCGGTTCATCGGTTCCAGGCACAAGCGGGAGAAGCAGTCCAAGCCGCCTCTCCCGCATCGATGCTCGGGTTGCGCCTGCGTCTGGATCAGCGGCCGTAGCCCACCTTCACGGTTCCCCAGCTTTCCCGGGTCGTCGCGATCGGATTGCAGGGCAGCGCCGGGAAGACGCCGTCCATCACGCCGAAGCTGTGCTCCTGCCCGAACTTCTCGCTGAGCAGCAGGTTGGGTCTGTCGATCGGCCACGGCGGCAGGTCAGACCAGAAGACGAACACGCCGGTGCCGCTCGGCCCGGGCCGCACGTCGCCCATGTCGTTGGGCTCGTACTTGATCAGGGGCACGGAGATGTCGAGGGACGGGTCCCCGTTCATTTCCAGCACGGCGTCGAAGTAGATCGAGCCGTTGACCTCGAAGCCGTGGGCCTCGCCCGCCGGCGACCCCCACATCAGGTAGCTCCGGATGTCGCCCTCGGTGCAGTTGGTGCCGTCGTCCAGCTTCAGATTGAAATGGCTCAGCGCGAAGGGGGAGTTGTTGTCCCACGTCACGCGCATCTCGTACCGCCAGTCCCCTCGGGCTCCGGGCTCCGCGGGGGAAGCCATGATGGTGCCGTGCAGCAAGGCGTCGTCGGCTGCGGCACAGGCGGCGACCAGCAGTGCGACGATGAAGACGAATTTAGATGCGTGCCTTTTGCATGCTCCCATGGCAACCTTCCCGATTGGTCGGTGTCGTCATCCTTCCTCGGATGGATCGATGGTGCCCCGATGCTTCCCATGAAGTATCGGAATGCCTCGCGAGGCATTTCCTGTTAAACCGAGCAGCAAGAAGCGAACCAGATCGTAAGGCGTGAGTTGCGATGCGATATCTCTCCTGGAACGTCAACGGGATCCGGGCGGCCCTCCGGAAGGGCTTCGCCGGCTTCCTCGACGAGGCGAATCCGGATGTCCTATGCTTGCAGGAGACTAGGGCGTTGCCCGAGCAGGTCGAACTCCCCGCCGACGCGTATCGCGTCTACTGGAACCCGGCCCCGCGCAAGGGCTACTCGGGCGTCGCCACGCTCTCCCGCCGCGAGCCGGAGGACGTGCATTTTGGCATGGGCGTCCAGGAGCATGACGGCGAGGGGCGCGTGCTGACCCTCGAGTTCGCCGACCATCATCTGGTCAACGTCTACACGCCCAACTCCCAGCGCGAGCTGGCCCGCCTCGACTACCGCCGGCGATGGGACGCCGACTTCCTGGCCTTCCTCCGCCGGCTCGAGCGGCGGAAGCCCGTGGTGGTCTGCGGCGACTTCAACGTCTCGCACAAGCCCATCGACCTGGCCAATCCCAAGTCCAACGAGCGCAACGCCGGGTTCACGGCGGAGGAGCGCGCCGGGTTCGGGGCCCTCGTCGATGCGGGCTTCGTCGACACCTTCCGCGAGTTCGAGAACGGCGGCGGGCACTACACCTGGTGGACCTACCGCGTGAACGCGCGCGCGCGGAACATCGGCTGGCGGCTGGACTACTTCCTCGTCTCGGCCGTCCTGCGCCCGCGCCTGGAGCGCGCCTGGATCCTGAACGAGGTCCACGGCTCGGACCACTGTCCGGTGGGGATCGAGCTGTCCCGCTAGGAATATCTCAAGACGGTGCAAGCATCTGCCGATTCCCGAGGCAGTACCGGTGCGCCGTCGCTGCGGCGTGTTCACCCCTATCCGCCGTCCGGGGTTTGTCGCATGGGCTTGAAGGCCTTGATCGTCGAAGCCGATCCGTTCTGCAGCCGCGTCGTGGCGGCCGCGCTGAACGACCTGCCCGCCGTCGACACGGTCGTGGCGGTGGCGAGCGGGCGGGAGGCCCTGGCCCGTTCGGCCCACGGACGGTTCGGCATCGTCGTCCTGGACGCCGCCCTGCCCGACATGCTCGGCCGCACCCTCCTGCTGACCCTGAAGCTGGCCCGGCCCGATCTGCGGGTCGTCGCGCTCGCGGGTGCGTCGGATCTCACGATCGAAGCGGTCGAGGACCTCGGGCGATGCGGTGCGGCGCACGTGATCGCCCGTCCCGCGACGGCCCGCGCCGAGGAACTGGTCGCCGCGCTCCGCGCCCTGACGAACGGCCGGCCCCGTCGCGAGCCGGCGTGCCGGACCGGCACCCGCGTCTTCGGCGGGGTCCCGGAACCGGCCCCCCGTGCACGCGAGCCCGTCGGTCCCGCCCGGAGTCCGGCTCCCGACTGCGAATTCTGGATCACGGCCATCGCTGTCTCCACGGGCGGCCCGGCGTCGCTCGACGAGGTGATCCCCAGGCTGCCCGCCGACTATCCACACCCCGTCGTGATGGTGCAGCACATGCCGCCCTTCTTCACGGCGGTCATGGCCAAGGATCTCGACGAGAAGTCGGCCGTGAGGGTCGTCGAGGCCGGCGACGGCGACCGCCTCGAGAGCGGGACCGTCTACCTGGCTCCCGGCGGTCGGCACATGCGGGTCAGTCGCGTCGGCGGCCTGTCGAGGATCCTGCTCGGGGACGACCCGCCCCTGAACAACTGCCGGCCCTCGGCGGATGTGCTGTTCCGCTCGCTCGCCCGGATCCGCGACGAGGCCGGTGTCCTGGCCCTGGTGATGACGGGCATGGGCGACGACGGCTGCGCGGGGGTCAGACGCCTGAAGACGGGCGCATGCCGTTGCCTGACCCAGTCGGCGGACAGCTGCGTCGTCCACGGCATGCCCAGGGCCGTCAAGGAGGCCGGGCTGTCCGACGAGTGCGTTCCGCTCCACGCGATCGCCCGGCGTCTCGTCGAACTGGCGCGGTCTCCGTCGGTTATGCCAACGAAATTGTGTTTGACTCGACCAGGAGCATCTTCATGCTGATTTCATTTCAGTTACGCGCCTCAATACGAGTTCCGCAGCGCTGATTACGGCCGAAACACAATTTCGATGGCAGAACTGACAACTTGCAGATTCTCCGGAATAAAAGTAAACTATTTTACTCCTAGTTATTGAGACGACAGGGATGCCGGACCGGCCGCCGGTCCCGGATTCGGGTTCGAACAGAGAGGAAGCCGATCATGAGGAAACTGACCACCACCGTGACGCTCGTCGTCGCCGTGGCCGCGTTCTCCGGACTCGCCGTCGCCGGCGGTCCCGAGTGCAGCGCGTCCAAGGCCCGGGCCGCCGCCTGCGACGTCAAGGCCAGCGCCTGCGCCACCAAGGCCAGTACCTGCGCCACCAAGGCCAGCGCCTGCGCGACATCCGCCGCCGCCGAGATGGGCAAGTGCTGCGTCGCCGCCGTCAAGGCGGGAGAGGGCTGTTGCGGCAAGAGCGCCGCGGCGGTCAAGGCCGCCTACGTGAACCAGCAGGCCTGCACCGCCGCCAGGGCCGACATGCACGAGTGCTGCGCCACCGCCCTGGCCGCGGGCAAGGGTTGCTGCGATTACAGCACCGAGCAGCTGAAGGCCGCATACGCCGAGAAGTTCGACAACGCCAGGGCCTGCGTGCTCGCCAAGGCCGACATGCACGCCTGCTGCGTCGAGGCCCTCGAGGCCGACAAGGGCTGCTGCGGTCGTGACGCGAAGTCGCTCAAGGCCGCCTTCGAGGAGAAGGCCGCCGAGGCCCGGAAGGGTTTCGACTCGACCAGGTCATAGTCGGAAAGGCATCCGCCGAGAGCCGCCGGGTCCCCGGACCCGGCGGCTCTTTTCATGCCGGCATCGTTCGGTTGTCTGCGGCAAGCGGCGCGTCTACATTGGTGGCGTTCGAACCCGGTCCGAAACACAGGAGGAATCGTCCATGCCAGAGATCGGCAAGAAGGCCCCCGCGTTCACCCTGCTCAACCAGCGCGGCGAGAAGACCCGGCTGAGCGACTTCAAGGGGCGCAAGGTGGCGCTCTTCGCCTTCCCCAAGGCCAACACCGGCGGCTGCAACAACCAGGCCTGCGGCTTCTCCGAGGCCATGCCCGAGATCGAGGCCGACGGCGCCGTGGTCCTGGGCATCAGCCCCGACAGCCCCGAGAAGCTCGCCTCCTGGAAGGAGAAGAAGCAGCTCGCCTTCGACCTGCTCTCGGATCCCGATCACAAGGTCCTGGAGAAGTGGGGCGCCTGGGGCGAGAAGAAGCTCTACGGCAAGACATACATGGGCGTGATCCGCTCCCACTGGATCATCGACGAGGTCGGCAAGGTGGCGGACCAGCGGATCAAGGTGAGCCCGGCCAAGAGCGTGGAGCTGGCCACGGCCGTCCTGGCCGACGGGTGAGCGCGGGGCGTCGCGGCGATCGCCAGCCGCACCAGGTATTCGCCGTATCCTGAGATTCCGGAAGGTAAAGGCGTCGCGAACGGCTTCCTTCCGCTAGGGGCTCGCGGCTGCTATCCTGTAGCCGACGATACCCGAAACACGGCGGCCGATCCGGCCGCTGCCAAACCGTTTCCGAACCCGGCCCCGCGGCACGACGAGGACGAAACAGCATGACCGACGAGCGCTCCTTCAACTTCATAGAAGAGATCGTCCGCGAGGACAACGCCACGGGCAAGTGGGGCGGCCGCGTCCACACGCGCTTTCCGCCCGAGCCCAACGGCTACCTGCACATCGGTCACGCCAAGAGCATCCTGCTCAACCACGGCCTGGCCGAGAGGTTCGGCGGCAAGTTCAACCTGCGCTTCGACGACACCAATCCGACGAAGGAGGAGCAGGCGTACGTCGATTCCATCACCGAGGACGTGCGCTGGCTCGGGGCCGACTGGGAGGACCGGCTCTTCTTCGCGTCGGACTACTTCGAGCGCATGTACGAGTGCGCCGAGCGGCTCGTCGAGGCGGGCAAGGCCTACGTGGACGACCAGGACGACGGACAGATCAAGGCCACGCGAGGCACGGTCAAGGAACCGGGCGTCGACAGCCCCTATCGCGACCGCGCACCGGAGGAGAACCTGGACCTCCTGCGCCGCATGCGCGCCGGCGAATTCGCCGACGGCGAGAAGGTCCTGCGCGCCAAGATCGACATGGCCTCGCAGAACATGCTCCTGCGCGACCCCCTGATCTACCGTATCCGCCACGCCACGCACCACCGCACCGGCGACGACTGGTGCATCTACCCCATGTACGACTGGGCCCACGGGCTCGAGGACAGCTTCGAGGGCATCACGCACTCGGTCTGCACCCTCGAGTTCGAGGTGCACCGCCCGCTCTACGACTGGTTCCTCGACCAGCTCGACGTCTATCACCCGCAGCAGATCGAGTTCGCCCGCCTCAACCTCACCCATACCCTGATGAGCAAGCGCAAGCTGCTGCGGCTGGTCGAGGACGGCATCGTGGACGGGTGGGACGATCCCCGCATGCCGACCATCAGCGGGCTGCGTCGCCGCGGCTACACGCCGGCCGCCGTCCGCGACTTCTGCGAGCGAATCGGCGTGGCCAAGGCCAACAGCACCGTGGACATCCAGCTGCTGGAGCACTGCCTGCGCGAGGAGCTGAACCTGAGCGCGCGCCGGGTGATGGCGGTGCTCGATCCCCTCAAGCTGGTCATCACCAACTATCCCGAGGGGCAGGTCGAAAACTTCGACTGCGTGAACAACCCCGAGCGCGAGGCCGACGGGACGCGTCCCGTGCCCTTCTCGCGCGAGCTGTGGATCGAGCGCGGCGACTTCATGGAGGACCCGCCCCGCAAGTTCTTCCGCCTGGCGCCGGGGCGGGAGGTGCGGCTCAAGCACGCCTACTACGTCACCTGCGACGAGGCGGTCCGGGACGCCGACGGCCACGTCACGGAGCTGCGCTGCACATACGATCCCGAGTCGCGCGGTGGCTCGACGCCCGACGGGCGCAAGGTGCGCGGCACCCTGCACTGGGTCTCCGTCGATCACGCCGTCGACGCCGAGGTGCGCCTCTACGACCATCTCTTCGAGGATCCCCATCCGGGCGAGCGCGAGGACATGGCGTCCGGCCTCAACGCCGACTCGCTGGTCGTCCGGCGCGGCTGCAAGCTGGAGCCCGGCCTGGCGGAATCCGCACCCGGTTTCAACTGCCAGTTCATGCGCCACGGCTATTTCTGCGCGGACGGCCGCGACTCGCGCCCCGGGGCGCCGGTCTTCAACAGGACCGTCTCGCTCAAGGACAGCTGGGCCAGGCAGCAGGCGAAGAAATAGTCCGGAGCGCAACGGAGGGAGCGACGATCATGAAGCTGAACCATGGAAGAAAGACGATGCTGGCGCTGGTCGTGCTCGCGCTGGCGGCGTCGGTCTGCGCGGAGGAGGCCTTCCAGGCGCCCCTGCTGCAGGTCGGCGAGGACGAGCGCATCGAAGGGACGGGCGCCTGCCCCGTGGAACCCGATTTCATCGCGGGCACCGTGTCGACGGCCTACAGCCTGCACGTGGGCGGCAACGCCTGGGGGTGCGATTCCGAATGGGGCGTCTCGGCCGAATTCGGTCTCGCCGCGTTCACGCCCGGGCAGGAGATCCTCGGCGCGGAGTTCGTCGTGCGCAAGGCCGGTCACGAGGAGGGGCTGCCCTACGTGGCGGCCTTCGCCTACGCGGCGGCCGGCGGCGAGATCCCGCTGCCGCGCGCGGACCTGGACATGGACTCGACCCTGGACATCGTGGCGCCGACCCAATACAACGTGGACCTCCACTTCACCGTGACGGGCCACGTCCAGGACCTGATCGACGACGGCGCCGCGCGCGCCGGCCTCTTCCTCTGCGGCGTCTACTCGGAGGTCGGCCGCATGGACCGCATCTACGTGGGCGGAGCCCCGCATGCCTATCCGCCCCGGCTCGTCGTCACGACGGAAGGCCCGGTGGCCAACGAGGCCGGAACCTGGAGCGGGATCAAGACCATCTACAGGTGAGTCGGGACGGTCGGCGAAAGGACCCGGGGCGACCCGGGTCCTTCGACTTGTTCCGCCGTGCCGCTGGGATCAACGATAGATCCGCTTGACGCCTCCCCAGTCCGCGTCCTCGTTGGCGACGGCCGCCGGGTGGAATTCCAGCTCGGCGATGGCGCCGCTGCTGCTGAACACCACCTCCAGGCGATCGACGCTGTTGAAGGGCGTCAGATCGACCACCTGCACGGAGTTGTTCCCCAGGTCGACGCCCTCGTCGCCGCCCATGACGATGCCGGACTCCGAGGCCTCGTACTCGACGGATTCGGAGTCGATGTCCACGAAGACGATGTGGTGCAGATCCACCACGTAGTCGAACTCGAAGACGATGGTGCAGCCGCCGGCCTCGTCGTCCGGGTCGTCCACGATACCGTCACCGTCGGCGTCGACGATGTCCTCGGCGCAGATCAGCAGGTTGTGGTAGGCCACGGAATTCTCGCCGGCCGCTCCTGTGGCGCCGCCCGCTCCCTGGCCGGGACCGCCGAAATCCTGGTGGGGCGTGCCCAGATCGGGATCGTCGCCGGTGGGATCGTCGGAGTCGAAGATGATCAACGTGTGGGGACCGTTGCCGTCGTTGGTTACCGAGACGGTGAAATCCGGGAACAGGGTGCCGGGCGCCGTACCGCCGCCGGGCTCCTGGCCCGAGACGACCGTACCGGCCACCGGACCGGCGAAGTCCTCCAGCTCTGCCAGGGCCGGGACGGCCATGACGAGGGTCGCCAGCACGGCGACGGCTTTGAAAGTCATTCTCGAATAGCTCATATTCTCCCCTTTAAAAACGATTACTGGACAATACTCGAAACTCTATCATACAACAAGGCAAACCACCAATCAACAAACAAGCGTTATGGGCCGAAATGCATACCATGTGACAATATGCGGCCGAATCCATTCGCCCACCGGCGGACACGCGGCCGAACGATGGGCATGGGAAAGGACCCGGGTCGCCCCGGGTCCCTGTCCTGTGGATTGTCGGCGAATCTATTCGAACAGGGCCTTCACTTCGCCCCAGGTCGCGTCGTCGTTGGCGATGGTGCCGGTGCAGATCGTGTCGACGACGATCTGGTCGATCACGGTGCAGTAGGGCACCTCGATGATGATGGTCTCGGACTGCGGGTTGGGCTCGATCTTCAGGCCGTAGTTGTAGGTGTACCAGGCGCCGCCGTAGGGGGCGGGGGGCGTGGAGGGCCACTGGATCTGGGCCAGACCGGTGGGCCAGGTGCTCGACGTGTAGCCGCCGGGGTTGCTGCCGTGGCCGGTCGCGCTCACGTTGCTCGGGGCCTTGGAGCTCGTGATCTGCATGAAGATCAGCTTGGCGCCGTCCAGGGCCTCGGTGTTGGGGATCGTCAGGATGATGCGGCCGCCCTCGGGCTCGATGCAGTGCCAGCCCTCGACCACGCCGTCGGGATCCAGCTCGGGCGGACATTCGTACTGGCCCCACTCGAACATGCCCTCGAAGTCGAGCATCGGCTCGCCGTAGGGATTGAAGACGTCGTTGGGCGGGCCGACCAGGCCGGGATCCTCGAAGGTCCAGTGCTGGTAGGTGGTCTGGTGGTCCCCGCGGTTCCAGGTGCCCGGAGGCGGGCCACCCCAGTAATCGACGGCCAGGGCGGACAGGGCGAAGGTCA
>Ga0180435_10007509_pt1 | contig 10387 bp, 8 predicted proteins | sample SS_ome_3_FD_132467 | JGI IMG/M metagenome (GOLD analysis project Ga0180435, IMG submission 132467) | Hypersaline lake sediment archaeal communities from the Salton Sea, California, USA - SS_3_S_1 metaG | ecosystem: Environmental > Aquatic > Non-marine Saline and Alkaline > Hypersaline > Sediment... | reverse complement strand
TCGGTGAAATAACAGCAGCCGGGGTGTTGCCTGAAGCGAAAGAAGTGATTGACGCCCGGAACGGAATTATTATGCCCGGCCTTGTCAACACTCACACGCACGTGCCCATGACCCTGTTTAGAGGCCTGGCTGAAGATCTTCCTTTGGAGACTTGGCTAAGTGAGCATATTTTCCCTGCTGAGGCGGCTTTTGTCACACCTGAAAATGTTGCCATCGGTACGGCGCTTGCGTGTGCGGAAATGCTGTTGGCGGGCACCACCTGTTTTTGTGATGGGTATTTCCTGGAAGACCATGTGGCCGAGGTGGTTTCAGGCACGGGCATGCGCGCTGTGCTGGGGCAAGGCGTCATCGATTTTCCTGCGCCCGGCGTCGCCGATCCTAGGGAGAATGTTGCCGCGGCCATCGCCTATGTGAAAAAATGGCAGGGACGCTCATCACGGATCACGCCGGCTATTTTTTGTCATTCACCGTACACCTGCTCCAGAGCCACCCTGATTGCCGCAAAAACCGCTGCCCGGGAACTGGGGGTGCTGTTCCAGATTCATGCTGCCGAAACCGAACAGGAGCAAGAACTCATTCAAGCCCCTGATCTGGCATCCCCCATCCAATACCTGGCAGGCAACCATATTCTGGATGCATCCACGCTCCTGGTTCACGCCATTTGGCTGGACACCCGTGATATCGATATTATTGAGGAACAAGGTGCGGCGGTATCGCACAATCCAGAAAGCAACATGAAGCTGGCCTCTGGAATCGCTCCCGTGCCCCGGTGCGTATCACAGGGAATACGGGTGGGCTTAGGCACGGATGGGTGTGCCAGCAACAACGACCTGGATCTATTTCTGGAAATGGATACTGCTGCCAAGCTGCACAAGGTCCATACCCTAGACCCAACGGTCATGAACGCCGAAACAGTGGTCAAAATGGCGACCATCGAAGGCGCCAAAGCGATTGGGCTCGGGGACCAAATCGGCTCCATCGAACCCGGGAAACTGGCAGACATGATTGTCATCGATACCCATCGACCCCACTTGATGCCCATTTACAATCCCATATCCCAGATTGTCTATGCCGCCAGGGGATCGGATGTTCGGGATACCATGGTGGCCGGTCAGTTTTTGGTCAGGGACCGTGTGCTTCAGACCATTGATCAAGCGCTGATAATGGAGAAAGCGCTTGCATTGGGCAAAGCGATCAAAAGACACCAGAGGAGGCCTGTCTGAGGCCATGGATATCGAAACCATTGTCAAGATTGCCCGGGGGGACGCCCCTGCAGATTTCTGTATCATTAACGCTCGCATGATCAACGTTTTTTCCGGTGATGTGGAACGCCGGGATATTGCTGTGGCCCGCGGAAAGGTGGTCGGATTCGGTGCCTATGAAGCCCATGAAACGGTGGATGCTGACGGCGCATTTGTTGCGCCGGGATTCATCGATCCCCATGTGCACATTGAAAGCGCCATGGTCAGTGTCACCGAGTTCGCAAGGGCTGTCCTTCCTTTTGGCACCACAACGGTCGTTGCCGATCCGCATGAGATTGCCAATGTGATGGGTCGAGAGGGGATCGCTTACATGCTGGCATCTGCCGAGGATCAGCCCATGCATGTGTACTACACCCTCCCTTCATGCGTACCTGCAACGGCCATGGAATCCTCCGGGGCAAAGCTGGATGCGGATGACCTCGAGGTATTCCTGGATAATCCCAGGATCGTGGCTTTGGCTGAAATGATGAATTTCCCCGGCGTTATTAACGGGGATCCCGCTGTACTGGCAAAGGTCGAAATAGCACGGAATCATAAAAAGCCGGTGGACGGCCACGCACCTGGATTGGCGCGCAAGGGATTGCACGCTTACCTGTCGGCCGGTATATCCAGTGACCATGAATGCACCACAGTGGCCGAGGCTGAAGAAAAGCTCAGAGCAGGCATGCACATCATGATCCGGGAGGGGACATGCGCCAGGAACCTGCAGCCCCTTCTGCCCCTGGTCACCCCTCAAACCGCCCGGCGATTGATGTGGTGTACCGATGATCGCCACCCCCATGATTTGATCGAGACAGGGCACATCGATGCCATTGTTCGTGAGGCGATCCAGTCGGGTGTCGATCCCATGCTGGCGATCCAGATGGCCACCCTGAACCCAGCCGAATATTTCGGTCTGAGAGAACTGGGCGCCATCGCACCGGGCAGATTCGCCGACCTGATATTTTTTTCGGACCTTTTCAATCCGGTGGTTGAGAAAGTATTCTGCCGTGGGCACCTGGTCGCCGAGAATGCAAAAATGTGTCCAACTGTCCAACGGCCGGCGTCCATTTCGATCCCTTCCACCATGAATAGGGGCGCCGCAGACATGGATTTGGATGTTCCGGTGCAAACCGAAACCATAAGGGTTATCGACGTGGTTCCGGATCAGGTCATCACCCGTCAATCCATGGCAACAACACCGGCTTCAAAAGGATATGCGGTTTCCGACCCGGACAGAGACCTGTTGAAAATCGCCGTGTTCGAGCGCCATCACCAGACCGGTAACACGGGCATTGCCTTTGTCAGGGGATTCGGACTGAAATCAGGCGCCCTTGGATCGAGCGTGGCACACGATTCGCACAACATTATTGTGGTGGGGTGCCACGACAGGGACATGAAGCGGGCTTGCGCGGAAGTCGTAAACATGAAAGGTGGCCTGGTGGTGGTCAACGATGACCACGTCCTGGAAAAGCTAACCCTTCCCATCGGCGGGTTGATGTCCCCGAAGCCCCTGCAGGTGGTCAGAGATGGGCTGGATCGAATCATCGAAGCTGCACACGGTTTGGGGGTGGGGTTGGCGGATCCATTCATGACGCTCAGCTTCCTGGCTTTACCCGTTATTCCGGAGCTCAAAATAACCGACCTGGGCCTGGTGGATGTCAACCGGTTTGAATTGGTGCCCTTGTTTGTTTCCGCCTGAAACTCTTTTCCAATGGAAGCTATACGGAGATTCGATTCCATTTCAGCAGATAGGCTATTGCGATACCGGCCAGAAACCCGGCAGCGAGGTTGGATGCCAGGGTAATGCCCAAGACAAGCATGGGCACGAAAAACGCTTTGCGCGTCTGCAAATCCATTATCGTCAGGGCCAGCTGTGCGCCGGCAAATATCAACAAAATGCCTAATGCGGCCATGGGCAGGGTGTATATGATGGCAAGGGCATGGGCGCCGAGAAAGATCGCCAGAAAGAGAAAAATCGATCCAATGATGATGTTCGATCCGGCCGTGCGCGCACCAAAACGATACCTGGAAGCCAGACCGCCGGCGCCATGGCACATGGGCATACCTCCCAGAAAAAAACTCAGCAGATTGGCCCAAGCCATGCTGAGGCACAGCGCCCTGTAGGTCACGCGACGACCATCCTGGGGAAAGTACTGAATGGATAGGTCTGCATTGGCGATAACGGCGTTGCCAAGGGTCATGGGAATCTGAGGCAAGACCAGAACCAGCAGGGCAAAACTGAAATCAGCACCGGAAGGAAGACCAAAGGGAAGCCATTCGGGAAGATGGACACCGATGCGTATCTGCTCCATCGCTTCGCGGGTACCGAAGACGGCGCCAACGAGGGCGCCTGCGCCCACAACGACGAGGGCGGCGGGAAAGCGCTTGTTTTCCAGAAGCAACAGTGTCAACAGCCCGAGCAGGACACCCACGAAAAGGCCGATGGGAAGACCGGCCACAGACTGTATCGTCAGATAAGGCTCGGCTGCCTGGTGAATGAGTTGGAACCGTGAGTTTCCGATCATCAGACGAACACCTTGCGATACCAGCAACACACCCGTGGAAAGCTGAACGCCGCGAATGACCGGTTTCGGGACATAACGGCCCACCAGCGAGATAAGGTGGGTCCCGCCGATAATGAGCAGAAAAAGGAAAATCAAAAAACAGGAGGCTTGAATCTGGCTGGCGGTAATCCCCGTGGCCACGGCATAGGCACCGATCACTTTCATGGGCTCCACCGGACAGGTGACCTTGAAATAGAGACCCGATACAATATAGAAAATGCCGACCGTCATGATGAGACCCGTGGGATTCAGGCCATTGATCAGAATCATGCCGATGGCCAGCGGCAGCAACGTACCCAAATCTCCCAGCGAGCCCGCCAATTCCATTCGATTAAATTTGATATGACCTATCATGCACTCTGTATAAAATGCCTTCCCATTTCTTGTCAAATACATCCATTTGGGGGACGTCCTTGAATTTGTGGACTTATGTCCCTTAGAAGGGCGGGTGCGCGACGACTGAGACAATTAGTCCACAAATTCAAGGGCGTCCCCCTAAAATAAAAAGGATGGAATAAATTATGGGAGCATCTCTTGGATCGTGCGATCTTTTTTTTCCCACAGGGCGTTGAGCCAGTTATGGAAACGGGTCTGGAATGATTTGTCGATGGCGTAATTGCCCAGGAGATCCTTGGTCACCGGAACAGCGCGGACCCTGATTTTTATTTCATGAAGATCCCCACAGGCAAAGGCCCAAAAGCTCTTCACGTTTTTCGGGTAGACGATGGTAACATCCAGGATCGCATTCAACTGGTCTCCCATGGATGACAAGACATGGGCGATACCGCCGGCCTTTGATTTCAGCAGGTTGCGATAGGGCGATCGCTGCTTCATATGTTTTTCAGCTGTAAATCGCGTCCCTTCAACAAAATTCATGATGGATACCGGAGACGTTCTGAATTTTTCACAGGCCTTGCGGGTGATTTCGAGATCCTTGCCCTTTAAGTGGGGCTTTTTTTGCAAGAACTGTCTCGAATATCGTTTCATGAAAGGAAAATCGAGCGCCCACCATGCCTGGCCCAGTAGCGGGAACCAGCGAAGTTCCTTTTTGAGAAAAAACTTGAGAAAAGGGATTTTGCGATGGAAGATGCGTTGCAGCACCAGGATGTCGACCCAGGATTGATGATTGGCAACCACGAGGTATCTTTTCTTTACACTGAAGCCCTCAAGCCCTTGAACGGTCATGGATGTGTTGGAGAAAAGACGCTGATTCATGTTGTTGACGCCGACCCATCCACTGGCGATGGCCGTCAGGATCTTGCTACACCATTTTCGAAACGGCGCAACCGGAATCACTAATTTAAACAGGGCCATCAAGAATAGCGGAATGCACCAGAACAGGGTGTTACAAAAATAGATGAACAGCGATGTCAGACCGCGTAAAAACTTAAGAAGTGGTTTCATGACACTTGGTTATCCGAAATAGAGAGGATCGATGCAAGCGCTATTGATGCCATGACATTATTTTTACAATTGCAAAAAATATCATTTTAATATGTTATGGGGTCCGATTTGATCGTCGTTCTTAGGAGGTATCTCAAAAAAGAGATCTTGGTTCAGATGGCATTTTCTATCTTTTCAAAAATCATATCTGGCAGCTGCCTGTTCGGATGCCTCTTTCTGTTTTGCGGATGCGCGCAAATCCCGGAAACGGTGGAATCCGATCAACTTCCAAAACCGAAAGCGGATGACACCACGGCCACTTTTAGCCCTGCCCAGCAATACGCCGGGGAGATTCTATCCTACATGATGCAAGTGACCCTGGGAAAAGCCGGAAAACCAAAATTGCGTCAAGAATGGGGGCAGAGAGGGCTAACGTTGCCCTTGGACTTCGACCGCATATCGAATCTGATGCTGGGCCCAGAAAAACAACCCAGTCAGGTGATGGTTCTGGACAACAACATCCTGGGTCTTTCCCAGGTGCTGTACCACTATGATAAGGGTCTCAATCTGTTTAAAGGAAAAGGCGCTCAGGTTTCGCTTTTCCCCAGCACGGAGCTCCTGTCCATTCGCGTCATGTTGCTGCAGAAAATGTATAGAGGTGAAAAAGTGGGTATGGGCGAACTGATGAAAAAGAAAGCCCAGTTTCTGGATCCTGGTGTGTTGGCACAAGAAATCGTTCTGGACGGAGTCTGCCTGAATGCTTCCGAAATAAAGCTTTTAAAGGACGTTGCACAATCTGATCCATCCTTTATGACCTATCTTGAACACCCCGCCATCGTTGAAACACTCTACCGAATCGGCGCTGTTGATATGGATCCCTATGTTCGAAAAAAGATCCAGTTCGCACATCACAATGATGCCGGGCTCAGCCATGTCCCGGATAAAGAACGCCAGAAGACGGTGCTGATTTCTATTTTGCCTTCAATGGTTGATGCTTTTGACTACCAGGGCATCGACAGAGAAATATATCCAAGCGGTTTTGCGCCGGACGACATGTACAACCGGGACGTCCAGAAGCTAATAGATACCCTCAGCCGGTACCTGCAAAAACTCATCATGGCCCAGATGTTTGGCGATCGTGCGCCCATGGATTCAACGGAGGAGAAAACGCGTCACGAATCAATAAAAGCATTATTGGACACACACCTGGACATCGTTGCCGTGAACCAGCGGCCGCTGGTTGTTTATCCGGAAAATGCAGAGAGAGTTGTCCATCAGGTTTGTGGGGATGCGGATTTTAGTGTGATTGTAATGGGAAAAAATGTCTATCTCTCCATGTATATCTCAGATGTCGATACGTTTCCTCATGTCAACCGTGTGTATCTCGATGTGCTGGATATCCGTCACGGGCAGGCCGACTATGAAATCAGCCAGATCAGCATGTTTGCATTCAACAAGCTGAAACCGCACCTACCGTCACCGGAATGAAGCCATCTGATTGGATTGAAATATTGTTTCAGCATACCTTGGACAGCGTGTTTGCCCTGCTGCCGCGGTCAATGCCAGACAAAGCGCAGCTGCGAAACTGCCGGATTGTTTCTCACCGGGGTGAACACGACAATGTCCGTGTGTTCGAGAACACTCTGAGCGCATTTGACCAGGCCCATCATCACGGTGTATGGGGCATCGAATGCGATGTCCGTTGGACAAAAGATTTCGTTCCCGTGGTGTTCCACGACAGCGACTTGCAGCGCCTGTTCGGCACCGCAATGAAAATCGGCCAGACCCTGTTTCACGAATTGAGAAAGGATTTCCCCGAGATTCCAACCTTATCGGAAGTCCTTGACCGATATGGCGGCAAGATGCACTTGATGGTCGAAATCAAGGCGGAAGTCTACCCGGACCCCAGCTATCAACGCCTTGTATTGTCGAACGCTTTTGAAGAACTGGTCCCTGAAAGAGATTTTCATTTTCTGTCACTGGATCCCCGGATGTTTCAATATGTCGATTTTGTGGCCGCCGGCGCCTGCATCCCAGTTGCCCAGATCAATTTGCGAGAAATGAGCCGCCTCTCATTGCAGGCGCCCCTGGGCGGCGTTGCCGGCCACTATCTGTTTGTGGGGCGAGCGTGTATCAACCGCCATCATGCGGCCGGTCAAAAGGTCGGGACAGCCTATATTCGCTCCAGAAATTCGCTTTTTAGGGAGATTCATCGGGGGGTGGACTGGCTGTTTTCCAACCATGCGTGCCACGTACAAAATATCATCCACCAAACCTGTCATTCCTAAAAAACGTCGGGGTTTCAAGTGGTTTTATCGGAAAGGGGAATGCTGAAAGGGATGCTCGACGGCATCTCCCTTTTTTCGAAACACCCTGGCCGCCCCCTCCCGGGCTTTCCCGTCATAACCAAAGGCGATGTGGGTTGTTCCCTTGGGCAGCTCGAAACGGCGCGTGAAAGCAAAAGGAAGCCCGTCTTCGATCGAAGCATTGGAAACAGCGTAGAGGTTGCGCCGGTCCAGTACACGACCGCTCGCTTTGGCATAATAGAGGTGCACCACCAGGCGATCCAGAGTGGAAAAGTGTTGAATGCCGCCGCCGGTGATGCGGATGGTGCCATTGATGGTCAAGGTGTTTTTACGGACAGTGCCTTTGCATGCCACGGTCAGGTGTCTGGCCTCCCAGGTGATATGCAGAGGACCTTGCTGGGGAATCATGAGCAGACGCTGGGGCTGGATGCTGCCGAATCTCGACATCGCTCCGAACGGCTGGCATCCGAGCAACACTGCAATACACACAATGATGAATAAAAGCTTCCAAGAAATGACGTGTTGATGGAATCGCATCGGCTTTTTCCAAAAAAATATTTTTTATGATTTCTTTTCAGCGGTCATTTTGACCACCACATGCCCCCAGCCACCGCAAGCAGGGCCGGTGTCAAAACAGCCGGTGGCGTTGAACATGACCTCGTTGGGGTCGCGACCATTCATGAGGTTTTCAAAAAAGGCATTGATGAGAACGGTTAGGTTCGGCATCAGAAAAGAACATACCCGTTCCGGGTTTTTCCTGGTCAGCAAATTCCCGGAGCTGTCAAAGATCAATTTTTGCCCAACGACATGTCCCGAGTGACAGCCTTTTGATTCGATGACTTTGGCTACCAGGCGGTATTTGGACGCCTCGATAGCATTTTGAAACAGGTTTTGAAACTTGGGATTCTTCTCAACAATGGACCATTCTTGATCCTCAAGGTTCAGCCGTTCACGGATGATTTCTGCAATGAAGTTCTTGTCCATACCAGCTCCTCTGACGATGTTCCTTTGCCATTTCTCAGTTGTTTTCTTTTCAGGTTTCAAGGTATAGAAAATGACCATTCGCAGAATACTATTAAAGGATGAGAACAATCAATCTAAAATACGCAAAACAATGCCATGGGGAGACGCGCTATGGTCCATCATTACGGTACCAACGTCATGCGTGTGACTGCCCCGCAACAATGCCAAAGAAATTCCACTGTCTAAAATCAAGCCCTTGATACCTTCCACCTGTTTACCTGTCTTGATCTGATCGCGAAACTGGCGAGAGATGGCTTCAACATCTGCCTTTAGATCCAACCTTTACATCTCATGCCACACGCCTGGAATTTGGGTGCCACAGAACTTGCAATGGTTGCCGGCCAGGTTATCGGTGGGAATAAAATAGCCCTTTCGTTCGATGAGCAATTTTTTGCAGCCATGGCAGTAGGTGTTGTTGCCTTCATGATGGGGGACATTCCCGACGTACACATAGTGAATGCCCTGCCCCATGGCCACCTCCCGAAAACGGGTCAGCAAGGACACCGGTGTCGGCGGCAATCGGTCCAGTTTGTATTGCGGAAAAAAACGGAGAAAGTGCAGGGGGTAGTCAGGGCCGATGTTGTCTAAAATCCAGTTGCACATGGCCTTGACCATGTCCTCATCATCTGTGTAGCCCGGCACGACCAGATGGATCATCTCGAAATGGATGCGGTTTTCGTGCAGGGTTTTAAAGGTTTTCAATACCGGTCCCAATCGCCCGCCGTTCAGTTCCCGATAAATACCGTCGTCATAAGATTTAATGTTGAGCGAGGCTGCGTCCAGCACCTTGCAGAGTTCCAGAAGTGGCCGGGTATTGATGTAAGCGTTGGACACCCAAAGGTTGTATAGCCCGGCTTTTCTGGCCAGGCGGGCGGTATCGATCATGTATTCGAAAAAAGTGGTGGGCTCTGAGTAGGTATAGGCGATGGATCGAGCGCCTGCCTTCCGGGCTTCCTCAACAACCCGGTCGGGGAAAAAGTCGTGGATAAATGGGACGTCGTGGGGCTTGGCCTGGGATATTTCCCAGTTCTGACAATTCAGACACCGAAAATTGCAGCCAGTGGTTGCCAGCGAAAACGCTTTTATCCGCGGTTTGAAATGAAACAGCGGTTTTTTTTCAATGGGGTCGGTGTTCACCGAACAAGGATTCCCATATGCCAAACTGTATAATTTACCGTCAATGTTCACTTTTGATCGACAAACACTGCGATCCCCCGGCGAAAGGACGCAGCGATTGGGGCAGATGCCGCAAACGACCTTTCGGTCTTTTAACTTGCGATACAAATAGGCTTCATGCGACCATCTCCAAAGCTTCTCCGGTGCATCCCCTTTGAAAACCTTGCCACGATTGTCGCCGGACATTGCCGCGCTGCAGAGATCAGGGCCAAGCAAACCCAAACATTGGGATGCCATAGCAGTGGCAAAACACATTGCGCTATGGTAGATGAATTGACGTCTGGATATAACGCTCATGATTCTTTACGCTTGTCGATGCCAATTAACGTGAAGCTGGCCAATTTCAAACCGATTAACCCCACGGCCGTCCAAAGCAGCCCCACATAGGGAATCAGGATGACACTGGTCAACAGGATGCCACAGCCAGCCCCGATAAGGTCGGCGGAAAAGGCACGGGTGGCTGCCATGTTATCACCCCCCTTTATATGCAGCGCCACGGGGAACTGGAAACCGCAGGCCAGGGACACTGCAAAGCCAAAGGACAGGTAAAAAGATGCCGGAAGACGCTCTGAAAAATGGGTAATGGAAAGAATAAACATAACCAAAAAAGCGATCAGACACACGACGGTTACCATCAGTCCCTGTCTGCCCTGACGCCGAAACCGGTAGCCGAGCCAAGCGCCTGGCAATA
>Ga0180435_10007508_pt1 | contig 10388 bp, 8 predicted proteins | sample SS_ome_3_FD_132467 | JGI IMG/M metagenome (GOLD analysis project Ga0180435, IMG submission 132467) | Hypersaline lake sediment archaeal communities from the Salton Sea, California, USA - SS_3_S_1 metaG | ecosystem: Environmental > Aquatic > Non-marine Saline and Alkaline > Hypersaline > Sediment... | reverse complement strand
GTAGGCCGAGGAGATCAACTCGCGTTCGCGCAAGGTTTCCATGGTTTCCTCATGCGCTCCGGGATCGACCCGGAAGGCCATCCCCGCACAGGCGGCACCCGGATGCGGATCGAGCGCCAGCACGAGGCCGGGGCGCTCCACCGTGCCGCGATGGTGGATCGAGCGCATGCAGAAACTGCGGGCATGGTCGGGCATCGTCGCCAGCACCGTCTCGACATGATCGAAGCCCGGATGCCAGATCAGCGACCCATAGCCGAATACCCAGAGATCCCCGCTCGCCATGCCGCTGGCCCTCGCCCCGTAACGCCGCTAGAACGTCACGAGTCCTACCAGAGAGGCCCCCATGCGCAAGCTCACCGTGCTGATGCTCCTCGCCGTCCTCGCCGCGATCGGCTGGGGGTTGTTCTGGCTGGCGGGGGCGACGGCGACAGAAAAAGCGCTCGCGCGCTGGTTCGATGACCGACGTGCAGAGGGCTGGGTCGCGGAAACCGCGGCACTGAACACGCGCGGCTTTCCCAGCCGGTTCGACACCACTTTCGAGGGGCTGGAGCTTTCCGACCCCGATACCGGCGTGGCCTGGTCGGCGCCGCTGTTCCAGCTTTTGTCACTGAGCTACAAACCCACCCACGTGATCGCAGTCTGGCCAGGAACGCAGCAGTTCACAACGCCCGATGCGGCCTACGGTATCGAGGCCGAGAGGATGCGCGGCTCGATCATTCTCGCGCCGAACCTGAGCCTCGAAACCCTCAGCAGCACGATCGAAACCGGTCCCGCGCGCCTCGCGTCGTCAAACGGCTGGACGGCGACGCTGGAGCGTGGCCAGCTTTCGATGCGCCAGGCGCCGGGCGAAGGCGATCCCGGCGTGAACGATCTATTCGTCACTGCCGTCGGCGTCGATCCCGGCTCAGCCCTGCTTGCCCGGCTCGACGGCGTTGCCGGTCTCGGTGCGGCAATCGACGAGGTCACGATTTCGGCAAGGGTGCGTTTCGACCGACCCTGGGACCGACGCGCCATCGAAATCGCCCGCCCGCAACCTCGGGAAGTGATGCTGGAGGCGCTCACCGCACACTGGGGGGAACTTCGCCTCACCGGCTCAGGCGCGCTGGAGATCGACGCCGCGGGCAAGCCCGAGGGCGAGATTGCGCTGGAGGCGACCAACTGGCGCCAGATGCTTGAGATCGCGCAGGCCACGGGCGCTTTGAGCGAAGCCGAGGCGCGCCGCTATCTGCATGGCCTCACCCTGATTGCCGCCTTGTCAGGCAACTCCGACACACTCGCAGTCAATTTGCGTTTCGAGCGCGGCCTCGCCTTCCTGGGCCCTATTCCGGTTGGCCCTGCGCCGGAAATGCAAATCCCCTGAAACGCCGGGAACCGGTCCTGTGCGAGTGACCGCGCGCATTCATCGCCCGCACCCGCGCCTGCACCGGCGAGGTCAGATTTCAGGCTTCTGATCCCGCAGTCGCGCAGCCAGCCTGGAGGGCCAACCGGTCATCTTTCCAACGATCTTGCCAGCAACCTGTTTCGGGATACGTTTCTCGATGGCGCTGTAGGTCGTTTCGCCCGCGAGCAGATCGAAGAAGGCCTGTCGCATGGTCAGCGAGTTGGCCAGCTTTTCCTTGAACAACCCGGAAAACCGCTCGGAATACTCGAAGTGACGCAGCTTGTTGGCCTTGTCGAGCTCGGCGTGAATATAGCGGATTCGCTTGCGGTAAATCCCGGTGGCCGATGCTGGCTTGCCCGCTTTCAATGCCTCGGCCGCCGCCTCGGCCGCCTCCGCGCCGCTTTCCATCGCATAGGCCAGCCCCTCGCCGGTGATCCCGTCGACCAGTCCGGCCGCATCGCCCGCAAGCACGATATTCCCGCGCCCCGGAACCTTCTGGTAATCCCCGAGAGGGATATGCGCGCCCTTGATCTTCACGTCGCTGCCCGCTTCGCCGGCTTCGAGGTCGAGATACTGCGCCATCTTTGCCTTGAGGTCCTGGTCGAGCGACTTGATCGAGCCGAGGCCGATGGTGCGGGTGTCGTGCTTGGGGAAATTCCAGCCGTAGCCCCAGTTGACGATCCGGAAGTCGATCGACTTCCGCGCATCGGCGTCGCAGCCACCGGGCACTTCCGCCTCGAAGGCAAAGCCGATCCTGTCGGGATCGAAGGCCCGGCCGAAGATGTGCCGCGCCACCGGGCTGGCGGCACCGTCGGCGCCGATCAGAACGCCGTAACCGATCCGGGTGCCATCGGAGAGCACCAGCGCGTTGGCGGCATCATCGAAGGTTTCGATCCGGGTGCCCTGGTAGTCTTCGGCACCGGCGGCGATGGCCTCGAGCAGGAGCCGGTGATCGAGATCGACGCGGTAGGTATAGGTCAGATCATAAGGCGCATCGAACTCGGCCAGCGTTTCGCCGTCCCATTTGAAGGCGACCTTGCGGGAATAGAGAAAACGCTCACGGTCCACTTCGAGGCCGAAGACATCGCGCATCGCGGTCTGACCGCGGCCCGAAAGCAGCGCACCGCAAAGCTTGTGGCGCGGAAAGGTCGCGCGGTCGATCACTGCCACCGAAAGCCCGAGTGCCCGCGCGCGCCGTGCCGCCGCAGACCCCGCCGGCCCTGCCCCGACCACGACCACGTCGTAGGATTTACCACCGTCCAACATTACACACCCCGCTTACTTGCGGGATCTTTTAGGCGAAACGTCCTCGATAGAAAAGGCGACATCGCGCGAAGCGAGCCAATTGGCGAAGGCTGTCACCTTGTCGTCGAGCGAACAAGTCGGCGGCAGGCTGTCGAGGTGGGCCTGGTAGTCCATCCGCAATTGCAACTGCTGATCGGGTGTCAGGTCGGACCAGGGCGTCATGGCATTCTCCCCTACGCGTAAAGGATGGGGTTGAAACCGCCCTTCTGCAAGCGCACATATGCGCGAAGCTGAATTTCTCACAGGATGAATACCATGGCCGCCCCGCTCAAAATGACCTGTCTCGATTGCGGCTCGGTGAACCGGGTGCCCGCCGACAAGATCGGCGCCGGACCCAAGTGCGGCACCTGCGGCAGCAAGCTCAACGACGGCAAGGTTCGCGAGATGGACGCAAACGTTCTTGCGAAAGCCGCAAAGTCCGACGACGTGCCTCTGCTCGTCGATTTCTGGGCACCCTGGTGCGGCCCTTGCCGGATGATGGCGCCCGAATTTGCCAAGGCGGCGCAGAAACTTGGCTCCGGCGCGCGGCTTGCCAAGATCAACACCGAAGACTTTCCCAAGGTTTCGACCAAGAACAACATCCGCGGCATTCCGACGATGATCCTGTTCCAGGGCGGGCGCGAAGTGGCGCGCCAATCGGGCGCCGTGCCCGCGAGCGCCATCGAGCAATTCGTCCGCACCAAGGCAAAAGTGGCAGGCTGAGCCTGCCGCCGCGAAGCCTGAAGGATTGGCGGTTTCGCGCTTGACAGCGCCCGAGGAAAACGCCAGATAGCGCCACGTTGGGGCCGTAGCTCAGTTGGGAGAGCGCGTCGTTCGCAATGACGAGGTCAGGGGTTCGATTCCCCTCGGCTCCACCAGATTTCCCTACCGGATCATTCAAGCCACCGGCTGAATAATGCCGAGAGCGCGGCCGTTTGACCTGCCTCATGGCGCGAACGCCACAGCCTCCCCGATAAGTGATCTATAGATCACCAATTCCCGGAACGTCCGGAAAGGGGGATGTCATGAAACCGATCCGAGAAACCCTGACCTTTTTCGCCAGCGCGTTGGTTGGCCTGCTGGCGATGACTCTCGGCGCGCTCGCGCAGGATGCCACGGCGACAACCTGGCTCAACGTGCGCGCCGGCCCCGGTGCGGCGAACCCTGTGGTCGATACCCTCTATCCGGGCGAAACCGTCTCGGTCGAGGAATGCGAGCCGGGCGGCTGGTGCCGTATCGGACATTCGGGGCCTGACGGCTGGGTGAATTCGTCCTATCTCGAACCGGTCACCGATAGCGGCGCGCCCGCCCCCGATTGCCGCTTCCAGCTCACCCTCGGCCCCGGCGGGCCGTCGCTTTCGATCGTCTGTGATGGCGGCGGCGTTCCCGGAGGTGGCGGCGGTGGTGGCCTGCCCCCCGGCAGCCCCGACCGCGCCTGCTTCTTCGACGGGCCGAACTACACCGGCGACAGCTTCTGCCGCGATGTCGGGATCTACCCGACTCTGCCACCGGTCGCCAATGACCGGATCACCTCGGTGCGGCTCGAAGGCAACGCCAAGGTACGGCTGTGCGAAAACGCCAACATGGGCCCGTTCTGCCGCGACCTGACGGCCAGCGAAACGCAGCTTGGGCCGTATCTCAACAACAAGGTGTCGTCGCTGCGGGTCTACACCGGCTCGCTGCCACCGATGAAACAGGCCTGCTTCTTCGATCTTCCCGGCTACACCGGCGATTATTTCTGCATGCGTCCGGGACGGATCGACGTGTTGCCACCGGCCGCGAACGACCGCGCCACCTCGGTCATGCTGCTGGGCGGCGCGCAGGCCACGCTCTGCGTCGATACCAACCTCGCCGGCTATTGCCGCACGATGAACAGCAACGTGCCGGTTCTCGGCGGGTTCCTGAACAACAAGGGAAGCTCGGTGCTGGTTGAATAGGCGCTCAGCCACCGGCCTTGCGGTAGGTCATGTCGACGACCAGCCGCCAGGCCTCGGCGCCCTCGGCGCGCAGCAACTGCCGGATGGCGAAGCTGGTCTCGTCGGGGGCGCTGACACTCACGCGGCTTTCATAAGGCGTTTCGTCCACCATCAGAACGGTGGTCGAGTTCAACTCGATCGCCGCGTCCGTCTCGGTGCCGGAAAACTGCACCGTCTGCCCTGTCGCGGCCGACCAGAAACCCGCGTTGACCCCGGCACCGGCGGCGCGCACGATTCTCAGCGAGATATCCGACACCCCCGCTGCCACGGCGCAACTCCCCGTGACACTCACGTCGCGGCCACCCGGTTCGGGGGCGATCTCCACCCGGCACCGCCCGCGTTCGAGCGGTGCCTCGGCGCCGGTGGCGAGCAGGCCTTCACCCACCCACGCCCCCTCTGCCTCGAAAATCTCGGTGGCGGCTGCCGGGCTTGCGAGCGCGAGCATCAGGACGGTGGCGATTCGGATCATGACGGCTCCCTTGTTTGATGCCGAACGCGGCGCGGGCCGAAGACGGCGAGCGCTGCGGGCAGGATGATGAGATCGGCGATCAGGGCAAGCACATAAACCGCCATCGCGATCTTGCCGAAATCGCTCACCCCCTTGTTTTCGGCCAGCAGCGTGCCGCCCATGCCGAGCACCAGAACGATGGAGGTGGTCACCAGAGCCGGCGCGACCTCCTCTATGGCGGCGAAAACGCGGGCCCGGTCGAAATGCACGATTCCACCGTTGAGACGCAGGCGATTGAGCACGTGCAGCGTGTCGTCCACCGCCACGCCGAAGGCCACGGTCAACGCCAGCCCGTTGGAAAACTCGATGCCCCGGCCGGTGAGCATGAGCCAGGCCCCGATCAGGGTGACCGGCAGCATGTTGGGGATCAGCGAGATCAACGCAATCCGCAGGTTGCCAAGCCACAGCCAGATCATCACCGCAACCCCGCCAAGCGCGATCAACAGGCTGCGGTTGATCTCGTCGAGCACCACGCCCGCCACCCGCGCCGACATCACAGGAAGCCCGGTGACGCGGCCCACCTCAACGCCCTCCAGCCCCGGTTCGGCGGCGAGCGCCGCGTCGATCCGGTCGGCCAGCGCCAGCGTCTGCTCGCCGTTCTCGTAGCGAAACGGCACCGACACCAGCGTTTGCGTGCCATCGCGCGAGATCAGGCGGCGCGCCAGCGGCTCGGGCAGGTCTTCCTCCACTTCTGCAACGCCGCCCATCACGCCCGCGATGGATTGCACCTGGTCGCTTCCGGTAACCTCCGCCACCACGTTCTGCACAAGCCCTACCAGCGCCGGGTCGGTGCTGGTGACCGGGATCTGGATCTGGCTCACCGGCGCAACGCGTTCCTCCACCCGCTCGAAAACGGTTCGGATCGGGCTATTGGGCTTGAGGCTGTCCATCAAAGAATAGCGCGGGCCCGCCTGGCTGTAGAGCAGCGTCGAAACCGCCAGCAGGCCGAGGCCGAAAAAGGCCAACCGGCGCGGCGCCCGGAAGGCGAGCCGGGGCAGATGCTCCAGCCCGCGCCCGAACGGCGGATGCGCCGAAAGCCGGGCAAAGAGCGGCGCGAACCAGGCGAACCGCCCCGCCGTGGTCAGCACGGTGGTTTGCGTCAAAAGCACCGTGACCACCGAGGCCAGCGCCACGATCACCCCCATGCGCCCCATCTCGGCAAGGATCTCCGAGCGCGAGGTGGCCAGCGCGGCGAAGGCCACCGCTGTGGTGAACGCCGCGAAGACGCAGGCAATCGCCACCCGGCGCACCGCCCTGAAGGTAGCGCGCGCACTCGTCCGCCCGCCCTGACGGGACCGTTCGAAACCGATGTGAATGCTGTCGGAGGTCGCCAGAACCAGCACCAGCACCGGCAGCGCGATGGTCATCGTGTTGATCGCCACCCCGAGATGGCCGTGCAACCCGATCGCCACCGCCACCGCCATCACCGGCCCCGGCAGGGTGAGCAATCCGAGCCTGAGCGAGCGGAAGGTGGTGATCGCGATGATGAACCCGACGATGATGCCGATCCCCGTCAGCATCACGATATCGTCGATCAGCGCCTGGGCGACGTTGTCGCGCAACACCGGATAGCCCGAGAGCGCCACCGAAACCCCCGGCGCCGCCGCCACGATCCGCTCACCCAGCCGATCCAGCGCCTCGATCTGCTCGCGCCGCTCCCTGAGATCGTCTTCGCCGTCTTCGGTGATCGGCAACACCACCACCAGCGCCCCCCGGTCGGCCGACATCAGCCGGGCGAGCGAAGGATCGTTCGCCAGCGCCGCATCAAGCCGGGCGGCCATGTCTTCGCGCGACGGCGCCGGGTAGGGAAACAACGGCTCGAATACCCCGTCAGCCGCCTCGACCCGCAGCGATAGCGGCGAGATCGCAGCGCGCACACCGGGCACAAACTGGGCATCGAGCAGGAAATCGGAGATCGCAGTCACCACCTCCGGTGCGGCGAGATCGGGCGCTTCGATCAGCACGATCACATCGTTGGTATCGCCCTCGAAGGCCCGCGACAGCGCCACGAAATCGTCGAAGGCCACGAGATCGCTGTCGAAGAACCGGAACAACTCATCGTCGAAACGAAGCCGCGCGATGCCGGTGATCGACATCACCACAAGCAGAAGTAGCAGCGCCCACAACAGCACAAGGCGCATGCGCAACGCAGCCATCGCTCCCGCCAGCTTCCGCCCGAACCCCATAAAAGCCGCCTGTCTCCCTGCCGTCCTGACTTCTATCAACTCTGCGTGCCGCTTTGCAACAAGGCTGCCGCGACATGACGCAGCTGTTACGGACGCAGGCCGGCCGATGGATCGAAGTCAGTCGAGGAATGCCCAACTGTCAGCCCCGTCGCAGTGCCGACCCCGATGGATATCCCCGCATCCGGATCGTCGGCGCGCCGCGGGTTCACCGCAAAACGGTCATCGACGAGGCCGACGTAACCGGCAGGACTCCGCATCCGGCGCAGGTGTGAAAGGCGAGGTCATGATCGCCACGCCTACAGCCGATCGTCGCCCCGAGCGCAGCGGCGCAGCGGCCCGCAGCGCCTGCACGAGGTCACCTGCTGCAAATGGCAGATCTCGAAACGCAGGGCGCCACAGAGGCAGCTTCCGGTGACGATCTCTTCCTTGACCAGGCCGGTTGCTATCGCCCCCAGTCGAACCTGCCCTTCTTGGGTCCGAAATACCTCGGGGGCGCGGGAGCAGAGCCCCCGCCCGTCGCGCCGGGGGTCGATCCCCCGGCGCGACGGTCAGCCGTCCAGACGGATGCGCGCGTTGGTCGGATCGTGCGGGCTGTCTTCCACCACTTCGGCGTCCCAGAGCTTGCCCTGCATCCGCACCTTGAGCTTGGTGCCCGGTGCGGCGAGGTCGGGCTGAACATAGCCCATGCCGATCGACTTGCCGAAGGCCACCGAGTAGCCGCCCGAGGTGAGGCGGCCCACCTTGGTGTCGCCGGAATAGAGCGCCTCGCGGCCCCAGGGGTCGGCATCCTCCGGTCCGTCGATCAGCATCGTGACGCACATCGCGCGGATACCGGTCGCCTCCATCGCGTCCTTGCCGAGGAAATCCTTGGAGAGATCGACGAAGCGGTCGAGACCGGCCTCCAGCGGCGTGGCATCGCGGCCCAGTTCGGTGCCGAAGGCGCGGTAGCTCTTTTCCTGCCGAAGCCAGTTCTGCGCCCGCGCGCCGACGAGCTTCATCCCGTGTTTCTCGCCCGCTTTCATGAGCTGGTCCCACAGGTAGTTCTGCATCTCGATCGGGTGGTGCAACTCCCAGCCGAGCTCGCCGGTATAGGCCACCCGCACCGCGTGGACCGGGCACATGCCCAGCTCGATGTTGCGCATCGAGAGCCACGGGAACCGCTTGTTCGAGAGCACCGTCGCCGGGTCGGCGTCCTTGATCAATTCCTTCAGCACGTCGCGCGATTTCGGACCGGCGATGGCGAAGACACCGTATTGCGTGGTGATGTCGTGGATCTCGATATAACCAAGCTCGGCCTGCCGGTCGGCGGCGCATTTGCGCAGGTAGTCGCCATCGTAAGCCGTGAGCGCGCCCGACGAGATCAGAACGTATTCATCCGCGCCGTAACGCACGATGGTGTATTCGGTGCGCGTGGTGCCCGCGGGCGTGAGCGCGTAGGTGAGGTTGATCCGGCCCACGGCGGGGAGCTTGTTGGTGGTGAACCAGTCGAGGAACGCCGTCGCACCGGGGCCACGCACGAGGTGCTTGGTGAAGGCGGTGGCGTCGATCAGGCCCACGCCCTCGCGGATCGCTTCCGCTTCGGCCTTGGCATATTGCCACCAGCCGCCACGGCGGAAGCTGCGGGCATCGTGGTCGAAGCTCTCCGGCGCATCGAGGGGGCCGTAGTAGTTCGGCCGTTCCCAGCCGTTCACATGCCCGAACTGCGCGCCCAGCGCCTTCTGGCGGTCATAGGCTGGCGCGGTGCGCAGGGGCCGACAGGCCGGGCGCTCCTCGTCGGGGTGGTGCAGGACGTATACGTGGTCGTAGCATTCCTCGTTCTTGCGGGCGGCGTATTCGGTCGTCATCCAGTCGCCGTAGCGCTTGGGATCGAGGCTCGCCATGTCGATCTCGGCCTCGCCCTCGACCATCATCTGCGCGAGGTAGTAGCCGGTGCCACCGGCGGCGGTGATGCCGAAGGAAAAACCCTCCGCCAGCCACATGTTGCGCAGGCCCGGCGCGGGGCCAACCAGCGGGTTGCCGTCCGGCGTGTAGCAGATCGGGCCGTTGAAATCGTCCTTGAGCCCCACCTCTTCCGACGAGGGAATGCGGTGGATCATGCTCATGTATTCTTCCTCGATCCGGTCGAGATCGAGCGGGAAGAGGTCGGCGCGGAAGCTGTCGGGCACGCCGTATTCAAAGCGGGCGGGGGCGCCGCGCTCGTAGGGGCCGAGAATCCAGCCGCCGCGCTCCTCGCGGACATACCACTTGGCGTCGGCATCGCGCAGCACCGGGTGTTCGCCGTGGGTTTTGCGGTATTCCAGCAGCGCCGGATCGGGTTCGGTGACGATGAACTGGTGCTCCACCGGGATGGCAGGCATCTTGATGCCGAGAAGCCGCGCGGTGCGCTGGGCGTGGTTGCCAGTGGCGGTGACGACGTGTTCGGCGTGGATCTCCACCTGCTCCTCGGTGGGCACGAGGTTGCCGCCCTTCTCGCCCATTTTCGTCACCGTGACGATCCACTCGGAGCCAGTCCAGCGGTAGCCATCCACCTGCCATTTGCGCTCGATGATCACGCCGCGCTGGCGCGCGCCCTTGGCCATCGCCATGGTCACGTCGGCCGGGTTGATGTAGCCATCCGTGGGGTGGTAGAGCGCGCCGATCAGGTCTTCGGTGCGCACCAGCGGCCAGCGTTCCTTGATCTCGTCGGGCGTGAGGAATTCGTAAGGAATGCCCACGGTTTCGGCGGTGCTGGCGTAGAGCTGGTATTCGTCCATCCGGGCCTGGCTCTGCGCCATGCGCAGGTTGCCAACCACCGAGAACCCGGCGTTGAGCCCGGTTTCCTCTTCCAGCGTCTTGTAGAACTTCACGCTGTAATCGTGGATATGGCTGGTCGCGTAGCCCATGTTGAACAGCGGCAGCAGCCCGGCGGCGTGCCAGGTGGAACCGGACGTCAACTCGTCGCGTTCGAGCAACATCACGTCCTGCCAGCCCGCGCGGGCAAGGTGGTAGGCGATGGAAGCCCCGACGGCGCCACCGCCGACGACAAGCGCTTTCACATGGGTCTTCATCCTGCG
>Ga0180435_10007507_pt1 | contig 10388 bp, 12 predicted proteins | sample SS_ome_3_FD_132467 | JGI IMG/M metagenome (GOLD analysis project Ga0180435, IMG submission 132467) | Hypersaline lake sediment archaeal communities from the Salton Sea, California, USA - SS_3_S_1 metaG | ecosystem: Environmental > Aquatic > Non-marine Saline and Alkaline > Hypersaline >... | reverse complement strand
GACACAGCCGCTGTTTCGCCTCGGCTTGTGTGCCCGACGAACGAATGATTTTGATAATCTCGTCGATATTGGCCAACGCCAGCAACAAACCTTCAACCGTGTGCTTTCGCTGACGTGCTTTTTGCAGCAGGAACTGCGTGCGGCGACGGATGACGATCACCCGATGCCGCAGGAACTCCTCGAGCATACCCTTGATCGAAAGTACGCGCGGCTTGCCGTCAACCAACGCCAACAGAATGATCGAGAACGAGTCTTGCAGTGGTGAGAACTGATAGAGCTGATTCAGGATGACGTCTGGGTCACCGTCGCGTTTGATGTCGACGATCAGGCGGACCGGTTCCTTCAAATCGCTCTCGTCGCGAATTCCGCTGACGCCCTTGATCCGGCCCTCATTGACCAGGGCGGCGATTCGTTCGTGGACGCGGTCGCGAGACTGTTGAAAGGGTATCTCAGAGATGACGATGCGATATCGCCCCTTTTTGTGCTCTTCGATGCGGGTTTTTGCTCGCACCACGACGGTACTGCGGCCTGTGTGGTAGCCCTGACGAATCGCCGCGCGGCCGCAAATCACACCACCCGTGGGGAAATCGGGACCCGGTATGATCTCCAATAACTCGTCGATCGATGTGTCGGGGGTTTCGATCAGTCGAATCAACGCGTCGCAAACCTCGCGGGCGTTGTGCGGCGGGATCGAGGTCGCCATGCCGACCGCGATGCCGTTGGCGCCATTGACCAGCAGGTTGGGGAACTTGCTTGGTAGGACGGTCGGCTCGGTGCGGCTTTCGTCGTAGGTGGGGGTGTAGTCGACCGTGTCAAGCTTCAGATCTTCGAGGATCGCGGCGGCGACGGGGGCGAGGCGTGCTTCGGTATATCGCATCGCCGCGGGAGGCAGACCGGCGATCGAACCAAAATTCCCCTGCTTGTCGACAAGTATGTGCCGCATGTTCCACTCTTGGGCCATACGGACCAACGTGGGATAGATGACGCTTTCACCATGCGGATGGTAGTTGCCGCTCGTATCGCCCGAGATCTTCGCACACTTGACTCGCGACGCACCGGGCGTGAGGTTCAGGTCGTTCATGGCGACTAGGATTCGCCGCTGCGAGGGCTTGAGCCCATCGCGAACGTCCGGCAGCGCGCGCGAGACGATCACGCTCATCGCGTAGGTGAGGTAACTGTCCTTGAGTTCATCCTCGATCGGCATCTCGATCAGACGAGTGCCAGATCCGTTGCCGTCGTCGGTGGGTTGCTGCTGGGGGTCTTCCGGGGGAGGCGAATCGGTAGCCAAAACCAAGTCCTTTCCGTGGCGAATTGCGGCGATTCAGGCTACGCTGGAGAATGCGATACAAGCTCGAAGCGCAAGCGAGTGAGTCTCGCCCTAACCTACCCACTCGCTTGCGCTTCGAGCTTGTACGACACCTTTTAGCATGTGCTCGCACGCGCAAAACTCGCACGCACCAGAATCGGGGCGAAATCCGTTATTTGGGACGATCCCCGAGACGGCCGCGATGAAGGCTCGAATGCAAACTACCAATTTACCAAATTTCAGCCTTAGCGACAACCTGACCGACGCATTTTCCTTCGCCGTAACCCCCTTATTTTTCAAGGAATTACGTCGGCTCGTTTTTAGTTGCCGTCACTGTGCTTTGCGGCCGGGATTTTCACCACGAATTGAGCCGGACTTATCAATACGACGCTTTCCCTCGCAGTCAGGAAAAGCAGTGCGGATGCTTGCGATCAAGAATCCAAGCTCGCGACTCACCATACCAAATAGATAGACGACACCTTGCTCATTCACTGGAGCGTAGCGAAGGCCTCTCTGCCGTGACAAGTTGGGGCAACCCGAGTTCCTCCGCCGCCAGCGCGACGACGGCTTCGTCGATCGATGCAAGTTGACCGGCCACAGCAGTGGCGAGGGCGAGATTGCCCAGTTGATCGACGTGCCGGATGTTGCCGGCCGAGAGTTCGTAAATCTTGAGCAGCGCAGCGTCGGTGAAGATGTCAGGATCGCTACCGGTTACGGCGATTGCGAAGTCAATGTAGCCGGCGATGTCTTCCACTTCCCAGGGTTCGATCTCGATGCTCAAGTCGGCCCGCTCGCAAAACGTACCGGCCGACGCGGCATGCTCGATAGAAGTTGCTGCGATGACGGTCAATTGTTGACTGGCTGGCACTTCACTACCTGCCAGTCGCGCGACAAGACTGGCCGATTCGTCGGTAGCCCCGTTTACGTCGTCCAACAGCAGCACGATGTCGTCGCCTTCTATGCCAACCTCTTGGATACGCTTGCCGAGCGCGTCCCACAACGCAAAAACGGGCTCGTCGGCAGACAGATGCAGATCAAGCTGACCGCACAGTCGCCAGGTGAATTCGCCGGCCGAAACGCCTTGCAAGCTCGTCGCAATCACCCGACGGCCGGGCCCGGTAACATGGCTTCCAAAGTGACGAAGCAAGCGCGATTTGCCGCTGCCGGACGGTCCGGTCAGCACGCCGAATTGCCGCCCGTGCTCGACTAGATATTCAAGACGCGCCAACGCCTCCTCCTGGCACGAGCAGGGAAAATACTGTGCCGGTGGGAAGGGGGCTTGTGGAAGTATTGTGGGCGTCGGCGACATCGGTTGGCTCCTTCGAGCTATCTTCGTACGATGGGTTTTCCAGCCCGTCGCCGTACGATGGGTCTTCCGACCCGTCGAAGAATCGGTTTCGACGGACCTGGAGGTCCATCGTACGTCCGGAAATGCTCCTCACGGGCGGCCGTTCCCGTGACTCTTGCCTTTTCGGTAGAATCATGAGGGAACTTGAAGGAAAGGCCCGTAGGGTGGGACTAGCAAGCTATTTTCTGGTGGGCGGTTGGCCGCTCGACGAATCGTTGCCGGGCAAACACGCGCACGTCACGATTGATTGGCTTGCGACGGCCCACCAAGTGTGCACGCGACCTCGTCCCACCCTACCATTTCCAATACCGAAAACGACAGGGTGACAACAATGACGCGGCGCTACTTCGTCGAAAACCCGATTAAGGGTCATCTAGCCCGGCTTGTCGGCCCCGAAGCCCACCACCTCAGCCACGTGATGCGGGCGGCGGTGGGCGATGAATTGACGCTGTTTGACGGCAGCGGCGATGAGTTCACGGCGAAGGTCGCCAAAATCGGCCGATCCGAGGCGGTCTGCGAGATCCTTAAGCGACACACGGTCGATCGCGAGTCTGTTCGACAAGTCGTTCTCGGAGTCGCGCTTCCCAAGCGTGAGCGACAGCGGTGGCTCGTCGAGAAGGCGGTCGAACTTGGTTGCCACACACTCGTTCCTTTGACAACAGCTCGCAGTGTTTCACCGGCTGGAGAAGGTGTGCTCGGCAAGTTGCGGCGCGGCGTGATCGAAGCCTCGAAGCAGTGCGGCCGAAATCGACTGATGCAGATCGAATCGGCGACGGACTTCGCTGAGTTTTTAGGGACCGCTCCCCCTGACGCGCTGAAGCTGCTGGCTCATCCCTCCGAAGCCGTCACACGCGCCGATGCGTTCGAGGATGGCATCAATACCGCAGGCGTCTATGTCGCCATCGGCCCGGAAGGCGGTTTCACGGATGAAGAGATCACGCTCGCGAAAGACGCTGGCTGGCAGACTGTTGATCTTGGTTCACGCATCTTGCGCACCGAAACCGCGGCCGTGGCGATGCTTGTGCCGCTAACCCTTGTTACTCCGCTGCCGGCTGATAAGTAAACGCTTTGTCGTCGAGCGGTCGAACCCAAACGTTCCGGAAGCGCACCGGGGCGCCGTGGTCCTGCAAAAAGACGGGTCCGACCATCGTCTTCTTCTGTTGCTCCCAAATCGTTTTCAGGTACGGAGTAGTGTTGTAGCGGTACGGATGGTACGTCGATCGCGGCTCCGCAAATCGTGAATTCTCGTGCACCTTTTGGCCGTTGAGCCAAGCGGTGATCGATCCTTCCTCGACGATCTCACCCTTGTCGTTGCGACGCGGCGCGCGATAGCGGATGTCGTAGACTTGCCACTCGCCCGGGTTGCGAACGGCGTTCACCAACGGAGCATGGAAACCGTAGATGCCGCCGGCGTCGCCGGCTCCCGGTTTCTCCTTGCCGAAGGTGTTGAGGATTTGCAACTCGTAATTGCCGTGGATGTAGACGCCGCTGTTGCCGCTGCCTTTCTCCGGCAGTTTGAATTCAACGTGGATGTCGGCGTCGCGAAAATGCAACTTCGAGACGATGTGGTTCGAACGTGTGCCGCCGTGAGTCGAGACCAGCTCTCCGTTTTCGATCGGCCAGTTGATGGCGCCGCCCGTCTTGCCGAGAAACTCGTTGACGCCGTCTCCATCGAACAGCACGACCGCATCCTTGGGCGGAGCAACCAGTAGTTTGGATTGGTCGGGTTTGAATTGCTTGTCGTCAGCAATCACAGCGCCGACACAAAACAGAGCTGTAAATGTAGCAGACAAAACAGCGTCGGTCATTGAGGAACTCCAGGCTTGAGGCTTGAGGCTTGAGGCTTGAGGCTTGAGGCTGTTGCGCCCCTGATGGTGGTTACTGCGTGGGACGCAACTGCCGCGATTCATTGTAACTACGACATCGCTCTGTTCTCAAGCCTCACCACCTCGCTCCTCAACGACTTGTTGGCAGTGTTCGTTGTTAGCTCGCCGGGGCGACCACCTTATTCGGATCGACCTCGGTCGTCCACTTCAGACCGGCGTTCTTCCAACCGTTGACCGCGCGCCGGCCGTAGTTGGGGCTCGAAGAATCGCTCTCGCGATCGCCCTCAAAACCATCGACGACTGAATAGGCGTTTTTGTAACCGGTGCGAGCCAACATCTCGACCGCCACCGCGCTACGATTGCCGGAACGGCAGATCACCAACACGGTCTCTTCCGGCCCGGCAACCTGCTGAAAGCGGCCGACGAACTCGCTAGGCGACTGCGACAGCGGCACATGCCACGAACCAACGGCATGACCGATCTGGCCGAACTCCTCAGGCGTGCGAACATCGACCAGCTTCAGGCCCGAGTCCTTCTGCATCGCCCGGTGCGCGTGCTCGGCGGTGATGTACAGACCGAGCGAGGTTTGTTTTCCGGCCGGCACGTGAATCTCGGCCGCGTCGGTTGGTTCGTGTGATAACGTCATGGCAAGCATTCCGAGTGACAAAACAATGGTTGATATCTTCATGGTTTTCTTCCTTGGTCTTCGGTGAGAGTGGCCAGTAGTTCCGTAGGCCAGGACCTGTCCTGGCGCCGATCGATCAGCCGCTGGGCGCTAGCCCCGGTTTTTCGCACGGAACCGCGGCTAGCGCCGTACGGCTGATGCGGAAACCGAGCTGCGATGGAACACTAGTTACCCAGCAACGCCTCCAGCTCGGCTTTGTCGGCCATGCCACGGTGTTCGGCGACGATCTGCCCGCCGCGAAAAACCTTCAGAGCGGGGATCGTGCTGATACCATACGTCTGGGCGACGTGTGGGCTCTTTTCGACGTTAACCTTCACGATGGTCGCGTTGGGGTTTTCGCGAGCCAGATCGTCCAGGACCGGCGAAAGCTTTTGGCACGGGCCGCACCAAGGAGCGTAGAAATCGACCAGCACCGGGGTTTCCGACGACAGGACGACATCGTTGAAGTTCGAATCGTTGGCGTGTTGCACAAGTTCTGCTGTTTGCGATGACATCTTTGAATCTCCAAAACTCAGGTAGTCTGTAGCTGACTGGCAGGCGACCAAGGCGGTCGCGACACAAAACAGGCCTGCGGCGGCCAGAATTCTGCCAGCGTTTTTGGTTAGGGATCGCATTGATTCCTCCGTTTTCAGCAGCGCCCTGCTGCTCTACAAACTACCGATGCAACACAGGCGGAAAGGTTACAGGCTTCTGAGGTAGGAAAAAAGGCCGGCTGGGAGTCCGTTTTCGCGAGACAATCCAAACCAATCGGGGTTACAATCCCAGAGTATCTGCTTTCGGAATTCTTCCGACGCGATGTACGGGCTGGTTCAGTAGGCCAGAACCTGTCCTGCGTGGACGACTGACACATGCCGGTTTCTGTCAGGACGTATCGTGGCCTACCGAATCATGATCGTCGGCATGGCTATCCTGTTCATCCCGTCGGAACACCACATCCAACCACTTCCGGAAAGGACCACCGCCATGTTTCATCGTCTCAATCATCTGCCGATTGTTGCTATCACGCTTCTGTTGTTACTACCCGTTGGGGTGTTTGCTGATTCACCGACAGACGGCCCTGTGAAGAAACCGAATCCAGCCTGGTCCAAGCTAGTCAAGCAATTCGACACGAACGGGGACGGCAAACTCGACGACGGCGAACGCCAAGTAATGCGTCGTGATATCAATGCGTAATCCCGTTTTGTGGGCCGACCGATTTCCTGCTCCGCAAACGTTTCGAAGGCGGCCGCCGTGCCAACGCGGTCGATCAATTGCTCGGCGGCATGATCGAGGAAAACCAGGAACTGGCCAAGCAGGCATCGCCAGCCACCTATGTGTCGAAGGACGATCCGCCGTTTCTCATCGTTCACGGCACGGCTGACGGCACCGTTCCCTTTGAACAAGCTGAAACGTTTCACGAACTGCTGAAAGAGGCCGGCGTCGATGTCACGTTTGTTCGAATCGACGGCGGCGGACACGGCATCGGCGGACCGGAGGTCGCCAAACGCGTCAACGCGTTCTTCGAGAAACATCTGCGCGACCAGGACGTGGAGGTTTCCGGCAAACCGATCGAGCAACAACCGCGACGGTGAAGTTACTCGTCCTCAAGTTGCCCACGAATACTCTTGACGACTTGCTCGGCCAGAAGCTTGGAACCTTCGGCGGTGAAGTGGACGTTGCCGGGGGCGACTTGCACTTCTTTCATTCGCGGCAGGATGAAGGTGTGCAGGTCGTTGATGGCGATGTCGTTCTCCGCCATGATCTTGGCGGCTGCCGCGTTGTACCTGGCGGCGTCGCCCTCGAATCGACCGGCTTCGTCGGGAGGCACGGGCGTGGTCGCGGCCCAGATCAGTTTCGCGTCAGTTGCCTTGAGCCGTCGCACCAACTCGCGCAAGTTCTTCTCGTACTGCGGCAATTCGTAAGTGATTGCACCGCGGACTTTGTCGCGCCGGCCCTGTACTTTCGACTCCGGGTGGCGATAGCAAAGGTCCCAGAGCCCCCAATTGAAATGGACGACGACCCAGGGATCGTCGCCCAACCACTCGTCGAGTTTCGCCAAACCCGTGCCGGTGTGTTGCCCGTTGCCGCGTATCCGCTCTACGTCGGCCTCACCCTTGAGCATTTCCTTGACGTCATCGGTGTAGCCACCCGAGATCGAATCACCGATCAGCAACACTCGGGGAAGCGGTTCTCTCGCGTCGTCGGCGTTGGTTTTCGTGGCGAAGAAGCAGACGGTGATCAGCATTCCGATCGCTGCGGGGAACCGACGGGTGGACATGGTGATCTCCAAAATGAACGGTACGTGTCAGCCTTGCTTGCGCGGTCTCATTGTAGATCAGAACCTGCCCTGGCGAAAACTGGCGGTCGACTGGGACCCGTGTCGGGAAAGGCGTTCGGACACAACCATCCCTTGCAAAACCTCAGCAGGATCGCAATCATCGAGCAAATTGACCCACAAACTCGACAACAGAACGAACCACGCCATGGCACACCAACACAACATCACGCTGCGAACCTCAGGACACCGCGACATCCACGACATCACCCAACAGGTCGCTTTGATCGTCCGCGAAAGCGGCTGCCAATGCGGCTGTGTCCATGTCTTCAACGTGGGCAGCACCGGCGTGATCGGGGCGATCGAATTCGAACCGGGACTTGCCGGTGACTTGCCCGATCTGCTCGACCAGCTTATCCCGCCCAGCACCGACTATGGACACGAGCGCACCTGGCACGACGGCAACGGTCACTCTCACTTGCAGGCGACGATTCTCGGGCCTTCGCTAACCGTCCCCGTCGCCGACGGCCGCCTCGTACTCGGCACCTGGCAACAGATCTTTCATCTCGAGTGCGACATCAAACCCCGACAACGGACGATCGTGGTGACCGTGTGGGAGTGAGAGGGAAGGGCGAGGTTTTCGGAAATTAGATTTTCGATTTCGGATTTGTGATTTCCTTGGTCATTGATCCTTGGGCCTTGAACCTTCCTCACCCCTCATCCCTCGGCTCTCCACCAAAGGGTCGAGTTGTAGCGCCCGCTGAAGGTCGGCGTCGGCCTTGCGCGTTTTGCCGAGGGCACGATAGGCCAGCGAACGGTGGTAGTAGGCGTCGGCCCAGTACAACTCACGCTTGATCGCAGATGTGAAGTCGGCAAGCGCCTTGCGCGGTCGATTCAGCGCCAACCAAACGCGGCCGCGAATGTGATACGCTTCCGCACGACCCCAATCTTCACCCAGCACGAAGTTGATTAGCTCGAGGGCTTCTTCCAGTTGGTCGAGGTGCAACAGCGCGGCCGCCCGGGTCTCTAACGCTTCGAGGTCGTTCGGTGCGACTGTAAGCGCCAGATCGCAGTCGGCGATGGCTTGCCGGTAGTTCTTCATCAGCAGGTGAGTTCGCGCCCGGTGTTCCAACGCCTCCTCATCGTTCGGGTTGAGCTGCAAAGCACGATCGAGCGCCTTCAATGCCTCTTCATCCGCCCAAGCGTCGAGCGCTTCGAGCCCTGCGGTGAACAGCTCATCGGGGTTATTCGACCGTAGCACTTCCGCCGGCAGCGCGAATCGATCTTCAGCCTCTTGACCCTCCTCGTTAGCTTTTTCCAGCGGGGTGTTTGGCATCCACTGTCGCGGGTCGACCCGATAAAAACCGCTGAGCACCTCGTGCAGATCTTGGTGCCGCTCGTGCATAGCGTGCGGCTGCTCGAAGAAACACTCGGTCGCCACGGCGAAGAACTCGGCCTTGTTGGTCGCCCCATAGTGGTCGAGCAGCGTCGCGTCGCCGCGTTGCGCGCTGCCAACCAAGCGAAGAAACTCGCGCTCCGTCACGTCGTACCAGCGGCAACGGTCATCGTGATCATCGAGCGGGGGCATGCCCGAGTAGTCGCCGTTGAGCCCGTCGATGTAGTGGGCGAATTCGTGCAATACAACGTTGAAACCGTCGCTCGGCCTGCGTCCGCCGTCGAGGACGTGTTGCCACGAAAGCACGATCGGGCCGCGGTGCCACGCCTGACCGGCCAAGGAATAGTCGTGTTCGGCGGCGGGGCGGTACGTCTCGTGATCAAACGCCCGAGGGTGGATGATGATCGTGGTGACGCGATCGAAAAAGTACGGCTCATTCTGCCCCAGAGTCAACAAGGCCGCTTGCCCGGCGACGGCAACCTTCATTTCATCGGTCACGGTGAGATCGACCCCGGCGGTCCATAGCTGCTCGGCGACCATCACCTGCGTGACCTGCCGCACTCGCTTCTGGGCGTCTTCATCGAGATACTGATAATGCCGCACGTAGGAGTGCAGGTGTTCCAACCAAGTGTCGGGAAACGGCTGGGCCAGAATCTTCTTGCGACGTCGATTTCGTAGCCAAACGCCAAACATCGGGGAGATCTTGTCTGGTATTGCCGTAAGCGAGTCAGGGTTCTACTACGGATCGGGCGCGAGATCGCCAACATTCAGAACTGATATCTCGTGAATCGACGAAAGATCGCGGTCATTGGTTAGAAAAGCGGCCGCGCCGTGCTGGATAGAGGCCGCGATTTGAATTGCGTCTGGCGTCTTCAATCCGTGTTGCGCTCGCAACTCGGCCGCCAATTGTGCAATCGACACACTTATCGGAACAGCGGTTAGATTCGGGGAAGTGAGCAGGATATCGTTATAGCGTTGTGCAAGAGTTTCGTCACCTTTTCGCAAGGGGTGAACAAGAACCTCGATGAGCGTTATCGTGGTCGTCACCAAATGAATGTCAGCGCGATCGACGGCCTCGAAAAATGGCTCGATGTTTGGGAGAAAGGCGGGATGCTGTTCAATCAAATAGATCAAGGGGGCCGTGTCGAGTCCGACTGTTTTGCCTTTCAGATCATTCACCCATCCCATGAATCACGTTCCCCGGCCACGTAGTCGGCAGCATCGTTCCCCTGCCAGATCTCACTTCCCAAGCCCTTTAGATCAAGGAGCCTGTGTTCTCGTGTCCCGTTTTTTGCCGCCTGCACAGAAAGCTCCTCGCTGAGTCGCAGCAAGTCTTCCGAGCTTAACTGAGTGGCCTGCCTAAGTATGTCGTTGTAGAGATCGCTATTCATCGTCTTCACCTCGTGACGTCATTCTACTTCAACCAGCATGATGCGGACATAGCAGGTTGGCGCAACCGAACGAAGTGGGTGCATGAAGCCTAACCGGGACTTGGAGGTGTGTGCGATTTGTCAATGGCGATAATTGGGATGTTCTTGTAGATTTGCGGCACTTTAGTCAAATGTCACGGTCT
>Ga0180435_10007506_pt1 | contig 10388 bp, 6 predicted proteins | sample SS_ome_3_FD_132467 | JGI IMG/M metagenome (GOLD analysis project Ga0180435, IMG submission 132467) | Hypersaline lake sediment archaeal communities from the Salton Sea, California, USA - SS_3_S_1 metaG | ecosystem: Environmental > Aquatic > Non-marine Saline and Alkaline > Hypersaline > Sediment... | reverse complement strand
TGGAGAGCACGTATGTTTGTCCGCTAGTGGATTGAAGAATCACTTCTTTTGCCATCAGTTGAGTACTCCATTGCAGAAAATCTTGAGTCGGGTTAGGGTAGACTTTCAGACTTTTAAGCTTTTGGGTAGGGTGTTGATTCGTCCTTCTGAACCTCAAATCATCCATAGCAAAGAAAACCGGCGTGTTGATGCCAAATTGACCCACATCAGTAGAGAAAAAATCGATCGTTACACTATCAACAACTCCAAGTTCCGATAGCTCACAAGTTGTCCAATTGTCCAATATATAATCTTCTGAAGCATCATTGAACCTGAAATCTGCCAGATGAAAATCCAAGCTATCTGTCAATTTGCCATCCAAAAAGCCTTTCCATCGGAGATAAAATTCATCCGGATCTGTACCATCCACCCCTCCAAATGCTTTGGAGAATTGATTGCCATCTCGAAGAACAAAATAGGCATAGGTGGTATTGGTGATGCTTACGTCTAGCAACTCTATAGGTTGTGCAGTTTTAAAATGAAGGGGCGCACCGGAGAAAGGATTTTGGGCAATTAAATAGGCTTGACCGGAATGGCCTTTTCCTGTGATCGCTCCATATAAATTGGACGCATTTCCGGTTTTATCATCGGTTGAGGTACTCACCGCCCATTGACCGCTCCAGAAGTCAAATTCAAAATCATATTCATAAGGAAAGAACACTCCTTCCAGATTGAAACCTTCAGAGCCACCCATTCCATTGAGAAAAGTATCCTGTTCTGAAAGTAAAGATTCAAAATTGATCGTGCTTTGAGCCTTTAGGCTAATGATTGGGATTAAAAAGAGGAAAAGGAAGATGGATTTCATGTTATAGTTTTAGGTGTAACCCCCATTGAATCTGTCGGCCGGGACCTGGCAGCTGGGGCTGAAAAAAATAATCTTGGTTCCCAATGTTTCGCAGCGTCAAATAGGTCGCAAGGGTGTGGTGACCCAATTCGAAAGAATAGTCCAAACTGATATGACTTAAATGCAATGCCGGAAAAGCTTCTTGTAAATCTGCTTGCGTAAAGATGCTTGAGCGATAATCATGCAAATACCGTAGTCCAAAAGCTCCTATTTGATGATGAATCCAGAAATTATAAAGGTGTTCCGGCTGGTAAATCAAGGGGCCATCTTGCAAGGCCAAAGGGCTGCTAGAGCCGGAGATATTTCTGATATGCTGATAGCCGTAGTTGAACTGCACGCCCGTATGATGATGAGACGTCCACCTTTTTTGAAATTTGGTAACCACCTCCAGACCCTTGCTTCTTACTCTGAGCAAATTATAGGGTCGGAATACCACACTCTCCAGGGGAGCCCAAAGGATCCAGTTTTCGACATCTTTATAATAGAGCGTCCCTTTTAACTGAAAATTGCATGTTTCCGATGATTGCTCAAATGCATATGATAAGCTCAATTGATTCGATCGTTCCGGTTGCAGATCAGGATTTCCGAGATTGTTCCAGAATAATTCATTTCCGGAAGGGAAGCGAATAGCTGTTTGAGCCACCAGACGAATACTCGAATGCTCCTTGATCCGAGTACCTAACTCCATGGATCCGGCCCAAGGCTCGAGTATGTCATTTTGTTGTTCAATCCTGTAAAGTGCATCTACCCACCAGAGTCCATCAAGAGAAATGAATTTAAACGAAGGGAAGATGGCCCACCGATTGAGCCAGACATTTGGTTCAATATGGGCAGAGGAGATATTTTGCATCATGAGTTGGCCTCCCGTACTTGCACTCATGCGCTGGTTGATATTATAGGTTTGTTTGCTGTTGAGCTGGTGCTGATAAAAGAGGTTGAGGTCATCAATCGATTGTAGGCTATCCCGAAAAGCATTGGACTCTCGTGCAAAGTAATAATGTGTTTCTTGCTGATAGGAAGCCGTTTGGGTTTTCCAAAATAATTGCACTCTTTGAATGGAGTCTTTTTGTGTTGCGGTGCTTCGTCTTTGGGTGATCTTAGGTGGTAATTGTCGGCTGGTGTTTTGCCACCAGCTGCGCACTCCCAGGGTATGCATTTTGATATCGCGTTCAACAGAACCCATCAGGCCATAATTGATATGCTTTGCATGGGGTTGCCGATCGGGAAGGAGTGCGGACCGATGCACTTTTAAGTAAGGGAAATCTTGTCCGGCATAACGGTAGAAACCACTGAGACTTACTCGCCAGGGGTCCAAAACTTTTTTAGTTCTGAAAAATAATTGCTGATCTGAAAATTGTCCGATCCTGACGCCTGTCTGAAACTCATCTTTTTTAATATCGTTTTGGAGCATCATTTGCCCACCTATTGGGTTGTGTTGTTCCGAAGCACCCACGTTTTTAATGGCAATCTGGTCCATCAAAAAGAGAGGAACAATACTAATATCTAATAGCCCGAGAGAGGGCGAATTCAATTGTATCCCATTCCAACTAACGATCGACTGCTGGCTGGAGCTTCCTCTGATGGATAGGGTGCTTAAAGCGCTGTTTCCATTTGATCGAATCCATACCGGACTGTTTTGGCGGAGGATTTCTTCAGTGGAAAACGCACTTGCTAGTCTAAGCTGACTGTTGTCCTCGGAATTTAAAATATGATCGGCCACTCTATGGGGATAACGATCTGAAGTCACGATAGCCGGGATGCTTTCTACAGTATCCGCAAGCTCTTGTGCGGACACAGAGGAATAAAAGACAATTAAAATGATATACCCGATAAAGTAGCGCATATTTAAATTTGCGCAGAACACACGACCACCCATTTTGAGGAATGGACAAGCACGGTGTTCCGCCATTATTATTCCCGATAATATTGGAACCTGGCTTTCAGGCAGGTCTTCTGACTCGGCGGGAGCGCCTTCCCATCTAAACTAGACAGTGGCTGTGGATGCTCAAAAATTGCCTTACAGCTGCGGGTACAGTTTCGGATTTTCACCGAATTCCCTTACTCCATGAAAGCAGTTCAAAGGTATCATTAAATTGAAAAGTATAAAGTATTTGGTCATAAGTATAAATGTATAATATGTATCAATTTGAAAATGAAACTATTTAAGAATATTTAATTGATTTTAGGATTTTCATAACATTTGTGAAAGCAATTTTCCTGCAACTTAAAGGTATCCAAAGAAGCTATTTTGCTTTCTACGAATCGGAAAATTGTCAGCTATGAGGTACCAAACGGAAAAGAACAAGAAGAAGAACAAGAGAAAAGGACTAATTTTCACTTTTGTGTTTCACAGTATAGCGCTTCTATTAGCCTTATACCCTCTGATGACTATGCAACAAGAGCAGAAAGAAGAAATCAGAGCAGTATTGGTGGAATTTGACTTTGGAGCAAAAGAGGAAGGTGCGAAGAAAGTTAAAAAGCAGAAAGCCGAGCAAAAAAGACAAGTTCAAAAGGTAACTCCTATTACAAAACAGGCACCGAAGATATTAACTACAGAATTGCCTTCTGATTTAAAGATGCCTAAGGTTAAGAGACCTGTGAAAAAGGTTGAAAAAGTACCGGAGCCGATCCCTTCTGACATCCCAAGTCCCAGTCAAGAAATTAAAATTACGGCACCCAAAGTGCATATACCGGCTCCGAGTCCAAGCAATACGGAAGCTGAAGAGGTAGATGGATCCGAAGATGGTGAAGTCAGTGATGCTGAAGTGTCCGGAGAAGGGGAGGGGGAAAAAGGTGAAGGATCCTTCGATGAAGGAGATAAAGCGGGAGAAGGTACTGGCTTTATTGAAGGAAATGGAACGTTAACTCGGAAGGTCGTGAAAAGGTCTCCTATCAATGGGATTGTGAAGAAGAATGGTGTGATTGTTTTAAAAATTTGCGTTACCAGAAATGGATTAGTGGATTATGTGGAGTTTGATCACAGCAATTCTACCATTCATGACGCAGAAGTAGTGAGAGAAGCACAAAAGGCCCTCTCTCAGTATAGATTTGAAGCGGATTATGGAGCGGCTGAAAGAGAGTGTGGACGATTTAGTTATACCATCGATCTTGGAAAGTAAATACAAATGCAACATTGTTGCATTTGTGAATTATCTTCTCTATATTTGAAAAAAATATAGACCTATGAGAAACATACTTTTATTTGGATTCTTGGCCCTTGGCTTATTTGTGACAGCCTGCAATGACGATGATCATGATGATCACGACCATGAGGTGACCATTGAGTTTCTGGAACCCACAGATGATGAGACGGTAGCAGCTCCGGACGATGTACACGTACACATTCGTATCACTGCTGAAGATGAAATTCATGATGTTGAGATCAAAATGTATCCTCATGACGATGAAAATGACTTAATCATTGATCACGATGCGCATTCACATGAATCCAGTTATGATTTCGAAGGGGACTACGACTTGAGCGCGTACCCTTCAGGAACTGAATTCCATTTAGAAGTGAAAGCAGCTAAGGATCATGATGGAACCGAGTATGAGGAAGAGGGTATCCATTTTAAGCTTCCTTAACTAAATTTTTTGAATCAGATTTAGTAGAGGCGACCTTCTTTTGAAGGTTGCCTCTTTTTTTTGCCGTAAGGCAAAAGGGGTTTGGTCATTCTTTTTCATAACCTACCTCTTTCTTCTATTTCGTCCCCTGGGGTGCGCTCGTGATCTTCCGAAAAAGCGAAATAGCCAGAGCGTAATGAAGCAACACTGATCAGGTCGCGACCATGGAGGAATCCTTCTAAAATCAATTCGGACTTAATGCCACCATACAAGATAGATCGCGGATCCCTCCATTTCGATGGCAAAAGTGTCTTCGAATTCTTTGAAAAGTATACCTCATTGGTTGACTTACTGCACAAGCGGACGAATAATTGTCAATTGTAAGTGGGATGTACAAAAAAAGGCAGGACCTCTATCAGAAGCCCTGCCTAATTAAGCTAGTTGCAGATCTTAGACATTACTGAGCGACAATGATCTGTATGCTCTTTGTAACTCTGCCTTTCTCGTCAATTGCTTTGAGAAGATAGGTGCCTGTTTGGTTCGGACTATGGATCAGGAATTGTTTGTCGTTTACTCGCTCGACCCTTGCATCAAAGCTTTGACCAAGTGTGTTGACCCATCTGAATTGTCGGGCTCTAAACTGTTCCTCATTGATCCGGACGTTTAGTAATTGCCCTATTGTCAGGGGATTGGGATATGCTTGCCAATTTAGATCGATAGCTCTCTGTTCAGAGTTAGGTCCAACCATAAATTCGAATTCATTTTGGCAACCAATTTGATCGGTTACAATGACCGAATAGGTTCCTGCTTCTAAATCTCCAATACTATCCAGATCAGGTCCTCCATTGGACCATTCAAATGAGTAGGGAGGTAAACCGCCCGCTATAGTCAAGCTGATATAACCCAAACCTAAACCTGCATCAAAGAAAACATCTTCAGTTTGAACGACAATTTCACTTAACACATCAAGATCAAGATTAATCAAGCTATCGCATCCATCTGTAGCTCCTCCTTCCAGGAAAATATCGTAATCGCCTGTTCGGTCAAATGTTTGACCTCCGGCTTCAAACATTTCATCAAAACAGATAGTGGCCGATATGTTGGAAGTTCTGGGAGGATCCACTTGAACAGATAGGTTGTATTCGTCATTTGCAGGGCAATTATTATCCTCTATGAGATTGACCACGATTTCAAAATCTTCATCCGTATTGAAGGTAGTGCTGTAACTCACATCATTGTAGTTTTGAAAACTTTCATTGAGGAAATCACCGGCTTCAATGGTCCAGTTGAATGGGGGGGTGCCATCAAACTGAATATCAATGTTCCCGCTTCGACCTGAGCAGGCATTGGTAATAGGCTCAATTGTTAAAGTGGGAACAGGAATACCATTGACGACCACTGAGTCCATATCGGTACAGCCTGTTGCATCACTAATAAACACTGTGTATACGGTTCTGCCTTCAGTAACTGTTATTTGTGGGTTCGGTACACGTGCCAGACCATTGGTCCAAACAAATTGATAATTTTGGCCAAATCCACCTAAGGCTGTGGGATCTCCACCAAGGGTGACCACGGAGCCTTCACAAGAAGTTCGGTCAATTCCTGCATCTGCGATCATTTCAGGAAATACATCCCAGGTAACCTCAATAGGGCTTCCTACACATCCTGTGGTATCTCTGGGGTAGAAGGTGAAAGTCACTGTTCCGAAATCAACACCCGGCAATAAAAATATTTGCTGACTAAATAAGAGTCCACTGCCATCATCGGCCGGAAGAATGCCCTGTTCATTACTAACTACCCAATAGACTTCATCAACATCATTAAATGAAGAAAAGTCGATAGTGGCACTATTGGAAGAGCAAATCCTGCGGAAAGTTGGGGAAACGGAGATGTCCGGGCCTTCACAGCAGGAAACAGAAGGTCTTACTTGTTCCGGTTGATCAAAAGCACAGCCTTGATAAAGGCCGGCTCCGATTTCACCATCTCCGAAAGTACGTACGCCCACATTTGCGGGAATTTCTAATCCAAGGGGGCAATCTTCTCCATCAAAGGCACGCAATACAAAAGTCACGGACCAAGTATCACTGGTGTCGTTGGTGCACCCAAACCCATCGCCAATAGAGGCATTGGGATCGTCATTGGGGGTATTGTTGTTGACAAAATACCATCCAGCACCTAAGGGAGCTCCACGTAAAAATCCTTTATTGGGATTGTTATAATTATAACGGACTGTACCCGCGGGATACCAATCCCAAAAACCGGGCGATACCGCATCCGGATTTTCTAAAATTCTGGGTTCACGATCGTCTCCAAAAAAACCAGGATCCCAACCTGGCCCAAAGAAGGGCACAATACCGGATAGTTTGTTGCAATTATTTTTGTTCCAGTTGGTCAGTTCATATCTGAAGGTGACCAATTCTCCTGTCTGGTAAGGGCCTTCTAAAGGAGAACCAAAACTGGTATTGATGGCATAGAGTGTATCCTCTACGGTACAGGTCCCGAAATTAGGTTCTACGCGCATGCACAAGTCAAAGTTTCCTTGTCTGCCGGAAATATCCGTTACCGCAATCCAGTAATCTGCATTAGGAAGCAATCTTCTAAAAAATTGCAGCTGCTTTTCATTCCCGATTTCACAGAATACAGTATCGAAATCATCACAACTGGAATAAAATGCCACATGAGGGAAACGCAGGGTATCACTGGTCATTTCAAAATCGAGTACACCGGCTACCTCGTCCGTTCTTAAGTGATACCAAACCGTAGGAGTTTCCATATTATAGCAGGTGCCCGGAAAGAGGATAGGACCGAAACTGGCAAACCGGTTACAACCGGTGACGCAAACTTCAGATCCTCCTGATTCAGGCTCAATCAATTCAGCGATATCACACTGATTGTTGACCGCACATCCTTCCGGTGGACCTATTTCATCAAAACATATTTCGAACTCTTGACCATTTTCTTCTTCATGACTGACCATCAAATAATACAACTCACCCGGAATTAAATTGGTGAAACTGACTGAACCCACACTATCAAAACAGTCTCCGCTCAGGAAATTGAAATCCTCAACACAATTATTATTAGGGTATTGACCGATCATCACGGCCACTTCAGAATCATCTCCCAAATTGGTAAGCGTGACATCCAACTGGTTTTTGCCCGAGGAGAGTCGACCGGAATACCATACAGAGCGAACATCCGCAAAAGCACAAACCGGATTATTTTCATCAAATGTTGCACTATCCGTAGTTCCCATGACACATTGGTCATCGAAACTGACGGGCTGAGGAAAACATTTGTAATCATTCAACGGATTTAGGTTGATTTCCGGATTATTGATACAAATGGTGTAGGCCTGCATATAATTGACCGGGAAGGCAACATTAATATAATAAGTACCTCCAATGGCTGTGATGTTTTGAATCGCAAGCTCATTGGTGTCACAGCCAAGCTCAAAGGCGGAAGTGGCATTGCAGGTAGGGGGCAGGAACTCATATAAAGTTATGTAGGCTTCCGGCCCGTTATTCGTATTGATTTCTATATCCACATCCGTACCCTGGGCTGTAAAATAGAACCATACATTACGCGAGAAGGCCGGACCACAGCTACCATTACGCACATCAAATGTCGCATTGGCAAATTCATGGAAGCTACAGTCATTGTTGAGATCTGTAAGCTCAATGGCATCACTGCAGAGGTCATTGGACGGTTGGGCCCAAAGGTTCATCGTGACAAATAGGGAAAAGAAAAGAACAACGTATAATGGTTTCATATTGAATGTCTTTGGATTCAAGATACATATTTTAAGGGTTTCCTAATCTTGGTCGGTGTCTCTTTTTATACAAAAAAGGATAGAAATGATTACATTTGCGGTCGCTCATGATAGAATGAGGCATTAGCTCAGTTGGTTTAGAGCACTACCTTGACAGGGTAGGGGTCACTGGTTCGAGTCCAGTATGCCTCACAATAATGGGGGATTAGCTCAGTTGGCTAGAGCGCTACACTGGCAGTGTAGAGGTCATCGGTTCGAATCCGTTATCCTCCACCATTTAAACTACGTTCGGGGCGTAGCTCAGTCCGGCAGAGTACACGTCTGGGGGGCGTGGGGTCGCTGGTTCGAATCCAGTCGCCCCGACAACTTAAGCTTCGGGAATTGCTCCCGGAGCTTTTCTTTTCCTGCAAAAGTTAAATTTCCTTTTTTTAGAAAGATCTCCACAACAAATCTCTGCATCAGACGTATTAATTGCGGAAGTTGAGATATACAAGTTGGTTGATTGTAGGTTAACTAAGCGTTTGCTTAGCTACATCGAGCCCGGTCGGAGGATCGGGCTTTTTTTATATTTAGGACATGGAATTGTTACGACATTCGATCCATTTATTTGGTCATCTCCTACTCCCTCTCGGTATCTGCTGGTTATTCTTTCGAAACGACTGGAAGCGGGCATATGTGTTCATGTTGCTGACCCTATTGGTAGATTTAGATCACCTCCTTGCCGACCCGATTTTTGATCCGGGCCGATGCAGCATTGGTTTTCATTTGCTCCATCGTCCGATACCCATAATGGTCTATCTTGTTATGTGTTTTATACCTTCTCTTCGCTATCTAGGCTTGGGACTCGTTTTACACATGATTACGGATGGGGTGGATTGTTGGTTTTTGCACCATTAAACTAAAACAGGATAAGATTATTCGATTACTATGGGGCATCAGCATGATCACGGTTCGGTTAAAAATTTAAAGTGGGCATTCTTTCTCAACTTTGGGTTTACATTGTTGGAATTATTCGGAGGGATATGGACAAACAGTGTAGCCATAATGTCTGATGCCTTGCATGATATGGGAGACTCTCTATCTCTTGGTCTCGCCTGGTATTTAGAAAAGCAATCGGGTAAAGGACCCAGCAACGATTATTCTTTTGGAAGGGCTCGCTTTTCTTTACTTGGAGCGCTCATAACCTCCTCAATTTTAATCATAGGTTCTGGATTTATCATTATTGAGGCAATAGAGCGATTGCAAAACCCGGAAATGCCCAACGCAAAAGGGATGCTGGTTTTTGCCATTATTGGAATTTTGGTCAATGGAATAGCAGCCTGGAAGTTGCATGGAGGGGAAAGTCTAAACGAAAAAGTAGTGAGCTGGCATTTGTTAGAAGATCTGCTGGGGTGGGTTGCTGTATTGGTGGCTTCTATCGTTCTCATGTTTTGGGATTTCCCTCAATTAGATGCCTATCTGTCCATAGGAATCACTGTTTTTATCTTAATTCATGTGGTTAAGAGCTTTAAAAAAACCATAGAAATATTCCTTCAAAAAGTACCCTCAGAATTGAATAGAGAGGAAATAAAAAAATTGCTTGAGACGATAGACCAAGTACAATCCTTGCATCACCTTCATATTTGGTCATTAGAAGGACAAAAACATGTGCTCTCTGTTCATTTGCGTCTGTGTAATGTATACTCCTTTGAAGATATAATGAGCGTAAAGCAAAAAGCAAAAGATATTTTAGGTCGCTACAATTTCAGCCATATTACTATTGAAACAGAACTGCAAGATGATGATTGTAGCATTCTGTAATCAAAGTTTCCGCAGGATAAAATTGTCACTGTCCAATTTGACAGTTGATAGATAGTCTTCTGCAGTTTGGTACAATGGAGTACACTCACCCAGCTTATTGATTGTGAATACTTTCCATCCATGCTCTTGAATGTTACGGATCGCTTCGTTATGCTGGTCATCAGGCATATATTCCATGATTATGCTCAAATTTCGGTCAGATTGTAATAATTGTTCTGCTCCTTTAAAAACGCGATCTTCAGCACCTTCCACATCGATTTTGATCATATCAGGCTGTCTTGAGGCGGTATGGATTAGGTGGTCCAGAGTCTCAGCCTCTACTTTATGAATTTTAGGTTGGCAAGACTGAAACCAAGATTCGTCTTTGTA
>Ga0180435_10007505_pt1 | contig 10388 bp, 7 predicted proteins | sample SS_ome_3_FD_132467 | JGI IMG/M metagenome (GOLD analysis project Ga0180435, IMG submission 132467) | Hypersaline lake sediment archaeal communities from the Salton Sea, California, USA - SS_3_S_1 metaG | ecosystem: Environmental > Aquatic > Non-marine Saline and Alkaline > Hypersaline > Sediment... | reverse complement strand
TCAGGGTTTCAATGTCGAAGCGGTCGTCAAGTACCCTTCTCAAAGGAAAAGGCTGGAAAAACTGCGGGTGCCATGCCGTGCCGTGGAGGATCTTGAGAAATCTTCTTATGACGTAGTTGTTGAAGCCACGGGGACACCTGACGGCCTGGGGCTGTCTCTGGATCTTGTGCGTCCCCGGGGCACCCTGGTATTGAAAAGTACTTACAAGGGGAATGCGAGTGTTGATTTGTCCAGGTTGGTAGTGGACGAGATCACGCTTAAGGGATCCCGGTGTGGACCTTTCCCGAAGGCTCTGGAGTTGCTTGCTTCAGGCAAGGTGGCTCCCGAGAACATGATCCAGGAAGTTTTTAGCCTGGAAGAGGGGGGGCGGGCTTTTGAAGCAGCCGCTACCCCTGGTGCCGGGAAAATTCTCCTCGAGATGATTTCGGAGTGAATCAATCCGCAGAGTCCCGTTTTGTTTCAAACTCGACAACATCCCGGATGATCTGGTCCAGATTATGGCTCGGCTGGTATCCAATCAGGGAATTGATTTTCTCCAGTCCGGGTTTCCGCTTCATCATGTCCTCAAAACCTTCTTCATACGCTTCGGAGTATGGGATAATATCGATTTTCGAGGAGCTTCCAGATATGGAGATTACCCTCTCGGCAAGCTCCTGGATGGAAACCTCTTCATCAGAGCCGATGTTATACACCTGGCCGACGGCTTTTTCTTCCATGCTTACCTGGTAGACGGCCCTGATTACGTCGCAGATATGGCAGAAACAGCGGGTCTGGCTGCCGTCCCCGTATACAGTCAGAGGCTTTCCTTCCAGTGCCTGCCTGACAAAAGTGGGTATCACCATTCCGTATTGCCCGGTTTGCCTGGGGCCGACGGTGTTGAACAGCCTGATTACGACTGCGGGCAGGCGTTTTTCTTTCCAGTAGGCAAGGGCCAGGAATTCATCGATGGCCTTGCTGCAGGCATAGCTCCACCTGCCGCGGGTAGTCGATCCCATCACCAGGTCATCGTCTTCATTGAAAGGTACTTTCCGTGACTTTCCATATACCTCGGATGTAGAGAAGACAATGGTCTTCTTTTTCTTCTTTTCAGCCAGGTCAAGGATGATCTCTGTCCCCTTGATATTCGTTTCAATGGTCTGAACGGGACTCTCAACAATCAGCCGGACACCAACCGCTGCGGCCAGGTGAAAAATACAGTCGCTTCGATCTACAAGTTCAGCAGTTAACGGTGTGTTCAGGATGGAGTCAATCGTGTACTCAAAACGGGGGTTGACTTTAAGGTGAGCGATGTTTTCGATGCTGCCCGTCGACAAATCATCAATAATCATTACACGGTGCCCCTGATCAAGCAGGTATTCAGACAAGTGGGAACCGATGAATCCGGCTCCTCCGGTAATCAGTGCTTTCATTTCAATGAAATCTCTTTCCTTGAGCCAACTTCTTCGCCGGATCTGATTAACCGGAAAATCAGGGCCTAATGCCTAAAGCATAAACTTGTTTCCAGTCTTTGATCAAATAGAATAGAATGTATTGGATTATAACTGAACCGAAAGCCGAAAAATGAAAAGTGTATCTGTTGTAATTCCGCTGTTCAACGAAAAGGATTCCCTGGAGGAGCTTTATACACGTCTCACCGATGAACTGAAAAAAACAGGGCTTGACTCAGAGGTGATTTTTGTTGATGACGGCAGCAGGGACGGTTCAGATGAAATACTGGACGGTATCCTTCGCAAAGGCGACCGGGTCAGGGTTATTCGGCTTCGCCGCAATTTCGGAAAATCCGCCGCTCTTTGTGCCGGATTCGAGAAGGCTGCGGGAGACATTGTGGTCACCATGGATGCCGATCTCCAGGACCGGCCGGAGGAGATTCATAGCCTGATCGACAGGCTCAGGGAGGGGAAAGACCTGGTGTCAGGTTGGAAGAAGGTGCGCCGTGATCGGTTCACCAAGCGGTTCGCCTCCTGGGTATTCAACAGGGTGACAAATCTCCTGACCGGGGTTCCTCTGCATGACATGAATTGCGGTTTTAAAGCCTATCGACGTGAGGTTATCGAAGAGATTACAGTATATGGCGAAATGCATCGCTACATTCCGGTTCTGGCCAGTTACAAGGGTTTCAGAATTGACGAGATTCCCGTGGAACATGATAAGCGGAAACACGGCCGGACCAAATTTGGAATGGAACGTTACGTAGGAGGTTTTTTCGACCTCCTTACGGTAATTATGCTTACCCGCTATAACCGCAAACCGCTTCACATTTTCGGAGTCATCGGCGTGGGAATGATCGCCCTCGGTATAGCTATTGAAGCCTATCTGACGATAGGGTGGATTTACGGCAGGTGGATAGAAGACCGTCCGGCATTCATGCTCGGTATACTTCTTCTTATTGTCGGCGTCCAGTGCATGTCATTCGGCCTTGTAGCCGAGATGGTAGCCTGGGCTACCCGGCGTGAGCAGGACTTCTCGATTCGTGAAGATTCCGGGCCGGTAAAAAATCCGAGGATTCCGAGGATAATGAAAGATAGTAAGGCTTAGGTCTCAGCAACCCTTACTTTGATTAAACCCCAGGCAGAGGCAGCGAGTAAAGTGCGTATTGTTTTGATCGGGCCCGCATACCCACTTCGAGGTGGAATTGCTCAATACAACACATCCCTGGCCAGAGCCTTTGCAGCGGCGGGCGACCAGGTTCTGGTCATATCCTATGCCCGCCAGTACCCGAGACTATTTTTCCCCGGCACTACCCAGGAGGACCTTGGCGGAGAGTCCTTCGGTATTGAAGCGGAACATCTCGTCGATTCAATAAATCCATTGAACTGGCCGAAAGTAGCAAGGAGAATAGCGGGCTTCAAGCCTGATCTGGTGGTGGTCCAATGGTGGCAGCCCTTCTTCGGACCGGCTGTTCGGGGGATTGTTAGAAACCTCAAAGCCTCTCATCAAGTCCCGGTAGTGCTGCTTTGCCATAATCTTCTGTCGCATGAAAAATACAGCTTTCCTTTCAGGGGGATACTGGAGAGGCAACTGGCAAAAACAGGTTTTTCATGGGTAGACGGATTCCTGGTTCATGCCGAGAAACTGGCCGGTGAACTGAAATCGCTGACTCCCGGCAGACCGATAGCAAAAATTCTGCATCCGCTGTACGATTTCTACAATGAATGGGATAAGCCGGTCGAGGACAGAGGAGATTCCGATCAGCTTGAAATCCTTTTTTTCGGTAAGATTCGAAGGTATAAGGGACTGGATGTTCTGATCGATGCCCTGGGCATGCTGGGGCCGGAGATACAATTTCACGCCCGGTTAGCCGGAGAATGCTACCTGCCTCTGCAGGACTTCCGGAAAAAGATCTCCGAGCTGGGGTTGGAGCGGAAGGTGACATGGATGAACAGGTATATTCCCAATCAGGAGATTCCTCAATTATTCCGTTCAGCGGACGTTGTAGTCCTGCCCTATCTCAGTGCCTCGCAGAGCGGGGTAATCCCGGTGGCCTATCAATTTGAAGTTCCTGTTATAGTTTCTGATGTCGGAGGCCTGTCTGAGGTGGTCAGGGAAGGGAAGACCGGTTTTCTGGTCCCTCCCGGGAATCCCGGAAAGCTGGCGGAAGCCATTACCAGGTTTTATAATCTTGAGTCCAGGTCGGGATTGCGGCAGGAGATTCGCGATTTCAGGAAGCGCTTCACCTGGGAAAGCGTTGTCAACGAAATCCGGCGCCTGTACCTGAGAATTGTCGAAAGTGCAAAGCAAGGGGAATAATGAGCAGAAGCAGCAAAAGGGGCAGGGTTCAAGTTCATTCCAGACCGCAGGGCGGCAGGATGACCGGTTGGATCATCCTGTTGCTGACAGTTCTGTCTTTTCTTCTTTATATCAATACCCTGGGTCATGGATTTGTTTTTGATGACCTGACCCTGATCCTGCAAAATCCCCAGGTTTTGAATTTTGATATCTCCGGGATTTTCTCCTTGCAGGGCTACAGGCCGGTACGCACTCTTACCCATGCGCTTGAATGGGCAGTGTTCGGACGGAACCCCATGGTTTTCCACTTCAACAACGTCCTTCTGCATACGTTGAATGTCCTGCTTTTGTTTTTCTTCCTCGGGAAACTTACTCGTTCCCGGGCAGCCGCCCTGGCGGGGAGCCTTTTTTTTATGCTCCACCCGGTCCAGACAGCCGCGGTAGCTTACATATCCGGCCGGAAGGATCTCCTGGCAACCCTTTTCCTGTTGCTGGGTTTTGGACTTTACCAGAGAATTGCTGAATTCGGGAAAGAACGGCTGTGGCAAACTCCGGCAGCCTGGGGCTGCTTCCTGTTGGCTCTCCTGTCCAAGGAAGTGGCGATCGTTTTTCCGGTCATGCTCCTGGGCCTGGACATGGTGGCAAAAACTCCCGCAAAAGGGGAGGGCGGCACGAGAGATACCTTTCCTGGAGCGCTATGGCGGGCCATGAGAGAGCGTCCGCTTCAGTATGGAATATTCTTTTTTCTTGCCGTGGCCAGCCTGGTTTGGGCGGTGGTCATCAATCTTGCCAGCCGGGCCGAAGGTTACTGGGGTGGTACCCTTCTCACCAATATAGGGACGGGATTCAAACTCTTTGCCCATTACCTGAAACTGGTCTTCGTCCCGCATCCGCTGATCGCCGACTATACCGGAAATGTTTTTCCTGTTTCGTCCTCTCTCCTGGAACCGGCTACTTTGCTCTCGGTTGTTCTTTTGGCCGCTTATCTGGGCATCGCAATCTGGTTGTTCAGAATAAGTCCCATTTTCAGTTTCGGGATGTTCTGGTTTGCGGCTGCTCTCAGCCCCGTGTTGCATTTCATTCCCTTTCATGAGCTGGCCGCTGATCATTTCCTCTATTTTCCGCTTGTTGGCGCTGCAATCTGTTTTTCGGTGCTGGTGAAAGGCCTGTACAGGAAAAAGGGAGCCTGGAAAAAAGGGGGAGTGGCGGCACTGTTAGTCCTGGGAGTGATTGCGGGGATCCTGACGGTCGATCGCAACAGGGACTGGAAGGACCAGGAAACACTTTGGAAGGTGACCTATGAACAGGCACCGGGATCCTATCGGGCAAACGTAAACCTGGGCCAGATGGCGCTTTCAGCCAACAGGCTCAGGGAAGGCATTTCGCTGACCGAAAAAGCGATAGAACTGGACCCGAAGAAGGCTACTCCGCGCAACAACCTGGGCGCCCTTTTCTATACCCTTGGACAGCAGGCCAGTGCCGATAGGAATTATGCGCAGGCAAAGAGCCTGCTTCACCGGTCGATAGAACAATTCAAGGGCGCCCTTGAAGTCGATCCCGCCAGGATCTTTACAGCTGTGAATTATGGCAATGCCTACAAGGAGCTTGCCAATGTGGCCGATGCTGAAAACAATTCGAAGCTGGCCGCTGAATACCGGCAGGAAGCGGAAAGGTTTTACGCGCGGGCACTTGAATCGGGCGATGAGCGAAAGGAGCTGAAAAGTGCCTGGCTGAACCTGGGGCTGATGAATATTGATGCCGGTAATTTCGATGAAGCGCTTCCTCATCTCGACAGGTTCATATCTGCTTACCAGGGTGATCAGGAGGTTTGGCGAGGGTATTATTGGAAAGGTTATGCCCAGTATTCTATTGGAAGATTTGCCGAGGCCGCGGCTTCTTTCGAGTCAGCGGCGGAGTTGAACCCCACTGACATGACGGTCCTGAACTCCCTGGTGAACTGCTATGAAAAGGTGGGCGAGGAAGCAAAGAAAATCAGGACTTTTGAAAGAGCGCTGGCGGTAAATCCTCAGATGTTCAGCGCTCTGTACAATCTGGGGCTTATTTACCAGGAGAAAGGTGAACAGGAAAAGAGCCGCGATTATTTTAGGCGGGCCTTGGCCGCTGATCCCGATAACATGCTGGCGGAAGCTATTAGGAGGCATTTGAATGATACCGAATGATCCGGGAAAATTCAGGCGCCCGCAGCGGATGACACGCAGCCGTGGAGATTCCGGTAGACCCGGAGAAAGAATCAGTTGGTGAATGTATAAGGGGCTGAAGATAACAGTTGTTATTCCCTGTCTCAACGAGGAGGAGGGTATTGCCAGGGTTCTGGCCAGAATTCCGGATTTTGTCGATGAAGTGATTGTCGTTGACAATAATTCGACGGACCGGACCGCGGAGGTGGCCCGCAATGAGGGGGCCACTGTGGTCCAGGAGGACAAGCAGGGCTATGGAAGGGCTTACAAGACCGGGCTGTTTCATGCTGAAGGAGACATAATAATCACGCTTGATGGAGACCATTCTTATCCGGTTGATTCACTGTCGTACCTGATCGAAGCCCTGCTGGATTCAGGAGTAAGGTTTGTTTCCGCGTCAAGGTTCCCGATCCAGGACCGGGACTCGATGTCGTGGAAACATATGGTCGGCAATTTCTGTCTCAGCCTGGTGGCCTCTTTGCTTTTCATGAGGAGGATCAGGGATTCCCAGTCCGGTATGTGGATTTTCTATCGGGATGCGTTGGAGAAGATGAGCCTGGTCAGCGACGGAATGCCGTTTTCGGAAGAAATAAAACTCGAAGCTCTCATGCATCCCGGCATTGGATTCAAGGAGTGTCCTATCAGGTACTCCAATCGGGCCGGGGAGATAAAGCTGCGGCCCTGGCGAGATGGGTGGCAGAACCTGGTTTTCCTGTTCAGGAAACGGGCAATCAGCATTTTCAGAAGACCGGGACGCGTATGATGATCTGCCCTGTTTGCGACTCGGATACTGTAGAGAGATCCTTCAAGTTGCACGACCGGTTTTTCGGTGTAACCCGTGAAGAGTTTGATGCTTTCAGGTGCCGGTCCTGTTGCGCCCTGTTTTTGGACCAGGATTTGGTTAGGGAGAGGGTCCGGGAGTTTTACCCGGAGAATTACTGGTGGTCGCCCGGAGGGCTCTCGGGGAGACTTGAGGGTTTTTACCGAAAATGGGTTTTGAAGCTTGATCACCTGGCCTTCACCAAAAAGGCCCTCGACGGACTGAAAGATCCCGAGTGTCTTGAAATCGGGAGCGGCAGCGGGAGTTTCACCAGGGCTGCCCAGGGTGAAGGAATAAGGCTGCGAGGCCTCGAGATCTCAGCTTCCGCCGTCTTCCGGGCTAGGGAGCAGGGTACAGCCAACATTGAGACGGGAACCATTGAAAAAGCGGTGGAGGAAGGATGGGTATTCGATGCGGTCATTCTTTTCCACGTCCTTGAGCACCTCCCGGATCCGCGGGATTTCATGAAACAGCTATCGGCGATTCTCAGGGAAGGCGGCATGCTGATTTTGCAGGTGCCCAATACCGACAGCTGGCAGGCGAAAATATTCGGCAGGAGGTGGTACGGCCTCGACTGCCCCCGTCATGTCTGCAACTATTCGCTGAAATCGCTGGAAGCACTCCTGGGCGGCTCGGGGTTCAAGATCAGGATGATCGATACCTGTTCCCTTCGTGATAACGCTCCAGCCTTTGTTTCCAGCCTGTTTCCATCGCTTGACCCCCTCGGGAGGAGGGCCAAATGCCTGGCTGGAGACAGGTCCCCGGGAAATTGGAAATCTTTATTCCTGAATTCGCTTTATTTTGGAATGGTTGTATTCATGAGTCCTTTCGCCTGGCTGGAATCGTTAGCCGGAAAGGGGGCGACAATCAAAGTTGCGGCTGAAAAGGTGAACCCTGGAGGACAGGGATGAAGAAGGAGTACCGCCCGGTCGTGTCGGTTGTGGTCGTCAATTACAACCGCTTGGATCTGCTCAAGAGTTGCCTGGAATCCCTGTCCGTCCAGTTGTTCAGGGATTTCGAAGTGATTGTGGTGGATAACGGTTCCCGGGACGGCAGTGTCCGCCTGATCCGTACCGAGATCGGAAAATTGGTCGACAAAGCTGTTTTTCTGGATGAGAATACCGGATTTACCGGCGGGTGCAACCGGGGAATAGAAGAAGCTTCAGGACTCTATGTCGCCCTGATAAACAATGACGCGGAGGCTGATCCTCATTGGCTTTCGGAATTGGTAAAGGCCGCTTCGGAGAATCCTTCAGTGGGAATGCTGGCTTCCAAAATAGTCTTTGTGGGTACCGGCCTCGTCGATAAGGCCGGTCACCTCATGTTTCCGGATGGGCAGAACCGGGGAAGGGGAACTGGAGAGAGGGATTGCGGCCAGTACCAGATTGAGGAAGAGGCTCTCTTCCCGGATGGATGCGCCGCTTTTTACCGCCGGGATCTCCTGGCCGAGACGGGTGGGTTTGACGAGGATTTTTTTGCTTATGCTGATGATGCCGACCTCGGCCTGAGAGCGCGCTGGCTGGGATGGAGCTGCCTGTATATTCCCCAGGCGCTGGTGTACCACCGGCATTCATCCACAACCGGATCATTTGATCCCGAGAAGATTTACTGGGTGGAAAGAAACCGGATATGGCTGGCGCTGAAAAACCTGCCTTTCATTCTCCTTCTTGCGTCGCCTGCTTTTACGGCCTACCGATTCGCCTGGAATGCCGCGGCTGCCGTAACGGGGAGAGGGTCAGCCGGAAGCTTCAGGCGCGCGCATTCTTCGTTCACACTGGCATCGGTGTTGTTTCGGGCGACCTGGGACGGATGGATGGGGCTTCCTGTCCAATTGCGGAAGCGCAAAGAAATCAAGCGATCCAAAAAAATCGGGAATTACGAATTTATCAAACTTCTGCTTCGATTCCGAATTTCAGCCAGGCGCCTTACCTGGCAGTGACCGGACATCCTCCAAAGGACAAGAGTTCCCTTGTCGGAAACCTGCATGGAGGTCGGTTGAAGGGGGCCTTCAATTCCCTCCTTGAAAAAGGAAAAGAAACCTGAAATTCGGCATTCTTCCAGCTTTACAAAAACGCGCTTATTTGCTAATGTATGGGACTTCCGGCGCGAGGATCGGTCAAATTTGCTTCGGGTATTGTGCTGGCGTAGCTCAATTGGCCGAGCAACTGATTTGTAATCAGTAGGTTGGGGGTTCGATTCCCTTCGCCAGCTTAGAGTTGAACTTTTTCCTCTACACGTATATATTGCGACCGGTGAATATTGCCTTGAGGGGACGACATCCAGGTTTCCTTGCAAGGCAACCCTGAGGAGGGGTGGCAGAGTGGTCAAATGCAACGGGCTGTAAACCCGTCGACGGTACGTCTACGCAGGTTCGAATCCTGCCCCCTCCAAATTTTGTCAACTGGCAGGGCCCCGGCAAGGAGGGAATTCGGTTTTTATCGTGTTTAGTTGCTTTCCGCGGCAAAATTTTAGATAATTAGCGCCTTTACTGTAATCATTCAAAGCCTGAATTTTTCTGATAAGCGGGAGTAACTCAGCTGGTAGAGTCATAGCCTTCCAAGCTATTGGTCGCGGGTTCGAGTCCCGTCTCCCGCTCCAGATTGTAAATGCAAGGTATTGTTGGTTAAGGATAATTTATTGAATATTTCGGGGCCAGTGATTTGCTGAATTCCGGAATTTATTGAGCACATATATACAGGAAGAAGAGAAAGCCCACGTAGCTCAGTGGTAGAGCACTTCCTTGGTAAGGAAGAGGCCATCAGTTCAATCCTGATCGTGGGCTCCACAAATTACTTTCTATATTCATAGCGAAAGCTAGCTGACGAGGAGACTCTGAGCAATGGCAAGGGAAAAATTTGATCGAAAGAAACCGCATGTAAACGTTGGGACGATAGGCCACGTTGACCACGGCAAAACGACATTGACGGCGGCGATAACGATGATATTGGCGAAGAACGACCCGAACATCGATATCCGTTCGTTCGATTCAATTGATAACGCGCCGGAAGAGAAGGAGCGCGGGATCACGATAGCGACAGCGCACGTAGAGTACGAGACCGAGGAGCGCCATTATGCGCACGTAGACTGTCCTGGTCACGCCGACTACATCAAGAACATGATCACAGGAGCGGCCCAGATGGACGGAGCGATCCTGGTGGTGTCAGCTGCTGACGGCCCGATGCCTCAGACGCGTGAGCACATTCTGCTGGCGAGGCAGGTAGGTGTGCCGTTTATCATCGTGTACTTGAACAAGACCGACATGGTAGATGATCCTGAACTGCTGGACCTGGTTGAGCTCGAGGTACGGGAGCTGCTGACAAATTACGAGTTTCCGGGCGATGACATTCCTGTGATACGCGGAAGCGCGCTGAAAGCCGGGGAAGGCGACCCTGAAGCTGAGCAGTCGATACTGGACCTGATGAAGGCTGCCGACGAGTATATTCCGCTTCCTGAGCGTGATGTGGACAAGCCTTTCCTGATGCCGGTTGAAGACATTTTTTCGATCAGCGGCCGGGGCACGGTGGTAACCGGAAGGATCGAGCGCGGAGTGGTCCACACCGGCGACGAGATGGAGATAGTGGGGATCCGCGACACGCAGAAGAAAGTTGTCACGGGAGTGGAGATGTTCCGGAAGCTGCTTGATG
>Ga0180435_10007502_pt1 | contig 10389 bp, 7 predicted proteins | sample SS_ome_3_FD_132467 | JGI IMG/M metagenome (GOLD analysis project Ga0180435, IMG submission 132467) | Hypersaline lake sediment archaeal communities from the Salton Sea, California, USA - SS_3_S_1 metaG | ecosystem: Environmental > Aquatic > Non-marine Saline and Alkaline > Hypersaline > Sediment... | reverse complement strand
GCCGGCCGCCCCGAGCACGCCGCGGCGGATGGCCTCGCGGCGCGTGATGTCATTGATCGGGCCGTGATGATGCATGGTGGTGATGGGTTTGGGGGGGGTTAGTGATGATAGAGGAACTCCTTGCTGTTGACGAGGGCCCACACGAGGTCGTCGGCGGCCTGCTTGTGATTGATGCCGGGCGTCCTGGCGTAATCGAGGGCGGCCTGCACTTCGTCGTTGGCCGGGCGGCGGGACAGGAGGGCGAGGTAGACGGTGCGCACCGCGGCTCGCGGGTTCTTGGCGTGTTTCCGGAGAAGGGCGCGGATTTTCCCCGAGCGTTCGAGCTTGTTCTGGAGATGGGTCGAGTTGAGGAGGTGCAGGGCCTGGGCGTCGGACGGCTTGCGGTTGCGCTCCGACATCAGGCCGGTGTCGCGGGGCGGGCGGCCGAACATTTCGAGGAAGGCGCTGGTGATGCTGCCGTCGGCGAGGGCGACCGTGCGCTGGTCTTCGGGGATGAAGGTGAAGGGCTCGGGGATCTGGCTGCTGTAGCTCTCGCCGGTGCCGGTCAGTTGGCACAGGGCGTCGATGAGCACCTCGGCGTCCATGCGGCGGACCGGGTAACAGGCGAAGTGCCGGATGGCCTCGGCGGACTCGCTCCGCGCCAGACAGGATTGCTGGTAGCAGCGGGAATTCACGATGAGGCGGAGCAATTCCTTCACGTCGGACCCTTGCCGCGCGAATTCGCCGGCGAGGTGGGCGAAGGCCTTGGGATGCACCGGCGGGTTCTCGGGGCGGATGTCGTCGGCTTCGTGCACGAGCCCCCGGCCGAAGAGCCATGCCCAGGTGCGGTTCACCATGGCGCGGCAGAACCAGTCCCGTCCGCTCCCGTCGATGAGCCAGTCGGCGAAGGCGATCCGCGGGTCCTCGTGACGGTCGATCTCGACCGTGGTCCCGTCGGGCATCATGCCCTGCATGCCCTCCGCGACGCGGGGGTCGAACATGACGATTTCTTCCTTCCATTCCGCGGTTCCCTTGAAGGCGACGCGGGAGAAGAGGGCGGTCAGTCCGTCCCTGCGGTCTTCGGGCCATGCATCGAGGCGGCTGGCGAGGAACGTGAGGGCCACCGCGGCGGCGAGGGCGCGAGGATCCTGCCCCTGCACGGCGCGGCAGAAGTTGACTTCCGGGACCCGGAAGTTGCTTCCGCTCGATGTCAGCAGGCGGCGGGCGAATTCGTTGTAAGGCATGTTGGCGCGCAGGGCGTCGTGGACCCAGCGGTGGTAAGCCTGCACCGCGTTCGGCCAGAGGTTGATCGGGAACTCTGACTTGATGCGCAGCACGTCGCCCCAGCGCATCGCCCAGTAGTCGGCGTATTCGTCCCGTTCGAGGAGGAAATCGACCAAGGCGGCGCGCTTGTCCGGGCTTTTGTCCTCGAGGAAACCGATGACCTCCGCCGGAGTGGGGAGGGTTCCGATGAGGTCAAGATAAACGCGCCGCAGGAACACCGCGTCGGCACAAGGAGGGGCGGGCTCGAGGCCGTGTTGACGCAGCTCCCCGAAGACGAGGCGGTCCAGCTCGCTCTCGGGAATGGGCCACGACGTCCGGGTGTAGAGATCGGTGGCCGACGCGGCCAGCGCCGCCGCCATGGCCGGAACGGCGAGCAGCATCGCGAGCTTGGGCCTCTTTGCGGCCCAGCGGAGCGCAACGTGATCCTTCATCCTCAATCGCCTTCCTACACGCTACCGAGGTATTCAGTCGCGATGCGGCGAAACTTTCATCAATTGTAAATGATTTGCGGTGGGGCGTGAAATCGATACGGAGGCAGGGCGGCACGGAGCCGGAGACCCACGGGGTCAAACCCCGGATGGAGTGCAAGGTTGTGCCCGGCGCCGCAACCAAGGCGCAGCATGGGACGGGATGTTGGCCTCAGGGAATCATGACCATGAGCATGCTGCCAGTCAAGTTTCGAGATGGCGTCGAAGGGATGGCGGCCGGAGCGAACGGCAGGCGAAAGGTCTGCACCACGGTTTGGGCATTCGCGACATCCAGGCCGGCGGCGTGAGAGCGACCGGCCGGTGGTTGAGCCCGCGACTGCGGGCGACACCACCGGGGAGCATGCCTCGAGGCGGTTTCAGAGGGACCGGACGAACTCGACGAGGTGGTGGAGTTCGTCTTTGGAGAGGTGGCTGGTTTTGCCGTGGCGGTCCCCGGGGTTGTGTTCGGTGAAGACGGCTTCGAGGGTCGGGGCGCGTCCGTCGTAGAGATAGGGGGCGGTGCGCCAGACTTCGCGGAGGGTGGGGGTGTCCCATTTGACGGCCTTTTCGCGGCCGCGTCCGGTTCCGACGTCGTGGCTGCGTTTGTCGGTGAAGTGGGGTCCGTTGTGACAGACAGCGCAGCCGGCCTTTTCGAAGACGGCTTTTCCGCGGGCGGCGGCCGGGGAGAGTTTCCCGTCGACGAGGGCGGGGCTGGGGACCGGTTCGAGGTTTTCGAGGTAGGCATCGATGGCGACGGCTTCCTCTTCGGGGCGGACCGCGAACTGGATGTGTTTCATGCCGGCGCGGACGGCGGCCTGGCCGGTCGAGCGGATGCCGGAGATCATGGCGGGGGGGGTCTGAATCGAGAACAGCATGCTCTTGGTTTGCTTCGGGTTTCCGATGCCGTCGTTGAGGAGGTCCCAGTTGAGGGCGTCGCTGCGCCCGTCAGGGTGACAGGTGGCGCAGCTTTGCCAGTGCTGGAAACAGGTGGTGGCGTCGTGGAAGAGGATCTCGCCGCGGCGGACGAGGCTTGGCTTGCCGGTGTTCGCGAGGGGCACGCGGCGGACCTTCACCGAGCGCGGGTCGGAGGCGAGGTCGACCAGGGACAGGCTGTCCGAGAAGTGACAGGCCGCTCCCGCCAGCCTTCCGGCGATGGCCACGGCGCGGGGGCCGGATCCGTCGATGGCCACGCGCCGGCGGATGCCGTTGAGAAAGGCGAGGTCGTTCTGGATGGAATCGAGCGAAGAGCTGACCTCGGTGACCTTTTCGCCGTTGGCGGCTCGTGCGATGCGATTGTGCATCCCGGCGCGGTCGATGAGGCTGACTTCGTGAGTTCCCTCGTGCGCGATGGCAAGGATCATGCCGTCCGGAGAACAGGCTGCGCCCCACGGGTTGGCAGCGCCGCGGTCGATTTCGTCGAGGAGGACGGTCGCGAGGTATTCGAATTTTCTTGCGTCGATGACGCTCACGGCGCTGGTGTTCATCCAGCCGCGGTCGAGCTGGGTGGTTGGCAGTCCGTAGCGGGCGAGGGTGTGGGTGAGGTAGACGAACGCGCCGTCGGGGGAGCAAGCGGCCCCGCGGAGGCCGGTCGAGCCGTTGGGCAGGGCAATCCGGTGGGTGGCGCCGCTGGCGGTGTCGATCACGGTGACGGCGGCCGAGATGTATCCGCCGTCGGCGGCGCCGGCCGGGAGGTGGTTGGCGACGAAGAGGGCCTTGCCGTCGGGGCGCATCACGGCGGCGACCGGCTCGCGGGTCACGGCATGGGATGCGGCCTTCTTGCCGGTGTCGAGGTTGATCACTTCGACCGAGTTTTCGAAGCGGTTGCAGAGGTAGAGGCGGGTTCCGTCCCTTGAGGCGACCGGCGCCATGGGGGAATGCCCGACGGCGAGTTCGCGGAGGACGCGGCCGGAGGAGGTCTCGAGTTCGGTCCAGCGTCCCTTGCCGAGGCCCGAGGTGACGTGCAGTTTGGAGCCGTCCGGGGAGAGGGCGAGGCCGGTTGGCTTGTGTTCGAGCCGCATGACGCGCAGCACCTTGCCTGCCTCGGGGTCGACCGAAGCGATCGCGGAGCCGTCGCGCATGGCGACGTAGAGGCGGTCTCCGGCGGGAGACGCCACCATGTCCACCGGGGCGGCCGCAGCGCCGGCCGCCGGGATCAGGAGCGTTGCCGCGAAGAGGGCGGCATGCCATGGGGTGTGCGGGGTCCGTGGACCGGGGTTCCGGTCCGTAGTGATGTTGTCGGGTGTCATCTCGGGGTCGGGTCTCCTTATCATTTACGGGGTTGGTAGTGCAGGGATTTCCAATATTGACGCTCGATTTCGTAGACGTCGACGGGGGTGCGCCGCGGATCGAAGCCGGCGGGGAGGATGCCGAAGTCCTTCATCTCGCGCACCCATTCGGGGCGGGGCCGGAAGCCGGGCATGTCGAAACGCGGGTGGTCGTCGAGGGTGCGCTTTCCGGCCCGGCAGAGGGCCAGGAGAGCCTCGTATCCCGGGTCGCCGGTATCAGCGAAGACGGGATCGTGCTCGTCGCCGTCGCCGGCATCCTTCGGGCGGCAGACGCCGCGACCCCCGGCGGAGCGCGCCAACGGCGCCAGTAGTATCAACGATTTCTCCGGCCGGGTGAGGTTGAAGACGATGTGGCGGTTGCGCCGGATGCGGCGGCCGCCGAGGTTGGGCTGCCAGAAGCTGAAGCCGATCTCGTCGGACAGCGAGCGGGGAAGAGGTTTTTTCATGGGGTCGTGGCACGAGGCGCAGCGCCTGCCGATGACCGCGGCGGCGGCGCGGGCCTCGGGCGTGTTGCGGTCGTGGTTGATGACCTGCTTGTTCATTTCGTATCCGCCGATCATGCCGCTGCCGAGGGCGGCGTAGGTTCCCGGGTAGGCCGCGCCGCTGTCGAGCCAGAGGCGCACGAGGCGGCGTTCCCGCGGGGGAACCGCGACCTCGTGGTGGCCCTTGTGGAGCTTGTCGAGAAGGGGCGCGGCGCCGCTGCCGAGGGCGCGGGGGGGATAGTTGCTCCGGGGGAGGTTGCGGCCGTCCGCCAGTTGGTGCATGACGGTCAGGGTGAAATAGCTGTGGGAGTACAGCGGGCCGCGGCCGCCGGTCAGGATGGCGCCGCCCTCGGCCCGGCCGACGTGGTGGCACTCGACGCAGTGGCGGTCCAGGATGGGCTGGATGTCGCGCGGGAAGTCGATGACGTCCGGCACGCCCGGGACCGGTTTGATGACGTTCGGGGGCCGCTGCACGGCGAGCGGGAGGGCCTTGTCGAATGCGGGCGGGGAACTGGTGCGGTGTTCATGGCAGCCGACGCAGCCGAGGGTTTCGCCGGGCTGGACGCCGGTGAAGCTTTGCATGCGTTTCACGGCGCGTTCATTTTCGTCGCGCGCCACGAAGAAGACGCTGCGCATGGCGGGCGCCTCGAAGTAGGCGGAGCCGTCCCTTTCGACGGGCACGGTTCCGAGGATGCGTTCGAGCGTGAAGGTGCCGCCGTAGCTGAGGGGTTCCATTCCGCCGGTGTAGTTGATTGGTTTCGGCAGGGTTTCGAGCACGAGGAGGTCGCGGATTTCGCCCGGTTTGACGCCCTGCATGTTGCGGCCCGCGTGGACGTCCATGAGGAGCATGCGGCCGGTGGTCTGTTCCGGGTCGACGCGGCCGGCGAGGATCACCTCCCGGGGCCGGGGCGTGAGCGGCCGGGGTTCGTGGCACCACCATCCCTTGCGGGTCTCTTCCGGGGGCAGGGTGTAGAGGGCTTCCTCGCGTCCCTCGGCATCGAAGAGGACGAGGGAGGCGTCCCGGGCGGCCATGAAGCAGTTCCCCGAAAACGCCCACGGGTCGCGATAGTTTCCGCCCTTCGTGAGATCACGGGCGGCGGGCCGGGCGTCGGGGCCGGACTTGGGGCTGACAAGGGTGACTTTTCCCATGTGCTCCTTGCGCCCGTGGCCGGGGGAGAAGATTGCGACCACCTGCTCCGAATCCGGAACCGGTTTGGCGTCGATCATCACGATTCCGGGATGGAGGTTTCCGTAGTAGACCATCTGGGCGGTGCCGTCCGGGTTGGCGGTCCAGAGGTGGTGGTAGTGGACCTGGCTGCGGTCGACGTATTCCCAGCGGGTGTAGAGGACGCGCCCGTCCGGCAACGGCCACGGGGTGTTGTCGTGCTCGATGTTGCTGGATATCTGCCGGATCCCGGAGCCGTCGCGATGGCGCCGGTAGAGCACCGCCACCGGGGTCAGCCAGCAGTTCACCCAGCGCTTGCAGCGGCTGCTGACGAAGATGAGATCTCCGTCCGGCAGGTATGAGGGCTCGATGTCGTCCCACGGGCCGTCCGTCAACTGGCGGAGATCCGAACCGTCCACGCCGATTTCGTAGAGGTGGTAATGCTTCCTGCCGCCGGGCCGGTAGGAGAAGACGATGCGCTCCGCGTCGTAATCCACTTGAGGGTCGCGGATTCCGCCCTTCGGGTCGGCGAGGAGGGTTCGCACCGCGCCGGTGCGGAGGTTCACGGCCCGCAATTGTGAGCCGGACGGGTAGGTCGGTTTGGACCGCAGCCCTTCCGGAGCGTACTCGCCGAAGTTCGCGTACCAATGGCCGTCGGGCCCCAATCCGCGGACGGCGAGAACGATTTCTTCCACCTCGGGGGGCAGACGATCGCGCGGCGTGCCGGACGCTTCACCCGCGTCGTTTGCCAACACCCCCGCCACGCAGAAGAACCGCAGGCCCGCCATGAGGGTCGTTCTCGCTATTCCGTGCATCATCCGCCTCCGGAAAAACGAAGCGACCGGCTGCCATCTTGCACTGATCGTGGCGCGGAGGCGACACGGTGCGCGATGATAGCGGGGCTCACGGACCGGGATGTCCGGCGCCTTCAATGAGTTCCTCCCCGAGTTGGCGTGAGAAAAGGCTCGTTTTTCTCAGGAGGGTTCGAGGGTGGCCGCGCTCACACATCTCCGTCCACCTCCAGTTGGGACAGTTCCAGTTCGTTTCCGCCGTGATCGACGACCATGCTGCCGCGGCAGGCCGGGCAGGCGAAGGTTAACTCGTCAAGCTCCGGCATGGCCCCGCATTCGAGGCAGCGAAAGACGGCGGGAACGGTCTCGATGTCCAACGCCGCGCCAGCCGCCATGGTTCCCTCCCGCAGTGACTCAAAGGCGAACTCGAGAGCTTCCGGGACGACTCCCGAGAGGACTCCGACCCGAAGCCGCAGGCGCGTGATCCGGTCCGCGCCGGCCCGGCGGGCTTCGTCCTCCGCGGACTGCAGCGCGGCTTCCATGATCGACGCTTCATGCACGAAACAACCCTAGCATGAAACCCTGCGGGGGAAATCCCGCATGGTGAGATCTGCCAGGCAATCCGCGGGAACTGCGCAGCAAATCGGAGGACGGCAGGGGAGACGGAATTGGTGCACAGGTTTTCGGAAGTGGCGCGCAGCAAGCGCCATTGAACGGTTTGAAAGGCGCCTGTAGGTAAAGCCTCGTGGAAGCGAATGATGAGTTGGAAGGGCAGGATTCCCTTCTTTCGGGGATTCGGTTCCATGGTCTGGACGGCGGCGCCGGTTCGGACCGCCCGTCCTGCCGGGCGCCTTGTGCAGCAACCTAACATCACGACTCATGCCGCGGATTCAACAACCCAGCCCGAAGCGCATTGAAGGGGTCATGGAGCATGCGAGCGGTGACAAGCGTTTCAAGATCCTTGAGGTCTTCATGAAGCGGCACCAGTTCCGGGCCGATGCCCTGATCGAAGTTCTGCACAAGGCGCAGGAGCTTTTCGGTTATCTCGAGGACGACCTGTTGATCTTCATCTCGCACTATTTGAAGCTGCCGCCGAGCCGGGTTTACGGGGTGGCGACCTTTTACCATTACTTCACGCTGAAGCCGCAGGGCGAGCACACCTGCGTGGTGTGCATGGGGACGGCCTGTTATGTGAAGGGGGCCGACAAAGTGCAGGAGGCGGTGGAGAAGGCCGCCGGCGTGAAGGCCGGCGAGACGACGCCCGACAAAAAGATTTCCCTCCTGACGGCGCGGTGCATCGGCGCCTGCGGCGTGGCGCCGGCGGTGACATACGACGGCGTGGTGTGCGCCAAGCAGACCCCCGACGACGCCCTCGCAAAACTGAAAGAGTGGACCGGTCATGACGCTCAGTGAACTCCAGGAAATCAAGGAGAAGGAACTCGCCTCGCGCAAGAGGACCATCGTCCGGTGCTGCATGGCGGCGGGTTGCGCCTCGCAGGGCGCCGCGGACCTGAAGAACAACCTTGAGACGGCGGTGAGGGAGTCCGGCCTCGAGGCGGAGGTCGAGATTCGCGGGGTGGGCTGCATGCGGCTCTGTTGTGAGGGTCCCCTCGCGCAGGTTGATCCCGACGAGACCCTTTACGGCAAGGTCGAGCCCGGCGACGCGAAGGCGATCATCGAGGCGGTCAAGCGCGGCGGCAAGGCGGACCTCGAGGTTGGCGATCCCCGCCATCCGTTCTTCACCCGGCAGCAGTCGGTGGTGCTCGGCAACAGCGGGGAGGTCGACCCCGAGCGCATCGAGTCCTACATCGCGGCCGACGGGTACCTCGGCCTCCGGCATGTGCTTCGCGAACAGGAACCGCACGAAGTGGTCCAGACCATCATGGACAGCGGGCTTCGCGGCCGGGGCGGGGGCGGGTATCCGACCGGCCTCAAGTGGCAGACGGTCGCGAAGGCGTCGGGCGACCGCAAGTATATCGTCTGCAACGCGGACGAGGGGGACCCCGGGGCCTTCATGGACCGCACCATTCTCGAGAGCGACCCCCACGCCATCATCGAGGGCATGACGATCGCGGCCTATGCGGTGGGGGCCGAGCAGGGCTACATTTACGTGCGGGCCGAGTATCCGTTGGCGATCGAGCGGTTGCAGATGGCGATCAAGGAGGCCAAGAAGGCGGACCTGCTCGGGGGCGGGATTCTCGAGGCGCCGTTCAACTTCAACATCGACCTGCGGATTGGGGCGGGGGCGTTTGTTTGCGGCGAGGAGACGGCACTGATGGCATCGATCGAAGGCAAGCGCGGGGTTCCGCGCCCGCGTCCCCCGTTTCCGGCGGAGAGGGGGTTGTGGGGGTGTCCGACGCTCATCAACAATGTTGAGACGTTCGCGAACGTGGCGCCCATCGTGCGGAACGGCGCGGAGTGGTTCGCCAACATCGGCACCGAAAAGAGCAAGGGAACCAAGGTCTTCGCGCTGGCCGGCAAGATCACCAACACCGGCATCATCGAAGTCCCGATGGGAACCACCCTGCGCACCATCGTCGAGGAGATGGGCGGCGGCGCGCCGGACGGCGGGACGGTCAAGGCGGTGCAGACCGGCGGCCCGTCGGGAGGGTGCATCCCCGCCGAGCATCTCGATACGCCCGTCGATTATGAATCCCTCACCGAACTCGGCTCGATCATGGGATCGGGAGGGATGATCGTGATGGACGAGACCACGGGAATGGTTGACGTGGCGCGTTTCTTCATGGAGTTCTGCCGCGACGAGTCGTGCGGCAAGTGCATCCCGTGCCGGGCCGGCACGGTGCAGATGCACAACATGCTGACCAAGATCATCGAGGGCAGGGCGAACGCCCGGGATCTTGCGAAGCTCGAGGAACTCTGCGACATGGTCAGGCGCACGAGTCTCTGCGGGCTTGGGATGACGGCGCCGAACCCGGTTTTGAGCACGCTGCGGTTTTTCCGCGGGGAATACGAGGCGCTGCTCCGGCCCGATCCGTTTTCGGGGATCGGGGCGGCGTCTGCCGCGAAGGAAGCCTCCGTCGGTTGAAGGCAACCTCAGCAAGAACGAGTCATGGCCGTAAAGACACTCACCATCGACGACAAGCCGGTCAGCGCCGAAGAGGACGCCACCGTGCTGGCGGCCGCCCGCGACGCCGGTATCGATATTCCCACGCTCTGCCACATGGACGGCATCTACGACAGCGGGTCGTGCCGCCTGTGTCTGGTCGAGGTCGAGGGGATCCCGAAGCTGCTGCCGGCCTGCACGACGACCGTCCGGGAAGGCTGGGTGGTGCACACCAACAGCGAGCGGCTGCAGGAGTACCGGAAGATGATCCTCGAGCTGTTGTTCGCCGAGCGCAACCATGTCTGCGCGGTGTGCGTGGCCAACGGCAACTGCGAACTCCAGGCCCGCGCCTACCGGCAGGGCATGGACCACGTGCGCTACGACTACTGCTACCCGAAGTGGGGGATGGACCTCACCCATCCGTTGTTCGGGATGGACCACAACCGTTGCATCCTGTGCGCGCGCTGCGTGCGGACCTGCTGGCACATCGAGGGGGCCGGCACGAAGAACCTTGCGGGCCGCGGCGGCGAGGGCCACATCGTCACCGACATGAACGAACCATGGGGCGACTCGCTGACCTGCACCTCGTGCGGGAAGTGCGTGCAGTCATGCCCGACGGGAGCGCTCTTTCAGATCGGGGTGACCGCCGCCGAGATGCAGCGCGACCCGACCCGGCTCAACGACATCGTCACCGCAAGGAGCAAGAAGGAATGGAACGTGTAAGACTCGCCACTATCTGGTTGGGCGGCTGCTCGGGCTGCCACATGTCGTTTCTCGACCTCGACGAGTTTCTCGTCGACCTGATCGAGAAGGTGGACATCGTTTACAGCCCGATCATCGACGTCAAAGAGTATCCGGAAGACGTCGACATC
>Ga0180435_10007499_pt1 | contig 10392 bp, 3 predicted proteins | sample SS_ome_3_FD_132467 | JGI IMG/M metagenome (GOLD analysis project Ga0180435, IMG submission 132467) | Hypersaline lake sediment archaeal communities from the Salton Sea, California, USA - SS_3_S_1 metaG | ecosystem: Environmental > Aquatic > Non-marine Saline and Alkaline > Hypersaline > Sediment... | reverse complement strand
CGCGGGGTAGACGGGTCTTTCCTTGACCTTCTCCCCTTTTTCGTCGGACGAGCCGACGATGCGACCGCCCTTGAAACCGCCGCCTGCGACGAGCACGGTGAAGACGGCCCCGTGGTGATGGCGACCGCCGTTCCAGGGCGGTTCCCATGATATTTTCGGCGTCCTTCCGAACTCGCCGGTACACCAGACCAGGGTGCTGTCCAGCAAGCCCCTGTCGCTCAGGTCCGCCAGCAGCGTCGCCAGCCCCTGGTCCAGCGGGGGACACTGTCGCAGCATCGTCGGGAAGTGGTTGGCGTGCGTATCCCATCCACCGGGAAAACTGACGGTAATGTAGGGAACACCCGCCTCGACCATCCGCCGCGCGGCAAGGCATTCCTGCCCGAACGTGTTGCGACCGTAACGATCCCTGATCACCGTCGATTCGTTATTGAGATTGAATACCTCCTTCCCCTTGCCCAGGATCAACCCGTATGCTTTCTTCTTTGCCGTCTCGGCGGTAGTCATCTCCGGGACGTCTGCAAGACCGTAGCCCATGGTGTTCATCTTGTCGAGCAATTCACGGCGGGCCTTTTGCCGCGCGTCGTTGATTCCCCGATTGACGATCCCCTGCACCTCGAATCGGTCGGCGTTCGGATCACCGCCCGTGGCGAAAGGTTTGTACCCTGGACCGAGGAAGCCCTCCTCGGAAAACCGCCCGGCCGCCCGCAGCATCACGATGTAAGGCGGAAGCAGCCCCTTGTACTGCTTCTTCTTGAAGTAGGTGAATATCGCGCCCACACTGGGGTAGGCCAACCTCCCGCCGGGCTTGTGACCGGTTTGCATGAGATAGGCGGCCGTTTCGTGACCGTTGATGCCATGGGTCATGCTGCGGATCAACGAGTACTTGTCGGCCTGCTCGGCCAGTTTGGGAAACATCGCGCCGAGTTGGATTCCCTTCACGTTGGTGGGGATAAATTTGTCAAACTTGCCCAGGTAGTCGTAGCCCGTACCCGGTTTGGGGTCCCAGGCATCGTTGTGCGACATACCGCCCCAAAGGAAGATCTGGATGACCGACTTGATCTTGCCCTTGGTTTTGGCCTTGGTCCTGGCCGCCTCGTCTCGCGCGGCCTTCGGTTCGGCGGTTACCTGCCCGGGCGCCTTTTTGGCCTCGACCGCAAAGACGCGAGAACTCAAACCACCGGCTGCGATCACGCCCGCGGCGCCCAAAGCGCCGCGCCGCATGACCTCGCGCCGGGAGACGTGATCCTGGTTGCCTGAATTGTTATTTGTACTCATGATTTCACCGTTCTTTAACTTCGCTTTGCCGGTCGCGTGAGGAAACCGACCGTTTCGTGTTATGTTTCACCGCTTCGGTAACAATCAATCAATGCCGCAGAAGAAACTCGGGACTGTTGATTAACGCCCAGGCAAGATCGATCCAGACGTTGCGCCCTTTCGTCACTCCGCTCTTGGCGTATTCTTCCGCGGACTTTATATCGGCATCCGTCGGAAACCGAGAGAGGATTGTCAGGTAAAGTCGCTCGGCGATTTCACGCGGTTTACCACCGGCGGAAATCAGCGCCGCGAGCTTCGGTCCGGACTGAAGCTTGCGCTGTATAGTAGCTGAATTCAGCATGTGCAACCACTGGGTCGAGGCCAGCTCGTTGATGCGCTCGTTTTCCATGCCAGTGGCCCGCGCAGAACGCCCGAACAACGACAGGAAGGAACTGGTTATGCTGCCGTCGGCCAGCGCCACCGCGGAGACACCCTTGGGAATATAGGTGAACGGTTCGGGAACCGCACTGGTGTAAAGGTCCGAGCTACCGGTAATTTCGTTCAGCGCGTCGATCAACACTTCCGCCTCCACTCGCCGCAGCAGGCTGTGGGCGAAGTTGGCTTTCGCTTCGGGACCTTTGAATCTCGGTATCGAGGAGAACTGGTACGCCGTCGAGGTGAAGATCAGCCTCTTGAGATGCTTCAGATCGTATCCGCTTGAGACCAGTTCCTTCTCCAGGCAGGCCAGGAGTGCGGGATTACCGGGCGGGTTGTCTTTGCGAATATCGTCCGGTTCGTGGATGATACCTCGCCCCATCGCCCAGGCCCAGGTGCGGTTGACGATCGCTTTGGCGAACCAGGGGTTCTTCGGTTGAATCAACCAATCGGTAAACACTTCCCTCGGATCGCGATTCGGTCGAATCGTTGTCTTGGCGCCGTCCGGAAAGACGACCGCAAGCGGCCTGTTTTCGCTCAGCGGTTTGGCCAGCGCGCGGGGAATCCGGTTGGTCGCCGTCACGGATTTGGCCACCGCGCTGATTCCCGGCGCGATGCTTCCGGTCACGGTCGTCGAGTGGAGGGGATCCCAGAAAACGATCTCCTCTTTCCACTCGCTGGTTGGCTTGTATCCGACCTGCGAAAAAAACAGCGCCATGTCGGCGCGGCGCTCTTTCGACCAGGCGTGAACCCGAACGCCCATAAACACCAGTCCCACCGACGAGGCGATGCCCTCGGGGGTCTTGTTCTGGATGGCCCGGTAGAAGTTGACCGGGCCAACGCGATAATTGCTCCCGCTGGAAGTCAGCATCTCCCGGGCGAAGCGGTCGTAGGGCTTGTTTCGGGCGATCGATTCCCAAATCCAGCGGTAATAGGCCTGCGCCGCGTTAGGCCAAACCTTGACGGGGAACTCCGCCTTGACTCTCAGGATATCGCTCCATTTCATAGCCCAGTAATCGACATGCGCGGACCGCTCGAGGAGACGGTCGATCAGGGCGGCGCGTTTTTTCCTGTTCGTACTTTGAATGAACGCTTTGGCCTCTCTCGCCCGAGGCAGCTTGCCCGTCAGGTCCAGGAAGGCGCGCCGGAGAAACACCGCGTCGGAGCAAAGGACCGGTTTGATACCCAACGCCTTCAACTTCGCAAAGATAATCTCATCAATCCCGTTCGCCGGTTTCGGCGGATCGGAACTCTCCAGAATACCTGCCAACTCCCTGGCGGCGACCATCCGGTATAGCACGGTTTTGGCCTGTTCGGCCAGTTGGCGCTTCTTGTCGGCGATCTTACTGGCGGCTACATACGCCGCCCGCGGTTTTTCCGCTTTCACCTTTAACGGAGCGGCCAGGGCTTCGGCCGCTTTGGCCGCCCGTTCGTCCGCCAGGTGAGTCCGTTTGGCCGAGGCGATCCGCTTTTTGAGGTTCACCAGGTATTCTTCTGCCGATTTCTTCCTCGCCTGGGCCCTGGTCACGTTCTGCGCCGCGGCGTTGACCTGAATCACCGCCTGCTCCAGCGCCTTCTGCTTTGGCGCCAGAGCCATCCTGGCTGCATAGGCGGTTTTGCGCTTGGCGGAAAGTTGCGCCGCGGCCTGCCTGCGTTCCGCGTCAAGTTGAATCAGTTCCCCGGCCGCTGCCCGGGCGGTCTGGTTTGCGTTGTTCGCCGATGCGGTCTTGGTTTTGGCGCCGGTCAGGGCCGCAATCGCTAATTTCTTCTGCGCCTGCGCTTCGGTCAGTTTTTTTCCGGCCGCCGTAACCTGAGCCTGTGCCGTTTTCTCACCCTGCTTCGCTTTGGCCAGGGCGGACTTGGCGGCGGACTTGGTGGCGGCGGCTACCTGGCGCCTGGCGTTCGCCAAGGCGCCGTCGGCCAACTTCTTCCGCGCCAACGCGGCGGTCACAGCTTTTTGGGCGGTGTTGGCCTGGTTCCGGGCTTTTTGCTCGCCTTGCCGCGCCTCGGTCAGTGCGGCCGCCGTAGCAGCAACCGCTTTGCGTTTGGCAACCGCCTGGGCTGCCGCATGCCTCTTTCCCGCCGCGACCTTCTCGAACTCTCTGGCCGTCTTCTCAGCCGCCTCCCAAGTCGCGGCGCAAGAGACCACCTGCTTCCTGACGTTCGCCAGGGCGGTATCGACCAGTTTCTTCTGCACCGTGGCCAGATGCAGTTTCTGCACCGCGACGTTGACCAGCTTCTGCGATTGTCGCCTGGCGCCCTGTGCCTTTGCCAGCACCGCCCCAGCCGCGTCGGCCTCTTTGCGCTTGCCCGCGGCGTCCGCTGCGGCCTGCCGCTTCTGCTGCTCGGGCCTGGCGGTATGTGAGGCCATTGCCCTGGCGGCAGCCTGGGCCTTTTGGGAGGCCTGCTCGGCGGTCTGGAGAGCCGTCGCGGCGACAGTCACCTGCTTCCTTGCGCCGGCCAGGGCAGCATCGGCCGATTTCTTCTGCGCCGCGGCCGTCGCCAGCGTCTTGGCGGCCGCCTCAGCCCGCACCTGCGCCGTCTTCTCGCCCTGTTGCGTTTTCGCCAGGGCCGCCCTGGCCGCATCGGCGGCTTTACGCCAGGCGGACGCTTCATCGACCGCTCTTTTCTTCTCCGTCTCCGACTTGCCTGCACCGGCGGCGATTCGCCTGGCCCTGGCGGCGACCCTCAGCGCGGTCTGCTCGGCGGCCTGCGATGCCGTGACCGCCAACGCCACCTGTGTACTGGCGTTGACCAAGGCGTCGTCGGCTGCTCTCTTATGCGCCGGGGCGCCGGCCAGTTTCCGCCCTGCCGCCGCGGCCCGGGTCCGCGCCTGCTGCTCGTTTTGCTGTGCCCGGGTCAAGGCGATCTTAGCCGCGTCGACCGCTTTCCGTTTGGCGACCGCTTGGGCGGCGGCCTGCTGAACCTGGGCCTTGGAAAACACCCTGGCGTTGGCCTCGGCAGCCAACGCGGCCTTCTCGGCGGCCTGGTAAGCTGTCGTGGCGTCAGCCATCCGTTTGCCGGTTTTAACCAGCGCCGCGTCGGCTGCCTTCTTCTGCATTTCGGCCTCGGCGAGCTTCTTCGGGGCGTTATCGGCCTGGTTCCGCAATCTCTGTTCGTCTTGCCGTGCCCGGGTCAGGGCGGACTTGGCAGCGTCAGCCTTCCTGCGCCTGGCGGTCGCTCGGACCGTAGTCCTCCTGGCTTCGTTGTAGAGCTTGTTGGCAGCGTCAGAGGCGATCTTCGCCGCGGCCTGAGCTTCGTCAGCCGCCTTCTGGGCCTTATCGTAGGCCTGCTGCAGTGGCAGCGCGGCGGCCTTGGCGGCAGCCAACGCCTTGTCCGCTACGGGCTTGGCCTTGATCGCGTCGGCCAGGATCTTGATCGAGACGGGCACGTTCGCCTCGGCCTTCTTCAGCTCTTTTACGCCCACCTCGCCCGCCAGATTCTTCGTATTAGTGGCCTGCTGTCGCTTCGCGTTAGCCGCTTTCGTCGCGTTGGCGTACGCCGTTTCGGCCTTCTGCATGGCGATTCTTAAGGGAACGACCGCGGCTTCGGCCGCCCTTGCCGCCTTCCTGGCCGCATCGTAGGCGGCTTTTGCCCTGGCCTCGGCGCTTGTTTCGGTCTTCGCGTTCGCCCCGGTCTTCCCTGCGACCGACAGCGAGGGCGACGATGCCAGCATGAACGCGACAAGTACAATCGCCTTTGTCTTCATCACGAGTCACCTCAATCGGGATTCCCATATCTGCCTACCGGCAGGTGGCGTCGGGTCCGCAACCAGCGCTAAACTCTCATGCTAATTGTACCCGATACGGCGCGTGAAGCAAACGGAATCGCAGGTTTGGACAGCGAACCACAGGCTGAAAACCGCACTACCGGAGCTGCTTGAAGGCGATGAATCCACCGGAGAATCTCACCGAACAGCGTGGCCCGTTTTGTTTTCGACTTCTTCCTGACAAATTGTGGGCTTGCGATTATTCTTTCCGTTCAAAAACCCACGTTCTGAACCTCGACTTAATGACCAGCTTTTTGGCTTTTTGAGACTCGAGCCTCATGCTGCACATCTGATCGGTAACAAACATGAAGAGTTTACCGGCGCCCGAATCGGCAGGATTCCCGGATTCATTATCGGGATAGTTATACCACCAGTAACCATACAGGTTCTTCTCGGCACCATCGAACGTAAAGACACTTCCGCTCGGGTCGAACGAGAAAACACGATCGCTAGTTTTCTTCAACGCTCCGGTCCCCCTTTTCGTTCCCTTCAGGATCCATTTTCCGGCGACTTCCTTATCCCTGGGCCCGGCGAATGTTTCATCTTTGTCCTCCCCGACAACCAGGCGCGGATCGGTAATCCTCGGTGGAGGGGCCTTGGTGAATTCACTCTGAAGGTTCATGAAGGGTTCACCGTTCTTCGTGATTGTCGCCTTGACCACGCCTGAGGCCGTCAGTTCAAAAGGCCCCGCATATTCAACGGGCTTAGAACCGTTGACCGAGCAGGTAATCCCAAAGAGAGCATCGTCAATTTGCCCGCGAAGGGCTATCCGGTCCAAATCGACAGCCACTTTTGTGCTCTTGGCGAAGACGGTTCGCCCGAGGATACCGGCTGCCGTAATCACGACAGGCCCGCCCTTGTCGCTGCTCTGGAAGATGCCAAGGGACAGCCCGTTAAAGGTCTTTCGGTGCATTTCCCGGTGCGTCGTAACGTCCAGCGGATCGCCGTTATCGAAGCCCAGAAGCTTGACCGGCCCGTCGATCCTGTAATCGATGCGGTTACAGGCCCACGGCACGAAATTACCCGCGGAATCCTCGATCGTCGTGGTCATGTGGCTGATGTCTTTTGCGCCGGCTTTCATGTTGACATTGTCAGCCGCAAGTTCGATCTGAGCGGGATTTCCCGCCGTCTTGAAAACTTTTTCGGCGACGGCTTTTTTATCGCGGTATCCGACGGCTTTTAACGTGCCGGGCTGATAGGGAACCCGCCAGACAAAATCGAGCAGGTCCCGCGGCGGTTTCCTGCCAAGCGACTTTCCGTTCAGGAACAGTTCCACCTCGTCGCAGTTGGAATAGGCGACCACGGGAATGACAACCCCGTCCATACCCGGATGCGTCCAGTGGGGCAGAATATGCACCATGGGTGCGCCGGTCCACTGGCTCTGGTAGAAGTAATAATGATCCTTCGGAAACCCGCAGAGATCGATAATGCCGAAATTCCATATACGGGCGGGCCATTTCCCGCCTCCGAATGACGCCTCGCCAAGATAATCAAAACCGGTCCAGCGAAACTCGCCCATGATCCACGGCGTTTCCTTCGTCCGTTTCCAGCAATTGCGAGCGGTGATCCGCACTCCGCAGTTATCGTAAGAAGAACTGTAGCGCTGATGCCCGTCAAAGAATATCTGCTTGTCGTTATAGGGGGGAAACGCATTTACCGCGATGCCCCGGCTGCGCCACCACGTAAGTGTGCGGTAAAACCCGCGCGTCTGCAGCGTGTGGGGCACCTCCGTCAGTACGACAGGCTTGCGGGGGTTCTCTTTATGGAACTTTTCCAGTATCCCCGGCGTCCCGCCCGGAGCGTTGAATCCAGCCACGTCAACGCCATAAAAGAGACTGCCCCCCGTGGTCGGGCGAGTCGTATCGTATTTTTTTATCTCGCCGGAGATACCGAATCGGTCTTTGATCCCCGTCTCGTTGCCGATGCTGTACATGATAACGCACGGGTGGTTGCGATCCCGCTTGACCCAGTCTCTGACATCGATCTTCCACCACTCTTTGAAATGGTGTTTTCCGTAATCGTGCGAGGTCTTGCCCCACCACCCGTCAAATATCTCGTCGATTACCATGATTCCCATTTCGTCGCACAGGTCGTAGAAGATCGGCCTGCGAGGATTATGTGCCACTCGAATCGCGTTGCAGCCCATGTCCTTGAGTATCCGCAGGCGGCGCCTCAAAACTTTCTCCGGTATCGCCGACCCGACCGGCCCACCGTCGGAATGCTCGCAAACACCCTTGAGCTTCGTCGAGACGCCATTGAGGAAGAAACCTTTCTGAGAGTCGAACTTCAATGACCGAATACCGAATTCAGTCTCCCGGACGTGCATGACCCTGGCGCCGATTACAATCCTGGTCGCCAGCTTATACAGGTAAGGTGAATCCGGCGACCAGAGCGACGGATTGTCAACTCGCAGAGTTGGTTTCACCACAACCTGTTTACCGGCGGGCATATGCACCTTCCGGCTGCACGAGGCGACCTCCCCGCCCCGCATGTCGAAAACAACCGATTCCATCACCGCGTCTCGATCGCTCTCCGTGGCGTTATTCAACGTCGCTTCAACGGCAACGGTCGCCCTCCGCGCGGTTATCTCGGGCGTGGTGACAAAAATTCCCCATCGATCGAAATTGATCTTGTTCTTGACGATCAGGGCAACATTCCCATACATTCCGCAACCGGGATACCAACGGGCATTGGGGGCTTTTTCGTTGTCGACGCGCACGGCAATCGAGTTGGCGCCCGATTTCAGTGCATCGGTAATATCAAAATAGAAGCTGATATACCCGTAAGGGCGCCGGCCAACACTCTTGCCGTTGACCCACACACGGGTATTCATGAACACGCCGTCGAACACAATAAGATACCGGCTGTCGGGATCGACGGACTGGATTTCAAAGCTGCTGCGATACCACCCGACACCAGTTGGAAGGTATCCGCCCTGACCGCCGGAAGGATTGTCCTGGGCGTATGGCCCAAGTATCGACCAGTCATGCGGGACATTAACACTCTGCCAAGCGGAATCATCAAAATCGCCCTCCGACGCGCCGGGAGGATCAGAAAGACTGAATTTCCAGCACGCAGGCAGCTCGGGAGGTTTGGCCCGGCAACCGCTGAAAAAAGCAACGCACAAAACCGGCAGAAAACACCCGAACGATATTTTCATGATTTTCATGACTTCTCTTTCAAACGAACCTGAAATATCCAAATTCACAAATGACGACTGTCGGACGGGGCAAGGCAAGGACGTTTTCGCTAAAAGGCAAGGCCAACCGTAACTGGGCGGCCTGGTAGGGACTAACAAACACGCGCGACAGGATTCGAACCTGTAACCTCCGGTTCCGTAGACCGGTGCTCTATCCAATTGAGCTACGCGCGCTAAAGCATATCCGCCCATCAGCGCCTTGGCGGAAAGATAACTATAAGGATTTGGACGCTTCGAGTCAACCCTTGCGAGGAGTTGACAATTCGACGACCGGGGGCGAAACTGTTGCTATGAAGATCAGGAAAATATCCCGTGTAGCGTCCTGTGCGATATTCGTTTTACTGTTTCCGAGCGGTGTGTCCTTGCGAGGCGCCGCTAGCAGACCGGCGAAGAAGACGCCCTTGCGCGTTTTGTTCCTGGGCAATTCATATACGTACGGTAACAAGCTCCCTCAGGTCGTCGCCGCTCTGGCCGCCGCTGACAAAAACGCCCGCCCGCTCGAAGTCAAGATGGTCGCCAGCGGGGGCAAGAACCTCCTGTGGCACGCTCAGAACAAGCCTTCCATGGACGCTGTCGCCTCCGCTAAATGGGACTACGTGATCCTGCAGGACCAGAGCCTCACCCCCACACTCATGCCCCACCGCACGCGACAAGGCGCCCGCCAGTTAAACAGCGCCATCACCAAGTCCGGCGCCAAAACGATGTTCTTCATGACCTGGCAGCGCCGCCCGACACCCGAACTGCTCGAGAAGTATCCCGACATGCACAAGCGCAATTCCAAGACATACATGGACTTGGCCCGCGAACTCAAAACCGCCGTCGCACCAGTCGGTTACGCGTGGAAAATCGCATGCGATGCCAATCCGAACTGGCCGCTGTATGCAAAGGACAACTCCCACCCGTCGCGCATGGGCACGTACCTGACCGCCTGCGTCTTCTATGCGACGATCTACAACAAACCGCCCACAGGTCTACCATCCAAGGTGATCCTCTCCAAATCGGGCAATCACAGAATCGTTCTGGGTATCACCCCCGGAGACGCCAAAAAACTCCAAACCATCGCCTGGCAGGCCGTCCGCCAAGCCAAAAAGGAACTCGCCGACAAAACCACCACGCGACCCGTCAAGGACCAGCCCAAAACAGGCAATGTCACATTTGGTTCACATATGGTTCACACTTTCGTCGGCGCCACCGGCCAAGGACCAGCCAATCCCAACCCACAACATGCCCTGGCAACAGATCTATAAGACTGTCATACAAACACTTACAACATTAATACCACCACCGACCAAACGTGATTCAAAACGCCCGCGCCACGCGGCCTGACAAATAGTGTGAACCTCCCACCAAACACGCAAATCCCAAACATCCACTCGTTTAGTTGACATAACTAATTTGTAAGCAAATACTTACAGCAGCACCGTTCACCCGGCGGTTTCCTCACATATTCATTTGACGCCGCGTTATATGTCACAGGCAATTAACTCGTTATATAACAAACTGTTATGCCGCCGACATGTAACAACAGAAAACGCCGGCCGCATAATGTGGCCGGACCACCCCCCCGCACTTCGCAGCGAGGCATTGCTTCGCGAAGGAGTGTCCGCCGTTAACGTTTTACGTTCAAAACTCTAACTTAACCCGGCTGTCGCCTCGACCGGGCCGCGGGCGAAGAAGTCACCCCGATCGCCAAGCGCTGAGGCCCATTATCGTGCGTGCGCTGGCCGGGACGTCG
>Ga0180435_10007497_pt1 | contig 10396 bp, 5 predicted proteins | sample SS_ome_3_FD_132467 | JGI IMG/M metagenome (GOLD analysis project Ga0180435, IMG submission 132467) | Hypersaline lake sediment archaeal communities from the Salton Sea, California, USA - SS_3_S_1 metaG | ecosystem: Environmental > Aquatic > Non-marine Saline and Alkaline > Hypersaline > Sediment... | reverse complement strand
TCCCTGCTCCTGAAGAAAATGTTGACTTGCTGGAATGGACTGCTACTTTGTTTCAAAGAATGGGACAGGATGCTCAGGTGCAAATACGGCAGCCCGTCAGCCACCTTTACTCATTAAAACAAAGCAGGGGTGAACAGGAGATCTATTTCTTTGTGAATTCTCATCGCAAAGAGCCCATTGATCTGGATGTCAGTTTCCACACCGGAGATAAATTCCCCTATCTGTGGGATCCCCATAGTGGGGAGCGCTTCGCCCTGACGGAGGAAAAAAGCTCTAAGCTCAGCCACACGCTGGACGCCCTCGAATCGGCTTTAGTGATACTTGAACCTGTAAAGCTGGATTTACCTCTCTATGTGAGCAGGGAAACTCCGGCAGAAAGACAAGCCTTAAAGACCCATTGGGAGGTGAAATTTGAACAGGTGGATGGCAGTGTATTTACCAGGCATATGGAGGAACTGATCGATTTCAGCCTTTCAGAAGAAGAAGCGATCCGGAATTTCTCAGGTACTCTGACTTATTCGGCATTGATAGAAGAAGGTGAAATAATGGACTTTATCTGTCTTAAGGATGTAAACGAAGGAGTGAGCGAGCTCAGGATCAATGGAATACCGGCAGGAATGAAGTGGTACGGAAATCACATATATGATGTGGGATCTTTGTGGAAGTCAGGATCCAACCAAATCGAGATCGTACTGACCACCACCCTGGCCAACTATTGCGGCGGTCTGGAGGATAATCCGACAGCGATGAATTGGATCAAAACCTATACAACTCCTCTTTCCAGTGGTCTTACGGGAGTGGAATGGGGAAGGAAATAAAGCTCTGAACCATGCAGATTTATGCAGGTTTAATTCATCGGAGTCAGGCTTACCGGGTTCAATAGCCCCGAAGGCATGGGTTCTGCTCCGGAGGCATCATAGGGCTTGTAATTGATATTTACAAAGTTTATCTCACGGAAGTTTTTCCAGGGAATACCTTTCCGGTCCAGATCAATGACCCTGTTGAAGGAAAGGTTTTTGACTTCGATTTCCAGGATGTTCGTTTCTTTGAGTATTCCTGGGGGTATAGTTAATCTGAATGGAACTGACCAGAGAAGTCCCAGATCCTGACCATTGATCTTTACCCTGGCAGTTTCCCTCACATCTCCCAACTCCAGCAAGAAAGCTTCTCCGGTATCTGCTTCCGCGAGCTGGAAAGTAGTGGAATATACCACAGCACCGCTGAACACCTCCCAATCGTCTCCCAGAACTGTCCAGGAATGCAAGGTGTTCATTTCTACGGGCTCAGGCAGATGGGGAGCACCCTCTATGGGGTGTAAGGACCAATTCCCATTTATTAATAAGCTTCCGGACTTATCCGGATCGGTATAGGTCCAGGGCTTTAAGTCTGCTTCCTCTGGCATGCAGGTCAGAATGCGGCTCTCACCGGGTGCCAGTTGCAGGTACATAACAGTGCCATTGTCACCCTGACGAATGTCTGCCAGTCCCTTCCTGCCACTTATGGGGTCGTATAATTCAATGCTTCCAGCAAACACGCTCAGGGGTATCCAGGCTGAGCAATCTTTTGAGCTTAGGTTTGTGACAAAAAACAGGGTGTGAGATCCGGACCGTTTCCGGATAAAACTGACTCCCTTTTCTGAGAAACCCTCAGCGACTATTCCGCAATCCTTCAGGCTCTTTTTAATTTCAGAACTTATGCTAGCCTGAGCGTTAAGAAGCAGGGAAGTTTTTAGATCAGAAAGCTTTTGTCGGCGTTCATCAAGCCGGTGAAGTCCGGGTACATCTTCCGGCAGGTCTTTTTCGAAAATCACGGGAAGACCTTTTTTTGCAAGATCGTGAAGGTGTTCCAGTGAATGCAGGGGCATGCTCTGGCAATCCGGAACCAGAATGGCCCGATAGCTGCTCCTGCCGGCATGGACTTCCTCATTATGCATCTTCAGCTGCTGCAGCTTTAAATCTGAAATATAATCAAAGGTATAGCCGGAAGACCAGAGTTCCTGGATCAGCTTCCCGAAGGGTGAGTCCAACAGCCAGTCATGGGCATGATGGACCCCGAACATCCTGGGGAGATTGCCTGAATCGCTTCCGGCCCATACATCATGGATGGGAAAATAGACCAGGATGTCATTATCAGGAGTACTGTTCTGCAGAATTTGCTGGCAATTTGCCACGTAGTTGTTCAGGGCAGGAAGTTCATTCCAGAAGTGGGAATGGGGACCAAAATTCGTGGAGGCATAAAACAGTCTTCCCGGAAAATCTTTCTCAGGCGGGGAATAGGTAATGCCATGATAGAATATATGGTTGATTCCTGACACGAATAACTCATCCACCTGGGGCTTCACCTGCGAAAGGGAGACCTTAAAATGATCCCCCAGCCAGGTGGCCGATTCGGAAGAGACGAGGCTACGATTGCTGAGGTTTGCGGCTGAAGAGGCAAACTTCATCGAATAGGGAGTGGGCTTCCCGAAAACTTCCTCCTCGTAATCCTCATCCTGGCGCAGACCGGGTATGGGGAAGTTACTCCTTCCAAAGGATTCGGTTTCAGGAATATCAGACAGGGAATACAGATCAATCAGGTTCCCCGGCGATCCGTGGGCCTGGTACCTTGTCAAAAATCCCAGGGAATGCGAATTATCTATCCAGTCGCGGGAAAACTCCTCCCTTAGCAGATCCGAAATGGTCTCTAAGTAATCCACCTTGAATCGCTGGCCTTTTTCGGACTCGATTGTGTCGGCAAAATATTTAATATGGGGTAGGAGTGAATAGCCCCGGAGCCTTTCAAAATGATCAGGAAAGTTGGTGGTCCAGTTGGCACCGTATACCTCGTAGGAATCGTTGTATAATGATCTTACTTTTCCCTTGTTGAATTCCCGTTCTGCAAAGGCCTTTCTGAATTTCTCGAAATAGGACTGAGAGGCATTTTTACTGAAATAGTCCACCACTAAACCTTCTCCTCCCGGGGCAGCACGCTTGACCTTTTGTCCGGTCATTCTCTGGAACAGGGCATATACAGTATGTTTCGGCGTTGGCAGAGTCCAGTGGACCTTTCCCTCCCCATCCAGGGTGAAGGCTATGTCAGTGTATATGCCGTCCTCGTCATATCCTGCCAGAGACAGGAGCTTTAGTCCTCCAATCCGGTTAAACAGGTCCTCAGGCAAAAAGGGTTCTGCATACTCCAGCTCTCTTACCTCAAAGGCTTTGGCAGCATGTTCTTCCTCGATTTGAGGTCCCCCGAATGGCCACCCCGTGCCGCAGGTCATATCGATTCCCAGACCCAGTCGTTCAGCTTCCGCTAGAGTAAATTCCAGCATCTCCATCCACCCGGGACTTAAAAATTCGATGTAGTTGGATTCGTCCCCTTTCTCACCGTAAATGGGGATGATATGCAATCCTCCAAATCCTGCCCTGCTGTAATTTTCCAGGTTTGCCGTAATTCCTTCCGGGCTTACCGAACTTCCCATCCACCACCAATAGGTCCAGGGTTTGGCTTCCTTCTGGATTTCGGGAGGATTTTCATCCACTGACGAAACTGGCTTGCAGGAAGAGCCACTGAGGGCCAGGATTACCGCAAGAATCAAAATGAGCGCGGGATGTTTCATTAAATTCAGGCTGAAGCTTGTGCCAGTTCCTTGATTGCTTTTACCAGCACATCGAGCTCTTCCGTTGTGGTATATATATTCGGCGTAATCCGGCAACCAAAAACTCCCTGGCCGTTGATAGGAACAGTATATATCTTATATTTTTTAAGCAAGCTGTCACCCAGTTCTGACGGTTCCATTCCTTTGATCCCCACATTGGCAATGGCACAGGAACGGCTTTGATCGGCAGGGGTGTTTAAGATTACATTTGGTATATCCCTGACCTGTGAGGTCCAGTAGTTTTGTATATACCTTAATCGGGCTTCTTTCCGTTTCGCACCTATCATATGGTAGAAATCAAGGGCATCTGCAATGGCCAGATCGGTGTGGACAGGATGTGTCCCGGTATGATTAAGTCTCAAAATATCATCTGGTTCCTTGCCGCCAGATGCGATCAGAGGCCATACATGGGGTATTTTCTCCTTTTTCACATACAGGATGCCGGAACCCAGCGGGGCACTCAACCATTTGTGCAGGCTACTTCCATAGTAGTCGCAATTCAAATCCGGGATGGAGAAATCAAAATGTGCAAAGGCATGAGCTCCGTCCACCATAACCTCCACACCTTGTTCATGAGCCATGTCGCAAATCTTCCTTACAGGTAAGATCTGCCCGGTAATATTGATCATGTGGCAGACCATGAGTAGTTTAGTCTTCTCTGTGATGGCTGATTTATACAGCTCGACTATCTCTTCGTCCGATTTGGGGTGGTTGGGAACCGAGATCACTTTGTTTACCACTCCGTAGCGTTTTGCTACCTGTTTGAACATGTTGAGCATGGCTCCATAATCCTGTACCGCCATGACGGCTTCATCACCAGCTTCCCAGTCGAGACCGCCGATGATCATGTCCATGGATTCTGTAGTATTCCTGGTGATTATGAGTTCTTCCGGAGAACAGGCCGCCACTTCTGCCAGTTTTGCAGCCACGGAGTTTTTGTTTTCCCACTGAACCGTGCGTAAATAATAGGAAGCCTGATAATTCACCTCCCGTATATGTTCAATGAACTTTTCCAGAACCTGTTCCGGCTGAAAACAATAGTATCCGTTCTCCAGATTGATGTAGTCGGGTTTGAGTCTGTATCCCCGCCGAATGGAAGCCCAGAATTCCTCATCACCGGCCAATTTTTCAGGTGGCACAGATGCTACCTCGCTAAACACTTTACTCAGTCCTTCAAGGCTCACCATGCTGCCTAAACCCGTGAGTCCGGCAAGCTTTAAAAATGTTCTTTTATCCATAACAACTTGTTATTTCGTTCTTGAACTGCATAGCTGACAATGCTTATTCCCAGAACGGTAAGTTACGCCTTTTGACTTTATTGTCATTATTATACGCAGTGTTAGCCACAGGCATTAATTATTCACTTCCTTTTCTGCATATTATTTGAATGAATTTTTGCGAAGGTTTGTTTTCTACATTCATTAATGGTTCACTTATCTCATCGGATTTAATCAATCCAAAATCTCCAAATTCATTTATTACCGAATCCGAATCATAAAAAAACAAGTTAACACCATGACCGGTCTTAAAAAGATCTTTGCTTATTTCTTCTCCATTTCCGTAGCGAGCGTCCAATTTTGAAATCGATATAAAGACCATGTATCCATTTGTATTCAGTTGATTATAACAATCATTAATTAGTTTTTCTCGTTCTAGCTTACTTAATAAATGTATCAAAGCATAACAATAAATTCCGTCATAAAAATCTTGGTCAAATGGCATATTATTAACTGAACCATAGTGAATTTTCAAATCATCCCCGTAATGTTTTTTAGCCAAATCAGTTGCAGTTTCTGAAATCTCAATTCCAGTTACATCAAATCCTTGGTCAATAAATAATTTTGCATTTCTTCCATATCCAAATCCAGGTATTAATATTTTATTAAATCCTTTATTTTTAAACAGCTCTACGGTCGCAATGGCTGAATCAGCAGGTTCAAATCCCCACATTTCTTTTTTATCCTTAAAACTCTCTTCCCAAAATTCCGTCATAATTTTCCTATTAATTCAATATCTGCTTGTGTGTCTCGATCTTGCTTGTGACTAACCCCCTAATAAATTATACCTGAGGATGCGGCGAGCTACCTGTCTGGATGAATTCCCCATTCATATCTTTTTTCGGGATCGAAATCGGGATTGGGGACCGGATATTCGGCCTGACAGTCCTGTCGCCATTCTTCCAGAATACGATACAGGTCTTCAACCAGTTCTGGTTCCAAAAGACTCAGGTCCGTGCTTTCTCCGATGTCGTTTTCCAGGTCATAGAGGAAGCGCTGATCGCTGATCAGGTTATGGATCAGCTTCCATTTACCCTTCCTGACCACACTTGCCGGTTCATCGTGATGGTATACCGGGTAATGCCAGAAGATGGCCCTTTCAGGATCCACCTCACTTCCCTCTAAATGATTCAACAGACTGATCCCGTCAAACACCTGTTCCTCAGGAAGCTCAACGCCTGCCAGATCGGCAAAAGTGGGGAGGAAGTCCACACTGCTTACAATGGCATCACTCACCTGGCCTGCCTGCAGTGTTCCAGGCCACCACATGATCAAGGGCTCCCGGATCCCACCTTCATAAATGGTGCCCTTTTCTCCCCTGAGAGGGGCGTTGGAAGAGGCCACATACTGAAGTGTATCTCCCTCGTAAATGTGAAGCTTGGAATCGGCCAGCAAAGGGATTCTGTCAAACCGGCTTACCAGTCCCCCGTTGTCAGAAAAGAATACCACCAGGGTATTATCTGTCAGATTGAGCTTTTCGAGCTTATCCAGTATGCGACCACAACTATTGTCTACATGCTCCACCATGGCAGCATAAACGGCGTTACCGGGATAGTCTCCCACTTTTTCCTTGACCAGGTATTTTTCAATAAGTGCGGAATCGGCGTCCAATTGCACATGCACATCGTAATGGGCCAGGAAAAGGAAAAAGGGCTTATCCTGGTTTTTGTCCAGAAAATTCAGGCTCAGGTCAGTAAGTGCTTCTGAAAGTATCTTTCCGGGTACCTTTTCGATGGGGGAGCTCATACGCGCTGCGTAATTATAGAATCCGCCCCCCTGATATACGTTGACCTGATCAAATCCCTGGTTCTCAGGAAGGTATTTTCCACCTCCCAGGTGCCATTTCCCAAAATAGCCTGTTGTATAGCCCGCATCCTTCAGGGCTTCAGCCATTGTATATATTTCCAGGGGCAGGTATTGTTGCCTGTTTTTGGGGACAGTCACTTCCTCGTAGGGTCGCCAGTGCCCGGTAATATAATCGATTACACCTACCCGGGCAGGGTATTGTCCGCTCATGATGCTGGCTCGGGTTGGTGAGCAGACAGGACAGGCTGCATAGGCATCGGTGAAACGGATTCCTTCTTCGGCCATCTGGGATAGACGGGGTGCTTCATTAAAACGGTTGCCATAGGCCGGTAGGTCGGCCCAGCCCAGATCATCGGCCAGAATGAATACAATGTTGGGTCGGGTTCCAGATAAAGATTCTTCTTTCTGGGGAGAACAGGACAGCAGGAACAGCACGCAGCTGAGGAGAATTACTTTTTTAAGCAGTAGCATTTTAGGGAGGATTTATATATCGTTTACAATGTATTGAAAATCATAATTAAATAAAAAAACTACTGCATATCAGGATCTGGGCAATCAATGCAGAGGAGAAGAATTGGCATAGCTAAATTTTATGAAGTATCTTGAAGCCAATCTTACTTTGCCCTAAAACTCATCCAATGAAAAGAATGCAATTCGTCTTAATAAGCCTCGTTTTCCTGGGCCTTTATGCATGTAATACTAAGGATTCAACCAATCCGGGAAATCAATGGGATTACTCCATCTCTTTCGATTGGAAATTTGCCAAAGGTGAGCAGGATGGAGCTCATGAAGCAGAATATGATGCCACTCAATGGAAAAGTGTGGACCTGCCTCACGACTGGGCCATCAGCGGACCATTTGCACCTCTGAAATCACCTGGCAACACAGGAAAACTACCCTGGCAGGGAGAGGGCTGGTACCGTAAAAGTTTTGATCTTGATGCTGAGGCAGAAGGAAAGAGACTTCAGTTCCTGTTTGATGGAGTGATGGCCAATCCCCAGGTGTATTTAAACGGGAAAAAAGTAGGAGCCTGGCGCTACGGATACAACTCATTCTGGATTGATGCCACGGAGGGGGCCAATTTTGGCGGAAGCAATGTCCTGGCGGTCCATGCCGATACCCGTGAACACGGTTCCCGCTGGTACCCGGGTGCCGGAATGTACCGGAAGGTGGGAATGCGCCTGGTGGATCCCACGCACATCCCTGTCTGGGGAATCTACGTGACCACACCTGAAGTAAAGGAGCAGAGCGCTTTGGTTCAAGCCCGGGTGCGGGTAAAGAATGCGGATGATTCTGAAAAAACTGCATTATTAGAAATCACTTTGCTCGATCCGTCAGGATATATGGCGGCAAAATCTGAGCAGGAGGTGAAATTACTGGCCGATAGTGAAGAGGAATTTGTATTGGATATGGAGGTAGATCAACCGCATATCTGGGATGTAGAGCATCCGGAACTATATACCTGTAAGGCTGAGTTGAAGCAGGGGAGCAAGGTCCTGCACAGCTCCCATACTACTTTCGGAATAAGGACATTTAAATGGACAGCCAACGATGGATTTCATCTAAACGGCAGGCGTGTGCAATTGTACGGGGTCAACCTGCACCACGACCAGGGGCCACTGGGTGCCGCATTTTTCCCGAGGGCCATGGAAAGGCAGCTGGAAATTATGAAAGAGATGGGCGTAAATGCCCTTCGAACCAGTCACAACGCCTGTGCTCCTGAAGTACTTGATCTATGCGACCGCATGGGCATCATCGTCTTTAATGAATTGTTTGACAAATATGGAACCACAGCCGGAATCGATTGCAGCACGGCCGAGTATGTGGAAACCTATGCGGAAGCCGAAGTGGAGAATTTTGTGCGTCGCGATCGTAACCACCCCAGTGTCTTTCTCTGGTCCATCGGCAACGAGATCCCCGATATTCTAACGGATTACGATGGAAAGGCTGCTGAGCATGTGGCCCAAATGGTGGAATACTTCCAGAAGCACGACCTAAGCCGTCCCATCACCATGGGTTGCCATGTTCCCTCTGCCTCCGGAGATGGGAAACACATTCTGGATGCCCTGGAAACCTCGGGATGGAACTACGGCAGAAGATATATCACCACACGCCAGGCTTACCCCGATATGCCCTTAATCTATAGCGAGTCGGCATCGGCCTTTGGCACTCGTGGAGCCTATAAGCTTAATCTGCCCAATGCAAAAAATGACTGGACCGATGATGGCGAGATTTCTGCCTACATGCTTACTGCAGCCAAATGGTCGGATATTCCGGAACACGAATTTGAGTATATGCGCATAGATACCTTTGTGGCCGGAGAATTTGTCTGGACCGGTTTCGATTACCTGGGTGAACCTACTCCGGTTATGAACATGGATTCTCCCTGGAGCAAAGGGGCCTTTCTTCCCACTCGGGAGGGCTATGATGCCCGAAGTTCTTATTTCGGAATTGTGGACCTGGCCGGACTGCCCAAAGACTCTTATTACAATTACAGAAGCCTCTGGAAAAAGGACGATCACACCGTACACTTGTCCCCGCACTGGAATTGGGAGGGACATGAGGGGGAAGCTATTCCGGTATTCCTCTATACGGATGGAGACGAAGCCGAGCTTTTTCTGAATGGCAGAAGCCTGGGCAGAAGAAAGAAAATAGATCCTCAGCTGGCGAAGACCTCTGCAGAGATGGCCCGGAATTTTGAATATTCGGTCAATCTGGAGGACGAAGAGAATCCCTATTTTGAGATTGTGGATGCCTACCGCCTTCGTTGGATGGAAGTACCTTATCAGCCGGGTGAGTTGAAAGCAGTGGCTTACAAGGATGGAGTGGAAATCGGAGAATCCATTGTTCGAACAGCTGGTAAGGCCATCGAACTTCGTCTGAGTCCCGACAGGAAAGTAATGAAAGCCGATGGCATGGACCTGTGTTATATTACCATCGAGATGGTCGATGAAAATGGAAACCTATGTCCCCTGGCCATGGATAACTTGAGCTTCGAAGTAGATGGAGCGGCTGTTCTGATGGGAGTAGCCAATGGGAATCAGATGGGACATGATGTATTTACCGACAATACACATCCACTATTCTACGGGAAAGCAGTAGCTGTAATACGCAGTATTCCAGGGCAGTCGGGTGAGGCAAGTTTAGAGCTAAAATCTGAGTCCGGAATGGAAGCCAGTGTGAAAGTGAGTTTCCTATAATATGAAACTGAGGGTAAGCATATTCCTGCTTATTGTTGTCTTGGGTATTTCCTGCAGGAAAAATCCAGAGGAAGGGGATTATATTTCAAGAAGTCACCAGGCCCTTCTGAAATTCAAACGATCCCATCGAATCCCGGGATTTGCCTTTGCCATATTTGATTCGAAGGATACCCTGCTTACTGCCTGTATCGGGAAATCGAACATGGGCTTCGCCATCAACGAGGAAACAATTTTCAGTCTTCAGTCCATCTCCAAGAATATCACAGCTCTGGCGGTCATGAAAGCTGTACAGGACAGTCTGCTTGACCTGGACACCCCAATTAGTGAGTACCTGCCAGGATTTACAGTGAATAGCTGTTTTGAATCGAAGCCTGAAGATAAGATCACTTTGAGGATGTTACTTTCGCATACCGCTGGTTTTACCCATGAAGCACCGGTGGGGAACAATTATGATTATACACCCTGTGCCACCGATG
>Ga0180435_10007495_pt1 | contig 10397 bp, 10 predicted proteins | sample SS_ome_3_FD_132467 | JGI IMG/M metagenome (GOLD analysis project Ga0180435, IMG submission 132467) | Hypersaline lake sediment archaeal communities from the Salton Sea, California, USA - SS_3_S_1 metaG | ecosystem: Environmental > Aquatic > Non-marine Saline and Alkaline > Hypersaline >... | reverse complement strand
CTTTATATATCATGATCGAAAAAAGAAGTCCGGCGGCAAGGATAAAAATCAATCCCGCTGCCATAGCCGTATCGCGCAATGGGTTTGACAGCAGCGAATCTGTACGTATCAAGATCTGCGCTTGAAGTGAGCGGGTACTGGCGGCACGATAGCTGCCTGCCAGTACGCTAATAGGCACTGCACGGTTGGCGATGATGTATGTAAAAACACCAAGAAAGCATATCGCAAAAGCGATGACAGACAGCTGGGGGAAATCATCTTTGTTCACAACAATGAGAGCCATGAACAAGGGAATTAATAGAAACGCGTTGATGACATCCACGCCATCCAAAAGTATGAAAGCCAGCAACGGCTGTGATTGAATCAAATCAAACCATGCATGCGCGCTGGCAGGCAGCGGATCGGGAACCTGCCAGATCCCGAAGCCGTTTGAGATGTGCATTTCCGCAGCCAGATTGCGGCGGAAAATGAGAAGCGCGATCAGGATGGATACGGCTCCGATTATGTAAATGGCCCTGCGTATACGAGCAGACCCAATTGGTTGCATTGCTTATCCTTTTTTTGATAATTATATAATCTGATGCGGCTGAATTACATAGATAATTGTCTATCTTATAGATTTACAGTAATATTAATTAATTAAGAATACTCTGATATTTGACTTGATATTGGTCAAATAAAATAGAATACAAGAAATCAATCCTATGTTTGGAGGGATATGAAAAACAGTAATCGACTGCATTTCAACCAGCAAGCGCCAGATCTGGAGCTGCTCAATACCGCCGGCAAAACGGTGACGCTTTCCAGCTTGTGGAAAAAACGCCCGTTGATCCTGGCGTTCACACGCCACTTTGGCTGCACGCAGTGTAAGGAAATGCTGGATGAATTGATGGAAGGGAAAGAGCGCATTGCGGAAGCCGGATTGGGCGTGGCCGTTGTCACGCAGGGCAGCCCGGGCGCAACAAACCTGTTTATGAAACAATATGCGCCGGACCTGCTAGCGCTTTCTGACCCAGAGCGCATGGCTTACCATGCCTATGGGCTGGAGCGGGGCAGCATCTTCCAGACAGTGCTGAACCCGAAAGTGATCCGCGCGGTACGTGAATCAGCGCGCAAGGGGTATAAGCTGGAGGAACCCCCGGAAGGGCAGGATGCGATGCAGATGTCAGGCACGTTCATCATCAGCCAGGAAGGCAAGGTCCTGCTGCCATTCTATTATGACAATATCGCGGACCATCCCCTGCTGGACCTGCTGCTGGAAGGCGTGCTGTCCACCAAATGGGATGACGAATTCGAAGGGCCGATCGGCCCGGGTGTGGAATAAAAAGAAATAATGAGGACAGAATGAAAAAAAGATTATCAATCATCATACTATCACTACTGACAATAGGTATTATCGCCGCCTGCAGCCCAAACGCAGCGGATGAACAAAGCACGGCTGTCCTGGCGCAACCCGCGATCATCGCGGAAGGGCGTTTGCTGCCAGTGAAGGCATTGGACCACTCCTTCGCTCTCGGCGGGCAGATCGCAGAGATCAATGTCGCGTCCGGCGATCGGGTTTTTAAGGACCAGATCCTGGCATCCATCCAGGATTCTGCTGAGTTGAACGCAATCCTGGCAGGGGCCGAAAGAGAAGCCCTGGCTGCCCAGCAAGCGCTGGATGATTATGTTGCTGCAGCGACCGAGAACCTGGCCGAAGCGCAGATCGAGGCGATATTGGCGCGCAAGCGGCGCACGACAGCTTTAAATAATTACAATGCCAGCGGATCGACTGAATCGCAGGCACGGCTGGATGAGGCGACGGGCGAAATGGACCGGCTGCAAGCTCTATTTGAGCGCATCGAGGCGAATGAAGGGCTGGATCCGGACCAGATGAACACACTGGAGGCGCGAGTATCATCCGCCAAGGCAAATGTGGCCAGCGCGCAAGAAGCGGTGGACGCACTCAACCTGCGCGCGGCAATGAGCGGTGTGGTGAGTGACCTGAATCTAACGGTCGGACAGCAAGTGAGCCCGGGCGAAGTGGTGCTGGCGGTGGCGGATTTCAGCGAATGGATCATCGAAACCGACAACCTGACCGAGTTCGAAGTGGTTGAAATTACAGAAGGCCAGGAAGTGGATGTAACCCTGGACGCGCTGCCGGACGTTCACCTGAAAGGTGAAGTGGTTGAGATCAATGAACGCTTCGAAGAGAAGCGCGGAGATATCACCTACACTGTCACGATCTTATTAAAGGAAACGGACCCCCTGATGCGCTGGGGGATGACGGCTGCCGTCAATTTTTCGGAATAATTAATTATGGAAAATGAATCTGGGTTAAAAGAAAGTGTGTTCTTATCTGCCTACCTGGCGGTGAAGGAGATCTGGCGCAACCGCGCGCGCTTCCTGATGGTAGCGCTGGTAATCGCGCTGATCACGCTGCTGGTATTGTTCATTGCCGCGCTGGGCGAGGGGCTGGGCAATGGTAACCGGGAGTACCTCTCCAAATTGGATGCGGAACTGGTTGCATTCCAGGCCAAGTCCGATTTCCTGATCGCAGCCAGCCGGATGGAACGGGGCCGTCTGTCCTCGATCCGGCGGGTAGAAGGCGTGGCGGATGCGGGCATGGTGGGGACTGCCAGTGTGAACCTGATCCTGCCGGGTGATGCACCGGTACTGAAAGCCGCGCTACTGGGCGTAGAACCGGGACATACCGGCGAGCCGCCTGTGCTGGAAGGGGAACCGTTGAGCACGGACCTGGCGGATGAAGTGATCATCGACCGCAACACCGCGCTTCAGAGCGGGCTGCAGGTAGGTGATGTGGCGCAGATCCGCGTCACGCAGGGCACACGCGATGAGTTTTATAACCTGCGTGTAGCGGGGATCACAGACGGGCAGCAATACGGGCTGCAACCGACGATGTTCGCGCCCTTCTTCACCTGGGATAAAGTACGCCCGAAATCCGAGGCGGAAGTGAACGGATCGGAAGCTGTCGGGAATGTGATCCTGATCAAGCTGGCGGAAGGCGCAGACGCAGATATAGTTGCGCAGCGCCTGGTGACGCAGGTCAAGAACACCGATATCGCCAGCGTGCAGCAAGCCATTCAAGCGCTTCCGGGCTACAGTGCGCAGCAAAGCACACTCAATACGCAGGGTGTTTTCACGCTGTTCATCGGCGTGCTGGTGATCGGGGGATTCTTCCAGATCCAGGTTCTGCAGAAAGTACCACAGATCGGCGTTCTGAAAGCGATTGGCGCTTCCAACCGGGTGGTGGCATACGCCTCGGTGATTCAGATCGTGGTGATCACTATGATCGGGGTCCTGATCGGCGGCTTATTGGCATTCGTATTCTCATTGACATTTCCGCCTACTGTCCCGATCGTGTTTAATGGCACGACCTCGCTGATCGCGATCGCCGCGCTGCTGCTGATCGGACCGATCGGCGGGCTGGTGTCGATCCGTTACGCGGTCAAGATCGAACCGCTAAAGGCACTGGGGCTGTCATCATGAAAAACAAGGAAACCACTTACGCACTGCAAACGGATGCGGTGCAGAAGATCTATGAAAGCGAGTTCGGCACGATCCGCGCGGTAGACGGCGTGTCGCTGGCGGTACAGGCGGGCGAGTTCGTCGCGCTGGTAGGGCCGAGCGGTTCGGGCAAGACAACCATGCTCTCGATCCTGGCGGCTTTGCTGCAGCCCAGTGCGGGCAGGGTGGTGCTGGACGGGCAGGATCTGGCGCAAATGACGGATAAAGAACGCGTCGCGCTGCGGCGGGAGAAGATCGGATTCACCTTCCAGGCGAACAACCTGGTGCCGTATCTGAACGCGCTGGAAAACGTGGAGCTGATGCTGCGCCTGAACAACCGCCTGGACAAGGCGGGCAAGATGCGGGCGGAAGAGCTGCTGGCGCGATTGGGATTGGGGGAGCGGCTGTACAACCTGCCGGGACAGATGTCGGGCGGGCAACAACAGCGGGTGGCAATCGCACGCGCGCTGATCCACAACCCGAGTCTGGTGCTGGCGGATGAACCAACGGCGAGCTTAGATACTGAACGCGCTTACCAGGTGGTGAAGACATTCGCCGGCCTGATCCACGAGCAGAACCGGGCGGGCATTATGGTGACGCATGACCTGCGCATGTGCGAATATGTGGACCGGGTGCTGCTGATGAAGGATGGGCAGCTGGTGCGTGTGATAAAGGATGAAAAAGAAATTAAGGCGTTTGCGCAGGGGGCGGGGGAGTAGATCGGCCCTATTCTTGAAAAATTGATAAAAAGAATCGCCCGTATGGGCGATTTATTTTTATAAAGAAATATCAAAGAAGATAAGAAGCGTCCACAACGAGGCACGGTCGTTATCAATTTAGATATCGCTTATTGTTGATTCTAAAATCTTTATGCTTAATTCAGTCGTTGAACAATTGGCTAATCAAAATTAAATACCATAATTATTTTATCCGGCATTGTCATAAAAGTAGTATTATCGACACCGGTTCAATGTGATTTTTTAGTACCGCTTGGAATAAAATCAATTCAGTTTTCGTGCAAAAAAAACACCAATCCAACGAAAAGATTCTTGCAGCGAGTTACTCTTTTTTCATAGGGATTTTTCTGATCAAAACAATGACCTTACAAAACGCCTAAAAATTCTTTTGAGTTAAGGGAGAGATATTTGAATTTCTTTTTTCGAATATTTTAATAACATTAATAAAGTAGATATATATGATAATATTCAAGTAAAAAATTCATTTTGAATGAGGTGTTTAAATCATGTTCGCTAGTTTTTTCTTATCTTTGCGCGAGGGCCTTGAGGCCGCTTTGATCATCGGTGTAGTTCTAGGGACATTGGAAAAATTGAATAAAAATGAGATGAAGGGTTCTGTATGGGCTGGCGCAGGCATTTCAGCCATACTGAGCATTGCAGTCGGCTGGGTACTGAACAGAATAGGCGCTTCCTTTGAGGGAAGGGCGGAGGAAATCTTTGAAGGGATTGCCATGCTGCTGGCGGCAGGCATTTTAACCTGGACAGTGTTTTGGATGAGAAAGCAGGCCAAGGCAGCAGGGGCGAAACTTGAAGCGGACACTATTAACGCAGTAATGAAAGGGAGCAACACAGCCCTATTTTCCCTGGCATTCATTTCTGTCTTTCGCGAAGGATTGGAGCTGGCATTATTCCTAACGGCTGCTTCAATGAAAGTCGATGGTTCACAGGTGCTGATCGGCGCAGCCCTGGGTTTGGCTGCCGTGGCAGTGATTGCGGTACTGCTCTTCCGCAGCTTGATCCAGCTAAATCTGAATCAATTCTTCCGGGTTACAAGTATTCTGCTGATCATTTTCGCGGCAGGTTTGGTGGCACATGGCATTCATGAGTTCAATGAAGCTGGTATTATCCCGAACGTGATCGAGCATGTGTGGGATATAAACCATATTTTGGATGAAAACTCAACCATCGGTTTGTTATTGAAGGTAATTGTGGGATACAACGGCAATCCTTCTCTGACCGAGATCCTGGGATATGTCATTTACCTGGTATTTATCATTATGTTATATAACCGGCAGCCTCAATCGACAGGTTAAATTTCTCCAGACCTGATACCGAAAAACAAAAACGCACTGCTGATAAGCAGGGCGTTTTTTAATAGATTTATTTGAATGGTGTTAGCAATTATTTTTTTCAATCGACATTAAATAATATTATTTTTCTTTATAGGTGCTGATTTTAAAGGGTACATAGAGCGGACAGAAAGCGACGAATGAGGTGAGCACAAATACTGCACCCAACACCAGCAATACAACGCCGAGCGTTCCGGTCACGATACCACTAAAATATAAATACGCAAAGAGGGCAGCAATTGCCACGCGCACGATGCGGTCGATATTGGACATGTTTCTTTTCATTTTATTAACTCCTTTTTGGTTGATATGATTTGAGTTTAATAGAATGGCTCATATTTGTCTGTGACAAAGTCACAGATCAGAAAGCTGTTCCAAGCCTGGAAAATTAAGAATGTCAATAGAGCCGCGCTGCGTTTGAATATAGCCTTCTGCCTGAAAAGATTCAAGCAGCCTGCTTATCACTTCTCTTGAACTACCCAATTCGGAGGCAATCTCCTGATGGGTTGCAATTACCGGGTTTTTATTTGCACCTAGTTTGAATAAATAAGCAGCGATGCGCTGATCCATTCTGTGGAAAACTACTTCATTGATCACTGCCATCATTGAAAAAAGGCGGCGCGAATAGAGGCTGAACATGAAATCCCGCCAAATGTCAAACTTCCCGACCCACTCCCTGAACTTTTCTTCCGGAATCATCACTGCATGGGTTCTTTTTTCGACAAGGGCGATGGCGGGAAACTCCTGTTCATTCAGGATCGCTGTTGCCGTCAACACGCACGATTCTCCGCTCCCAAAGCGGTACAATGTGATCTCTCTGCCGGTCTCACCAACTATGTACACACGCACAACCCCATCCAGAAGGAGGGCGATGGCATTTGCGCGATCTCCAACGACGAAAACATCACGTCCAGCTTGAATATCCGCCAGATACCCATGGTGCATGAACTCATCCAGCACTGGTTTGGCAGCATTTTTCAGGAAGGGCATGACGCGGGTTAGATTTTGAATGTCAGTATGGCTGATCAATTTTTCCTCCTGCTGTTTTTGTAATCAATAAAATTCTTTCATAATTATAGAGCGGCTTTTTGGCTCAGGATGGTACAATCGGGACTTACTTTTAACGAATTGCATGGTGATGATGAATGCGTGAGTTGTGGGTCAGTTTGCTGGTTGCAGCCGGGCTTGCGATCGATTGTTTTTCCGTCTCCTTATGTATCGGATCGTCGCCCGTACCGTTGACAAACCGTTCAGTTTTCCGGCTGGCATTTCATTTTGGGTTGTTCCAGGGCGGGATGACGTACTTTGGATGGCTGTTTGGCACTACGATCGCGGCCTATGTTGAGAAAATAGACCACTGGATCGCGTTCTCATTGCTCCTGTTCATTGGCGGGAAAATGATTGTAGAAGGCATCAGCCAGTCGCATGATCCGGCGCAGGAAAGCTGCAATGACCAGACACGTGGCATGTCCCTGGTGATGCTGTCGATCGCCACAAGCATTGACGCCTTTGGCGTTGGCCTGTCTTATGCTTTTCTTAATGGCGCCATTATGAGTACGAGCCTGATAATCGGGGTGACCTCCTTCTTGTTTACGATTGCAGGATTGATTGGAGGTCGAAAAATCAGCGATTTGATCGGGAACAAAGCAGAGATCTTTGGCGGGCTGGTACTGATCTTCATTGGTTTGCGCATTGTGCTTACACATATCGGCGTATGGGCGGCTTGATTTGCATACGATGATTTTTTGGATAATTATTCGAAGCTGCCCTTTAGAGGATTGAATTATTTTGTATTGCAAATTTTGGAGATTTGAAACCTAATTCCTGATTTCCATTCCATCAAACTGTGTTAAAAATTTAATCCCTGCAGCACTTTTGCAGAAAAATTCTAAGGAAAGATATTTTGTTTTGTATCCAGATTTCACATTAGAAGATCACATCTTTAGATTTCTATCTTTGCAATTATCCAAGCAAGTGATTTATTAAATTATCCAATACTAATGATGAATATCACGGAATTTGTCTGACAAATTTTAAGGTTGGAGAGAGTTTTTTTAAGGTATATTAATTCTTACAAGTCTACTTGCATGGGAAGAATAAGGCAGGACAATACACGAAGGAGATATTGCGAAGATCCTGGGGACCGCATATGAATAACAAAGCGCTTATTCCATTGTTGTTATACCGTATGGTGCACATGTCAATTTTTGTTGTTGGCGCGAATTATTAGCGAAAAGATATGCTGAAATGCATATCTTTTTTTTTATGCAATCACCAAGCCAAAAAGCTTTAGTTTTACTTTTACTTACAAACGAGGTCGAAGAAAATACTTATGAACAATCAAAAATCAATGAAATTCCGTCTGGGGACCATAGTTGACGCATTGCTGCCTGTTTTTGCCACGCTGGCTGCGCTGCTTGTAGGCGCAGTCATGCTATTGATCCTGCGGGTCAATCCGATTGTTGCTTATAAAGCATTATTTGAAGGCGCGTTCGGGAGCACTAACGCATTCGCGGAGACACTGGTTAAAGCAACACCGCTGCTCCTGGTCGGTCTGGGGATTTGTATAGCATACAGGGGAAATGTGATCAATATCGGTGGTGAAGGGCAGATGATCATTGGCGCGCTTCTATCCACATGGGTGGGGCTGCGGTTTACTGGGCTACCGGGCTGGCTGATGATCACGATCGGTATGCTGGTGGGTATTCTGGGCGGATGTGTATGGGGCGGAATTCCTGGCATTCTGAAGGCTTATTTTAACGTCAATGAAATCCTAAGCACGGTCATGATGAACTCGATCGCGGTCCAACTGATGAACTTCTTCCTGACCGGTCCGATGATGGACCCCGCGCAGGCGGAGATCGCTTCCCAGATTCCGCAGACTGCGCGGCTGGAGGAAGCGTACCGGCTGCCGCGGTTTGTACCCACCCGGTTGCATCTTGGCGCTCTTATCGCGGTTATCCTGGCAGTTCTTGTGTATATTCTGTTGTGGCACACGACGTTAGGTTATCGTATCAGAGCAGTAGGCCAGAATCCGCCCGCATCGCGGTATGCGGGCATCAAAGTGCATCGCTATGTGGCCCTTTCGTTGATATTGAGCGGCGCTTTTTCCGGGCTTGCAGGAGCGATCCAGGTGTATGGTGTCAATTTTCGAATGATCACCGATGGCTCGACAACAGGTTTTACCGGCGGAGTTGGTTTTAACGGGATTGTCGCAGCATTATTTGGGCAGCTTCACCCGGTCCTGACCATACCTGCTTCGGTGCTTTTTGGAGCGCTTCTCGTCGGGGCAAACACGATGCAGCGGGTGGTTCAAATACCATCCGCATTGATCATGGCTTTGAATGGCCTTGTGGTTGTGTTCGTCGTCAGCAGCGAGATCTGGCGCAAGCGGCGGCAAACAAAAAGACTTTCGATCGCCGATGAGGAGGAAGAACCTAACCATGGGAACAGCAACGAATCAGAATATTTGACGGAGGATGGGCGATGATCGCAGACCTTTTCAATCTAACTGTCCTTTTAGGTATCCTTGCGTCCGGTATACGGCTGGCAACCCCTTATCTGTATGCTTCCATAGGGGAAACATTCAGCCAGCGCAGCGGGGTGCTAAACCTGGGTGTTGAGGGGCAGATGTTACTGGGGGCATTTGCCGCGTTTTATGTATCCATAAACACAGGTAATCTTTGGCTCGGCGTGCTGGCAGCGATGGCCGTCGGCGCGATAATGGGCTTGGCAATGGCATTTGTGACAGTCAACCTGCATGCCAAACAGGGAATTAGCGGGATCGGGTTCTATCTTTTCGGTTTAGGAATGAGTAATTTGCTTTTCCAATTGCTGGTTGGTACGGTGGAAACAGTACGCGGATTTCCCAAGATCGATATCCCGCTGTTAGTGAATATCCCAATCATCGGATCGATTTTATTCAGCCAGAATATTTTGGTTTATGTTGCATTTTTGCTCGTGCCGGCTGCATGGTTTGTCCTCAATAAGACTACGTTGGGATTGAATATCCGCGCAGTTGGTGAAAATCCGGAAGCAGCCGATTCGCTGGGGGTAAGCGTAGCACGCGTGCGATATTTTACGATCATCCTGGGCGGTACTTTATCCGGTTTGGGCGGCGCATCGCTATCTGTGGCTTTATTGAATGTATTTCAACAAAATATGACAGCGGGTTTAGGATTTATCGCTGTCGCATTGGTTTATTTTGGAGGATGGCGCCCATGGGGAGCACTCGCTGGCGCGCTGCTGTTCAGCATGGTGAATGCACTTCAACTTTGGATCCAGGTTCTGGGGATTCCCATCGCTACCGAGCTAGCTGTGATGATGCCCTATATCCTCACTATCCTTGTGCTGACTGTCTCGGGCAGGAAAATGCGGACGCCTTCCGCACTTACAAAACCGTTTGAAAGAGAAGGATAAAGCTGATAATGAGAGTTCAAAGCTTAATTTTATTTCGATTGAAAGGAGGTATTGCCTGGAAATTGATTAGTATTCGATGCTTTGAAAGTGTTTCCAAAAACCATATATAAGAAAAAATAGGAGATGAAATGAAAAGATTGATAATTGCGCTTTCGGTCACATTGATTTTTGCATCGCTCTTTTCCGCTTGCGCCCCTGCGGCTCCAGCTGAAGAAGCAGCCGTTGAAGAACCTGCGGTTGCAGAAGAAGCGGCAGAGGAAGAGGCAATGGAAGAGGAGGTGATGGCAGAACCGCTCACCGTAGCGATCGTATCCCCGAGCGCTATTAATGACTTCGCCTTCACCCAGAGTATTTACGATGCCATGGTCGCAATGCAGGAAGAATT
>Ga0180435_10007494_pt1 | contig 10397 bp, 6 predicted proteins | sample SS_ome_3_FD_132467 | JGI IMG/M metagenome (GOLD analysis project Ga0180435, IMG submission 132467) | Hypersaline lake sediment archaeal communities from the Salton Sea, California, USA - SS_3_S_1 metaG | ecosystem: Environmental > Aquatic > Non-marine Saline and Alkaline > Hypersaline > Sediment... | reverse complement strand
TATGTTTTTAATTCTGATATTTGGCCAACATTTTTTCACAATATGGATATAGAGATTCCTATAGAAATTGAAGGTGAAGTTTACGAAACAATAGATGTAACAAAAGAGATAATGAAATTGTTAATTCGTCCTAAAAAAGAGGAAAGTCATGAATCTCAAAATATGTCATCGGATATTACTTCATTGGAAATTAAAACTAGCGAATCAATGCCCTCATTTGTTCCCAATGGCCTGAAGCTTGAATATAAAAATTCAATAAACGCAAACGAAGTATTCCATTCTTCAATATTTGAAAAAGACAATAAAATTACTACAGAGGGGACAAAAGAAAGTGGTATTCAGGGTTTTTATATAAGTCCTTCTATATCTACTGATTTAAAAGATCGTTTTGGTTCTATACAGAGAAAAAAAAGGCTGGAAAAAGTTGTTGGCTTTCTAAAACAAATCGACCCCAAAATTGTAAGCCTTAGCCTTAATGAGGTTGGAATAATCGAAGCTGATATTGGCTTATCTGAACTTATACCTATTAATCTTATGGGTGGAGGGATCGTAAAAATTCTATCTATCGTCCTTTCTATATTAGACTTCGAAAATGGGATTGTTTTAATAGATGAAATTGAAAATGGACTTCATTACTCGGCTCAACATACAATTTGGAAAGCTTTGTTTTCATTATCGCAAGAATTTAATGTTCAAGTTTTTGTTACAACGCATTCTATGGAATGTATAGCCGCGTTTTGCGATTATACTGGTGATTCTTTATTTACTACTGAAGCGAAGTTATTTCGTATCGAAAAAAGCAACGAAAAATTTAGGTCGGTTGAGTATGACAAAGCTGTTCTTTCTGAGTCTCTGGACAGCAACTGGGAGATTAGATAATGGATAAACCCAGTGATGGAATAGGGACAATAAAATCCACCAAGATATTGGCCGTGGAAGGAGAAGATGAGAAGAACTTTTTTTCTGCATTATTAAAGTATATGAAAATCACAGGTTGTGACATCAGGGTAGTTGGCGGAAAAAATCAATTCAAAAATAAATTTCCTGCACTAAAAAAAGCATCCGGATTTTATAATGCTGATGGTTCTTCGTCAATTTCACATCTTGCCATTATTAGAGATAAAGACGGTGATGATGCATTTGATAGTATTGTTGATACTCTTCGCAGGGCCGGTTTTACCGCACCTGAAGACACTTGCCAATTTGTAGGCGATAATCCAGAAATTGGAGTATTTGTAATGCCAGGAAATACTATTAATGGCACCATGTTAGAGGATTTATGTTTAAAAACGGTTGAAAATAAACCATGTTTTAAATGTGTTGAAGACTTTTTGTCCTGTGTATCTCAACTTGAATCGCCACCCAATAATCCTTCTAAAGCAAAGGCCCAGGTATTTCTTGCCGCTCAACCTAAGATTTTCAATTCAGTTGGTTTAGGCGCCATACATAATTATTGGGATTTCGATTCACCTGTACTTGAAGAATTAAAGCACTTTTTAAGTCATTTAAAGTAGATATTAGGTACAAATCTCTTCTTCCAGATACCTCTTCATTCTTTGTAAAAACTGGGCCGCCAAAGCGCCGTCGATAACACGGTGGTCGCTGCACAGGGTGACTTTCATGATCGGCCGTACCCCGATGCCTCCCCCGATATCAACTACGGTATTTTGTGTTGCTCCCACTGCCAAAATCGCGCTTTCGGGTGGATTGATAATAGCCGTAAAATTATCTACCCCAAACATACCCAGGTTGGATATCGTAAAGGTTCCCTTACCCGCGTTGAGGATTTTCCCCAGCCGCGCCTGTTGGGCCAGTTTCTTGGCTTCCTGGGCCAAATCATCCCAGTTACGCTGGTCGGCGTTGGTCAGAACCGGAACGACCAGTCCTTTGTCGATGGCCGTGGCGATACCGATGTTGATATCCGCCAGATATTTTATGGATGTATCGGTGAGACGGCTATTGACCGCCGGATATTCTTGCAGAGCAACCGCACATGCTTTCACTACCAGGTCGTTAACGGAAATACGCCTGGATTTCTCCCGATTCTGATTAAGTTGCGTACGCACCTCTATCGCTTGTGACATATCAATAGACATAGTCGTGTTGAAATGAGGCACATCCCGCGAACTCATCTGCAGGTTGGCACCGATAGCTCGACGCATTTTCGAGATGGGTTCTTCCGTACCCGGTACCGGTTGGCCTGCTGCCGGCCCTGCTTCAGGTGTGGTTGCCGGCGCCGAAGAGGCATGTTTTTTCACATCTTCGCCCACGATTCGACCATTCGGTCCCGTCCCGGTTACCGAATCAATATCGACATTTAATTCCCGCGCCAGTCGGCGGGCGTTCGGAGAAGCAAAAATTCGCCCATCCGTTCTGGCTGCTGGAACCGCTGTCTGGAAATTTTCCACATCGTCTCGCACAATACGGCCGTTCGGCCCGGTTCCCTTAACCTGGCTGAGATCGATTCCCAGCTTGGCTGCCAGTTTTTTCGCGACCGGCGACGCCTTGACGATGGTTTCGCCTGCACTTGTGATGACGGTAGCCGCTGTTGCCGTAGGTGCGGTCGTCGCCGTCGGCGTTATCTCCACGGGTGTTTTTTCCTGAACCGGTGCTTCAATTTTAGCTCCCGGCTGCCCGATATATCCTACCACATTACCCACGGGAACCATATCGCTTTCATTGAATAACTGTTGCAGTATAACACCGCTGCCCGTCGCTTCCACTTCCATAACGGATTTATCGGTTTCGATCTCCAGAATAATTTCACCTTTGCTGACCGTTTCCCCTACCCCTTTCTGCCATTTCACGATCCGGACTTCCTCGGTAGTCTGGTCGGGTATGGGAATTTTAATTTCCGTCGCCGAAGTTGCGGTACTGTTCGTAGCCGCAGGAGCAACTGCTGCTTCGGGACTAGCTGTGTTACTTACTGGATTTTTCGCAGCGGCCGGCGCAGCCGTCGCGCCGGCATCGACTTTTTCACCTTCCTGGCCGATAAAACCTACCACATTACCGACCGGAACCATATCGTTTTCGCCGCAAAGTATTTTTATGATTACTCCCGACTCCACCGCTTCTACCTCCATAACGGATTTGTCGGTTTCGATCTCCAGAACAATATCACCTTTATTGATGGCATCGCCCCGGCCCTTCTGCCATTTTACAATACGTACTTCTTCGGTTGTCTGGTCGGGAATTGGTATTTTGATTTCCGTAGCCATAAATATGAATACTCCTCACCGAGCAAGTTTAACTCAAATATAAAAGTTTACCTTTTGCGTCTAGCGACTATTTCCCCAACATGGTTAAAACACGATCGCAAATCTTTTCCGCACTGGGCATAAATTCCGCTTCCAGCGTGGGGGCCATCGGTGGTGGACAGTTATGAGAAGCAACCAGTTCGATGGGGGCGTCAAGATAGTCAAACGCACGTTTTTGGATTTCGTTAATAATATGTTCGCCATAACATCCGATACCCGGTGCCTGGGAAATAACTACCGCCCGGTTTGTTTTCTGAATGGATTTCACAATGGTGTCAACATCCAGCGGTATTAAACTTCTTACGTCGATCACCTCAGCTGAAATTCCTTTCTGAGCGAGTTGTTCCGCTGCCTGATTGGCTACCAAAGCCATATAAGAATAGGCCAATAGGGTAACGTCTGATCCTTCCTGTCTGATGGCCGCCTGCCCAAAGGGAATCAGGTGGTCTCCCTCCGGGACTAAATCACGATCACCGTATAACAGTTGATGCTCGAGGAATATTACCGGATTGTCGTCTCGAATCGCGGTTTTCAGCAAGCCCTTTGCGTCACCGGCCGTGGACGGAGCAACCACTTTCAAGCCCGGAATTTGGGTAGCCACTGCTTCCAGGCTCTGCGAATGTTGTCCCGCATACCCTTTTCCGCCCCCGATTGCACAGCGGCATACCATCGGTACTTTTGCTTTGCCCCCGAACATATATTTATTCTTGGCCGCCTGGTTGCCCAATTGGTCCATACTCATTAATATAAAGTCGATATACATTAATTCACAAACCGGTCTCATTCCCGTCATCGCCATACCTACTGCCGAGCCGCAGATAGTCGCTTCGGAAATAGCGGCGTTGAAAACTCTTTTCCGGCCGAAAATGTCAATCAATCCTGCGGTAACCGCAAATGCTCCGCCGTATTCCGCCACATCTTCACCGTACACCACGACCCGCTTATCACGAATCATTTCTTCGGTTAACGCTTCCAGCAGGGCACGACGTTGCGGCATGGCTCCTTTACTGTCGCGGAAACTGCGAATAGCTTCCTGGTTATAGTCCTCGGTCTTATATTCCGCCGGTACCGTATCGCTGGTGGAATCAGAATACAGTCCTTCGTATATCGTGTCCGGCTTGGGAAAATCACTCTTGGCCGCGGCGATGGTGATTTCTTTCATTTGCTGATAAATATTCTTTTCAATCTCTTCCAGTTCGGCCGGGTCTGCCGCCCCGGATGTTACCAGTTCTTGTTTAAAACTGCCGATCGAATCTTCACATTTCCAGGCTTCGATTTCATTTTGCTGCCGGTACGCGTTCTGGTCACTAAGTGAGTGTCCCATATATCGGTACGTCATTGCTTCTAAAAGAACAGGCCCGTCCCCTTTGCGACAGATTTCCGCGGCCCGCTTGACTGCGTCCTGTACCGCCAGAACACTCATGCCATTGATAACCTCGGCGTGCATACCGTTCAGCTTATAGCCCGCGCCTCTCCGGGCAATATAATCGACACCGGTTACCTCTCCCGCGCCCCGGCCGCTCATGCCGAACTGATTATTCTCTATCAGGTAAATAATCGGAACTCCGGTTTCGAACTGGGCCATGGATGCCATATTCAGCGATTCGCCGAATACGCCGTTATTGCACGCCCCATCTCCGAAAAAGCAAAGGGTGACTCGGTCTTTATTTTGCAGCATCATAGACATCCCGGCCCCGGTTGCGATGGGAACACTTCCTCCCACGATAGCGTTCGCCCCGAGATGGCCTACATTAAAATCAGCTATATGCATTCCCCCGCCCCGCCCGCGGCAATACCCTTCCTCTTTGCCCATAAATTCCGCCATCGTACGGTAGAGGTGTACCTCAATGGCCTGTTCCAGCAAGTCGGTTTTTTGACTCTTAAAACTCACATCACTGATGAATTCCTTCAGTTGATCTTCACTCATAGCACGCAGGGCATACGATTCCTTGGCAATCCCGTGCCCGTGCCCACGGTGGGAACTGGTGATATAGTCATTGGCCTGCAGGGCGGCGTTGGCACCGGCGGCGACTGCTTCTTGACCAATCGATAAATGTGTTGCACCACAAAACTTATATCCATCGTAAGGAACCAGTTCACCGCTGCGCAGCATAACGATTGTCTCTTCAAAAGCTCGATTGTATTGCATTTGGCGATACAGAAACAGGGCGTCTTCCGCGGTCATACCGGCCTGGAGTTCATCTTTGAGCGTTTTATCATACTGGTAGCATTTTAACTTACCGAGATTCAATGTTTGCGGTTTAAAAACTGGATTTGCGATAATACTTTTCATTATTGCTTCTCTCCAAAGAGGTTAAAAAATATAGTCAGGCTATCTGGCCCTGTACTGTATCGATGCATTGTAATAAACTTGCTATAATTGTCAATAATATTGTATATTTTTCTGGAAAAATTGCAAATTTTGCTTATAATTAGCAACATATGAGACAAAGACAGCAGAAAATTGTGGAATATGTAGAAAAGGTGGGCATTGTCTCCCTATCCGAACTGGCATCTTTGTTTGGTGTCTCTACATTTACGATCAGACGGGATATTGATTATTTGTCTCAGGCTCGGCTTGTGGCGAAAGTAAAAGGTGGGGCCCAGAGAATTGAGACGCCCAGCAAATTTCGCGAGGCCCGATTGCCTAATCGTATGCAAATTAATGTTACCGAAAAGGAAAAAATTGCTCAGAAAGGGCTCGAATTTATCCGGCCCGGCGATACGATTTTTCTCGACGGATCCAGCACTATAACCTGTTTTGCCCGGGTTATTGCTCAATGTTGTCATCATATCACTGTGGTGACCAATTCCATTCTGGTTTCTTTGGAGTTGTCGGAAGCTTCCGATATTCGACTGGTGGGGCTGGGTGGAATTCTGGACCAGGAAACTTTTTCCTTTATCGGTTTTGACAGTGGATCGACGGCTCAATCCTTCTATGTGGACAAGGCATTTTTATCTTGTGCAGGTTTTATTCCAGAAGAAGGAGTCTTCGATAATGCCGCTTTTAATCGGGCGACGAAACAAATGGTGGCCCAGCGTGCCGCTCAGGTTTTTCTCTTGATTGATGCGAGTAAATTCGGTTCCCATGCTTTGAATCGAGTTTTGAGTACTGAACAAATTAACGTATTGATAACGGATTCCATATCGTCGGAATATCGTCAGATTTTAGCCGATAATAATCCGGATATGAGTATAGTAACGGTAAATAATTAGAGATACCCATAGGGTAATATGTAATCGGCTTTGATAATTAACAAGACTTTTGGGAGATGAAAGATGTATGATGTGGCAGTTTTGGGCAGCGGACCGGGTGGCTATGTGGCGGCTTTACGGGCGGCTTTACGTGGTGCGAAAGTATGCTGTATTGAAAAGGGGCATTTGGGAGGAACCTGTCTTAATGTTGGCTGTATCCCTACCAAGGCGATGCTCCATGCCAGTGAACTTTTCTGGAATATAAAACATGCTTCCGAATATGGATTTAGCACGGAATCGCCGCGGGTGGATGAAACTGCTTATATGGCTCGAACCGCCGAAGTAGTATCGGGATTGAGAAATGGGGTCGGATTCCTCCTCAAAGCCCGCAAAGTCGATGTCATTCGGGGCCGAGGCAAACTGATCGCTAAAGATACCATTACCGTGGAAACGGACAAGGGCACCCGACAAATCCAGGCCCGATCGATCATTATAGCCACCGGTTCGGCTCCTGCCCGTCCCGGATTTCTTCCCTGGGATTCCGACAGACTCATGACAACCGACCAGGCCACCACCGCGTCCGATTTACCCAAAAGCATTCTTGTGCTCGGTGGGGGGGTAATCGGCTGTGAATTTGCCACCGTCTATTCGGAACTGGGTATTCCCGTTACGGTGGTGGAAATGCTGGACAACCTCGTGGCTAATGTGGACCAGGATATTGCCAAAGCGATTGTAAACAGTCTGGAAAAACGTAACGCCAAAGTGCTGACCGGTTGCAAGGTTGTGGCTATGAAAGCGAATAAATCGGGAGTAACCACCGAATTGGAAAACGGTGACAAAATAGAAACCGACAAGGTTCTTGTCGCGGTAGGCCGAATCCCTCAAATTGAAAATATCGGTTTGGAAGAAATTGGCGTAGCGGTAGAAGACGGCTTGGTCAAAGTTGATGAACGTTGCCAAACCAGTGTGCCCAATATTTACGCGATAGGTGATATCGCCGAAGCTCGACAGTATGCTCATGTCGCCAGTCGCATGGGAATTATCGCCGCCGATAATGCCGCCGGTCACCCGGCCCGTGACAAACGGGACGTGGTACCCGCCGGAATTTACACCCATCCAGAAGCTGCCACCGTAGGCTTATCCGAACAACAGGCCAAAGAAAAATATCCCGCCGTCCGTGTCGCCGCATTTTCTTATGCCGCCAGCGGTATGGCCAAGGCATACGGCGAACCTGAAGGCCAGGTAAAGATTATCGCCGATGAAGAACTGGGACAGATTCTCGGTGGGGTGGTCATCGGCCAACACGCTACCGATGTAGTGCAGGAGATTGCCCTGGCCATGCGTACCGAACTGACCGTGGAGGAACTGGCCGAAACTATCCATTCCCATCCTACTTTTGTCGAAGCCGTCGGTGAAGCCGCCGAAGCTTGGCTGGGATTGCCCTTACACTCCCTCGGCTAACAGTAGAAATGTTATAATTATCACGATTGAGTTTTCTCTGATATTTCAGGGCTGATTCGGAACATGCAGCAGTGTAGGGAATATTTCCGGCTCGAATAGGCCGAAGAAATATTCCCGGTGATAAGCTATTTTTGCTTCTTGAATTTGCTTTTCCAGGGCATGTTGTTGATCCTGCAGCTTTTGCTTGACTTCAGGAATCAAACCGGCGATTTCCTGGTTTAATTCCCGAATATGTTTAAATGCTTTAGCTCGTTCACTGGAGGCCGCTCTGGTTTTTCGCAGATTGTCACTGGCGGTGATCGCCTGAGCGCGTTTTATTATCAGTTTTTCCAAAGCTTCGCCCCTTTTGGCTTTTTCAAAAAATATCTGCGGATTATATTGCCAATCTCGTTGAGCCCTCTGCAGTTTATTGCTTTCTTCTCTTGTTTGTTCAAAGCTGGGATAATTCCCCAAAGGCAGATGTAAAGTCGCCGAAGCACAGGCAAACAACGGTGGCTCGCACTGATAAAATTCCCGTATAAAGTTATCGGTAACCTGATCGTAAATCGCTCCTCCGATTCCGTGGATAAAATAATCAGCGAAAAACAAGCGAGCAAAAATCGTTAACGTCAATGCCCGAGGCCTTATTGCGATTCGATGTTTTGTGAAAATGTTATTTAATTCCTCCTGCTTTTCAAGATAATCGATGGGGAATTCAGCGAGATTCTTTATCCCGTTGCTCAAAAACAGCCTTTCTTTCAAAAACTTACCGTATAAAGGCTGCCTTTTTCCCTTCTCGATAATCCAGAACGGCAATTCCTGCCTTCCTTTTTCATTTTCTTCCCCTGCCAGGTCGGGGACAGGTCTCAAAGAACCACAAATCTTATGCTTGCCGCGAAACTCCCGCAATGCCCGGTTATAACAATTCCTGACTCGATGAAGGTTCTTCATCATCGACGCCGCAAATCGCAGAAAACTGTCCGAACCGGACATGACCGATACCGGTAGTTCCAGCCATCTCAATCTCAAACCATCGGCCATACCATGATTGATCTGCGTATATAAATCTCTCAAATTGTCGGAACGTTTATAAGCCTTTCTGACCACCTGTCTCAACTGACTGATTTTTTTTTGTATTGTAGCGGTAGTTGGGGTTTTCTCTAGCTCTTGTAAAAACAAATCAATTTCTTTGGCAGTGGGCAGGGGTTGAAATTCCATAATTTTTTCAGTGTCAATTTGACCGAATCCCGTTTGTTGTAAACCCAGGCCATCTTCCGAATGAAAGGGAATTTCAAGAGGTGTTTTTTTGGGCAGGTCGTTGTCGATGATCAGATTCAGGCCTGTCCCTCCGCTGTCCTGGGCCAAGCACTGGAGCAAAAGATATTTAATTAAAATGCCCCCATGATAAAACTGGCATTGATGACCGGTTACGATTAAAGGCTTATTTTGAATTTCCCCAGCCGGTTCCAGTCCGATTTTCTTACTATACCGGCTGGCTTTTTCTATAAGTTCCTGCCGGCAAACAGCTCGCTCTAAATTGGCATCCCCTTCTGGTATTTTTACTTCTGAAAAATAAGATATATTCTTTCGCAGATCACGGGGCATTTGCTTCGGAGCGGGCAGGAAAAGGGTTCGGCCATGATCGGCAGGAGTTCTATTGATTGATTTCCTTGAATTATACTCATCGCGATTGAATATTTCCATTTTCATATTATGTATTTACTTACCAGAAAAACAATTGCATCGGGCCCTGCCAGGAATACTCATACCCGATGAGGATACATCGTGCTTTGCCGGGAATTCTCATACCCAGGGGGTCTAACTCTAACGTCTGTTATATTATTTCGTTCTGAGGTATCTCGCACTGTTTCCGATAGGCTGTAAAGGGCTTGATAATTTTATGGGGCGGCTTGTTCGCTCGTTCGGGCGGGAGATTTAGCGCGTTATCAAGTACTTTTTTGTAATGTTCCAACCGGGTATCGTGGTCGTCCAGTTCACCGCCGAAATGGCGATTGGGATCGTTGTAAATCAGTTTTATTGGAATCTCTCGTATCCGTAACTGGTGATAGGCAACTTGCGCCCAGAATTCGAGTGGGAAGGCATATCCTTTTTCTTGAAGCTGTAACTTGGCCATGCTGGACACCCGGCACGCCTTAAAGCCGCAAAAGGAGTCCGTAAGCCGCAACTGCAGCTTATCGTGAATAAGTTTGGTGATAATCTCATTGATCTGGCGTCTTTCGGGGGGCGGACAATCTGTCTGTAAAGACCTGTCCAGGTAACGGGAACCACTGATGATATCCGCGTTGTCATCCTCGATCGCCTCCAGGAAAGAGGGTATCTGCCTCGGTTCGTGTTGCAGGTCACAGTCCATCGTAATGACCCAGTCGAATCCGCAGCCTTGGGCAAATTGAAAAGTGTGAATAATGGAGCTTCCATAACCACAATTGTGCTTATGACTTACAACACAAACGTCCCGCCGTCGGGCCAGAATCTCCCGGCTGTTGT
>Ga0180435_10007493_pt1 | contig 10398 bp, 6 predicted proteins | sample SS_ome_3_FD_132467 | JGI IMG/M metagenome (GOLD analysis project Ga0180435, IMG submission 132467) | Hypersaline lake sediment archaeal communities from the Salton Sea, California, USA - SS_3_S_1 metaG | ecosystem: Environmental > Aquatic > Non-marine Saline and Alkaline > Hypersaline > Sediment... | reverse complement strand
TGAACTGGAAACGGTTCCTGGATCTGTATAAGGATTACCCGTTTCCCAATCCAAAGGTGTATGTAAACATCTGGGAATCTCCATGAGACGTATCAGCGGTGGAGCCGTATGGTCGAATCGTCCTAGTACGGATCTGGCGAGGGCCTCGGTTGAGCAATTGGCCGGGGCTACTCTACGAGCTTCCGGGTACACGGTCCTTCCAACCAGTTTACATAAAACGATAAATCTTCTCATAACAGCAGTTCACCGTCTGTGGTGACTTCATCTTTTCAAACACATTTCCCACTTGGTATCTCACTGGATCCGGTTTATTATTCTGAATATTCTGATCCAATATTTCTCTCCGGTGGGTGAACATTCCACCAGAAAATTTCAAATGTAAACAAGGCGGAAATTGCTGCATTCATCAATCAAGACAACATGCTGAAGAAACAGGGTGTCCAGGATTTAATGCTGAATAGTGTATTAGGCAATATGCATGAGTTGGCGCGGTCACTTATGATGGGTACAACAGAAAAGCAAAAGGTAGGAAATGGTTCCCGGACTGCGCATTTTCATATTTCGTTCTGGATCTAGACTGACAACCGATCGGATTTGAGGGCATACGCCAGCGCAATACCCACCACAAAAGCCACTGCCAGATTGGTGGCCAGAGTGATGCCCAGCATGACCATGGCCACGAAAAGGTCCTTGCGGGACATGAGGTCGATCATGGTCATACAGAGTTGGCTGCCGGCGTAAAGCAGCAGAACACCCAGAATTGCCAGCGGAATCAAATAGACGATGGCCAGAATGCCAGTGCCTAGGAAAAGGGCCAGCAAAAGAAAGATGAGCCCGATGATCAGGTTGGACCCGGCCGTGCGCGCCCCAAAGCGATAGTGGGCCGCCAGACCGCCGGCACCGTGGCAGAGGGGCATGCCGCCCAGCAAAAAAGAGAGGGCATTGCCGGCGGCAATCGTCAGGCACACATTTTTATAGGTCACCTTGGCCGACGTTTCACCGAAATAATCCTTTGACAAGTCAGCGTAGGCCACCACGGCGTTGCCGACGGTCATGGGAATCTGGGGCAGGACCAGGAGCAAAATAACCAGGGAAAAGTCGTTCATGGATGGCAGCCCAAAGGGGAGAAGCTCGGGCAGGTGAAAATTGAGGGCAAGCAGATCGAATCCCTCGCGGGTGCCTGCCAAGAGTCCCACGCCCATGCCGCTGCCAATCACGATCAGGGCCGCTGGAAAGCGTTTGTTTTCTAGTAGCAGGAGGGTGAGGGCAATGCCGGCCGCACCAAGAATGATTCCAATGGGCATGGGGCCCAGATGCTGCATGACCAGGTAGGGTTCGGCAGCGCTTTTAAGGATTTGAAAGGAAGACGTGCCCCACATGAGCTTGATGCCCTGGGCCATCAAAAGGCTGCCTGTGGAGAGCTGAACGCCACGTATGACCGCTTTGGGCGTGTATTTGCCGATGACATTGATCAGGCCGGTAATGCCGGCAATCAGCATAATCGCTGCCAGCCAGGCGCCGGAAGCGGAGATCTGCTGGGCTGTGAGTCCGGTGGCAATGGCATAGGCGCCCACCACCTTCATGGGTTGCACCGGCACGGGAAGGCCGTAGAAATACCCGCTAAGAATATAGAGCAAACCGACAGACAGAAAAATCCCCTGGGGGTTCAACCCATTGATCATGATCATGCCCACGGCCAGGGGCAGCAGCGTTCCCAGGTCGCCGAGGGATCCGGCGAATTCCACGCGGTTGAATACGTATTTTGGTTTCATATTACGATTTGTTGTCGTTGTTCCCAGTTACGAGTGAGCGTAATCACCTATTGTGATCTATAGGGTTCAAGGAGTCAAGGTTTCAAGGGGTCGAGGAGTAGTGTTTCTCGCTATATCGGGCAGACACAATGCATGCTCCGGTATGGTGTTTGGCCAGGGGCCTGGCCCGTAACCATCCTTGGCAGGGTTGAAACCCTGCGCTACATAAATTTGGAACCATGATAAAAAGGTGTAACTTGCTAAAAACAGATAACTATATATCATTGTAGCTCAGGGCGTTAGCCCTGTTTTTTATTTTCCAAAACGGTTTTTCGGAGGTTATAGGACAGCCTGTAAGGCCTGCCACTACACGCCGGGCTACAATCCGATATCTCCCGTTTTCTGTGGTTCTGTCCTCTGGGGCTCAGTGGTTCTCTCCTCGAACCCTATTTTTTTCCTGCCCAAAATAAAGAAGAGGATGGTTCCAACAAGGATGATCACTGATCCGAACCAGAAGGCATCCCGAAGCTGCAAAAGGTCCATCATCAAACCGGCCAGCGTGGATCCTGCCAGCATGCCCAGGCTGTGGGCCATGGTCATGAGGCCCATCAGGGATCCCATGGCATCGCTTTCGCCGCCTTTGAACACGGCGATGGCCATGTGGGCGGGCATGGAGATGCCGCCGCCGAAGCCGAAAAAAACACTGGCAACGATCAGGTCCTGAACCGTTCCTGCCCGGGCGAAACCGATCATGGCTGCGGTTACCAAAAGGCCGCCGATCATGATCATCATATTGCGGTTGATGCGGTCTGCCAAATATCCCATGGGCATGTGAATGGCGCCGCTGATGAAAACCCCCAGCATGACCAGCACACCGATGGTCGAACTTGAGAGTGACAGTTCGGCATCGGCCAGCACCGGGAGAAACCCCCATATAATACCGATACAGGCGGTGTAGCATACCCTGAAAAGAAAAAGCCCGATCACTTCCCTGTCCTGCACAATCCTGCCCCATTTGATGGGGGGGCGGTTGCGCTCCCGGACCTTCTCCTGGCTGATGGGCGGCAGCAGAAAAAGGCTCAGAAAGAAGCCGATCAGGGAGAGGGCGCCCATGCCGATGAAGGAGGCTTCCAGGCCGAAACTGTCTTTGATGCCGCCTCCCATGAGCGGCCCCAGGCTCAACCCCAGAAAAAGGGACATGTTGAAAAGTCCCATGCTGAAACCTTCCCGGCCTTTGGGGGTGATGTCACCCACATAGGCCTGGATCACCGGCATCATCATGGAGGAGGCAATTCCCTGCAGAAAGCGTATGGCAATCAGGGTCTCCACATCTCTGGAGAAGATAAAGGCAATGGAAACGAGCGTGTAGCCGGCCAGTCCGGTGACGATCAGGTGTTTGCGCCCGCTTTGATCGGATTTTCGGCCGAAATAGGGCAGAAAAAATGTTCTGGAAAGGGAAAAGGAGCCGAAAATAAGCCCGATGTACAGCCCGCTGGCACCGAGATCATGGGCATACACCGGCAGCAGGGGGACAACAATGCCCACGCCGGTGACCGCCGCAAAAATGGAGAAAAACAGGGTCCCGAATATTTTTTTATCAAGCCCATTAGAAACAACCATGCGATAATCCGATCAAATGGGGTGCTGAAAGAGCCTTATGGTGAGTACCGGTCTGCCATAGTCATTGTTTCTAATGATAAGCGCCTATTTGTCCGAAAAATGTTTTTGGATATCCCGCAGCACGCCTTCGACCGACTCCTGAATTTCCGTCAATCTCTCCGGGGTCATGGCTTCAAACCGCAGGACCAGGGCGGGCTGTGTGTTGGATGCCCTGACCAGCCCCCATCCGTCAGGAAACAGAACCCGCACACCATCGATATCGATCACATCGTGGCGCTCCCGGAAATAGTCGGTCACCTGCTTGACCACGTCAAACTTGATATTATCCGGACACTCAACACGAATCTCGGGTGTGGAAAATGTTTCGGGAATGTCGGCTAACAGTTCGGACAGTTTTTTGCCTGTGGCCGACATAATTTCAAGTAGCCGCAGTGATGCATAGGTGGCATCGTCAAACCCGAAATAGCGGTCGGCAAAGAAGATGTGACCACTCATCTCACCGGCCAGTGCAGCCTCCTCTTCCTTCATTTTCTGCTTGATCAGGGAGTGCCCGGTTTTCCACATGATGGCCCGGCCGCCGTGCTTTTCAATGTCATCGTACATGGTTTTGGAGCACTTCACTTCTGAAATAAAGGTGGCGCCGGGTTCACGGGACAGAATTTCCCGGGCAAAGATGATCATCAGCTTGTCACCGAACACCAGGTTGCCGTTTTCATCCACCACACCGATCCTGTCGCCGTCACCGTCGTACCCGAAGCCCACGTCCAGATTGTTTTCCTTTACAAGGGCAATCAGGTCGGTCATGTTCTTCAAGACCGTGGGGTCGGCTTCGTGATTGGGGAAGGTGCCGTCCATATCGCAATAAAGATCAAACACGTCGCACCCGAGGTTTTTGATGATGGGCAGCGCAGTGATGCTGGCCGTGCCGTTGCCGGCATCGATGCCGACCTTCAGTCGCTTGCGCACGGTGACGTTTTCCAGCAAATGGGCCTTATAATAGGGCGTCACGTCATACGTTTCGACACCGCCCTGGCCGGTTTCGAAATCGTTGGCCTGAATGTATTTGAGGATCTGCTGGATCTGCCCTCCGAAAACGGAATCGATGCCGCTGCATATTTTGAAACCATTGTATTCAGGGGGATTGTGGCTGGCCGTGACCATGACATTGCCCTGTTTTCTGAGTTTGCGAATGGAATAGTAGGCCACCGGGGTGGGGCAGACGCCGATATCGACCACATCGCATCCTGTTTCCGTAAGCCCCTGGATCAGTTTTTCTGCATAACGCTCAGAGGTGGTGCGGCAGTCCTGCCCCACGGTGAGGTTTTGGTTCCCCTGGCGCAAAAGATATGTGCCGATGCCTTTGCCAATGGTCACAACATCCTCTTCGTCCATATCTTTTCCGGCAATTCCCCTGATATCATATTCCCTGAACATTTCCGGATTGATCACGGTGCTCTCCTTTCAATCACAGTTACTACGGTGAATAAATACGTCTGTATCGTCATTCTCGCGAAGGCGGGACACGGAGTGAAGCCTTCGCGCTATCCAGGAAATTACTGGATGCCGGATCAAGTCCGGCATGACGGGTTTAAGTGAATAGCTGCCTGTAAAACAGTAACAATTGGCCGGGGCGTCCAACCGTGCCGATGCACTGACGGCTGTATTCCATAAACAGCGAGTAATTCTGAGCATCAATTTAGCCTCAAGCAGACTCTTGTGTCAATTGTCAAATGAATCCCAAGGTTGCATAAATACCATCGTAACAGTAAGCTAACAATTTGTTTCTAAACAATTTTGCTCGTCTTAGAAAATTTTATCTGATACAAAAGCAGTACCAGTGCGTCGGAGGACAGCGCGTCGGAACATAGAAAACCTGACCTTGAACCGCAAGGCGCCCCGGTGAAACAAAAGAAAGCCCAGGTTTCACTGGGTAAACAAAGATCGCAAAGTTCAATAATCAAGGAATATATCGATACTATGCAAAAAATAAATCCCCGGTGGGGAGTGGCGATATTAGCTGGGATAATTGTGATAACCGCGGGCGCGGCTTTGGCGGGCAATTCCCCTGATGGAGACAGCAGGTTGAGTATTACCCAGGCCATCGTATTCGGGATCGTCGAGGGCTTGACCGAGTACCTGCCCATAAGCTCCACAGGGCATCTTCTGGTGGCCAAGGAGATCATGGGGCTGGGTTCCGAGGCCTCATCCGAGGCGGCCATCAATGCCTATATTGTGGTCATTCAATTCGGCGCTATCATCGCTATTCTGGTGATTTGCCTGAACCGCTTCATTTCCCTGTACAAGGGAGTGTTCCAGGGTGAGACGGCTGGCAGCAAACTTTTGGCCAACCTTATTTTCGCCTTTTTACCGGCTGTGGTGATCGGCCTTGCCCTGGAGGACCAGATCAAGGGCCATTTGTTTGGCACTTTTCCGGTGATCATCGGCTGGGTGGCAGGCGGCCTGGTGATTCTGGGCTTTGCTTTTTTGTGCCGCTATCGCTCCATTGATTTGCACCAGGGTAAGGCACTCGAAGATATCACTATTCCAGTGGCCCTTTTCATTGGTGTTGCCCAGTGCCTGGCTATGTGGCCCGGTGTGAGCCGCAGCCTGGCCACCATCCTGGGGGCTCTTTTCATGGGCGTGTCCATGGCGGCGGCCGTGGAGTTCAGCTTCCTTCTGGGGGCCGTGACCCTGAGCGCCGCTTCCATCTACGACCTGTTGAAACACGGTCAGGACATGATGCAGGCCTTTGATTTGTCTTCCATGGCGCTGGGCCTTGTTTTTGCGTTTGTGTCGGCGGTACTGTCGGTCAAATGGATGGTGGGCTACCTCAACCGCTACGGTCTCGAATTGTTCGGCTATTACCGCATTGCCATCGCCGGTGTGGCCTGGTGGGTGTTTTTCGTTTAAGAAAATATAAGACCGAATCCAACCACAAAGGCACAAAGGACACAAAGAAGACCATTTTCTTAGGGTTTAAGTGTTCATAACTGTGAACCGCAATTGCGAGCGCATTCTCTGCAGCTTGCCGCGAGGAATCTTCAATTAGAGCTTGGATTCCTGGAGTTTGCACGGACCGGAGGCTTTCATAGGCAAGGCGTCTAAGGATAAAGCCGTAGGGGGGGTTATTCGAATTCTTAGCAACGTAGCATATGGAAGCCTCCGGTTTGCCCTCTGGGTGAATTTTGATGATTTATAAGATGGGGTTCCTTTATAGTGATTTGTTTTCGAACAAATCATTAAAATTCATGCAACCCAGGAATTAGCCTTTTACCACGGCAATGGGCTTCAAACGCGCCACTTTCCTGGAAATGCCTGCCCCGTGCACCACGTTCACCACCTGGGATATGTCCTTGTAGGCATCCGGCATCTCTTCTGCCAGGGTATGTTTTCCGGTCCAGCGCACCAGGGTGCCGCTGTCTTCCAGTTCCCGCTGGATCGACCGTCCCCGGCTCTGTTTCTTGGCAGCCTTGCGGCTCAGGACCCGCCCGGCACCGTGGCAGGTGGATCCGAAAGAGACCTGCATGGCTTTTTCCGTACCAGCCAGTATATAGGATGCCGTGCCCATGTCCCCGGGGATCAATATGGGCTGGCCGGTTTTTTGATAGGGTTCGATCAGGGCTTCGTGGCCTGGCGGAAACGCCCGGGTGGCGCCTTTGCGGTGAACGCAGACAAGGCGTTCCTCTCCATCCACCATGTGACGCTCCTGCTTGGCAATATTGTGGCTTACGTCGTACAGCAGATTCATGCCCAGGGCTTTGGGACCGAGGCCCATGACTTTCATGAATATTTCCCGGCACCGGTGCAGCAGCACCTGGCGGTTGGTCCAGGCAAAGTTGGCCGCGCAGGACATGGCCCGGTAGTACCTTCTGCCGGCAGGGGAATCGATCATGGCGCAGGCCAGCTGGCGGTCAGGCAGCTCAAAATCAAGATTGCGGGCCTGTTTGACCATGGCAGCCAGAAAATCATCACACACCTGGTAGCCGAGGCCCCGGGATCCGGTGTGCAGCATCAGGGTCACCTGACCCTGGGTAAGCCCGAAGGCATTGCCAATCTCGGGGTCGTGTATTTTTTCAACGACACCCACCTCCACAAAATGATTGCCACTGCCCAGCGTGCCCAACTGCTTTCGGCCGCGGTCCAGGGCTCTTGGGCTGATGACGTCCGGGTCGGCTTCAGGCATGCACCCGTGGTCTTCTGTACGGTCAAGATCATCGTCTTGGCCAAAACCCTGCTGGATGGCCCAGCGGCTGCCCTGCGCGAGCATTTTCTTTTCTTCGCGCAGGGAGAGCTTCAATGAACCCGTGGACCCGACACCTGAAGGAATCCCCTGGTAAAGGGCATTGACCAGATCTTCCAGCCGGGAGCGGACCTCTTTTTCAAGAAGCGTAGTTACGGCCAGGCGGACCCCGCAGTTGATGTCATACCCCACGCCGCCCGGCGAAATAATGCCGTTGTCCCAGTCAAAGGCGGCAACCCCGCCAATGGGAAAACCATAGCCCCAGTGCATGTCCGGCATGGCCATGGAGGCCTTGACGATTCCCGGAAGGGCGGCAACATTGGCCACCTGTTTGAGCGGTTCGTTCTGCTGCCCGCCTGCGGCCAATTCCTTACTGGCAAACACCAGACCGGGCACGCGCATGTTTCCGGACCTGGGAAGCTCCCACTGGAATGTGTCGACTTGTTTTAATTTCATAAAAAATCCCTCTTTACCGAATTTTATAGCAATTGTTTTTTGCCAGATATTCTGGAACAAGTGGGGTGCAACACCATGGATTTTTTATGGTTAGAAATCAAAGGCATAATCCCCAACCTCTTTTGACAGCAGCTTGGGTTCGATATAGAGCTCGATGCTGTATCCTGATATTGCATTGTCTTGGAAGGCGAATTCGATATCTTCCGATAGACTGTTGAAAACGGTCTCACTTCCGAACAGCCATCGGTTTCCGTACCATGTACTGCCCACTGCATATTTCAGCGTGTAAACACCCAGCGGTATATGAAGCTTCAGCATGTCGCCGCTCCTAATGAATATGGTCAACACCTCTTTCTGTTCCGGCTGTTCAATCAATTTGGCAAAAAAATGCCGGCCTTCATTTCGCGTTTTAATTTTCAAAGGGGCCATGCCCCGGTAGAAGCGCTTTTTCAGGATGCCGGTTTCAGGCAGCTCTTCAAATTGCGGCTTCTCTTTGTGGAAGATATAGCTGTCAATCATGCTGATCATCTGCGTGAAGGATCCCGAGGAGAGAATGTCCCGGCAGATGTCCGGTGAGGTGATGGTTTGATTTTCAATCCAAAGGTCAAATTCCCGGCTGCCGGCGACTGTCGGCCAATCCGCGTGGACCCTGGTGACAGCTGCCTGACGGGAAGATTCCGCCAAAAGGGATTCAATAAAATTGCTGCCGCGGTTCACTCGAAAATCTATGGCAAACTGCTGGGCGGCCATTATGGTTTGGGGGCCTAATTTGCCGTCGGCCGGACCGCTGTCATATCCCATCATTGCCAGTTCCCGTTGGAGTTGAGCTGTCTGTTCCGGATCCAGACGGACCGTTGCCAGGGCCTGGACGGATGATTCGTCATGGTAGAGTGGTCCCTGTTTTTCGCTGTTGGGCATTGGAAACGGCAGGTAGACATAGAGTGCCAGTGCGGTGACAGCCAGGGCTGCCAGGAGCAGGATCCATATGAAGAATGAGCGCTTTGTTTTTGCAAAGGCGGCCCGGTGTTTCGTCCGGGGGGCGGCATGGGTTTGCGTCTGCCCATCCGGCGCTTCCTTGTCCGGGCCCAGGCCGATATGGTCAGCCTTTCCGGGTTTCATCAGCGTATCATAGGCCGCGTTGATTTCCTTCAGCTTTTCCGTGGCTTTTTCCTGCAGACGGGGATTCTCCTGGTATTGGTCCGGATGCCAGATGGTTACCAGGTCACGGTAGGCCTGCCGGATCTTGTCTTTTTCCGCACCTTCTTCAATCTCCAGCGCGTTATAACAGTTCTTCAATTTCATTACGGTAATATTAGACCATGAGAATTTGTTAAAAAACAAGAGCAAAGCTAAATCTCACCACAAAGACACAAAGAATTATCTGACAGAGTTGTCCTGAGGTTATGCCGCTTAAAAAATGCCAACCACTAGGTGATTTGCGATCACTATTTATGTTAAAATCATTTGCCATAAAATGGCATAATGGTTTAAAAGAATCAGTGTCTCCAAATTCTTTTAAAGAAAAATATCTCTGTGTTCTCTGCGGCTCGAGCGCAGCGGGCGGTGAGATATATGGGTTCTATTACCTACAACTGATGGCTACTAATAAGAGAGGGTAAGCATGACCCCAGCTGAACAGCAGCAGATAAAAAAACTGAACGACAACCTGGACAGGGAAATAGCCATCCGGCTGAAAGAAAGTACCCACGCAGCCAATCAGGCCATGCAGTCTTTCTGTGAACAACTGACCACCCTGGCACCCAACATACGGGTGACCCGGGACAATGATGATCCGCAGCCGGCCCCGGCCATCCAGGTCACGGAGTCCATTGCCTACAGCGGTGTTCCTGACGGCACCGAGATCGGGCCCTTTATTGAGCTTTTGTCTGCCGTGGGTGAGGACAACACCCCTCCTGCCGATGGCTCCCTGGCCGCCATTACAACCCCGGCCATGCTGACCCTCTATGTGTCCTCCATGTGCCCGCATTGTCCTGCCATGGTAAGACAGGTGTTTCCGCTCAGTCTCGCCAACAGCAATCTGAAGCTATCTATTATCGACGGCCCGGCTTTTCCGGAGCTGGCCGAAGCCGACAAGGTCAAGTCCCTGCCCACCCTCATCGTGGACAGCCAATTCCGGTGGACAGCCTCGGTGGATACGGATGAACTGTTGCAGGTCATCGGCAGTCGGGATCCTTCCGAGCTAGGGGCAGCTGCACTCAAGGGCATGATCCAGGACGGCAATGCCTATGGCTTGTCAGAGATGATGATCACCCATGGAAAGATATTTCCGGCTTTTGTGGAACTGCTCATTCATCCTGAATTCTCGGTACG
>Ga0180435_10007492_pt1 | contig 10399 bp, 5 predicted proteins | sample SS_ome_3_FD_132467 | JGI IMG/M metagenome (GOLD analysis project Ga0180435, IMG submission 132467) | Hypersaline lake sediment archaeal communities from the Salton Sea, California, USA - SS_3_S_1 metaG | ecosystem: Environmental > Aquatic > Non-marine Saline and Alkaline > Hypersaline > Sediment... | reverse complement strand
TACGCGACAATGATGCGCCGGGATTACGGCGTTAACGTGGTGGCCACCAACAACAGTTGGAGCGGTGGGTCGTATTCGTCGGCATTGCGGGACGCCATAGAAACCGCCGGGCGAGAGGGAATACTGTTCGTGGCGGCAGCCGGTAATGAAGGACTGAACAACGATGTCGTCGATAATTACCCGAGCAACTACGATTCCCAGTACATACTCGCCGTGGCGGCCACCGACAGAAACGACAGTATGGCGGGTTTTTCGAGTTACGGCGCGACCAGCGTGGACCTGTCGGCGCCGGGCGTGTCGATATATTCATCGGTTGCGGGGGGCTCTTACGATTGGTTCGATGGCACGTCGATGGCGACCCCGCACGTTACAGGCACAGCGGGCCTCCTTTCCGCCTTCGAACCGTCGGCGACGGCCGGAGAAATCAGGGAAGCCATACTCTCCAGCGTCGATCCCATTGCGGAACTGGCGGGTAAAACGGTTACCGGCGGGCGACTGAACGCCTTCAGCGCCCTGCTGACGCTGGGAACGCTCGGACCAAGGGTAATGTCGGTAAACCCTTCGGGCCAGTCGCCACCGGTCGATTCAATCGCTGTTCATTTCAGCGAAGATATCGAGGAAGACTCGATCGTCGGCGCCAATTTCCTTCTTCGGGACAACGGAGCGGACAACGTTTTCGATACCGGCGACGACAACGTATTTGCTATCGGCGACTCCAACCTGGAACAGGCCCAGGGCGATCTTGTGGTCGTCTCGCCGGGAGACTATCTGCCTTTTGAGGCCTACCGTTTGACGATTGCGGGATCCGGGTCCAATCCGATCAGGGATCGCGACGGTAACGCCCTGGATGAAGGCGGAGACCACGAACACTTCTTCACGATAGTCTCTCCTGACGGACCGCTCGAATCCAACGACACGCTAACCGAAGCCGCTCCCAGCGGTCTGACCTCAACGGGCGAGGTGACGTTTGACGGCGAGATCGGCGACGGTTACCAGGGCGGACGGGATGTTGACCTGTTTGAGTTCCAGACCGACGGCGCGTTGATTTTCATGGCGGATACCGATGCGGATATCCTCGGTAGTGAACTGGACACGATCCTGCGCCTGTTCGATTCCGAAGGTGGCGAACTGGCGGTGAACGACGACTGGGACTTCCAGGACAGCCGCATCGAATACGAACTTGACGTCGCCGGCACGTATTACGTCGGCGTCTCGGGTTACAGCAACTTTACCTACGATCCCCTGGTCGCCGGAAGCGGGTTTGCGGGTTCTGTCGGCGAATATTCCCTGACGATGAAACTCCTGGTCCGCCCCGAGATTCACGGAAGCAAGTGGAACGATAGTGACGGCGACGCCGTGCGCGACGAAGGCGAAGATCCTCTGCCCGGATGGACGATCTTCCTGGACGGCGACGTCGACGGCGTTTTCGACCCGGGCGAGGTCTCGACGACAACCGATGCCGAGGGTAACTTCTCGTTTGTGGATATGTCGCCCGGGACCTATGTCGTCGGGGAAGTCCCCCGCGACGGTTGGGAGCGGACGTATCCCGTAAACCCGGACGCCGAATCTTACGTGGCGTATACCACCGCCCTGAGTTTCGAGGATATAAGCGATTCGGGGCAGGGCGTGCTGGTGGACGCTGACGACGACGATCGCCTCCTGTCACCGGCGGACCTGGGCGGTTTCGAATTCCCGATGTACGGGTCCGTATACGACGGGGTCTATATCAACTCCAACGGTATATTGACTTTTGACGAGCCCGCCACGGCATGGCTTAACGGTAACCTGAGCATGTACCCACAAGGCGCCGCCATTGCCGCGTACTGGGACGACCTGGTAATCAGCGGTAAACAGGATACCGCGGTCTATTGGGAGCTGCGCGGCGGCGACGACGAGCGCCTGATCGTCCAGTGGCACAAGGTGGAATTCTACGATGCCAGGCGGAACGACGGTACCATCACGTTCCAGGCGGTACTGGGCGCCGACGGGAGTATTACGCTGAGTTACAGCGATCTGCAGAGTGATTACGAAGGCGCTGAAGGCGCAAGCGCCACGATCGGTATCAAGGACACGTGGTTCTTCGGTCACCGCATCCTGTTGTGCTATAACTCAGGACCCGGAGAGTTTGTGGAAACGGGCAAGAGCACGCACCTTGTCAGACCGCCGGTCGGACAACACGCCGTGACGCTGGACGCCGGCGAGATCGAAACGGGGGTTCTGTTCGGCGCTCGGCGGGACGCGCCGCCAGGCGACGTCGATGGCGACGGCGAGGTCGATAACGGGGATGTCGCCCTTTTCACGGATCAGTTTGGTATGAGGGGAGAAGACCTGTCTGCCGATTTTAACGGTGACGGAAACGTCGATCTGTCCGATTTCTCGATACTGCGGGCCAGTCTCGCAAATCCCCTGATAGCCTCGCGGGCCCAATCAACGCCCGCCGCTGTCGCGGTCTCGAACCCCGCCGTTCCCGGCGCCCCCCGGGCGGGCGAAACCCCGTCTGAGAAACGCCCGCTGAAGTCGCAAACCTCGCGCGCCGAACCAGACAGACCTTCGACTACGCAAACGGGACAAGCGTCCCTGAATTCGTTGGACACCGAGGATCCGCCGGCCCGAACGAACCTTCCGGATTCGGTGTCAGGCTGGGTATCGATCGCCGGCGGCCGGGTCGATACTCCCACCGCCCGGACAGTGTGGTATCCGTTCGACCGAAGCAATTCAGGCCCGGGGGCGGATGTGACCGATAAGTTATTCGGAATCGATGATCTGCTGGACGGCGTTCTCGTGGACGTTCTCGACGGGCCGCTCGTCTGATCGCCGACGGAGGCAGGTCATTTCCAATGGCCACTCTGCAGCCGTATTGGTATATTATTGACGTTCAATTGAATTGTGACGGAGATGCTGCATGGCAGGAAATGAATCCAAGGCACTGGCGGACCTTCAGAAGGTTCTGGACATCACCAGGGTAATGGCCGCCACGGTCAACCTCGGTGATTTGCTGCAATTGATAATAGACAGGAGCATGGAACTGCTCGACGCCGAGCGCGCCAGCGTTTTCCTTTACGAGGAGGCGACCAACGAGTTGGTCAGTATCGTGGCGGCGGGCAGCGGTGAGATTCGTTTTCCGGCGGACAGGGGGTTGGCTGGTGCGGCTTTGCAGAGCAATGCGACCATTAACGTTTCCGACGCCTACAACGACGACCGTTTCGACGCCACGATAGATCACGAGAGCGGTTTCCATACTCGCAACATCCTGTCCGTACCGCTGTGCGATCACCAGGAGGGGCGCGTCGGCGTGCTCCAGGTGCTCAACAAGCAGGGAGGCGACTTCAGCGACTCTGACGTTAACCTGGCCGAAACGCTGGGCGCCCAGGCCGGCGTGGCGCTGCAAAGGGCGAAGTTGATAGAGCACTACGTTACAAAACAGGAAATGCAGCGGGCGATGGAAATCGCCCGGGAAATTCAGCGGGCGCTGCTGCCTTCAGGTCCACCGCTGATCACCGGGTTTGACGTCGCCGGTTTCTCCGAATCAGCCGACGATACCGGTGGAGACACTTTCGACTTCCTGCAATTACAGGACGGAAGGTGGTTGCTGGCGATTGCTGACGCCAGCGGGCACGGCGTCGGTCCGGCGCTCGTTATCGCCCAGACCCGGGCGATGCTGAGGGCCATTGCGATGCAGGGACGCGACGTCTCGACCATTTTAACCACGGCTAACAATCTGCTCTGCCGAGACCTCCAGGGTCGGTTCGTTACTTGCTTCCTGGGCATGCTCGATCCGATCACAGCCGGTATGATCTATGCATCGGCCGGACACGGCCCGCTGCTGTTCTATGATTACCAGCAAGATGAATTCGACGAACTTGCCGCAACCGGATTGCCCATGGGCATAATGGAGGAAACAAGCTACGAGCAGGTGGTCGCCAGACAGTTCCAGAGCGGTGACTTCGCGGCGATTACCACCGACGGGTTCTTCGAGGCCGAGAACGTTGAAGGAGAGATGTTCGGCATGGCGAGGTTGAGGAAATTCTTTCGGGACAATCGCGACCTGCCGGTGGCCGAAATGGTGGAAGGAATCTACAAGACCGTCGAGGAGTTCACGCGAGGGATGAAGCAGGCTGACGATCTAACCGTAATAGTCATAAAGAAGGAATGACGTGGATATCCGTCGCCTGAAAAAAGGGGTCAGGACTCTTTGTTTGGTAATGCGCCAAACAAAGAGTCCTGACCCCTTTTTTCAGGCCAGGCAAGGCGAACCACGCCGCCGGCGGTTTTGCAGTCGTCGGGCCAGCCCTTGATCTCGGGTTCCTGGGCGGCACACTTGCTGCAGATATCCAGGTATATTTGCGTGGCGGGGTCCTTGGAGTGGAGTTGGTCGGCTTGTTGGAGCATCGCGTGGGCCTCGGCGAATCGGCGTTGGGCGATAAGGTCCATCGCTTCGGAGAAGTGCGCGATCGCTTGGCGGCAGGACTCGTCGACTTCATCGGCGGGCCCTACAACTTCAAGGATATTCAACGAGTTCCTGACCCCGGTGATGAACACGTTTCCGAGCGGTCTGACCAGCAACTGGTCTCGCTCGCAGAGGCTCCAGGCATGGGCGCTGACGATTATCCGCGTACCGAAAAACTTGTTCGCCGATTCGAGCCTGGCCGACAGATTCACGCAGTCGCCGATGGCAGTGTAGTCCATCCGCTCGGTCGAACCGCAGTTGCCAAACATGGCCTCTCCGCTGTGGATTCCAATTCGGACCTTCAGCTTGACCTCGCCTCCGAGTTCGACGGCCAGGGCCTCGTTGAGTTTGGCTACTTCCTGTTGACACAGCAGGGCCGCGTCGATCGCTCTTGACGGATGGTCGGTCTGAACGATAGGAACTCCGAACAGCACAAATACGCCGTCGCCGAGAAACTTGTTGAGGTATCCCCCGCACTGGTTCTGGACGATGTCCGTAACGCCGTCGAAGTACCGGTTCAGCAGCGCGACCGTCGCGTGAGGACCGAGCGATTCCGACAGCGGCGTGAAGCCCGCGAGGTCCGAGAACATGCAGGTCAGTTCGGTGTTTCTACCGCCAAGGCTGGCAAGCGACGGGTTTTTCAGTATTTGATCGACTAGCGCCGGTGAAAGAGACTGTGCCCACATACCGCGGATGTGTCGCTTGGCGCGCTCTTCGGTCAACTGTCGAAAAACGGTGACGAACAGGAAACTCAACAGCATGGCGCCGAGGGGAGCTATGAACGCAACCCAAATGCTCCACCACGCAAAGACGACCAGTGCGTTGAACGCCGCATATCCCACCGCCACCAGAAGCGACAGCGGCGCCGCCTGGAGGATCGGGCGTGTCGCCGCCAGCAGTGAAACCAGAATCCCCGTAAGAGCAATGACCAGCGTGTTGGTCAATATTCCGGCCGGATAAACGAAGCTGCCGGAAAGAATCGTATTGATGATGTTGGTGTGTACGATTATGCCCGGTGTGTTCTCCCCCAACGGAGTGGGCACAAAGTCAGGCACGCCGGTTCCCGTGGCGCCCACCATGCATATCTTGTCGGCGATCATTGGGCGAAGTTCGCGCATCAGCGATTTGACGTTGTTTTCTATCTGCAGATTCTTCTGCTGCAGTTCGGTCTCTAGCGCGAACAGTTTTTTGGCCCGGGCCATTGCCTTGAGAAAAGCCTGCTGGTCCGGTGAGTTCACCGCCGGTTGTGTTGCAGCCGATGATGTCGGCTTGCCAAGAAACACTTCCAGGTTACCGGGCGCCCGGAGTTTGGCGGTCAATAACTCGAGGTTGTTCTCCAGGAGTTTCTGGGCATTCGTCTCCTTTTGTCTCAATTCATCGAGCATCTCGGGACTCGGTGCTTTCGAGGGGGCATAGAGAATGGTTCTCTGGCGCATCTGTTCGGTGGTGATTCGGTTGACGTAGGCTTGATCGAACTGCTTGCTTCTCTTGACGTATTCCCAGTAGATATTTTCAGTCTCTTTGTCCCCGGGCAGCTTTTTGCCCATCTTGATGAATTGCTGGCGAATCGCCTGGATACGATTTGCATTTAACCGGTGCGAGTTTTTCTCCATCCACACATTTACAACTGCTCCCGCGGGAATGTGCTCCAGACAGTACGTGGATGTCCCGATGGCCTTGCGGGGCCAGCGAATCACCATGAAACCGTTCGGGTCCAGGGGTATCACCCGTTCGGCGCCATCATTGCATATGATAATGAAACTGGTTTTATCGGCCTTCATGCCCGCTATACCACCGTGTCGCGAGGCAAGTTCCTTCAAGGCCAGCGCCACGGCAAACTGCGGATATACGCGGTCATTCCCCTTAAAAAAAAGTGGGGTGCGCCGCACGAGTTTGTCCGCGTCGGGCAGGTAGGTCACGCATCCGACCCCGGCGGCAGGTATCGTAAACGCCGCCAGCGGCGGAGTTATCCGTCCGGACGGGATACTGAGGGCCTCGACGCAGTCGTCGGGGATAGCGAAATGTTCTGTCGCGGTGAGAGACTGCTGGTTCCGATAAGCGTCCTGGATATCCCGGCGATCCCCGGGGACACCGTCCAGAACCGGTTGAATATCGACACCCGGATTGTCAGACAGGAATCGTGAAACCCTGTCGTAGGTATCCAGGGTTGCTGATGCCTGATCTGTCATATAGATATGCATCGCGAGGAATACGTTTCCCGCCCTGGTAAGGGACGAGGTCATGATGGCGTCATCGAAGACCGGCTGGGGGGGCGTGTCGTCTGACAGAATCTCCTTGTCGCTGCCTTCGTATATTTCGTAAGCCGGCGCCTCGAAACGAAGGGTTTGCTGCCTGTTGAGTATCAGGTCCACCATGATCGCCTTGGCGCCGCAGTCGTTGAGGACGTCGATTATTGCGGCCAGTTTCTGGCGAGGCCAGGGCCATCGTCCTACAAACTCGAGGCTTCCGTCGTCGATGTCGACATGGAGAATGTCGTCGGGCAGTGTCGCGTCGGTGAGTCCGAAACGCATGTCCAGCGCGCTAAGTTCGGTGCGAGGGTCCAGACCGATCCAAAAAGCGATCAGGACCAACAGCGTTCCGACAAGCCCGAGCAGAAACGCCACCAGCGGGCGAGATGTCCTCATCGGCTTGTAAGCCATGCCAAGAGCCTAATCCCACTGCGTCGTTGGAGCAAGTGCAATACTGATCGCCCCTAGCGGGGGTCCCTGCGTTCGGGATCGTCAGCGTAACGCCCGGGATCGCCTCCACCGACGGGCCCGTCCCCGACAGGACCTTCAAGGTGATTGTCCCCAATGGGGGTGGTCATATGGTTTCCCGGTGTATTGACCAGTCGCGGAGAACCGCTGTTCCTGGCGTTTCCGACGAAACCGACGATTCCTCTCCCACCACCGTTAACCAGGAGGTTCTTGAGTTCAGCCACGGTCAATCCACCATGCGGATCACCCACCTTGGAGTTGTACTTTTCGAGAAGACTCGCCAAGGGCTGGCTCAGATTCTTGTCGGTCCACTCGCCGGCTATGAGGGAAGCTATCCTGTTGGCGATCGCCGCCTCCCACGCTCCATCTGTTCCTTTGGCCTGGAAGGAGAAATCACCCCACTGGGCCATGTATCCTCCGGTCCCCGTTGCCGCGAGTGTTCCCACAGCCGTTCTCACACGGAAATCATTGGCGCCCCGGCTGGAGTCTACTTGTGCACGTATGGCGCCGTACTTCAGGCCGAGCCTGGTCTGGACCAGTTCGCCCCGTTTGCGGAACGATGCGATACCGATTTTCGAGCCGCTCTTTATTGTGACGTTGCCTCTATCCGAGAGTTTCAGGACCACCTCGCCTCCGAGACCGGTGCGGATGAGTGTCATTTCGCTCAGGACATCTCCGGACTTTACCGGCGCCCATTTCGCCTTTTCGTCGGAAGAGGATCGCTGCTCGGCGATTCCGGAAACAGAAACCACCGTGACGGTGAGCTTGTCGGGTTTTGCAGCGTTCTTTTTAATAGCGGTTGGTTCGGTTGTTTTCTTTTCGGGCGCCTTGTCGGGCGCCTTGTCGGCGGTCTTGTCGGCGGCTGGTTTGTCGTCGAGTGGCGCATTGTTCTGGGCCAGAATCGGTCCAGCCAATAAGATAACCACGGCCCCTATAATAATCGTATATCGCAACATGATCTTCTCCTGCTAGTCGGTATTACCTACCATGTCGGGGAACCTCCGTGTTCGTTTGTATATCTCGGCCCTGGTCAGCACTGAGGCGAATTCCATACCGCTGACTTTTGTAGAGACCGAGCCTGGTGTCATCATTTGTCTGTACTGAAGTTCGCGCAGGCAGTATCGCTCGCTGGGACCGGTGAGTCTCAGGATCAGACCGCCCGACAACCCGCAGGCACTACAGATCATGCGGGCAAGTTTGCCTCTGGACAATGCTCTTGCAGCGTCGTAACTGCCTTTGGGGTCGAGTATCTTTTTGTCGATTAAAGAATCGACTCGCTGCTTGAACGTTTCTGTTTTGTCACCACCATCGAGCATTAGAATACCTCGCATGGCATCATTTTCGGTGACGGTATCCTGTGAGGACATCCTGTCCAAAAAGGCTGCGGAGTTCTCGGCCTGGGGCAAAGTGACGTCTTCGCCGACCACTGTGAGTTGTGAACGGGCGCAACCGCCCAATGCCACGATCGCAGCGAACCCTGCTATCAAGAAATAATAGCGCCGTGATATCAAATGCATCGCATTTTTCCTAATTCGCGGGTCGCCGAGGCCGCCCGCGCGACCGCTGCGCCCCGGTGTATACTTCTAAAAGCTAAATACAAGACCACTATACAGGAACTGCCTGCCCGACTTGTCACCACCGTCATAGGCGTTGCCCGGGTAGAACACACCGTAGCGCACCGTCAACGCCAGATCGCTCGTCAAACGCCAGTTGCAGAAGTAGTCCATCTCGAATCCTGTCGAGTTGGCTTCGCTGTTGGTCGTCGGGTCGCTGATAGGCGCCGAACCGTGCGCACGGCTGTAAAAGAACAGTTTCGTTCCAACTTCCATCTTCTCGAACATCTCGATGTGCTCCAGCGGGAAGAGGCTGGCGTTGATGGCGTACACGTGGATGTTTGATATTTCGGGAGAAAGGGCCAGGCCCAGATCGCGAAACCCAAAAGCACCGAACCCGTGGTCGACGGTCCCGGCGCGGTTTCCGCCGTCTGTCGCGATTGGGCTCGTGGCGCGGTCGCTGTCGCCTGAGGCGAAGAGATACTCAAATCCCACTCTCGGTTTGGTGGGGCAGTCAACGAACAGGTACTCGATCATTGCATCGACGGCCCATGCCTGGATGCGATCCTGCCCTGATGTTCGCCCGACCGAGTAGGTCTTGCCCAGTTCGGCGACACCTTCAACCTGGTATCGCAGATTCGATACGATGAGCGTTCCCGTACTGCCTATTCCGATGTAGTCGGAGTTGTACTCGTATGATTGTCCCGGCGCCCCGGCCGCGGGGTCCGTATTGTCATCGTTGTGCATGTAATATACGAATGGGCGGTGCTGGCTGAAACCGAGATACGCGGCCTCAAAGCCCGTCAACCATCGCTGCTGGCGATTGGCGACCACCACCGAATTGTCGATATTCCATGAATCCCTGAGCGTACTACCGATGAATGCCATTAATTCCCAGTCGCCCGCGGTAACCTCGACCTTGCCCATATCCATCGTGGTCGAGAGCACCAGGGACGTTCCGATACTCATAAAGTCTCGTCCGAGCTTTACGCGCACGCCTACCGGAACGGCCTTGCCTGCCTGGTTCTCAAGGAGCTTGCCCAGATCGAACTGGTACCAGGCGCGTTCGACTTCCGTTCCGGATTCGTCGTGCCTCAGACCGGACCAGTCGTCATAGTTCGCCAGCCCGCGAACGTAGGCCTTGTGAACGCCCTGGAGATTCAGGCTTGCCCAGCCCCTGAGTTCGTATTGACGCATTTTGCGATCGATGCGTGCAGAGGCGTCGTCGTAGTTGAAAATCGCCATGTTGAGCCATCCGCCCACGTCAACGTCTTTTTCGCGAACTTCAGGGTCAATCTGGTCAAGCTTAACGCGGAGCTGCTCGTCGTAAATGCGAGTGGCTGCGGGCTGCGCCATGGCATGACCGCCAAACATCGCCATAACCACAACAGCCGCCAAACACCACGAGGTCGTTCGATGTGTTTTATCGCGGAATCCCTTCATGCGTTTGCAAACCCTTTATGTTGAATTCTTGAGGATCGACAAAGACCCGCGGAGCAGTCGATCCCACGAGCGAACAATGGCGGGCTTCGGTAAAAACTCAGCCCGAACTATATTAGTCCTCTAGGATACACTACTTGGCATTATCTGTCAACAGTGTGCGAAGAATTTATTGGCGCTTGCGGTCCAAGTATATTTTTCATGATTATCGCGCGAAAAAAACCGGGCAACTCGCGGAACTT
>Ga0180435_10007491_pt1 | contig 10399 bp, 9 predicted proteins | sample SS_ome_3_FD_132467 | JGI IMG/M metagenome (GOLD analysis project Ga0180435, IMG submission 132467) | Hypersaline lake sediment archaeal communities from the Salton Sea, California, USA - SS_3_S_1 metaG | ecosystem: Environmental > Aquatic > Non-marine Saline and Alkaline > Hypersaline > Sediment... | reverse complement strand
GCCCTTTTCATTGGGATGTCGGGAGCTCAGCGTTCCGCTTCGGTACCGCCATCCGGGCCCTAATATGGTAGTTGCTTTCAATATGTCAAATCAATTCTACCTGCCATCAAGTAGACCATAAAGCGCTGCAAATTTAAACAAAAAGCTTTAATCTGCTTCAAAAATAAGCTTCATTGCGTCCTCAACATCACCCGGAGAGCTTTTAATTTTCATAAAGGTCCCCATGGTAAGTTCGGGCCAGTGCAAGGCAAATCTGAAACGGCCATGTAACATTGTTACCTCATTCCCCTGAAGAATAATTTCATAGGGCATGGCTGCCACATGACTTTCTCCAATAATCGGCAGGAAATGCGCTTCCCCTTTTTCCTTATCTTTCATTCCAATCCCAAAGACAGCGGTTTCCTTACTATCGCACACTATTTCATATACCTGAAAGATGTTTTCTTTTTCGGATAAGCCATTTCGAATGGCCACAAGTCCCTGATCATAACTGTTAAACTCTGCCAGTGAAACGGCTTTTTCAAAATTTGGCATCCCTGCCATATAGCGATACTTCATTAGCTTCTCAGCACTGAGATCCCCGCCAAAATTTTCCCGAAGAGACCCTACACTCCCCATGGTGTGTAAAATTTGCCTGGAGATTTCCAAAGCATCAGAATTAAATGATACATCGTTCATCTTTTCCTGAAAATAAGCATAGAAGAGATATTCGGGATTCACAATGGATACAGAGATCTTTTCTTCGGTTTCCTGAAAACCCACTTTCATGGCCGCTGCAAGCATGCCACGATCTTTTAATTCCCGGGTAAATGAAATCAGCTCATCATTTGTAAAAACCAGCACAAACAGATCCGGATTCTCGCCTGGCTGATACTGCCCTATAACTTCATACCCTCCACCTTCAAGCACCCTTGTCACTTGGTCAACCACATCTTTCATCGGGCCTGCTTTTTCGGCAACCCGGATATAGGGTGAAATTCCTGAAGCCAATATCAATATCAGACTCATTAGCATACCTGAAACAATAAATCTTTTCATAATCACTGATTTAAGATTAATCTTGTCTGCAAATAAAAAGCATCTGTTGATCCTTAAGGAAGAAAGCATACTGATATATATCATTGGGGGCCTTGTTGAGAAGCATAAAAAAAGGGTCTCTTTTCAGAAACCCTTTTTCATTTGAGCGGGAAACGGGACTCGGACCCGCGACCCCGACCTTGGCAAGGTCGTGCTCTACCAACTGAGCTATTCCCGCAAATGGATTGCAAATATAGTACGCAAAAATCAATCATGCAAACCAAATCTCCTGATTTTTCACAAGAGAGGCGGCTCAAAAGACTGATTACAACCCGGATAGCTTCTTAATCTCATTCAATTTATTAAGTGCTTCAACAGGAGTCAGGTTGTTGATATCCAAACCGGCAATCTGGTCCCGGATCTGCTTTAAAATGGGGTCATCCAACTGGAAGAAGCTCATTTGCAGTCCCTCTCTTCCGCCTGCCAGTTCTGACATAGGCTTGCTAAGGTTCTTTTCCCCGCCTGATTTCTCCAGTTCCGCAAGAATTTCATTGGCACGCTTTACAACGCTTCGGGGCATGCCTGCCATCTGGGCAACATGAATCCCAAAACTATGCTCGCTGCCGCCGGGAAGCAGCTTCCTCAGGAATATAACCCGGTCGTCCAGTTCCTTAATGGAAACATTGTAGTTCCGAACCCGTGAAAAAGAAGCTTCCATCTCGTTCAGTTCATGATAATGGGTGGCAAAAAGGGTTTTGGCTTTTCCTTCTTTTTTCTCATGGATATATTCCACCATGGCCCAGGCAATAGAAATCCCGTCATATGTGCTTGTTCCCCGGCCAATTTCATCCAGGATAACCAGGCTCCTTTCCGAAAGATTGTTCAGTATGCTGGCCGCCTCCAGCATTTCCACCATAAATGTGGATTCACCCAGGGAAATGTTATCAGAGGCCCCCACCCGGGTAAAGATTTTATCCACCCATCCAATACTGGCCGCCTCTGCCGGAACAAAACTGCCCACCTGAGCCATCAGGGTAATCAATGCAACCTGCCTTAAAAAAGCCGATTTTCCCGACATATTGGGCCCGGTCAGAATCATTATTTGCTGATCACTATCGTCGAGCCTGACACTGTTGGAAACATAAACTTCGTCATCGGGCAATTGCTTCTCTATCACCGGGTGTCGTCCTTCGTTAATTTCTATGGTAGTAGATTCATTTACTTCGGGCCGACAATAAGAGTTTTCCAGTGCCGTAAGGGCAAATGAAAAGAGGCAATCGAGCCTGGCCACCAGAGAGGCATTCAATTGTATAGCTTTTATCCATCCTGCAACACCGCTCACCAGGTCCTGGAACAAATTCGCTTCCAGCACCAGGCATTTTTCCTCAGCTCCCAGGATCTTCTCCTCATACTCTTTTAGTTCCTCGGTAATATAACGCTCGGCACTAACCAGGGTCTGTTTTCTGATCCATTCCTCCGGAACTTTGTCCTTATGGGTATTCCGAACTTCCATATAATAGCCGAACACATTGTTATAAGCTATCTTCAGGCTGGAAATTCCGGTACGCTCCATTTCTCTCTGCTGAAGGCCCACCAGGTAATCCTTCCCGGAGTGCATAATCTCTCTGAGCTCATCCAGCTCTTCTGAAACCCCGGCTGCAATGACCCCTCCTTTATTGATTTGTGACGGAGGTTCCGGAACCATCTCTTTTTGTATTCGATTTTTCACCTCTGTACAGGGATCCAGCTGAGCTGCCAGTTGTTGGAATGAGACTTCACTGGATTTCTCACAACGCTCCTTGAGCGGACCAATGGCCTCCAACGCTCTCATCAGCTGTATAAGCTCCCTGGGGCTTACTCTGCCCACTGCCACCTTTGAGATGATTCTTTCCAAATCTGCAACCTGCCTGATTTTATCATTCAGAAACTCCCTGAAATCCTCCTCCAGGAGAATATGCTCAACCATGTTGTGCCTTTCCCGGATCAACAGCACATCTTTCAGGGGGAGGGAAAGCCAGCGTTTCATCAAACGTGCTCCCATGGGGCTAAGGGTCTGATCCATCACCTCAAGAAGGGTGGGGGCTCCCTCGTACAGGGATTGAAAAATTTCAAGGTTTCGGAGGGTAAAACGATCCAGCCAGACATAATGATCCCGCTCAATTCGGGATAAACTGGATATATGATTCGTCCGGGTATGCTGAGTTAGATCGAGATACTGAAGAATGGCTCCGCTGGCAATGATCCCATGTGTCATTTCCTGCACACCAAATCCTTTCAGGGTCTGAATGCCAAACTGCTGATGAAGTTTATCCCTGGCATTCTCCTCCGTATAGACCCATTCCTCGAGCAAAAAGGTGTAAAAACTATCGCCGAACTCTTCCAGGAACTGGTCGCGATGACTCCTTTGAACCAGCACTTCTTTGGGTTTGAAACTGGTAAGTAATTTATCGATGAAGCTTTGATCGCCCTGGGAAGTCAGAAACTCCCCCGTGGAAATATCCAGGAATGCAATGCCGTGGATCTGCCTGTCCATGTAAATGCTGGCCAGAAAATTATTTTCACGGTTATCCAGTACATTCTCGTTGTAGGTAACCCCGGGGGTAACCAGTTCGGTAATCCCTCTTTTTACAATTTTCTTGGTGAGTTTGGGGTCTTCCAGCTGTTCACAGATGGCAACCCGTTGTCCCGCCCGGACCAGCTTTGGAAGGTAGTTATCCAGGGCATGGTGGGGAAAGCCTGCCAGCTCCACCGATGAAGCAGCACCATTGGCACGCTTGGTGAGGGTAATTCCAAGTATTTCAGCAGTTCGAATGGCATCTTCTCCAAAAGTTTCATAAAAATCTCCCACCCTGAATAATAGAACCGCATCGGGATGACTTGCCTTGACGGAGTAATATTGCTTCATCAGGGGAGTTTCAACGATATTTTTTGGTGTGCTCATTCTTAACTTATTGCCTCTCAAAAATAGAGCTTATGTAAGGATTATCGAAGTGTTGTTGAAAAGTAAGTGCTTTTATTTCTCCTGTATTTTCACTTAATTGAACCTATGCGCTTCGGAAAACATGCCCTTACATATCTGATATTTTTAGGATTCTTCCTGGGAATCCTGTTTGGCTGGCTGGTTGGAGAGCCGATTCTGGTGATTGCTGAGCCCATGAAAGAGTTATTTCTTCGCCTGCTGAAAATGGCCATTCTCCCCCTGGTGATTACCTCCATCATCAGTGCGGTAATCCAGGTGGGTAGCAGTAAAGGTCTGGGCTTGATTAGCCTGCGTACTTTTACTTATTATATTACTACAAGTGTTCTGGCGATTTTGACAGGACAAATACTTGTCAATATTTTCAGACCAGGAGTGGGTGCTGAAATTGGACTTACCGAGCAACCTGATGGAATCGGTGTGGTCGACCAGAGCTTTGGAGAGCTCTTGCTCAACCTGATTCCGGAGAATCCTTTTGCCGCCATGGCCAATGGCGATGTCTTACCGGTTATCTTCTTTTCGCTTTTGTTTGGTTTTTTTGTGACCCGATTAAAACCAGAACAGTCCAATCTGATGGGTAGTTTTTTCAGGGCGGCATTCGAAGCAATGATGAAGCTGACTTCTTTTGTAATCTGGACAGCTCCCATTGGTGTGTTTGGCATCATTGCGGGCATTGTGGCCCAAACCGGCTTTGATGCCTTTGCCTCTCTGGGTAAATTTTTCCTTGTGGTCATGGCGGGCCTGTCCATACACTTCTTTATCACCCTTCCCCTGCTTCTTAAATACCTGGGTAAGTGTAGTCCTATTAAACACTACCGGGGCATGCTCTCTGCCCTGATGACTGCCTTTTCAACCTGTTCTACCATCGTGACCCTGCCCCTGACCTTGAAGGCGGTGACTGAAGTATCCGGAGCCTCTGAGAAAGCCGCAGGATTTGTCCTTCCCATTGGAGCAACCATCAATATGGACGGTACAGCACTCTACGAATGTGTTGCAACCATTTTCATTGCACAGGTATATGGCTTTGACCTGGGTCTGGCCCAGCAGGGAATCATTGTCATTACGGCTGTGCTGGCTTCCATCGGAGCCGCCAGTATTCCCATGAGCGGACTGGTCATGCTCAGCATTATTCTCAATGCGGTGGGGCTTCCCCTGGAAGGAGTGGCCATGATCCTGGCGGTGGATCGCATCCTGGATATGTTTCGCACCACGGTCAATGTCTTTTCCGATAGCGTGGGCGCCGTGGTGATCAGCCGCCTGGAAGGGGATAAATAAAAACCGTCCCACTTACAAGCGGGACGGTTTCATTTTAGGGTCAGTGAGATACTAGAAACTGATATCTATACCGAAAGCAAACATCGATGTATGCTTTGCATAAGTATCGTTATAGGGTACTCCAACGATTGATGTTTGCGCCTTGGTGTAATCGTCGTAATTAGTAACGCTGTAACCTGCATTCAGGGTGATCATATCGCCCAGATTAACAAAAACACCAGCTCCCCAGGAGGCGCTCTTCAGTCCATAGGTCAGGCCTGACTGATAATTATCGTTTACGCCATTGTTCCCGGAGGTATATCCGCCACTTACTCCTAAGATCGGCAAGATTTTATACTCCGCGCTGAATGCCCAGGTAAAGCCATTCTCATCTATGACATCTTCATTATCAGTCTGCTCTCCCTCCGCATCCGTATAACCATAATAGGCGCCTTTATCCAGGTAATAGTTGAAACTACCTGTGACTGTAAGATTTTTCAGCGGGCTAACCTGTGCTCCCAGGGCAAACATTCCGGGCATATCGGCTCTTGATTCTTCTCCATCGGGAAACATGTCCACATCATCCACCTCCGTATCATTGGTCAAAACAATTTTGGTGTGATGCTCGTACTTGGCAGCAATATTAACCTTTTCAGAGAGGCTAATATTCACGCCAATAATCGGGGTAAATCCCGAGCCCGACTGAGTTGCATTGAGTTGTGCATCGGCAGTCATGTCATCAAGTCCAGCTGCAGTTGCTTCCAGTGTTGCAACTACATCGGGAGGAAGTGCCGGATTGGCAGCCACCCTTCTGACATAATCGCCCGGAGGCTGAATGCCGCCATAGGGTGCATCCACAACAACACCGGTTAATGATCCTTCATAAGCGTTGCGGGCCATTACGTATCTTCCGCCAATGGCAACTGAAATCATATCATTAATGGCATAGGTGGCCCCGGCCTGGACACCATAAAAGGTAGATGAGCCACTAAATGCCGCGTCCATATCATATGCGGTTACATTTCTGTAGCCCGGGTCCCAGCCAGTAGCATCGTAAATAGACTGGTCCAGAGGTTCGAAATTACTATATAACAATGGAACCAGGGAAGCCACAGGTACCTCAAAACTTGGAAGTCCTGTTTGAAAATCAGCACTACCTCCTCCTCCAGGGATATTAAATCCTAAAGAAAAGGCCCATTTATCCATTTTGTAGGCCGCATAGATACCCGGGAAAAAAGGAGCAGACAATTCAGCTTCATAATCTACAGGGGTTCCGTTGAGGTAGGCATAGTCACTGGTAACCTTTCTGGTCTGGAAGATGGTCTGGTTAGAAAGTGAGAAGTGAAATCCATTTTGGAGCTTGGCCAGTCCGGCTGGATTGTAGTAAACAGCATCAATTCCAAGTGTGGCATTCCGGGACATGGTCCGAACCCAGGCAGCGCTCTGATTTATATTGGTTTTCAGGCCTCCCGCCATAAGAATCTGGGAAGAAACCAGCATAAAAACCAACAATAAATTCATTCTTTTCATGAGATAGTTTTTTTGTTTAGCGCACACAAGAAAGTAATTTTTTTCCAGAATCAACATTTTTAAAGCTTTTTGGTTATCTCTATACCATGAAGAAACGAGTTACAGGATTGGGTGGCGTTTTCTTTAAATCGGCTAACCCGCAAGCATTAAAACAGTGGTATGGGAAACACCTTCATATAGAAAGTGGGGAACACGGGGCCCTCTTCAAATGGAGACAGGATGAAGATCCTGAAACAGCCGGATATACTGCCTGGAGCATATTTCCAGAGGATACAGGCTACTTTAATCCCGCTTCCAGCGACTTTATGTTTAACTACCGGGTTGAAAACCTGGAGGAACTACTCAAGGTACTGGAAGAGGAAGGGGTGCAGATCGTGGGCGAGATGGAAGAGTACCCCTACGGAAAGTTTGGATGGATTATGGATCCCGATGGCAATAAAATTGAGCTTTGGGAGCCCATTGATGAGGATGCACTTTAAGGGCATAACGAGAAAATGAAAGAACTCTGGAATACAAGATACGGTAGCGAAGCATATGCTTATGGAAAAGAGCCGAATGCGTTTTTTGCGGCTCAACTTGAAAAAACAATCCCGGGCAAACTCTTGCTTCCGGGAGAGGGCGAGGGCAGAAATGCCGCTTATGCTGCAACAAAGGGATGGGCTGTGGAGGCCTTCGATTTGAGCAGTGCCGGACAGAAGAAGGCCCTTGCCCTTGCCTCGGAGCGGGGTGTGGAAATCAACTACAGAGTATGCCCGCTGGAAGAGTTTTTCTTTACGGCTGACCAGTATGATGCCGTTGCACTCATCTATTTCCATACAGACAGTTCCAGCCGCGAATATCTTCACCGGAAAGTCTTTGAAGCACTCAAGCCCGGAGGATCCTTGTTTGTTGAAGCATTTCACAAGGAACAGCTAAAAAATGATACAGGTGGGCCAAAATCCTTGGATATGCTTTATGATGAAGAAATCCTCGAGAATGATTTCAGACTGTTTGAGACCCGCCTGCTCGAAAAACAACAAATTATACTCAACGAAGGTCCATTTCACCAGGGCAAAGCCTCTGTAATCCGTTTCCACGGAATTAAAGCAAATTAGAATGATAAGCCACAACGATAAACAAACTACGCCAGTAAGCATAACTTCTAGCGAAGAGCTCTCCCCTGGTATCTACCTTATTGGTTTCAAGCGAACTTTTGATTTTATGGCCGGTCAGGTCATTGGGATCTCCATCGGGGAAAATGATGCCCGCAGGTTATACAGCATCTGCAGCGGGGACAAGGAAGATGATATTAAAATCCTGTATAAGGTGATTGAGGAGGGTTATCTGACCCCTCAACTCTCAGATCTGGAATGCGGGGATACCGTCTGGATCACCCCTGCCGGGGGAGAATTTACAGGTGAGCCGGGCCCGGCAGTCTGGGTTGCCTCAGGAACAGGCATCGCCCCCTACTATTCAATGCTTCGTTCCGGACTGGGAGAAAATAAGATCCTGCTTCATGGAAACCGCTACCTGGAACAATTTCACTTTTTCGACGAGTTTCAGGAGATCCTGGGACAGGATTATATAAGATGTTGCAGCGGGGAAAGCGGTGATGGAGCTTACCATGGGCGGGTTACTGCTTACCTGGAAGAACAAAACGATCTTAATCCAGGCTTAAAGTACTACCTTTGTGGGAGCGCAGATATGGTAGTTGAAACCAGGGATATTCTGATCCGTAAAGGGGTTCCTTTTAGCAACATCATTTCTGAAATATACTTTTGATCCATGCGGAAACATCTATTCGGCCTTACCCTGGAAGAACTTAAAACTGTGAGCCAAAGCCTTGGGCTCCCTTCTTTTACCGGTGGTCAGCTAGCCGAATGGCTCTATAAGAAAGAAGTCTCCTCCTTCGGGGAAATGACCAATCTCTCTCTTAAAGCCAGGGCCCTGCTATCTGAAAATTATGATGCGGGCATCATACCGCCTGTAGATGTGCAGGAGTCTGTGGATGGTACCAAAAAATATCTCTTCCCTGCCCTTGAGGGAAAATATATTGAGACCGCCTATATTCCGGATGGAAAGCGCAGTACGGTTTGTGTCTCTTCACAGGTAGGATGCAAGATGGGGTGCCTGTTCTGCATGACCGGGAAACAGGGTTTTCAGGGGAATCTCAGCTCCGGAGAGATCCTGAACCAGTACAGAAGCATTCCCGAATGGAGAAGCATTACCAACCTGGTTTACATGGGCATGGGAGAACCGCTGGACAACCTGGAAGAGGTATTACGCAGCCTGGAGGTGCTTACATCGGATTGGGGCTTTGGCCTGAGCCCACGAAGAATTACCGTTTCAACAATCGGCATTACCCCGGCCATGCTTGAATTTCTTAACAGGAGCAATGCACACCTGGCTGTTAGCCTGCACACTCCTTTTGATGATGAGCGACGCAAGTTAATGCCGGTCCAACAAGTCTACCCCCTGAAAGAGGTCCTGAAAGAAATAAAATCCTGGGATTTTGGAAGGCAACGCAGGGTGTCATTTGAATATATCCTTTTCAAGGACTTCAACGATTCGCCAAAGCATGTAAACGAGCTTTCAAGGATCTTGCATGGCATCCGCTGCCGGGTCAACCTGATCCGCTTCCACCCCATTCCAGACACGCCGCTTGAATCCCCTGATGAGGAAACCATCATTGCCTTCAAGGAAAAATTGAATGCCAAGGGGATTATTTCCACCATCCGGGCCAGCAGGGGACAGGACATCTGGGCGGCATGCGGACTGCTTTCCACCAAAAAACTGGCTGATAAATAGTTGTAGAAGTCATCAATCCTTAAAAAAAGGATGCAATGGCTTATTGATTTCCTGATGCTTTTCTTCCCTTCAAACTGCCTGGTTTGCTGCAAAAGGCTTCATTCTCCGGGAGATGTTTTATGTTTCGCATGTGAGATAAACATGCCAAAGACCGGTTATGGGGATCGACAAAACAATCCGGTAAGTGAAATTTTTTGGGGTCGGGTCCCTGTCAGGGCCGGAACAGCTTTATTTCGCTTCGAAAAAGGTTCTGCCTACCAGGTCCTGCTTCACGATCTGAAATACCGGGGCAACCGGAAAGCTGGATTATATCTTGGCCGCTTGCTGGGGCTGGAATTAAAGCAAAGCTTCTTCTCAGAATGTGATTTGATCCTTCCTGTACCCCTTCATCGTCTCAAAAAGAAACGACGTGGCTATAATCAGAGCGAAATCATTGCCCGGGGAGCTTCAGATATTACAGGAATTCCAGTGATCAGCCACCTCCTTGAGCGAAAAAAAACCTCCCGGTCTCAAACTGAAATGAGCCGGCAGGAGCGATTTGAAAATATGGCCACAGCGTTCACCCTCAGCAATAAGACTCCTGATCTTCATTCGAAAAAGATATTGATCATCGATGATGTAGTCACCACCGGAGCTACCCTTGAGGCGTGCAGTGAGGTCCTCTTCAATAATTTCAACTGTGTGATCTTTATCGCTACAGTGTCCTGCGCTTGACTAATGGTGTTTAAACTTATAGTTTACTGAGAGACTGAAAACATTGTGAAAATAACCACGATACTGAGCATTATTCCATTCCTCCGGGTCACGAAAAGGGATGGCCGAGTTTGTATAACG
>Ga0180435_10007490_pt1 | contig 10400 bp, 3 predicted proteins | sample SS_ome_3_FD_132467 | JGI IMG/M metagenome (GOLD analysis project Ga0180435, IMG submission 132467) | Hypersaline lake sediment archaeal communities from the Salton Sea, California, USA - SS_3_S_1 metaG | ecosystem: Environmental > Aquatic > Non-marine Saline and Alkaline > Hypersaline > Sediment... | reverse complement strand
TTGTCTGCCCGATGGCGGCTTGGCCTTCAACAGCACGCGTTGCAAAGTTCGCTTCCTCTGCTGGCGACCCCAGGCCTACGTGCTGCACCGCATGGACGCCGACGGCTCGAACATAACTCGTCTTTCCCATGCCAACCTGACCGAATGGAGGCCCTCGGTGATGCAGAGTGGACTTATCCTGTGGACCCGCTCCGAGTACCTGGACAAGGGAGCCGACTATCTCCACACCCTCTGGTCTATTCGCCCAGACGGTACCGGTCCTCAATTGGTATTCGGAAACAATACTCCCAACTGCTATAGTCAGGCACATGAGGTGCCCGGCACAAAAGAGCTTGTCTGCACCCTGATGTCTCACGGCGACCATCACGGTCCTATCGCGCTGATCGATGGCAGCAAAGACCCCTTTGATGTGGAGGCGATCACGAACATCACCCCAGACACTCGGCCGCAGTACGAAATGGACCGTTCGTATGATGATACGTTCCGCGATCCATATCCGATCTCACGAGACCATTTCCTCGTGACCCATAATCCGGACAATCAGCATAGTTGGGGGTTATATATCATCGACCGGTACGGCAACAGAGAGTGGCTATATGTTGATCCCGAGATTAGCAGCAAGTATCCGAGTCCGCTCCGCGCGAGGCCGCGTCCGCCAGCGTTGCCGAGCAACCTTGATGAGAAGATCGCCCAAGAGGGGATGGGCCAGTTTACCGTGCAGGACGTCTACATGGGGCTAGGTTCGACGGTTCCTCGCGGCCAGGCGAAGTACCTGCGTGTTGCCGAAGAAGTTCCCTCGCACTTGCAGCTTCTTCCCTCCGGCCAGTACCGCGCAGATCACTCCTATTTAGAGGTCTACGCCACGCCAGTTTATTCCGTGTACGGTCCGCCAAAGAGTTTTGAAACGCGCACGCCCAACGCGTCACTGGATCTGATTCGCTCCTATTACAACTGGCCTGACCTGGTCTTGGAGATAGCCCCGGGACTGTATCGCGTCCAGGAAGGAAAGAGATGCTGGCCCAGCTATGTGGCCAAGGCATCCCTCGGCACGGTTGAGATTGCCGAGGATGGGTCGGTGAACTTTCTGGCCCCGGCGGGTAAGGTTCTCTATTTCCAGTTATTAGATGGCGAGTACAACGAGCTCCAGAGAATGCGAAGCGTCATTCAACTCCAGCCTGGCGAGCGGCGCAGCTGCGTCGGTTGCCACGAGAATCGGCGTACGACACCACCACCTCAGGCGGGCTCGGCCCTGGTCAAAGAGCCGCAGCGTCTGACCCCTCCGCCGTGGGGCACGCAAGCGTTCGATTACCAAAAGATAGTGCAGCCGGTGTTAAACGCCAACTGTGTGCGTTGTCACGATGGTAGCGAATCGGGAAGTTGCGATCTACGCGGAACGCTCGATAAAAAACTGGTACCCGCATCGTACCGCACCCTGATTGCGGGCGGGTGGGTCCACTATTTTAACTTTGGGTACTCAATGCGCCCCTTCAAGGCTGAACCGCTTTCGTTTGGGACTCTCAAGAGCCGACTCTGGGAAGTGTTGGCGGACAAGCAGCACAAAGAGGTTAAGCTCGACGAAGCCGAGATGCGGGCGATCAAGACCTGGGTAGACCTGAACTGTCCCCTGTGGCCGGACTATACCTTCCGCCCGGAACGAAAAAAACTGCAAGCAGCAAATACCTCTGCGAACTGATAGTGCGTTTTCGTACTTTTTCTGGTGTTATATTTTAACGCAACGTATTGACAGGGCCTTATTAACTAATTTGTTTCCTTTTTAGCAACTTCGAGTTATGTTCCGAAAGTTTATTAAATTTTCCTGTTGATTGAAAGGCCCTGATGAATGAAAATACTAACAGTATACCCATCGGGTATGAAAATTCCTGGCAGGGCCCGATGTAATTGTTTTCTGGTTAAATATATACGTAATGCGAAAACGGGAAAATTCAATCGGAAGCAGTATAAAAACTGCGAAAGGTAAGTTTTAAAGAGGCTTTTTTTATCAAGGAGTGAATTATGAAGAATGAGAGATGTTATCGGAATGGATGTTTGGTGCTGGTCCTTTTATTTGCCTTAATTGGTTGCGGAGGGACGGCATCGAGAAAATGCACGGATGCCTACCAACCGCAACTGTTTCTGTCGTTGCCGGATTATTGTAACACGCCGGACGGGATGACCCTTGATTGCAAGGATAACATTATTCTGGCCTGTCCCAATTTTAACGACACTGAGTATCCCGGTGTTTTGATGAAAATCGATACGAAAAATCGCCTTTCGCTTTTCTACCCCATGCCCGTACATCCGGAAACGAAAAGAGGCTGTCCGATGGGTATGGATTTCGGGCCTGACGGCAATTTGTATGTAGCGGATAACCAGTATTTCTATGACAAAAACTACAAATCCCGCCTGATCAGAATCAATATAAAAGACGGCAAAGCCATTTCATCGGATGTAGTTGTGGATGGTTTTAAGCTTTCCAACGCGGTTATCTGGAAAGGGACTAAAATATATGTCAGCGACACCTTTTTCGATACCCCCGGTAAGCCGGGGATGAGCGGTATATATCAGTTTTCCCTGGCGGAGATGAATCGGGGCAAGGTAATGCTCAAGCCTAATTCCGAAGACCCGCATCTGATCGCGACTTTTCAAACGAGGGCTAATCCACGAAAAGATATGGCCGGGGCCGACGGAATGACCTTTGACAGTAAAGGTAATCTTTATACGGGAAATTTCGGCGACGGCGTTATGTCAAAAATCACTTTTGATGAAAACGATAAAGTAATCAGCAATACGATTTTCGTGGACGATAAAAAACTGACCTGCGTTGACGGTATTTTTTGCGACCTGAAAACAGATTATATCTATATCGCGGATTCAGAAAAAAACGCCGTCCAGGTGGTCAAGCCCTGCGGCACAGTTGAGACCCTATGGGTGAACGATGATTCGGACGGGGCCGATGGGCTGCTGGATCAACCTTGCGAGCCGATTATTCGCGGCAAAGAATTAATTCTCGCTAACTTCGATATGACGTTTCCCGGTCTTAAGAATTCAGGTTACGATAAACACCACACACTTTCGGTTATCAAGCTGAAATAACGTATATCCATCGGGTATGAGAATTCCCGGCAGGGCCGGATGTATACCCATCGGGTATGAAAATTCCTGGCAGGGCCCAATGTAATTGTTTTCTGGTTAAGTATATACATAACGCGAAAACGGGAAAAATCAATCGTGATGAGCATAACTCATAGGCGCCATGGAGATCGCAGGGGGCGTTTGAGCATTCGATTGGCGTCGATGTCATCGCGCGACCAACTCTCGAAAATCCTTATACGCCTGGCAGCCTGAGGTCTGGTAATGCTTGTTAACCAGCCTTTGCCGGTCCCGCAGTACGTTTGATTTGCCATCACATACCGCCACGACCTGGGCATCCTTTTGGCCCAGGAAATTGCGCATTACGTTGCCCCCCTGTCCTCCTACTCCGATGCAGCCGACGGTGACACGTTCGCTGGCGGCGATATTGCCGGACTTTCCGAGGGCAGCGGATGAGACCACATAGGGAAAGGTTAGCGACGCCGCGGTTTTTTCAAAAAACGTCTTCGTGTTATCGTGTTTTTGTTGATTTGATATTTATCTTCGCAAAGTGAAAGTTTATTTTTGGAGCTGGGTAACGGCGATGCCTTCAATTTCGACGAGCAGGTCGGAGCGACAGACATCAGCCTGGGCGTAGACGGTAGGCAGTTCGCCGAGTCTTTTTTCGACCACAGGTCTGGTTTGGGCATAATCGTCCTGGTTTTTGATATAGACACGGGCCAAAGCCAACTGCTCCAGGGTTCCGCCATAACCGGGGCAATTGTGTCGGCAAAAGTTTTCCTCCGAGATGAGAGCTTCGATATTATCGAGAGTCTGGATGGTCTGAGCCCGGACGTCATCGATAAAGCGTGTTTTCGACTGGGTGATACTGGCGGTGCCGGAAATAAAGATATAGGCATAAGGATCGTTAATCACGGCCATGGCCCGAGAGAATTTGGGGCTTTTGGGCCCATAAGATGTTTCATAATCGAAAGCGGCGGTTTGTTTGGGATTTTCCAGGGGCAAAAGAATAATATCCTCCCGTTTGGTGTCCAGAGCGATACAACTCATTACCATATCAGAACAACTCATCCCGATGCCGGTGCTGGCGGGAAAAACGGAATGATTGAAACCGGATGGAACATGTTTGGAAAGAAAACGAATGTCTTGATAAAAATCGGCCCGGGCACGATTGATTTCCTTGTAACGTTGAGTTTCGCCTTCTGGGCCTACGATATCTCCCACATAAAGCCAAGTGCGAAAAATCTGATTGTATTGAAAACCACGGGCCGCCAACACCTGTTCCATTCTACGGAAAGCACTGGAGGAACGATCGTAAACGGAAGAAGCCTGGGTGTCGGGGGTAATCTGGCCACAATGAGCCCAGGCGACATTATCGTACCGCGTGACCACCAGATTTTCCGAGATACGTTCTATTTCGACATCGCCGGTGGATTGGCAGATGCCAAAGGCTTCGAGGGAAATGAGTTTTCCCTCACAAGGAGGCTGGCAAATATAGGTGGTGGCAGGTAAGTCTGAGCCATAAAAATCGCGCATTAATTGACGGCATTGCTCTTTTAGAGTGGGGTCTTTTATAAAGACCGCCTGGTTGACAATGGCTCCCTGGGTGGTTTTTTCCTCCATGAGGGCTTCAATGGTATGGAGGGCGTCTTGGGTTTGCTGTTTGAGCGTGTGGCCGGACCGCGGGACAGCGGTAGCGACGACATGACGAACATCTTTTAAATCTAAAACGGAATAACCAATACCTGCTCTGGATTTTTTATGAATCATAAAATCCCTTTTCAATGTAAATAATAACATGCGGCTTTGTCATAGTGCGAGGCGCACTTTTTGATGTTTAACATATTTTCGCAACGTTTTGACAAAGCTTTAATAATGAATTTATACCCATGGGCAGGAGGATGCCCAACAGGATCCGATATAAATATTTTTCGGATAAGTATATCCATCGGGTCTGATAATTCCTGGCAGGGCTCGATGTAATTGTTTTTTCTGACAAGTAAATACACAATACGAAAACGGGACCAAACAATCTCGATGAATATAATACCCCATGGGGAATTAACAGGGAGCATGTCTGGGCGGGCCAACAGGAAGCTGGAGTAGTATTTTGGTAGGTATAGCTGCTCATGCTGGGGTAAATGTTACGAGAAAAAGGGGATTAAATCAATATTATTTTGAAGCGCGATTTCGCCCTTTTTCTGGTGTGAGATTTTAGCGCAACGTATTGACGGGGCCTTATTAATGGGTTTTATCTATACCCATTGGGTATAATAATTCCTGGCAGGGCTCAATGTAAATGTTTTCTGGATAAATATATACATAACGCGAAAAGGGGAAAATTCAATCGTGATAAGCATAACAAAAAATCCTGGAGAATGAAATATTGGGCTGTAGAAGCTGCGAAATTTAACTGATAAGATATAAGGTGAGTATAAAAAGCGTATTTTTTCCGAAAAAAAGGTTTGTTTTTCGGCTGGAAAAGTGGATTTAATCAAAATATATCATTTTTTATAAAAAAAGTGTCACAAAAACAGGGGCAAGGCAGACTTATATATACAAACTTGATGATGAAAAATAGCATTGACGACAATTTGTTAATAAGGCAAGCACAACAAGGCGACCGGGAAAGTCAGGATCGTTTGGCGGAATTGGCGTGTAAACGGATGATGGAATACGTTTATCGATTGACGCTCAGGGAAGACCTGGCGCAGGATATCGTTCAGGAGTGTATGCTCGATATGTTTCGTGTATTAGGAAGATTGGATAGAGTGGATCGGTTTTGGCCCTGGCTGCGTAAAATCGCGTTCAATAAGGTTCACGACAGTTTCAAGGCGACAAAACGCCAAAAGGCAACTTCGTTATCGAAGGTATGGCATCAGAAAAGCCCCGCCAACGGTCCGGAAGAGAAATGTGAAGGATTGTCCCGACTGGTCAGCGAAGAGTTGGCGCAGATTGTACATAACGCGATCCAGGAACTAAAGCCTCATTATCGCAGTGTTCTGGTATTACGCAGCTACGAGGAAATGGAATACAGCGAAATCGCGGAAATGATGCACTGCAGCGAATTCTATGTGCGAAAATTATTCTATCGAGCGAAAAAAGCACTGCAAAAACAATTATCCCGTCAGGGATTCGGCAAAGGCGCCCTGTTGACAGCGTTGGTTTTGTTCGGCAAAATGACCGCCACCAGCAAGGCGGCGGCCGGGTCCGTGAATATTAGTTCGGCCACCCTTAAAGTAGGGACCTGTGCGACGTTGGCGGGAGCGGCGGGGACAAAAATGGGAATAGTGACGCTGACGGCGGCAGGATTGCTGGCAGCAGGTTCCGCGGCGGTGCCATTGTGTAAGATACATAAGCAATCAAGTGTCGGGATGAATTCGAGTGTCACGCAGGATATAGCGGGCAAACATGTTCCCGCCCCCAAAACTACGGAGGAATGGTGGTATTATTACCCCGAAGGCGTGAAAGGTGCGGTTATGATGCGGGGGGTAAAATGGGATGAAAAGGAAAAACAATTCTATTGTCGATGGCTGCAGAACGACAATTTCAATTACTGTTACGACAAGAGCCGAAATACGATTCATATCAATAATCACCGAATGTGGAATCAGGATTTGTCGGTGCGGCGACTGCCTACGGACAAGCCGGAATTAAGTGAGTTTATCTCGCGGGTGGAAAAACAAGAGTCCGGGATGGTTTATGTGCCCGATAAGGGGAAAAGCCTCTGGGTCATTGTTAAAGAGGGGGGGATGAAAAAAGACAGTACCGTCCAGGTACATTATCACTACAACATAAGAGAAGAAGAATATTTCCAGGATAACTGGCACACTGGGGTGAAGGAAGAAGATCATCGCGATCTTATGCACAAACGGGGATGGGGAACTTTTCGCGTGGAGGGAGAGATCAACGGAGAAAAAGTTTCCGGGGCGGGCATTACCCCGTTTGTGTACCCTTTAAGCAAACAAATGCCACCTCAATTGAGATTGCGAATCGGAGACGATGTGCAAATTGTCGATGGTCCCGGCGTCGCGTATGCCCGAAACGCGAAAGGAGAAATGGTTACTTTTCCATCGGGGAGTTTTTGGGTGGGATTGGCGCGGCCCTGGATGGGACTGCATTGTATCGATACGGTTCGACGGGACGCGGCGGAAAAAGAGATATGGTTCGAAACCAGGTATCCGGCAGGAAAAGAACGAGCCGAAGTTGTGCTGCGATGTCAGCCGGATATGGATTTGGTTTACACTATCAATATGAAAAAAGATATTATCGAACAGATACAATTTGTTACAAAAAACAAATCAGGCAGATCAGGAGGGGGTCTGCTTCGATTTATTTATAGCGACAATGTCGATGCTGATATGAAGGAGTATGTTGAGCCAACTATCACAAATAAGGTTGTCGAGCGTTCTGATTCCGTTGGGATATTATGGTTGAGACAAATGGTCAAAGGTGAATTGGGTAACTGAGAACGAGATTACTTTTGTTATTGTAATTTGAATGAAAAATGGATCGTAAAAAAACCGCGAAACTTAACTTTTTTGAAAGGGGTAAAAAAATGAAGGGAAAAGGACATTACAGAATTTTGATCGGGATTGTTATTGGTATGCTGTGCATTTCGGTTTTTGCCCGGACGGGAATGGGGATGGTTAAGAGCCACCAGAAGATTAGCGACACGGCAGGGAATTTTACGGGTGATATTGACAGCGGTGATATCTTTGGTTATGCGGTGGCGTCCCTTGGCGATCTGGATGATGATGGAGTAAACGATATCGCGGTGGGTGCTTACGGGGACGATGACGGAGGAGACAACAGAGGCGCGGTCTGGATCTTATTTCTTAATGCCGATGGCTCGGTGAAATCCCATCAAAAAATCAGTGATACCCAGGGTGGTTTCAACGGCACTTTACTTGATAGAAATAGTTTTGGCTGTTCGATTACTTCTCTAGGAGACCTGAATGGAGATGGAGTCACTGACATTGCGGTGGGTGCCTATACCGATGATGAAGGAGGTACGGACCGGGGAGCAGTCTGGATATTATTCCTGAATTCAAATGGTACGGTGAAAAGTCATCAAAAAATCAGTGATCTTCAGGGGAACTTTACCGGAATATTAAGTAACGGAGATTTTTTTGGATGCAGATTGAGTTCAATAGGAGATCTTAATAACGACGGAGTAACCGATATTGCGGTCAGTGCTACCGGTGATGATGATGGAGGAGATCGTCGGGGCGCGATCTGGATATTATTTCTAAACGCAGATGGTACAGTTAAATCTCATCAGAAAATCAGTGATACCCAGGGTGGTTTTACCGGGACTTTAAATGATTTAGATCAAATGGGTATTTCACTAACATCATTGGGAGATTTTGATAAAGATGGAATTACCGACATTGCCTGTGGCACTCATGATGATGACGGAGGTTTGGACCGGGGAGCGGTCTGGATTTTATTTCTAAATAATGACGGAACTGTCAAATCCCATCAAAAGATCAGTGATACGGAAGGAAATTTTACCGGTGTATTAGACGATGATGATCGGTTTGGCTCATCAATAGTCTCGCTGAATGACAAGGACGGGGATGGTGTGACTGATCTGGCAGTAGGAGCCCGGAAAGATGATGATGGCGGTACGGACCGGGGAGCGGTCTGGATTTTATATCTCAACGGTGATGGTACGGTAAAAAATCATGTGAAGATAAGCGATACGGAAGGGAATTTCGATGGAGATTTAGATAATGAAGATCTTTTTGGTATTTCCATAGATTCTTTGGGAGATTTGAATGATGATGGTGAAATTGATTTAGCGACAGGTGCTTATTGGGACGATGATGGCGGATCTAAGGCGGGGGCGGTGTGGGTGTTGTTCCTGGAAGAACCGTCTTTAATGGTCCATCTGGAATTAGATGAGAGCAGTGGTGGCGTGGCCGGTGATTCGTCGGGAAATGGTCGGGACGGGACGCTGCATAATATGGCCGATGATGATTGGGTGGAAGGCCGGCACGGTAACGCACTCGATTTCGACGGAGTGGATGATTATGTGGAAATAGAAAGCTATAAAGGGATTACCGGCTCGAATCCGCGTACCTGCGCCGCGTGGATCAAAACAAACAGTAATACATTCCAACAAGTTATAACATGGGGAAAAAGAGATACAGGCAAAAACTGGACTATGATGATCTCAGATATGGGTAAAATTGTAGTTGCAATTTGGGGTGGACTTATCGAGGGAAACAGAACCGATCTTAATGATGGTCGATGGCATCATATCGCCGCAGTTTTAGAAGAAGGTGGTACGCATGTCAGTGATGTAAAGGTTTATATTGACGGCGAAATTGAAACTATGACGTGTGCATATGACGAGATAGTAAATACCACTGCTGACCTAAATGTAAAGATTGGATGCCTTAAAAACTATGATGATTCCCTGATCAATTTTTTCGATGGATTAATTGATGATGTGCGGATTTACAATTATGGTTTATCGCAGGAAGAAATCAGGGAGATTATGGCCCTGGAAGAACCTTCTTTAATGGTCCATCTGGAATTAGATGAGAGCAGTGGTGGTGTGGCCGGTGATTCGTCGGGAAATGGCCGGGATGGGACGCTGCATAATATGGCCGATGAAGATTGGGTGGAAGGCCGGCACGGTAACGCACTCGATTTCGACGGGGTGGATGATTATGTGGAAATTGAAGGCTATAAAGGGATTTCCGGATCTAACCCGCGTACCTGCGCCGCCTGGGTCAAGACCACAACTACAGCAGTACCGGATATTATCGCATGGGGAAAGGCCTCGGGCTCGGTTGATGAGCAAGCCTGGAATGTTGTTATCAAAGAAGACGGGAGAATGCGATTAGCTGTCTGGGGAGGTAAGGTTGACGGTGATACGGTTTTAAATGACGGGCGGTGGCATCATATCGCAGCGGTTCTGGAAGAAGGGGGCACTCATGTCAGTGATGTGAAGTTATATGTGGATGGTGAATTGGAGAATATGACGGTGTTAGCAGATATAGCTATCAATACTACTTTAGATCAAAATGTAAAGATCGGCTGCTTTGCGGATTCAAGTGGTGTAAACCGATGGTTTTTCGCTGGATTGATCGATGATGTGCGGATTTACAATCATGGTTTAACGCAGGAAGAGATCAGGGAATTGAGTGCCGGGATAATATACCACGTTGATGTAAACGGAGGTAATGACAACAATGACGGGCTGGCGCGGGCGAGTGCCCTGGCGACGATTCAGAAAGGTATCGATACGGCGCAAGAGGGTGATACGGTGCAGGTTTGGCCGGGATTGTATACAG
>Ga0180435_10007488_pt1 | contig 10401 bp, 10 predicted proteins | sample SS_ome_3_FD_132467 | JGI IMG/M metagenome (GOLD analysis project Ga0180435, IMG submission 132467) | Hypersaline lake sediment archaeal communities from the Salton Sea, California, USA - SS_3_S_1 metaG | ecosystem: Environmental > Aquatic > Non-marine Saline and Alkaline > Hypersaline >... | reverse complement strand
CTATCGTCAGGATTCGGCACCTCGAGTGAGCCATCTTCATTCTGTTTCAGTACGAAAACCTCGGCTTCGATGCCGAGGTTAAAACCAAATCCCAATTCAGCGGCCTTTGCCTGCATGGCTTTGAGCGCAACACGCGTGTTCAGCAGGTAGGGCTCGCCATGGAAGCTATTATCCGCTGGCATCCAGGCCACCTCGGGCTGCCAGGGCAGCTGAATGATATGATCCAGGTCTGGAATTGAGGCAATCTCATCATCGTTGGGCGCCTGCCCAAGTCCATCAAGTGCATAACCGGTATACAGTTCCGAACCGTGCGCCATGTGCAAAAGGTGATCGACAGGAACAACCTTGCCCTTGGGTATGCCATGGATATCGACATAGGCGCCCATACAGTATTTAACACCTCTGGCAATCAATTCGTCCTGGATTTGCTTGATGTCGTCTTTGCTTTTCACTCTGCTTACCTGGCTATCGATTCGCTGTAGGCGTATGGAAGAGGCGATTCCTCCGTCATTCCCCTGCGTACCGTTGCAGTGAGGTCTTCCACCATCCAGGCGAATAGCTGCTCACCCTTTTCCCTGCTGGCAAGACTGGGTTTGCCGGTCACGCCATTGGTGCTGGTACGGTTCACGGGATGCGAGAAGACACAGTCTCCTGTTCTGTCTTCATCATCACTCTCTGCAATCAAATCCTCGCGCACCATGGATGGACTCAGCGCCATCATCAGCGAAGTTTCGGCATCGTTTGCATGCCAGTCACCGGCATCATGAAAATGCTGCTCACGCACGCGCTCGCTAATCGAGGCCGAGTTAATCACCGCAACCATGAAGCCATCATGTTCAGCACGCAGCATCTCCAGGGCACAACGCAATGGTGCAAAGTTGGTGACATGTGTATTGATGATGAAGAAGCGTTGAAAGCCCGAGGCATGGACCCAGTCGCCTATCTGCTTGACCACATCGATCATGGTCTTGGGTTGCAGCGCGATTGTGCCGGGCCAACGTTTCGAATGCCCGATAGAGCAGCCATAGGGCATGGAAGGCAATAGCGCCACACCGGTTTCCTCAGCAACAGCGCGACAAAGGTGATGTGCTATCTCGGCATCCATACCACAGCCCATGTGCGGACCGTGCTGTTCCGTGGCGCCGACTGGCAGCATCGCTGTGTCCATGCCCTGTGCCGGCAGGCGACCAATTTCTTCCCATGTCATCTGGTACCAGTCGTTCATCAGAAGACGCTCTCGACTTCGTCATCAACCGGAACCATGCGCACCATGTTGAGATGATCTTCACTGATTTCATCACCTTCATCAGGAGGATGGATGAGTTCTTCCAGGCGCTTCTTGGTGGCAAGAAATTCAGGCGACAACAATTGATCGGATGAACGCGGCTGGGGAACAGGTACTTGGATAAGTTCCTGCACTTCTCCCGGATGCGCCTTCAAAACGAGAATACGGTCTGCAAGATAAATCGCCTCATCGAGATCATGGGTAATGAACAGAACCGTGATATCAATGTTTTTCCAAATCTCCATGAGATAGGACTGCATTTTGGCGCGAGTCTGTGCATCGAGAGCACCGAAAGGCTCATCCATTAGCAGGATACGTGGCTGGTTGGCCAATGCCCGCGCAATCGCCACGCGCTGTTTCATACCGCCGGATAACTGGTGCGGATAACTGTCTGCAAACTTGGAAAGTCCCACCAGGTCGATCCACTGCAGGGCTTCTTGTTCCGATACCTCTCTTGTATGCCCTGACATCTGCAGTCCGAACATGACATTCTTTCTCACAGTGAGCCAGGGGAAGAGCGTGTAGCCCTGGAAGACCATGCCACGATCCGGCCCTGGCCCATGCACCTCCTTGCCATCCAGCAGCATTTGTCCGGAGCTTGGCGTTTCCAGTCCCGCAAGGATGCGTATCAGGGTAGACTTGCCGCAACCGGAAGGGCCAATGACACAGACAAACTCACGTTTGTGCGTCTTGAAATTAATATCCCTGAGTGCGGTCACCCTGCCTTTAGGTGTTTCAAATTCCTTGTCCAGCCCCTTCACTTCCAGGATGACAGGGCGCTGTTTGAGGCGCGTAAAGCGATCCCGGACCTCATCGTCCTGTTCCAGGTAACTTGGCAAATCCAGCATATGTTTCATAGCGCTTTTCCTGGTTTCCTGGATCAGGCCTTGCTTGCCTGTTTTTGCCAGGGGAAGAGACGACGTCCGAAATAGGCCAGTATCAGATCGGTCGTCAGGCCGATGATGCCGATGATCATGATGGCAGCGAACACATTGTCGAAATTTTTGTAACGGGCCTGCTGCGTGATGAACCAGGTGATACCGGAACTCGTGCCGATCAGCTCGGCGACGATCAGGTAGGTCCATGCCCAGCCCAGCAGGATACGCATATCGCGATAAAGATCAGGCAGGATGCCCGGGATAACAACACGGAACAGGAGCGACTTGTTTTTCGCACCCAGGGTTTGCGCTGCCTCAAGCAATGCGGGGTCAAGCTTGCGGGTGGTATTGGATACCACCAGTACCTGCTGGAAGAAGGTACCAATGAAGATGATCGCAATTTTGGGCGCGTCGTGAATGCCCAGAATGGCCACTGCCAGGGCACCAAAGGCCGGTGCCGGCAGGTAACGAAAGAACTCTATAAAGGGCTCGAACAGGCGAGAGAAGAAATCGTAGGTGCCTGCGAGTATGCCCAGGGGCACACCGAATAATGATGACAGAAAAAAGCCCCAGAAGATGACCTGGATACTGTTCCAAAGGCTCTCGTGCAACCACTTCTCGGTGCGTCGCTTTGGCTCTGTGGTAAAGGCTGTATAAAAGGCTACAGCAACTTCATGCGGAGCCGGCAAATAGATCGGGTTCGCCGGATCCCCCTGTGGCAGGGCCTCATCTTTTTGACTGTGGGCAAGGCTCTCTTTTTCGAACAACTCCCTGTCGACAAGCATGCCTTCCTTGAAATAGGTCACGGCACCCGGATCGGTAATCTCGACCTTGGGGTGCCATAACCAGGGCACATAACTGATCAGGCTCCAGAGCAGGAGGGGCATCACGAAACTCAACACCGTCACGAAGAATCGGGACCTGGGTCTGAGTTCCTTGCGTACCGCAAACCACTGCATGCTTGATGTACTCATGCGCCATCCTTACTCTGTCGCCCCGTCTGGACTACATCTCGCTCATCAGAGAAGGATCGATGTAGGAACTGACATCCTGAGGCTCGTCGTAAACCTTGTTGGCCACGTTAAAGTCGTCAGAAATCTTTGAAGAACCGTAGATAGAGGTGAAGCCATCTCCCTCGACCATGAACTTCATGGCTTCTTCCAGGGTCAGGATGTTGGTACCGTTGATGAACGACTTGTACTCTGCAGGATCAAGACCAACACGGGAAGCCATGATCTTCACGGCATCATCGCTCGTCGCAGGATCTTTCAGGTAGTCCACCGCGCGATACCAGACCTTGATGACTTTCTTCCAGTCATCGCGACGCGCAGCCAGGCTTTCCGGTGATACGCATAACAGGTCATAGATGAGACCGGGCTCATTCGCACTGGTATAGATAGCCGTCGAGCCAGGTACCAGGTTCAATGCCTGGCCGGAGCTTGGCTGCCATGCCACGACGGCATCGACCTCACCTGAAGCCAGCACCTGCGGCGTTTCATTGGTAGGGACGTTAACCAGCTCAACATCGGCCTCGGTCATGCCTGCCTTTTCCAGCGCATTGAGCAGCAGGAGGTGACCCACAAAACCGATTTCTACGCCAACCTTCTTGCCCTTGAGTTGCTCGATCGAACTGATACCAGGGCCGGCAATGACCATGTCGTTACCATTGCTGTAATCGTTCATCAGGATCATGACGCTCTTTGCCCCAGTCGCACCGGTCACCAGGGCATCGCCATTGGTCATCCCGACGCCATCCAGCTTGCCCGCAGCAAAGGCATCCATGGAGGCCACGTAGTCGAACCATTCAAATACGACGTCAACGCCTTCCTCCTTGAACCACTCTTTTTCAATGGCGATTTCCCAGGCCACCCATCCAGGCCAGTCGCTGTAGCCGATCTTCAGTGGCTCGGCTGCCTGTGCCATTGAACTCATCATGAGCCCGGCGGCCAAGCCGGCAAATAAACGCTTTAGTACTCTCTTCATGCTGGGCCTCTTGGTATTACGATTCGAGAAATTGTTATTACTGTCCAAGCAAGCCCCGTGCCAAACAGAGAATGACCGCAGAATTGAGTAGTTCATAAACAACCGGCCGCAAAGACGAAGAGAAATTACATGATCATGCCGCCCTGCTTTGGTGCACCAGCAAGTCATGAAATGCATTTCTGCACCGATGCGCTGCCAGAAGGCGTGAATTGTCGATGCATCGCTGGCATCAGAGTTGCTTGACTATTTGCCTGATTCAATCGACAGGCAGCTTTTTCATGGATCTCAGGCTATTCAAAACACTGTGGGGGCACAGCGGTGACTTTCAGTCCGCCACAACCCTCGCGCTGCGCGCAGGTTTCCATGGCATAGAAGGACCAGCGCCGGGTGACACTGAAAAGGCACGCGAGAACCGGAGGCTGCTGTCTGAGACAGGGCTTGGCTATATCGCCGAGATCACCACCGCGGGCACCTACGTGCCAGACCGGCATGCTACCCTGGATGATCATCTCGAATCCCTGAAACGGAAGCTCGACCAGAGCCTGGTGATGTGCCCTGAATTTATTACCTGCCTGGGTGGCTGTGATGCCTGGTCTGAGGAACTAAGCCTTGAATTTTTCGGACGCGCGATGGAAATTGCGCAGAGCAATGACATTGTCATCAGTTTTGAAACGCATCGGGGACGTTCTTTTTTCAACCCCTGGACTACGCAACGCATTGTCGAGAAATTGCCCGAAATTAAACTTACCTGCGATTTCAGCCACTGGTGCGTGGTGTGTGAGCGCCTCATCGATAGCGAGATCGGCGTCATCGAGGCAATCGCACCGCACGCACATCATATCCATGCACGGGTCGGTTATGACCAGGGACCACAAGTCCCTCATCCTGGGGCGCCCGAATACCGGGGCGCCCTTCGGGCACATCAGCAGTGGTGGGAGACCATCTGGGAAAGTCAGTTAACACGGAGTTATGCGGCCACAACCATGACACCCGAATTTGGTCCTGACGGTTACCTGCACGAGGCGCCGTTTAGCCGGGAACCTGTTGGCGAGCTATGGCAGATGAATCAGTGGATGGCTACAGAGGAGCAGAGGCATTTCAACGACTTCATTCGGGCTTTCCCGGTTCAGCAAGAGGCGACCTGAGCGCCGCCACTGCCTGCCTTTCGGCCACCTCCTCCCGGAAACCCTCGAGTATGGCCGCCGCAATGACCAGCAAGGCGCCCGCAATTTCAACCAGCGACAGGGACTGGCTCAGGATAATGACTGCCGAGATGACGGCCACGACCAGTTCCATCACGATGATGATTGAGGCACGGCCTGCTTCCAGGTGGGTCACACCCCACTGGGTGCCAAGGGTGATCAACATCAGCCAGACAATGCCGTAGAAAGCGGCATAGGCCAGCACGGAGAAGTCTGCTGGCCAGGCCACGTCGGTGATGACCAACAGGTATGCTCCCATCAGGATAACCACACCCAGAAACATTGCGGCGACCTTGCTGCCCAGCGGCAAATCCTGCGAGGCACGAAACACGATGTTATTCATGGCGAACGCAAAACCTGAGCCGATCGCCATCAGGTCCAGCCAGCCCGGTGGGGTATTGAAGATCTGGAATCCACCCAGGATGAGAAAACCGCCGCTGATCGCAGCAGCCAGGGCGATACCTCGCACGAGATCGATCTTCTCCCCGAGAAAGATCCGTCCACCCAGCACGCTCCAGATGGGCAACAGGTAAAACAGAATCATGACGCGCACCACGTCGCCATAAAACAGGGCATTCTGAAAGAGCAGATTGGCCAGCCCGCCAAACAGGGCGATCAGGGCCAGGTATCCAAAGTGCCCCGGCCAGGAACGGCGTTCCCGAAACATCACCGGGACCAGAACAGTGACCGCACTGAGGAAAATAAAAAAGACCATGGGAGGTCCACTCAGCCCCTGAGACTCGAAATACTGTAGCGGCAGCCATGTCAGTCCCCAGCCAACAGAACTGATCATTAGCACCCAGACGGGTAATGAGAGTCGTTTCATGCAGGTGGCTTACTCGTAATAATCCGGGAAGGGGCGACAGTTTTTATAAAAATGCATGTCATGGTTTGGCCAGATAATCGCACCCGTCTCATTGGCAAGCTGCTTGAGTTTGCGAATGCTCTCAAGAGCCATGTCTTCCCGCTCTTCCCAGCAAAGACCGGGAGCGACCTCGTCGACCAGGTTCTCTTCCAGATCCGCTGCATCCCCCGCCAGCAGGATGGGGGCACCCCTGGGCAGCTCGATCAGCATGGACATGTGACCCGCCGTATGGCCCGGGGACTCGATAGCCCGAACGCCTTCTACGAGGTCATATTCCTCTGACTTTGCACGCCAGCGATAATCGCCGGCAAAATCATCCTGAAAATAAGCTTCATCAGCCTGTCCACGTGCCGCACATAACTCCTGTTCATGCACGTGAATCTCGGCATGTGCCATGTCACACAAGCCGCCGCCATGATCAAAATGCAGGTGCCCCACGAAGACCAGGTCGACATCCACGGGTTGCAAACCCAGTTCCGCCAGTCGGCTGGGCAATCTCTGCTCCTCGGTCATCTCGGGCGGGCCAAACGGGAAAGCCTCGTTCTCGTAATACTGTTGTTTCAGGTCAGGGTTGCTGATCTTGCTGTAGTCACAGCCAACATCGTAGAGAATGCGCCCATTGGTTGTTTCGATGAGATAGGCGAGTATTGGCGCCTCGATGATCGTCCCTGCGCCCCGACCTCGCGTCGAGAGGGTTTTCTCATACTTGTGGGTACCCGTGAGCAGTGGCCAGAATTTTTTCACCTGTGTCATCGCTATATCCTAATGGGCCGTGAGGAAGGAGACACCATCCACACCTACAAAGGTCCTGCCCTTATCCTGAATTACCGGCTCATCCGGCTCGTCGGCGTTTAGCACGCGACGTACCCGATAACGGTGATACGAGCTCAGCAGGTTCTCAAAAGGCAGCATCTGGCTGTGATCGTTGCCATAGAGCTCTGCATGAAAGGACGGCAGGTGGTACCAGGGAACTGTTGGCCGCTCGTGGTGGGCGTTGTGATATCCGAAATTGAGAACCAGCAGGTTCAGCCGGGGAAAACGAGTGGAGAGCAGGTTGCTGAAGGTATTGCGGTGCTCGTAGGCGCGATCAAATTGTTTTGCCTCAGGTCCGCGTTCCTGCTCCAGAGTCTCGAAAACCTCGAATGTATGCTGATGGGTATCCATAAACCGCATGACGTGCATAAACAGCATGTAGGCAATCGGGTAGAAGAGAAGCACCTGCCAGGAGATGCTGGCCAGCAAGACGAAGAACGCCATTCGACTGATCAGCACCAGCACGACCCTGCGCCGTTGATGCCGCCTGTTCTCCAGGGTAAAAGGCAGGATCAGTACCAGGCTATGCATCATGATGTCCACCGCCGGGATATAGGCCCACTCCAGACCCTGGATCAACCGGGTCAGTGCCGGATATCGCAAGAGTTTTTCCCGGTAGTCGAAGGCTACGACATCGGCCTTGTCAACATGATGTCGAAAGTGCTTGTGGCGCACATCCTCGTAACCGGCATAGCCCGAGCCGACCAACCAGAGCAGCATCTCACCCAGTAAGCGGTTATCCGTATTACGCCTGAAAATCGTATTGTGGGCACACTCATGAACCAGATAGGCCGCGATCACCATGGAATGCGCTGTCAGCAAGATTCCGGGCAGAACAGACCAGATCGACGGCTGCATTATCAGCCACAGGCCGCCAGAATGACCGGTCAGCACATACAGTAAAGCAAGCAGGTTCGGCAACGCACCCGTTTCACTGCGCCAGATCGATTCAAGCCTCGCTCGCGGTTCAGCTGATGACATGGCACGCCCCTCCGAAGACGACGCGCAAACGCGCTTCAAGATGATCAAGGATACCCTCGATGAATATGCGGCATTTCTCGGCACTTGCACCACCCGGCAACCAAAGCAGTATTTCCGCCATCCGGGCATTGATTTTTTTTGACCTGAAAAGGGTCATGTGCCCGCATTCATGCACCAGATAAGCGCCAATGACCATTGTGCGCGCCGTCAGCAGAAGAGCAGGAATGACCAACAATGCCGAGGACTCAACCAGCAGCCTCAGCCCGAGCAAGTGCCCGGGAACCGCGTAAATCAAGGCTATCGTGTTAGGCAATCGCCCCTTGGGATCACGCCAGATAGCCTTTTTCGCTGTTACTGCGTCGCTCACAGCTGTGACTCCATTGTTTGTATGAAGGCAACAGCTGCAAAATTAGTGCCAAATTTAATAGTATATTTAACTCTATTTTTATACTATTGTGTCAGCACAGTTTTCCTGGATTGAAAATTGAATAATCGCACTGCACAACGCATTGCCTTTGTCCGTGCCCTGAAGGAGATGGACGCCTACTGGCTTCATTTTCTCAAGGAGCAGGATTTCTATGACCTGAACTACTCGGATCTTTTCACGGGTCTCTGGCTGCGTGGCGAGCCGGTGATCAAGACAGAGGCAACTCGATTCATCAAGCACCTCGGGCCCCAGACGGCAAAAAAATATATCAATCGCGCCGTGGCCATGGGCTATCTTGAGGAGTTGGAAAACCCTCTAGACAAGCGCTCACGCCTCATCGCCCTCTCGCCTGATCTGGAAAGCGGGCTGGCTGACTTTTTCGATCACACCATCGACTCCTTTAAACAGGCGCTCAGTGAACAGAATGCTGTCTGAACAACTCACCTACCTCCAGCTACCGGGGAAAGAACACCGTATGCAGGGCAATTAACAACCTGTTATAACCGGGTTCGATCGTTCGCAGTAGTCGACACCATGCCCGATTGTCTTGAGGAAGGTTCACCAGCCCCTCCGTTCAAAATGGAATTCATGGATATCCCGCATAGCCAGGCATGTATGACCACCTTAGTATGGGCCCTTATAAACGGGGGAAGTCCCCGGTCTCCATCTATCATTCAGGGCAGGTGTATGCAGCAGGGTCTTAACAGCAGACTGACAAGGCGAGGCACGGCCTCTCTCTTCATCCCGATACTTGCCGGCATGGCACTGCTCCTGCCTTCTCTTGCCAACAGCTCCTCGCTCTCCACGTTTACACAAGCAGAGCAGGCCCTGAAGAAGGGGGACACAGTCACCTACAAGCGCCTGAAAAAGCAGCTCGCCGATTACCCCCTGCTCCCCTATCTCGACTATGCGGAAATCACGCAGGACCGCTCGAAACCCCTCAAGGAAGCCGATGTTGCACGCTTCCTAGAACGCTACGATGGCAGCGGACCTGCCTACCTGTTGCGAATACGCTGGCTCAAGCAACTTGCGGCAGCAAAGCAGTGGAACAGCTACCTCAAGTGGTATGACGAAGGTGACTCGAACATAGGCCGTAAATGCCACTACCTGACTGCCTTGCAGCGCACGGGCAAAGGCAAAAAAACCCATAGCGAGGTCGACGAAATCTGGGATTACGGTCGCTCCCGTCCTGACGCCTGCGACCCGCTCTTCAGCTACTGGAGGCAACAAGGACTTCTGACCCGGGACAGGGTCTGGAGTCGCGCGGACAAGGCGATGAACCTGGGGCAGACAGGTATCGCAACACACCTTGCCAAGTACCTCTCGAAGGGCGATGCGGAGCTGGTCAGGACATTCGCGAAGCTTCGGAAATCGCCAAAGCAGAACCTGGATGCCGTCACCGCTGAACATCCATGGCGCGGACAGATGGTCGGCTACGGTCTCAAGCGCCTCGCCTACCAGTCACCCGAATCGGCCGTAAAGAAGTGGAAGCAGATCAAAAAACGCCACAAACTCTCGCCATCCGAACGTTGCATCATCGAGGAGCGCCTCGCCGGCGGTCTCTACAGGGAACCGGGCAAGACGGTGTATGGCTTCTTCAAGGAGTCCGGCGCCTGCAAGTCGTTCGAGGATTTGCACGGATATCGCGTCAAGGCCGCACTCTTGCGAGAGGACTGGAAACGGGTAGAGGCCTGGGTCGGTAAAATGCCGTCGTCACAGGCAGAGGAGCCGGAGTGGCGTTACTGGAAGGCGCGCGCACTCGAACAGCAGGGAGAGAAAGTGGCAGCAAGAAAAATCTACCGGGATATTGCCAGGGACCGCAGCTTCTATGCCTATCTCGCCAGTGACCGGTTGGGAGAGGACTACCATTTTGCCCATGCACCCGCGCCAGTAAGCAAGGATGACAGGAAATGGCTCGAAGCTGACCCCGCGATGTTGCGTATCCGGGAACTCGACCGTCTCGGCCG
>Ga0180435_10007487_pt1 | contig 10401 bp, 8 predicted proteins | sample SS_ome_3_FD_132467 | JGI IMG/M metagenome (GOLD analysis project Ga0180435, IMG submission 132467) | Hypersaline lake sediment archaeal communities from the Salton Sea, California, USA - SS_3_S_1 metaG | ecosystem: Environmental > Aquatic > Non-marine Saline and Alkaline > Hypersaline > Sediment... | reverse complement strand
TGGATGGGCACGGTTTGCCCCACGGCATGCCACTCCCGGCCGGATTCAAGCAGAGGTCCTGTTTCGGCCGGGATCCGGCCGCGGTCAGCAGGCCGCAAGCCCATGCGGCGATCCAGGCATAAACCGAAGCGGTCCACCGCAAATCGCCGTTTTGAACCCATGCGGTGCAGGAGCTGCAATGCCTGGGCGGTATCTTCCCAGGTGCTCATGCCGATATGGGCATGAAACATGATCTTGCCCTGGCGGATGCACTGGCGCTTATAATCCGACTCCGATGCGACGCCCAGCTGATCCAAAAACCGTGTGCGCCCCAAAGAAACGTCCCGGGCTAACGCGAAACCTTGGTTTAGGATCTCATCCCCCGGGGGCAGTTGGGCGTCTAGCAGACGCTTCACCCGTATCCTGAATTCCTTTGGCCGCATATTGCTGTCGCTCCGCCGGGTGCCGGCCGTGCTTTACCGGCGCAAACGCTCGGTTACCAGGTGCAGGGCATCTGACCAGACCTTCAGGCCCTCCTTCTGGTTAATGACCCGCAAACCATATTCGGAAATCCCCCCGGGTGTGGCCAGGCTTGCCCATATCTGGTTCAGGCTCAGCTTGTCCTGGGCCGTGGCCATGGCGCAGGCACCCTGGACGGTTTCGATCACTAATTTCCTGGCCAGATCCGGCTCCAATCCCTGGCCCGCCGTCCAATTGACGGTTTCCTCCATCAGGGCGAAGATCCACGCGTAAAAAGCACCCACCAGGGAAGTGGCGGGCTCAAAGGTGGTTTCGTCCGGCAGCGTATGGACCCTTCCCAGCAGTGAAAAAAAGGAGCGCAGGTCTTGATTTTCAGGGTATATCAATACCGGGCTTTGATTAACCGCCACGCATGAGATGGGCAGCACCCTGAAGGATCGAGCCGGTTTGACATAGCGATCCAATAACTGCAGCGGTATGCCCACCGCTATCGAGGCCAGGATTTGACCCGGCCGGAAGCTCAATCCCTGCAATGCGGATTCAACCTGCTGCGGGCGGGTGGAGAGAATGATCAAATCCGCCTGGTCAACCGGCATCTGGTTGTCCTGGGACACTTCCCCGCCATGGAGTTCAGCCAGCCTGCGGGCCCTTTGCGGACAGGGATCGGCAAAAAAGAAATTAATATTTTCACCGGTTTGAGCCAGGCCGGTGACGATATATTCTGCTATATGGCCTACACCAATGAAACCGATTTGTCTCAGCATTTATCAATTCCAGGGAGGATTTTCTCTAAAAGTAAATAGTAACACTAGTTCCCCAGCATTTTGCCGGGCAGCCAGAGGATAAGGTCGGGAAAAAGCATGCAGGCCAGTAACGTCAGGGCCTGCAACAATACAAAAGGCCAGACGGAAGCGTATATATCCCCCATGGAAATATCCTTGGGAGCTACAGATTTCAGATAAAACAAGTTGTACCCAAAGGGCGGGGTTAAATAGGCCATTTCAAGATTAACGATAAAAAGAACTCCGAACCACAGGGGATTGAAGCCCAGGGCCTTGATAACCGGTAAAAACAGCGGTGTGCAGAGCAGAACGATACCGGCCGGGTCCATCAGGCACCCCAGCAGCAAAAGCACCAGCTGCATGGCCAACAGGATACACCACCGATTGACCTCCAGTCCGATCAGTGTGTCCTTCACAAGTTGCGCGCCGCCCACGCCGAAATAAAAGGATACAAAAAGCAAAGAGCCAATCATGATCCACATGACCATGCAAGAGCTTTTCAAGGTGCTGAAGCAGGCCTCCCTGATAATCTCAAGCGTAATGCGGCCCCGCAGGAGCCCGCAAATCAGGCTGCCGCCGGCGCCGATGGCAGCCGCCTCGGTGGGGGTTGCGATGCCCCAGAAGATGGAGCCCAGAACACCGACGACCAGCATCACCGGAAGAATAACAGCTCTAAGGGCACGTATTTTATCTCCCAGACTGATTTGAATGCGCTGTTCCTTGGGCAGGGCGGGGGCCAGGTCTTTTTGAATAAAGGATCGGATGGCAATATAAAGAATAAAAAAGATAGCCATGAGCAGACCGGGCAGCAACCCGCCCATGAATAATTTTCCCACGGATACGCCGGCCACCCCGCCGTAGATCACCATCAGAATACTAGGCGGAATGAGCTGGCCCAGCGCCCCTCCCGCAGTTATCGATCCGAGGACGATTGATTTTTTATAGTTACGATTCAACATGGCGGGCATGGCAATGACGCCCATGGTCAATACGCCGGCTGCAGATACGCCGCTCATCGCCGCCATGGCGGTACAGATGAGTATCGTGCCCATGGCCAGTCCGCCCCTGATGGGTCCCATCCACATCAAAAAGGCATTGTAAAGGTCATCCGCCAGGCCCACCTTATCCAAAATATTGGCCATAAACATAAATAGCGGTACTGCCACCATCACATAGATAAACAGTGTGCTGCGGGCCCGGCTGGCCAACAGGAACAGCATGTCCGGACCCATGAATATGTAGGTAAAGACGATACCCACGGCGCCCAGGGAGAACGACAGGGGCAGGCCCATGAAAATGAGCGCAAATAGACTGATGAGAAGCAATAGGGTTATCCACTCGACACTCATCGTGCAGCTCCCTTAAAAAGAACCCTGATGCTTCGGGTAAGGTTTACGATTCCCTGGGAAATAAACAGCAAAGCCGCCAGGGGAATCATGGCGATTACATGAAATATATAGGGTTCCCAGGGCGTTTGGGTCCGTTCCCTAAGGGAGATGGATTCAAATGCCATCTCGCCGCTCAGGTGTAAAAGAATGCCTGCAAAGAGAAAGAAAAATGCCGAGTTCACAACCTCGAGCAGGGCCTTGCCCTTAATTGAAAGGCGGCGGGTCAGAATGTCCACGCGCACGTGCCCGTCCTCGGCCAGCGTGTAAGCGCCCCCTAAAAGAAAGGATACGGCAAATAGCTGCTGGGATGTCTCATGGACCCAGATCGTCGGGCGGTTAAAGCCATAGCGCATGATAACTTCCAGCAAGGTGATGCCCATGATCACCAGTATCAGGTAGCTGACCGCCTTGCCGATGCAAACGTTTATTTTTTCCAGTTTCTGGATAAAACCAACAAACATTCTAGGAAGCCTTTGTAAAATTGATATCCCGCTCCGCCAAGGATTTGATGACCGAGCGGGAATAGAGGGGTTTAGGCGGAATCGATTATTCCTGGCCAAGCCTTAGCGTATTGATCGTTTTCATCATGGATTCAAATCTTTCCTTGAAGGCCGGCGACTTGGCGGCATATTCCTCCATGACCTCCAGGCGCACTTTTTCAAATTCAGCGATATCCCCGGGAGACCACTCAATAAATTCAATGTTGGCGTCCTTCATCTTTTTAAGGACCTTTTGGGTTTCCAAACGAACCTTCAACCAATATTCAAGGGTGACTTCCTTGATGGCTACATCGACGATTGTTTTCAGGTCATCCGGGAGCTCCTCCCAGGATTTTTTGCTTACGATCCAATCGTAGAAACCACCGCCCCAAAGGGTTTGGGTCACATATTTGGTAACTTCATGAAAACCGTATCCATAGTTCACCGTGGGAAAGGTAAACTCGCAGGCATCAATGACTCCCCGTTCCAGTGCCTGGTATATTTCACCACCCGGTACCGTGACTACGGAAACCCCGAATTTTGTCAGGGTGTCGGCGGCCAGGCCCGAAGAGCGCATCTTAAGGCCTTTCAGATCCGCTAACCCCCGGATCGGTTTCTTGGACCAAATTTGCTCGCCCTCCATGGGTGTGGCGCCCAGGTAGACCAGGCCGTGCTTGTCCAGGATCTTGTTTAAGGCCTCTTTTCCGCCACCCTGGTAAATCCAGATCATACCCTGTAACGGATCGGCTAACACGGGCCATTCCTGGTTGGATTTAAGGCCGGGTTCCTTCCCCGACCAGTAGACCAGATAGTGCTGGGAAATCTGGACAACACCCTTACGAAGCGCATCCCAGACTTCGAAGCTTGATACCAAGCCGCCGGGAGGAAAAACCTTAATATCAAGGCGGCCATTGGAGAGCTGGCGCACCCGGTCTGCAAATTTTCCTGAAATATCTTTAAATTCCATCAACCCCGGATCATCCACGGTCTGCATACGCCAGGTTATAACCTTGTCCGCAGCCGAAGAAGGCGCGATAATTGTGAGGCCTAGGGCTAAGGATATCGTGATCACAGCGAGCATTCTTCTTTTCATCTGTCTACCTCCATGATTGTTGGGTTACTGTTGTACGGGACCAGGACCATGCAATTTTTATTGAGAGATACACGCAAATCACTGGAAATATATTTAGAGTTCGAGACCGTTTTATCCTCCAGAGGGGGGCGGTAAGTGCATTGGAAGTACTGGTAGTACCAGTAGTATGGGTAAGGAGTATTGTCAAGCACTTAAAAGCTAGGGACGCCCTTTATATTTATCTATTAAAAGATACAGCAGTACCGCATACCTGCACTGCAGGCTGATGCTACTTTAAGCGGGGTGGTGGTTACGGGGAGACGGTTATATGTTTTGGATCAGGCCGGCCGCATCCTCCAGGCGGACTTCCAGTTCGGCGATGTCCACTTCCGAAAGACCCAGCAGCAGGCATTCCTGGGTGGCGGTGAGCATGATGTCCGTTGCCGGTTCATTGCCGATGTTGAGTTTGTTGCAGGTTTTGTCGGCCAGCCTGACCACGGTGAGGAGATAATTTTTGGAGTCGAACTCTTCTTTGTGGTGATCCCGGGCCACCGTGCAGAATTTATCCGGCAGATTCCAGGCCTTCATAACGGAATGACCCAGGCGGGGATGGAGGGTGTGCACTACTTCCTGGATTAAGCTGGGGGCGATTTGCTGTTTTATTTTACCCTGTTCCCGGATGTCGTCAATGACCGTGGCGATGAAGAGGCTGCCGATATCATGGAGCAGGCCGGCGAGGAAGGCATCCTGGACCAGATCATTGAAGCCGCACTTTTTAGCCAGCCATTTGGCACCAAAAGCACATGCTACGGAATGGCGCCACAGCACGCGCAGCAGCTCCTGCATTTGGGGGTCTCTGGCATGGTAGTTGGCCTTCTGGGTCACCAGGGTCACCAGATTGGTCACTTCGCTGAGGCCCAGCCGTATCAGGGCTTGCTGAATGGAGTCCACAGTTTGCAAGCCCTTATAGAAAGCGGAATTGGCCAGTTTCAGGATTTGGCTGGTAAGAGCCTGGTCCTGGATCACCAGCTTTTCAATGGTTTTCAGGTCGGGTTCTTCCCGGCCCAGTTCAGACTGCATTTTCATTGCCGTGGGACTTAAGGCGGGCAGCCGGGTATGTCCGGCCTGGAGGCTCTCTTTAATATGATCAAGCAGTGATTTCGAGCTGTTCATGCCATCAATCTCCCAGTAGTCGCCGGAGTTCTCCCAGGGGCCGCGGCCGCTGAGTACGGGGCAGGCAGCGCAGCACCTCCTCCAGGGTGGTATGCCCATTGGCAGCCTTGACAATTCCCTCCTCCATGAGCGTCACCAGCCCTGAAGACTCGATACTCATGGTCCTGATTTCATGGCTGGTTTTGCGCATCAGCAGGGCATCCCTGACATTTTCATCCAAAATCAGCAATTCAAAGATCCCCACGCGGCCGGTGTAGCCGGTATGCCGGCAGTTCGCACAACCGCGTCCTTTCTGAAAATTGGCTCCCAGAACGTCATTGGGGCCATAGGCCAGGCGCTGCAGGTCGGCCGGCGTGGGCTTATAGGGCTGGCTGCAGGACGGGCAGGTGCGGCGCACCAGGCGTTGGGCCACCACACTGATCACCGTGGAGGAGATCAAAAAGGCTTCGATATCCATATTGAGCAGGCGCACCAGGCCGCCGATGCTGTCTTCGGTATGAAAAGTGGTCAGCACTTTATGGCCGGTAAGGGCGGACTGCACGGCCACTTCGGCCGAGTAGTTATCCCGGATTTCCCCGATGACGATGATGTCCGGATCCTGGCGCACAATGTGCCGCAGTGTCTCTTCAAAGGTGAGGTTGATGCGCGGGTTGATGGAACACTGGCCGATGCCGTCGATGACATACTCCACCGGTTCCTCGGCAGTGATGATGCTGGTTTCGGGGCTGTTGAGGTGGTTGATACAGCTATATACGGTGGTGGTTTTGCCCGAACCCGTGGGGCCGGTGATCAGGACCACGCCGCTGGGTACTTCCAGGGCCTCGCGCACATAGCGCTCCAACATGCGGGAGGGCATGCCCAGTTCCTTCAGCGGCAGCAGGGATGTCTGACGGTTGAGTACCCGCATGACAATCTTCTGTCCGCTGATGGTGCCATAGATGGAAACCCGCAGATCAAGCTCGTCGCCGTCGAAGACAAACTGCATGCGGCCGCCCTGGTGCCGTCTCCGCTCGGAGATATCCGCATCACAAAGGACTTTGATGCGGCTGACGATGGGCGGCATGAGATCGATTGAGAAATCCTTATAGTGGTTGAGTACGCCGTCCAGGCGGCAGCGGACCCGCAGCCGGTCGGCCAGGGGTTCGATGTGAATATCGCTGGCGCCGTTCTTGATGGCATCGTAAATTATGGAGTTGACGATCCCCACCACGGAATCGTCGTCCATGGCGATCTCGTCGCTTTCCCGGGGGCCTTTTAAGGATTTGGAGATGGCTTTACGGATTTCCTTGCGCAGGGCGATGCCGGGCAGCAGATTAGGGCCGAAGATCTGTTGGGCGGCATCGATCTCCTTTTGATCCAGGGGGTCGGCAAAGGCGACCAGCACATTTTCAGCCTCCCTGCGGATGGGGACGATGTCATGGACCTCGTACCATTTAAAGGGTGCCCGGGAGAATAACTCGCGGTCTACACCGGTGAATTCAGGTTCCACAAAGGGAAAACCCATCTGCAGACTGAGGGCCTCGATGAGGGTCCGCTCTTCAATAAAGTGCTGTTCGATGAGAATTTCACCCAGTTTCTGGCCCGACTGCTTCTCTTTCTGAATGCTGAAAGCTGTCTCCAGGTCCTCCTGGGCAAGATAACCCAGCTCCACCAGCAGGTTGCCGATACGCATGGAGAGGCGGTGGTTGCGGATTGCCTGGCGGATTTGCTCATCGGTGACAAATTCAAGGGTTTTAATGACATCCAAAAGGGGTTTGGGAAACTCCAGCTTGGCGTGAACCCGCAGGGCATAGTCCACTTGCTGGAGGGTTAGAAACCCATCCTTGATGAGGATATTGACAATCTCACCGTAATCCTGGGTCGCATTGCGTGCATTCATAGGTGATCCATTTTCGTATTTACACGGGAAGAATCATGAGACGGTAGCAATCTATCCCTTCAACTGTCAAATCATAAGCCCGGTGCAATCCGATCCGGGATGCAGCGGAAATCGAATGTCGCCGTATTCATGAACAGGGGTGCCTGGCCTCCGTGGTGTTACTGCTTATGGTCCGTGCAGGATTGACCGCCCTAGGCTGCCGGTTCCGCTGCCCAGCAGCATCGGTTGCGGCCGGTGGTTTTGGCCCGGTAGAGGGCACGATCCGCTGCACGGATCAGTTCCCGGGATGAATGGCCGAGATGGGCATCGATGTTGGCGATACCGAAGCTCATGGTTACCCGGAGCGACGCGCCTTCGTATTCAAAGGCGATATCCTCCACCACACGCCGCAACCGTTCGGCAATTACCTCGCTGCCGGTGAAGTCGGTTTCCGGCAGGATGAGGCCGAACTCTTCCCCTCCGTAGCGGGCTACTACATCGGAGTTGCGTACCGAGGTGTCCAGGTGCTGGGCAATCCGGGTCAGTACCAGGTCTCCGGCCTGGTGGCCGTAAGTGTCGTTCACCGCTTTAAAGTGGTCGATATCGGCCAGGATCACCGCTGCCGGGGAGTGATAACGGCGCACCCGGTAGATTTCCTGCTCCAGCAGTTCCATGAAGCGCCGGTAATTGATGAGGCCGGTCATGCTGTCCCGGGTAACCTGCTCCCGCAGTTGCTCGATTTCCTGTTTCTGGCGGGCCAATGTGGTTACAAATTGCTGGGATAGCTTGACCAGTTCCGCGCGGGCCTCGTCAATGATGGTAAGGTAGGACTCCTCCTGGTCGCATTCAATTTCGAATATCGGGAATATGGCCTGGGTTTGGTGCTGAATCTTTTCGGCCACCCGGTCCAGGGAGATGCGCTCGTGGAATCCAAAGACCTGCGCCTGGTATTCGATCATACCTAGGATGATGGTCTTTGACGGCTTCAGAAACAGTTCGGTGAGGCGGGAAGCCAGATCGAGGATCTGGGTCAGGGTGGTCAGCTGCGCATCGCCGGACGGCAGGCGATGGGCGTGGTGATGATATGCAATGGGGGTGGACAACAGTTGGGGCAGGCCCCAGGTGTGCAGCAGATAGGCGCCGAACTTCATGTGGGTGAATCCCAGGATCTGAATTTCAGCTTCGTGCACCGGGCAGCCTGTGCTGTGTAGCTCCTTTTGAACCAGCTGGTATTGCTCGGGCATGCTCTGCAGCAGCGCCAGGACGCCGATATTTTGCAGCAAACCCGCCAGAAACGCCTCATCCGCCAGGTCCGGCAGCAGATCCCGGGCTAGCTCCTGGGCGGCCACGGCGCCAATGAACGATTCCTTCCAGAACAGCGCGCTGTCGAATTGCTCCTCTTGATGATGCATATTGGCGCGCAGCAGGCAAAACCCAAGGGCCAGATTCTTGACCGTGGAGGCGCCCAACAGGCCCACGGCGTGGGGAACGGAGGCAACCTGCCGTTTCAATCCGTAGAAAGAGGAGTTCACCGTCTTGAGGATCTCAGCACTCAAGGAGGGATCCTTGGCAATGGTATCGCCGATCTCCCTGATGCCGGCATCGGTATCGCGCACGGTATTCAGGATTTCCATGGCAATGCCCGGTAAGGTGGGCAGCTTTTCCAACCCATCGACAATTTTTTCAATGGTGGTAAATTGATCCATGTTTGCTCGCGATTTTTGCAACTGCTTGGAAAAAGGATAGAGCCGGAAGTTGTTAAAATCGGCTCACTATCCCTTTTATCGAACCGATTTGCCTGAACTTTAGCAAAGAATGGTTCCCCGGGCCATGGCCCGGGTAGTCAAACCGGTCGTAACAGGAGGTTTGCGGCAGCCATTCTCCACCCGCCGGGGTCGGGGCAGTGTATCCCGGGGGACGGCCCTGCCGACCGGAAGATCACCACGTCCCTTCATTTTGCAATCAGGGGGCTGAGATGGTAAGACTCTGCTGCTTTTAATACCGAAACCCCCCAAGGGCGGTTGGCGCGGCCCGGGGCCATGTCCGCCGTCACAGATACTGGGAGAATTTAACGGTGTCAGTCCCATCCGGTGCAGAAGCTTTGGATATCGGCCGTTTTGTGGCGGAACTGGAGGCCCACTTCCCCACCTGGAACGCCCCGGTGGTCACCCTGGCGGCGGAACGTGGCGCCAGCCCCTTTGAAATACTGGTCTCCACCCTGCTCTCTTTGCGCACCAAGGATGAAGTGACCACCAAGGCAACGGTCCGCCTCCTGGCCCGGGCCCGGACCCCGCGTGCGCTGGCGGCCCTGCCCACCCAGGAGATTGCCGACCTGATCTACCCCGTGGGATTTTATCCCACCAAGGCCAAACGGTTAAAGGAGATCTGCCGCCTGCTGCTGGAGCGCTACCAGGGCCGGGTGCCGGATCGCATGGAGGCCCTGCTGGAACTGCCCGGAGTGGGCCGTAAGACAGCCAATCTGGTGCTGGGCGAGGGCTTCGGCCAACCGGCCATCTGTGTGGATACCCATGTCCACCGCATCAGCAACCGCATCGGCTACGTGGCCACGGCGACCCCGGAAAAAACCGAACTGGCCCTGCGCCGCAGGTTGCCCCGGGAACTTTGGCTGCGTTATAATCCCTTACTTGTGGCTTTCGGGCAAACCATCTGCCGGCCGGTGTCACCGTTCTGCAGCCGTTGCCCGGTGGCCGTCATGTGTTCCCGGGTTGGTGTGGAGCGCAGCCGGTAAGCTTCGCCCGCCCCTTTCCGGCGGCCGGGGACGCAGCCCTTGAAAAACTCATTCCCGGCCCCTTGGCCGGACCATTAATTGAAAGGATCGAGCGCCCATGGATCCGGAGACCCTGCGGCTCATATCGTGGAATGTGAACGGCCTGAGGGCCGTTATGAAAAAAGGCTTTGCCGCAGCTTTGGAGACTCTGGATGCGGATGTTGCGGTCATCCAGGAAACCAAGCTCCAGGAGCCCCAGGTCACCGAAGAGATGCGCAATATCGCCGGTTACCAGTTGGATCTGGCCTGTGCCACCCAGCGCAAGGGATACAGCGGCGTGGCCTCGTTTTTGCGGACCGCGCCCACCGCCGTCACCCCCGGATTGGGAATCACCCGTTATGACCAGGAGGGGCGTGTGCAGGAGTTGGACTTCGGCGACTTTGTGCTGTTCAATGTCTATTT
>Ga0180435_10007486_pt1 | contig 10402 bp, 10 predicted proteins | sample SS_ome_3_FD_132467 | JGI IMG/M metagenome (GOLD analysis project Ga0180435, IMG submission 132467) | Hypersaline lake sediment archaeal communities from the Salton Sea, California, USA - SS_3_S_1 metaG | ecosystem: Environmental > Aquatic > Non-marine Saline and Alkaline > Hypersaline >... | reverse complement strand
CCGGTGATGCTGGCGCTGGTCCAGGAGCAGGCTCGGGGACGCCCGGCTGCCGCCAACGGTTTCTACATGATGATCTCATTTCTGGCGCGATCGGCCATCGTGGTGATTGTGGGATATGTCGCCGACCATGCAGGACTGCGCAACACATACCTGCTGAGTGCTGTTTTGGGAGTTCTGGCAATTCCTTTCATCCTGATGCTGCCCGCGGACCGGTGAGCACGATCGCCACGGGGTTCAATTTCCCGATCCGGATTCACTGCCGCCCCGAACGCCTGTCCGGGCCCCGGGAGTGGTTGCCTTATCCATGACAATCTGGTACATTTCGCCCTCAGCACTGACACCGATAAAGGAGAAACCTCATGACGGAAGACCCGCAGGCCGGCGCTGATTTCAATGTGGACCGCTCGAATTTATACCGTGAAGAGACCTTCACCGATCTCAAGGTGGGCACCATCAAGCGCCTGATACCGGTTCGCCCGGATGGCTCTGAAGACAAAAGCCGCCGGGTGGTGTTTGTCGGCCAGAGCAGCCTGATGACCCCCCACGGCCCGGTGCCGATCCAGAACGTGATTCCGGCCAAAGAACTGCAACAGGCGATCAAGAAATTTCCGGAGGCGATGCAGGCCGCCATGGACCGGCTGGTGGAGGAAGCCCAGAAGTATCAGGAGACCCAGCAGCATCAGCAGGATTCTACGATTCAGAAACCGGACTCACGCATCATCGTACCCGGCCGGTAAGGGGCAGATCCGCTTGCCGCGCATCCGGTATTATCTTGCCGGACGACAAACCCCTTTTGCATACACCAGTTGGACAATGGCTCTTTTTAAATGGTTCGGGGGAAAAACGGCCGCCGAACATGAACACCGCGCCGATGAACTTTTCGCCGTGAAAGATTGGGGAAAGGCCAAGCTCGAGTACGAGAAGGCTCTGGACAAAATGGAAGCCGCCGCCGATCCCGAGGCGGCCGCCATCGAACGCCTGAACAACGCAATTCGTCGGAGCTGCCAGGCATTGGCACAAGAGCACATCCAGAGCGGCCGCGAGCTGATGCGGCACGGCTACCGGCGTGATGCGGCAGAGCTGTTTGAGCTGGCGTTGGCGTTATGCCAGGATGAGCGAACGCACCGGACCGCCGCCGATCTGTTGGAGAAAAGCCGTCCGGCTGCAGAAAGCACGTCCATCTCCCCAGCCAATCTCGCGGGACCGGAAACCGAGCCATCACCAACCCCCATCCCGACCGAAGAACGCTTTATGATCCTTTGCAGCATGCTCCCGGAAGCGTTGCAGGATATCTACTCCGGCTATGGGCGATCTTTTCAGCAGGGCTATGTCGCGTTGCACGAGGGCAGGTTTGACGAAGCCGTTGTATTTCTGGAGGCGGCGCAGGCATCGGCCCCGGACAGCGGCAGCTATATTTCGCTTGAACTGGCGGGCGCCTATTTCAACCTGGATCGCCTCGACGAATCCCGTCGGCTGTTGGAAACGTTTTTACAGCACCAGCCGGAAGCGTTGCCGGGTTATGAAATGCTCAGCGAAATATACTGGGAACAGATGGATTTTGAGAGCGCCTGGCGCCTTTTGAATGGCTGCCCGCAATCGCTGCAGTTTTCGGCTGCGTATGTCGTGCTGAAAGGCGAAACCCTCCGCCGGGAAGCACGGTTTGAGGAGGCCGCTCGATGGTTTGGCGAACATCTGCAGACGTACGGCTGGAATGATAAAATTGCCACTGCCCTGGCGGCGGTTTACGAACAAAGCGGCAAGGTGGACGAAGCCCTGGCGCTTTACGCCCGTTATCTGAACAACTGCCGCGGGTGCGGTTCCAAAACACCCGTCGCGGTTGAACGCAACTATGCGGATCTGAGCCTGACAAAGGGGGACCACAGCGAACAGATCCTGGAGATCTATCTGGGACTGGCCGGCAGGGACCCGGCCAATGCGGCCGAATATTACCTGAAGGTCAGCCAAATCTACGCTGCCCGCGGCAATCGCGCCGAATCGCTGCGATTCAGGGAAATTGCCGGGCAGCACAAAATCGACCCGTAGCCCTGCCGGCACGGTCACGGAGCACAGAAGCGATGAAGTCCAAATACGATGTGCTTGTCATTGGCGGTGGCGTCATCGGCCTGGCATGCGCCCACTACCTGGTCGAAGCCGGTCGAAACGTCTGCCTCATTGAAAAGGACCAGATCGTCACCGGGGCCTCCCACGGAAACTGCGGGTTGATTTTCACGAGCGACCTGGTACCGCTGACGTCGCCCGGAGCAGTTCGAAAGGAGCTGGCATTGATGCTGCGCGGCAAGTCAGAGCTCTATATTGGATTTCCACCCGATCCGGCACGCATCCGCTGGTTGTTGAAATTTGCAAGCCACTGTACGAATCGGCACATGCAACATGCCACTGCGGCCCGCAAACAGCTTCTGAGCCGGTCCGCGCAGCTCTATCAATCGCTCTTCGAGACGGAGGAACTCGAAGCCGATCGCGAATGCAATGGCGTGCTGATGGTCTACGCCAGGGAGCGCGGCTGGCGGGATTATGCCGAGACGAACGAGCTCTTGCGTCCTCACGGCTACCATGCCGAACCGGTCCGCGGTAACGCGCTGGCTGCATTGGAACCCGCACTGAAGTCTCATCTCTATGGCGCCTGGCACCACCCCAGAGACTCCCATCTGAGGCCTGATATGCTGCTTGAATCCTGGCGCCGGCTGCTGTTGCGGCGGGGGGCGGTCATCCGCGAAAACATGGCGTTGACAGATTTCCACCGCGCCGGCGGAGAAATCTCGGCAGTAGGGATGAACCAGGGGATCATCCGGGCGCACCACTATGTGCTGGCCGCCGGCGTCTGGTCCCCCTCTGTCCTGCGGCCGCTGGGTGTCTCGTTGCCGATCGAGCCCGGTAAGGGGTACAGCATTACCATGGCAGCACCGCCAGGGGCACCGCGGATCCCCTGCTACCTGCACGAGAAGAGAACCGTTGCCACCCCCTGGCGCAGCGGCTACCGGCTCGGCGGAATTATGGAAATCTCCGGTCACAATACCCGACTCGATACCCGCCGGATCAGCCATCTGCGAACCGTCGCCGCCGAATATCTGAAGACCCCGCTGGGCGACCCGGTTCATGAGGAATGGACGGGCATGCGCCCCATGACATACGATGAACTGCCGATCATCGGGCGTGCCGCGCAGTTTTCAAACCTGTTTCTGGCAACCGGTCACGGCATGCTGGGACTATCCACAGCGCCAGGCACCGGCGAGCTCATTGCGGAGCTGATTGCCGGGGAGAAACCACACCTGGATCCTGCCCCTTTCAGGGCCAGCCGGTTCTAATCCGACTATTTGATGAATGCGGTTCTCTTCGAAGCTCACGTCTGCGGTTTCAAAGGCTCTGGTTGGCTGACTGACCGATGCCGGCAGTGGCCGTCTGGTTTTACAAAAGGCAATACGGGTCATATCGCCTGGTGCCACCGATGAGCTGCACAGCGGGTCCGGACACCGATACCCCGGCCATCGGAACGTTCTTTTGACAGGTGCTGCAGATAGCTGCCCCGTCACCCTCCTGAATCAACCGCCCCTTCCTTCCCTCTCGAATCCACTGGCGTTGAACCGCTTTCGTGCCGAAGAGCTGGTTCAGAGCCCAGGCAGATCCTTTGCCGGCCACTCCTGGCACTTCAAGTATATATGCAGGAAAACTTCATAACAATACGATATAAAATAGAAATTAGAGTCAAGATTTATCGGAAGGGCTCGCTTCTTTAGAAATTTGTGGTATAATTGTACGAGTTTGACGGTAACCATTATGGCCGCCGCCACCAGCAGAGGGAGGAATAGACGATTGCCGAAAACATTTCTGATTCTCGTATTGGCCGTCGGAATGGTGCTGTTTGTCAAAGAATATTTCCAGGCGCACCGCGGAAGATCGAAACAGAAAGCCTCTCGCCGGGCACGGTTCCCCTTCACCGTCAAACCCGCTCTATTTTCAACCGCCGAGCGGGAACTGTGGGGGGAACTCAATCAGGCTGTCGGTCGACAGCACACCGTCTTCGGCAAGGTTCGACTGGCGGATGTCGTGACCATCAGACCCGGCCTGAAAGAATCCGCAGCCAGCAGTGCGATAGATGAAATCTCCGCCATCTCATTGGACTTTGTCATCTGCCGCCACAGCAATCTGACGGTCGTCGCGGGTGTGAAACTGACAGACGCGGCAGACAGTTCAAAGGCCGCCGCCGACGAAATTGCCTGTGCCGAGGGCGCGCTTTCGGCAGCGGGCGTCCCGCTGGTCCGGTTGGCTGCTGGCAAAAGCTATCCGGCTGCAAAACTGGTCGCCGAGTTGCATCGTGCCAAAAATGCGCTGGCTGCCGCCAAAAGAACACCGCCAACCGACGCAAGGGACCTGCCGTCCCCACCCGAACCAGCACCGTCCACAGCTGTAGCGGCTGAGCCCTGCCCGACCTGCGGTGCGCGACTGGTCAAACGCCGGATAAGCGGTGGCCGAATGAACGGCAACTACGTCCTGGCCTGTGCCAACTACCCGTCATGTCGGCACATTTACCCGCTGACGGCCCAGACGGCGACAACAGGCTGAGCCCAACCGGACACCATTCCCTCTGTCGGGGCCATCTCCGACCATCACCGGATCCGGACACGTTAAATTCCGCACCCGGCGCTACACCCCCACCGCCCGAACGGCTTCCCACGCATCGATTTATCCAACCAACCGATATCGCGACAGCATTATAAAATGGCATGCTTATTGCTTTATTTGTCGTTACATCAGGTAACCGAAGATGTATCGACCAATAGAAAGTTGTCGGAAAGGCATAGAATCATGCTGTCAACGGTTGGCATCATTATCCTGACGATTTTGGCAGTAACTATAATTCACAATTATTTCAAATATATAAAGCCATAATCGGCAGCAGCGGCCCCAATACGGGCGGACACCTGTCCCTGACACAGGAAGATTCGGTACCGCAGCTCCCTATGTCATTCAGGTAACACATCTGGGTGATTTACTTCATTCTGTTTTTTTCGACGGTGCGATCCTTTTTATATACCCGACACCATGCAGATCGGCGACGTGAGACCCGAAGAAACGATTCGGGATTCATTTTTTTCGCCGCGTAAAACCAACCGCCGCTTGTCACCCGGCAACGGATGTGCTAATTCGGCACTGTCGGCGAAGTCAAGTCCGCTTCCCTTACCTTTCCACCTCTTTTCAGACGCCCGGCCCACAAGCCGGGGAAGGCACCGCCAGCGCGATGACATCACCGGTTCAAAGCACCCGCCCACTGCCGGCTGCCACAGTGATTCTGGTCCGGGAAAACCAGGGACAGTTGCAAGTCTATCTGATCAGACGCAGCCCGCAATCCGGATTTATGCCGAACATGTATGTTTTCCCCGGCGGGCGTCTTGACCGCAGCGACCAGGATGAACGACTCTGGAAAGCACACGGGAAACTTTCCGAAGCCCGGGTGATTCGAATGTCCGCAAAAGGCATGCCGGCCTGGACGGCCGCCGCTTATGCCTGCACCGCTATTCGTGAATGCCTTGAGGAAGTGGGTGTATTTTTGGCGAAGACCGAAGATCGACAACCACGGGAACTGGAGCGGATCGGGCAGTTGGCGCGATCAGCAGACCGCAGTCCTGGTTGGTTTAACCAGGTGGTGTCTGTCGAAAAGTGGGCGCTCGATTTCAACGCCCTGCACCGCTGGTCGCATTGGATTACCCCGCCTGAACTGCGGCGACGCTATGACACCAAATTCTTTTTGGCCTCAATGCCTCCGGCCCAGAAATGCCGGCCGGATCCTCGCGAAACCTCGGACGGCATCTGGGTGGCGCCCGAGAGGGCGCTGGCAGACAATTTAAGTGGCCGGATGCCCTTGAGCCCCCCGACCCTGGTAACCCTGCATCAGTTAATGGCATTTGAGGGGAGAGACGAATTGCTTCGCACCGCAGCGAACCGCGAATGGGGGGACGCCATCACGCCGCGGCTGGTAACCGTGCAAATGGGTGCCTTGATACTGGAGCCGTGGGATCCGCAGTATGGGCAGTCGGCCGAAGCGGTTGAAAAAAGTCTGCGGGTATCTGCCCCGCTAAATGTCGGAAAACCCTTTTCGCGGCTTTTAAACCGTGGCGGCGTCTGGCGGCCGGTGGCAGCCGACTGACGGAATGGGACCGCCACCGGTCACCGTCGATCATTTCACGAACCCGAATGCATCGGCGGCAGGCCGGGGGACTACCTTCCCTGGCCGTGTTTGAAGAAGTCTTTGAACGAGCCAACCACTTCACGCATGCGGCCCTCCGTCTGCCGGTAGAATCGGACGGAATTGCCGCGGGCCGTATCGGTGGCCCGGGCAACCCGCCGGGTCATTTTATCGAGTGGGAAGCCGAAATCATCCTCTCCGGCTACCACCGCCACCAGCTTTTCGGCCATATGGGGCGGCAACCTGCCCTTGACGGCCGTCAACACCACATCGACCGCTCGAGCAGCCGCTTCTTCCGAGATTCCGGCCTTGTCGGCCACCCGCTCAATCAATGTATCCAGACCCTTACCGGTCGGCACAACGTACAGTTTCGTTTTCATCTTAATCGAGGTTCTTTCCGTATTTTTCCCGATAGGCTTTTCTGGCACCACCGATCCAGTCGTCACGGACAATCCGACCCGGGAAGACCTTCAGCGCGCTGCTGACCCGGTCGATATCTTCCGGCGAAAAGCGGCCGATCTGTGCGAAAGCGGTCACGCCCAGACGGTTGAGCGTTTTTTCCAATACCGACCCGATGCCCTTGATTTTTTTCAGATCGTCCTTTTCGGCAGGGCGCCGGTAGAGCTGCCCGGCCGGCAACGCCTCGACCGTTTTGGCGTTTTCTTCCAGCCGGCTCAGCTGTTGCCGAAGCGACAGTTTCTCCCGTTCGCATCGCTCCGTTTCGGTGCGGCTGAAATCCAGTTTTTTCTTCATGTCTTCGAACGCTTTGAGCTGATCGGACAAAGCGGATATCTCGGCGGTTTTGTTCCGCTCCAGAGCATCAAATCTCTGCTGCCATTGCTTCAGGGCCTCATCGCGCTGCAGGAGAGAACCGCGCAGCGCATCCAATTCGGAGAGGCGTTGATGCAGTTCCTCGATCCGGGCCTCTTTTCTTGCTGCCAGCGACTGCATCTCTTTCTGCAGCCGATGTATGTCACTGTCCCTTGCCGCCAACTCGCTGCGCGCGGTTTTCAGCTCGTCCAGTTCGGCCTCCAGGCGCGAGGTTTCGTCCTCCTTGCTCTGGGTGATGACCTGCAATTCATGGTGCAACCGGTCGACTTCGCTCTGCCGCTGCTGCAGCTTGGCGAGCAGCGGCTGGATCTCTCCCGTCCGGGCGGTCAACCGCTCGACGTCCTGATCCTTCCGGTGCTGTTCGGCCTTCAGCCGGCCGATTTCGCCATCCTTCAATTCGGCCTGCGTGCGATTCTGGCTCTGCAAGCGTTCGATGGTGGTATCCCGCTCGGCCACTTCCGAGCCCAGCTGCCGGGTCAGATTTTCCAGTTCGCGCTTCAGACTGTCTATTTCTTCCGTCTTCTCGGCCGTTGTTGCGGACAGCTCATCTTTCAATCGCTGTCCTTCCGTCTGCATTTCATCTTTCAGGGTTTGCAATTCCCCCTGCAACCGGTTGCGCTCGGCCTGTACATCGTCCAACTGCCCCTGCAGCGGCTCAAGGGTTCCGATATGCTCGCGCAGATTTCCGATCTCGACGTCCTTGTCATCTCGCAGTTGAGCCAGCTCCGCTTCAAGACGGGCAACCATGGCCTCGCTTTTTTTCAGCGCGTCAGCAACCGCTGCCGATTCATCCGTTCGAGCCTTCAGCTCCCGGGTCCGGGCGTTGATTTCATTGCGCAAATCGCCAATGGACACTTCCTGCCGCCTGAGCTCCCCCTCGGCGGTGTCAAGTTTGTCGTGGGTCTGTTTCAACTCATGGATAAGCGCCTTTTCCGTTTTGCGGTTGTGCATACGCTTCAACCAATACCCAACGGCAAAACCGATCACCGCTGTCAGAATGATGTAGGTCAGGATACTCCCGGATACATCCCCCATGGTGGAACCTCCTTGTCCTGCGCTGAAGGAATAGGGCCGTCATCGAATTTCAGGTCCGCGCTTTCATCGCTCATCCCATAGCAGAAGAAGGCCTTGGCTGCAAATGCATTCACTCGGTAGAGCGGGAGGGACAGACACCATCAGTTCGCCATTGGTAACCGGCGCTCACGGCTGATTGCCAAACACTTTTTTGAGCAGATCGGTCACGCGTGCAGCAGGATCCTGCCGGATCCGCTTTTCTTCCAGCGCCAGCATGTGAAAGAGACCATCCAGCCCTTTGTCGGTAACGTATTGATCGAGATCGATTGTCAATTGGTCGGCAAACGGCATGGCCGCCAGCTGCTGATTGATGTCCTGGAATTGCCGCGTAACACCCACATTGCCCATCGGTTCACCGACGATCGGTTTGAATATTTCCTGCAGCCGGCCGTAAGTCTTGTCCTTGAAGTAAAGCGTCGCCTCGTTCTCGCGTCCGTTTAGAATTTTTTGGGCATCTTCGAACTGCATCTGGGCGACAGCATCCCAGAAAAGCGCCTTCGCCTCGGGCGCGGCAGCTTCAGCAGCCCGGTTCATGCTGACTTCAAACGCATCCAGTTCATCCCCGTAGCCCACGAGCCGCAGCGCCTTTTCAACTTTCTCGACCGGTTCCGGCAGGGGGATTTTTATGTCCGGATTGCCCAGGAATCCATCCACCGCCGATACATTGCTGACGGCATTTTCACTGCCGATGCGCAATGCTTCCTTGAGGCCGTCCGCAATCTCGTCATCACCGCCGCCAGCGCCGCCGATGCTTTTCTTGACCGAATCAACAATGCTGTCCCAGCCGGAAGCAACACCGACAACCGGCATCAGACAAAGTGTCAAGGCCGCCAGACAAATTGTCCATCTGAATATCCTCATGATGGTCTCCTTGCGGGATTTATCAGTCTATTCCAAAGATATCGGATACTTCCTGAATGATCGCGCTCTTGGAATACGCATCGCAGTCGAAGCTCGTCTCTCCCGTGTCGTCATCCAGTGTAATCCGGCAATCATACTTGCGGGCAACACTGTTGGTGATCTTCACCAGCACTTCATCGTTGTTGTTCACTTTGTGTATTTTCAGATCGCTCATGGCCTCGTCCTCTCTCTTCCTTCTCTGTCGGTCCCGCCTTCGGAACCGCTTGCATGCACCGGCACCCGGTACTGGCACTGGTGTGAAATGGGCGAATATAACTACCAAAATCCGTGCCAGCATCCTCTATTGGTTCGACAGGATTTTATCAAATCAAACAAAGTCCCGGTCACCCGATCGATATCGTTCACCAATTTTAATTCAGACCGTGACAGCGGTCGGCATCCGGTCTGATCCGGGCAAAAAGAAGCCGGAAATGCGCGCGTCAGCCTTTTGCGGGCAGATGAAAGAGAAGAACGCCGCCGAAAATCAACACCAGACCCGCAAAATGGAACCAGCGGATGGATTCGCCCAGAAAAACGATCGCCAGGGCCGAAGCAAACACCGGCACCAGATTGATAAACAGACCGGCACGGTTGGCACCGATGAGGTGGACCCCCCGGTTCCAGCAAAAATAGGCGACAATCGAGGGAAATACGGCCACAAAGGCAATACTGCCGGCAACGCGCAGATCCAGATCCATAGGTCCTCTTAATAGCAGCTCCCCGAGATAAAACGGGAGCAGTCCCATCGCCCCGAGGCTGAAAGTGACCGACAGAAAAGCCAGTGGGTGAATGGCGGGTCTGTCTTTCAACAATACCGAGTAAAGCGCATACAGCAAGACAGCGACGACAATCAGGAAATCACCGGTGGCAAAGTCGAGCTGCACCAACAGGGTCGGCCTGCCCCGCATGACAATCATCACGGCTCCCGCGGCACAGAGCAGTACCCCGAAAAGTTGCACTGCAGAGCTTCTTTCCCGGTAGAGAATCAGGCTTACCAGAATAATGACGGCCGGCATGGTGGTTTGAATCAATGCGCCGTTGATGGCCGTTGTGGTGTGAACCGCCGTGTACAGCAACGTGTTGAAGCCGGAAATCCCCAGCAGCGACATCAGCAGCAACATGCGCCAGGACTTCAGGATCTCCCTCCGATGGCGGGCAATGTGCCCTATGCCAAACGGCACCACCATCAGCGAGGCCAGCACCCAGCGCCAGAAGGCAAAGCCGATCGGCGGGATAAATTCTATCACGCCGCGGGCCACCACGATGTTGCCTGCCCAGCACAGCGCGGCCAATGCCAGCAATCCATACGGGGTTAGCACACGGGGCTTTGAAGGGCGATATGAGGGGGAGTTCATTCGGATTCCATTTCGGTTGCCGGGTGTTATTGCTTTAGCATTT
>Ga0180435_10007485_pt1 | contig 10403 bp, 10 predicted proteins | sample SS_ome_3_FD_132467 | JGI IMG/M metagenome (GOLD analysis project Ga0180435, IMG submission 132467) | Hypersaline lake sediment archaeal communities from the Salton Sea, California, USA - SS_3_S_1 metaG | ecosystem: Environmental > Aquatic > Non-marine Saline and Alkaline > Hypersaline >... | reverse complement strand
TTCGGCGTTCTTTATCACGGATATCGCGTCATTAAGTGGGTCGTGCCTCATTTTTACCTCTGCGGCTTCTCCTTCCTGCCGCGGACAAGCTCGTTAAGCGCTATGTCATTTACCTTGATCACTTTGTATCTGACTCCGGACAGGTCTCCCATAGACCTCCCCTTCCTTCCGCCCAGGCCCTCGATAAGAACCTGATCGTGCTCGTCTATGAATGTCACGGCCCTGTTCCGCGGACAGAATGCAGTGACCTGCCTTCCGTTCTTGATGAGCTGGACCCTCACGCACTTTCTAATGGCTGAGTTGGGCTGCTTCGCCTCAATACCCACCTTCTCTAGCACTATACCCCTTGCCTGAGGAGCGCCCTCAAGAGGATCGTGCTTCTGCTTCAGCTTTAGGACTCTCCTCGAGTAGTCCGCCTTGCTCCAGCGCAAACGCCTGCGCGTGTCCATCAGCTTTTTAGCTGCGTATTCTCCTCTTCCCATCTTCGAACCGCAAAGTGTTGGTCAGATATGTCTTTTGACGGGCAGTCTTGGTGCCCTGTTATTCAGGACAGGCCGCCAACTTCTCCGCCAAATGCGAGTACAACTATAATGTAAACATCATTTAAAAGTCACACGGATCTCAGGTTCACGGAGTCTATGTCGTGATGCCTTTTGATGAGCTGCCGTATGAGCTTTATCTTGACCCCCTTAGGGCCTATTGCCCTGGAGCGGTCCTGTCGGGCCACCTGGATGACCGCTGTGGTCTCCCCCGGGGTCTTTGCTACGTTTATCCCGTGAAGCTCAATGGGATAGAATAGCTTTTCAAGGAACTTCTCGTCATCGTTGTCATGCTCGAACACGATTATCTGCTTGCCCAATGCCTTTCTGATCTTTTCGACATTGACTCCCTTCTTGCCAATGGCTAGGCCCATGTCACCGCTTCTCACGACGAAGCAATAGGTATCCTCTTCCTTTATGAAGTCCTTGACCTTTGCTCCGGTCATGGACTCAAAAAGAGTGATATGCTTTATTTCGTCGGTCCCAAAGCGGATCTTGCTCACTTCTTTACCTCGAGGATGGACGACTCCCCCTCGTCTAAGACAGAGAGCGCAGAGACTGAATGTGAGCGTCCCAGGGACGAGCCGAGCTCGACCCCATTATCCTTAAGGACCACTACCATGACATCTGCCAGACGAGCATAGTATTCTATTGATTCCTTGCTCTTTGCGGGGCAGTTCGACGACAATATGACGAGTTTGGGCTCGTCATTGAGTATGCTGTCTATCGTCTTCTTCGATCCCATCAGCACCTTGCCTGTTTCAAAAGCATTATTCAGCTGTTTTTTTATGTCCATTTACTCACCGCCCTTTTTCTTGTCCTCTGGGGCCAATATCCCAGCATTGTCGGACATTATGTCCGGCTTTACCATGAGCTCGACTGTCCCGGTCCCGATGGGTATGGGTTGCCCGACTATGATGTTCTCGGCAACGCCGGTCAATGGGTCGACCTCGGAGTGCAAAGCAGCATTGAGTATGTGCTTTTCCGTCTCCTCGAAAGCAGCCCTTGCCAGGACCGAGCCTTTCGACCCGGAAATCCCCTGCCGCCCGACTGCCTGTATCTTACCGGTCGCGGTCTGCCTGTCGGCAACCAGCATTATATGCCTTATGTCGACCTGCAGATCCTGGTCCTCAAGTACTGCCACTGTCTCATTGATTATGGAGTTTCTAGCAGCCTCTATGCCGAATGTCTCGCGGATCTGGTAGATGTCATTTGTGGTTATCCTCGACACATCGACACCCTCGACCTCGATGAGGCCCTTTAGGTTTGAGCCTTCTGCGTATATGAGGTATTCATCGTCCTTCTTTCTGATGAATGCCCGCTTTATATCCTTGACTCCCCTGAGCTTTTTCCGCTTCAGCTTGTTCTTGTTCTTCTGGACCTCTGCGGGAAGCTCCGAGCTTATGACATAGGTGTTCCCCTTCTTGGTCACATTCTCGAATGACTTCACAAACTCCACTGCATCCGGATCATCCGTGGTTATCTTTATCCGGTTCCTTGGAAGATCGACGCGCACGTCCGCGACATCCTTGAGCATGACCTCCCTGAGCCTCTGGGCGACCTCATCGGCTGCCCTTTTGGTCTTGTTGTGGCTATCTGTGAGATACACCATGGTTATGGCGTTCTTGGGGGTCCTTTTAGCGTCGATTATCTCGATGATCCTCGGAAGTCCGAGGGGGACCGAAAGCTCGACCACTCCTGCATAGTGGAAGGTCCTCAGAGTCATCTGGGTGCCCGGTTCGCCTATCGACTGAGCGGCTACCGTACCCACAGCCTCTCCTGGAGTTATGAGGGCCTCTCCGTATTTCTTCATGAAAACCTTGCGGGTCTTTGCATCCATATTCTCGGCGCGCTCGATAACGCTTGCCGGGATCTCGAATTCTTCACTCATAGTAATCCCTCACATATCCTACCTTCATGGGGTCGATCCCATCCTCACCATAGGTGAACTGGACGATGGACCCGCCGTCACCCCTGACAGTCCTGTCTGAGAAGACCACAAGGTCCTGAAGAGCGTTTATGAGCCTTCTTTGCATATAGCCTGACCGGCCTGTACGGATGGCCGTGTCAACAAGACCCTCCCTTCCACCCATTGAGTGGAAGAAGTATTCCGTTGGCCTAAGGCCCCTTTTGAAGTTGGAGCGCACAAAGCCCTCAGCCTCTGCAGACAGGTCGTTCTTTTTGAAGTGTGAAAGCGTCCTGTTGAAGTAGCCCCTCTTTATCCTGGCTCCACGAACAGCCTGCTGTCCTACGCAGCCGGACATCTGGGTGAGGTTAAGAAGGCTTCCACGAGCGCCGGTCTTGGCCATGGCGACTGCGGAGTTCTCCCCTGCGATCCTCTCGGCGACCCTTCCGGCATCCGATCGGGACTTACCGAGCTCCATCATGATATAGTCCTCAAGAGATTCGCCGGACGACTTTCCAGGTATTATCTTGAGCTCGTTCTTCTTGTGCAGCTCGATGAGATTGTCGACCGAAGACTCGACAGTGGACATGATCTTTTTGAGGTCCTTCTTGCCGTCCTCTGTCATGTCGTTCTCGCTTATGCCCGTCGAGAATCCGAACTTCATGAATGCGTTTATGCAAAGCTGTGTCGACTCGTCGATGTACTGCCTGGCCCTTTGTGTGCCGTAGTCTATGACGATCCTGTTGAGCAGGGCTCCGCCGAGTCCTTCCGCGTCCATGACGCCGGACTTTATCTGTCCCTTCTCGACCCTCACGATATCGGCATTTGGGTGCTCGTCTGTGGCCTTCTTGCCCATCTTGGAGTGGAACTCTATGTCCAGAGTGTCGGGCAAAAGCAGGCTGAATACCTCCTTGCCCGTGAACTTCTTCTTGTTCGGTGGGAGCTGGACGATATTCTTGGTTATCTGAAGCGCCTCCTCGCGGGTCATCTCGACGCCGTCTCGGGTAAGCAGGAATCCACCTGTCACGTGGTCGTGCCTTCCGCCTATCACAGGACCCCCGAATCGGGGGCTTATGATATTCTCCGACACTTTCATGAGCAAGTCTGCCTCAGCGATGGCCTCCTCTGATTGCGGAACGTGGAGATTCATCTCGTCACCGTCGAAGTCCGCATTGTAGGGGGCGCATACCGCCGTGTTCAGCCTGAAAGTATTGTATGGCAGGACCCGGACCTTATGGGCCATCATGGATATCCGATGCAGAGATGGCTGCCGGTTGAAAACGACTATGTCGCCGTCAATGAGCATCCTCTCCAGGATATCGCCGGGGGCCACAAGCTCGGCTATTGCCTCCTTAGTCTCTGGGAGTATCCTCTTACGCCTGCCATTTGATATGACATTGACGGCTCCGGGATACATCTCATTCCCATTGAGCACAAGCTCCCTCATCCGCTCCAGATTCCTCTCATTTACCTCTTCGGGGACCGTCAGCTCCATCGCAACATAGTATGGGACGCCGACCTCGTCTACCGAGATCTTGGGGTCCGGGCTCACGACAGTCCTTGCCGAGAAATTGACCCTCTTTCCTGAGAGATTGTTCCTGAATCTGCCCTCTTTGCTCTTTAGCCTCTGGGCTATGGTCTTGAGGGGCCTTCCAGACCTGTGCCTGGCCGGCGGGATGCCTGTTATTCCATTGTCGAAGTATGTCGCGACGTGGTATTGGAGCAGGTCCCAAAGGTCCTCTATTATCAGCTGCGGAGCGCCTGAGTTGATGTTCTCCTCGAGGCGCTGATTTATACGGAGTATGTCGACCAGCTTGTGGGTCAGGTCGTCCTCGCTCCTGTCTGCCGATTCGAGGGTGATCGATGGCCTTGCTGTTATGGGCAGCACCGGGATGGCAGTGAGTATGAGCCATTCGGGCCTCACATGTAGGTTGAGGTGCTTTAGGTCCTCATCGGGTATCTTTTCGAACCTCTCCCTTATGTCAGTGACAAGGAGATTGTCCTCGCTCTCATAGTAGCTGTATGGCCTTACGAACTTGACCTTGACCTGCTCGGCCTCGCAATGGGGACATTTGTCCTCATTGTTTGTGATCTTCATGGACTTGGCCCATACCTCGTCCTCTATCTGCTCTATGGTAGCCTCTGAGTTCTTGTATTCCACTAGCTGGTCCTCGCCTATCATCAGGCGCGAGCAGGACCTGCATGTCGCCCGGAGTATATTGTATACCTCCTTGGCATAGCCGACATGTATGACAGGCCGCGTAAGCTGGACATGGCCGAAGTGGCCCTGGCATTCGCCGAGCCTTCCCCCGCAAGTCTTACATCTTATGCCCGGGTCGATGACGCCGAGCCTTGAGTCCATGAGACCCCCTTCGACGGGATATCCGTCATCGTCGTATGTGTTTGGGGTATAGATCCTGGCCGCACTCATCTTCTGTATCATCTTGGATGACAGAAGCCCGAACTCGATGTGGTCTATCTTTTTTCTGACTATCATGCTTTATCCCTCAGTTTAAGTTTTGGGAATACGCACATGCCCATAAGCTCGTTTATGAGGAGCTTGAAGGCATATGCCATCTCGACCGGATATGTCGGGACCTCTCCGCAGACCGGGCAGTATATCTGCCTGCGCTCCACGTCATTGACAGCGACCATGCCGCATTTCGAGCATATCGGCACAATCACCTTATCCGATTCATCCAGGAGCCTGTCTTTGAGCATCATGGAGACACCGTGCCCTATGAGGCAGTCCCTCTCCATCTCTCCGAACCTGAGGCCTCCCTCCCTGGCTCTTCCTTCTGTCGGCTGTCTTGTGAGCATCTGAACCGGTCCCCTGCTCCTTGCATGGACCTTGTTGGCGACCATGTGGTGCAGCTTCTGGTAGAACGCGACGCCGATGAATATGTCGACCTCGAACTTCTCGCCGCTCGTCCCATTGTACATCGTCTCCTTGCCGGTGTGCTGGAAACCGTACTTGACAAGCTCTGCGCGAAGGTCGTCCTCCTCCTCATTGGAGAATGCCGTCGAGTTTATATACCTGCCAGTGAGCGAGCCGACCTTTCCGCCGACCATCTCGAGCACGTGCCCTATCGTCATCCTTGAGGGGATGGCGTGTGGGTTCATTATGATGTCCGGGACTATGCCTTCCTTTGTGAAGGGCATGTCCTGATGGGGCACTATAAGCCCACAGACACCCTTTTGCCCGTGCCTTGATGCGAATTTGTCCCCGAGCTCGGGGATCCTCAAGCTCCTTACCCTGACCTTGGCCAGTTTGTTCCTCTCGATGGACTCGGTGAGGACGACGCAGTCGACGACACCTGATTCCATGTGCCTGACCGTCGTCGATGTCTCCCTTCTTTTCTCCTCGACTATGCCATATGGTCCGATCTCTTCGAGGAACCTCGGTGGCGATGTCCGCCCTACGAGGACGTCTCCTGAGCCGACATCCGACTCCGGGAAAATGAGACCGTCCGGGCCGAGATTCTCGTAAGTGTCTTCCGATTGTGCGCCCTCTACCTCCAGGTTGGGTATCTCGAACTTGTCCCTCTGGCCTGACGGGTATCTGCGCTCCTCAGCGGTATATGTCCGGTAGAATGTCGATCGTCCCAGGCCCCGCTCTATTGAGCCCTTATTGAGTATGACGGCGTCTTCCATATTGTAGCCCTCATAGCTCATGACACCCACGACGAAATTCTGCCCCGCCGGGCGTCTTCCGTATTCAAGAGCGTCAACGACATCGGACTTCACAAGCGGGCACTGCGGATAGTGCAGAACATTTGCCCTTGAGTCGAACCTTGAGAAGTAGTTCGAGGTGTAAAGGCCCAAAGTCTGTTTTGCCATGGCCGCGGCCATTGTGACCCTCGGTGAAGAGTTGTGCTCAGGGAAGGGCGCAAAGCATGCGGCTATACCGAGCATCAGGGATGGAGTGAGCTCCAGATGCGTGTGCTCGTCAGTTATCTTGTAGTCCCTGACGGCTATGTATGCGTTCTCCTCCTCTTCAGCATCCATGTATTCTATGATGCCCTCTTCTATGAGGTTCTTCCAGGTGATCTTCTTCTCTTTGAGGTCCTTGAGCTCCTTGGCCGTGAAAGACGGCACGCCATTGTCCAAAAGGACGATGGGCCTTAGGGTCCTGCCCTTGTCTGTGTAGACCTGGACCTCATTGTTCTCCTCATGAAAGCTTATGGAGACCGTATAGTCGATCTTGTTCTGCCTTCTGAGCTTTCTCAGCCTCCTGACGAGACTTTCAGGGTTCTTGTGCTCCCCTACGAGCCTTCCGTTAAGATAAACGACAGTTGCCACTTTATTTTACCCCGAACTCCCTCAGATATTTCTCGACGGAGACCTCGTCGGTCTCGCTCGATATAACAGCTCCCAGGGCCAGATTCTTTACAAGTCCGCAGTTCTGCCCCTCAGGCGTCTCATTGGGACATACCCGCCCGAACTGGGTGGCATGCAAGTCCCTTGCCTCGAAATGGGGATGGCTCCGGGACAGCAATGAGCTGACCCGCCTCTGATGAGTCACATATGAGAGGAAATTCGTCCTGTCAAGCACCTGGCTCACTCCGCTCCTTCCTCCGGTCCAGTTGCCGGTTGCAAGGGCATAGGAGATGGACTCTGTGAGGTTGTTCGACCTCACCGCAGTCTTGACGTTTATCTGCCTGTGCCTGGCATGCTGCTTCTCGAGTTGGTACTTTATGTCACGGGCGATCTTATTGAAGCTCACCCTGAAAAGTTCCTGCATGAGATCGCCTGCTAGCCTCAGCCTCTTATTGGAATAGTGGTCCTTGTCGTCGGGCTTTCTAGTGCCCATGTCGAGCTCTAGGACCTTTTTTGCCATTATGCCCAGGTATATCGCTTTTGCGCGCCTGTCTGCTTCGGTATTGCCGATATGCGGCAGCAAGAAGTTGTTTATGACCTGATTGGCTCGCGTCGCCTGGTACTGCTTGGCGTGGCCTGCACCCGCCCTCTTACCCAGGTAGTCGAATGCCTCCTCGGGGTCCATGTTCTTGACCTCGAGGTTTATCTTCACCTCAAGCTGGGTCTCCTCATCGAAGAGCGAGAGTATCTCCTCCTCTGATAGGCCGAGTGCGCTCATGAGAATCGTTAGCGGTATCCTGTTCGGAACTCCCGGGAATGACACGAAAAGGGAACCGCCACCTGCGACCTCCCTCTTTTCCACGGTGACCCTCGAGCGGAAGCCCTGCCTCACAGAGAATACCTTGGCAATAACGACCTCTTTGCCCATGACTGTCTCAAGCGTCGTCACTATCCGGTTCGGTGCTAGGTCCTCGACGATTATGAGGGTCCTCTCAGTCCCGTTGATTATGAAATATCCTCCCTTGTCCAGCGGGTCCTCCCCATGCTTTGCCAGCTCCTCGTCGTCATTGCCGTGGAGAAGGCATATCTTGGACCGCATCATGACCGGAAGGTGTCCGATCTCTACATCGACCGGCTCCCCGCGCTCTATGAATTCGAGCGTTATTGGAGCGGAGTATGTCAGATTTCTCAGACGGCACTCGAATGGATACCTCGACTCTATCCCCTGGCCAGACTCATTGACGCAGGGCTTGCCCACGCTTATCTTGCCAAGCTCTAGGTTGTAGTCAGGTATCTCTATGTCCAGGGAGCCCTTCTCGTCGATGACTTCCTGTAGGCCCTTGTCGATAAGCCAGTTGAATGAATTTATTTGGAACTTTGTCAGCTCATCGCCGTCTATAAAATCCGATAGCCGCACTAGCGGCATTTTTTGGTGTCTTGCGCTCATCAGATAACCACCCTGTAGTAGTATGAGTTCCCTACATAATCGTTCTTCCTGTGGATCCTAATGACGTCGCCTATCTGGGATTCCATCTCCTTGATAGCCGGGTCGTCAGAGAATATCTTCGGTAATTGCTCCTTTGTACAGTTGTATTTTTCAAGAATCCTCTGAGCGTCCTCTAAGCTTAGGACCTCGTGCTTTGGCACTAAGTTGTGTTCGATCATCCCGCCACCTCCGCGACATGTTGCATTTTGAATGAGAGAAGGAGAAACATGTCTTAATGATATGGCAGCACCATATAAAAATGATTGGATCCCCCTAGGTATACTTTTGCCATCATTAATCTCTCCCTTTGTGAAGCTAGCCAGGTCGGATCAGTCGGCATGGGCGTATATCCACCGGAGTATGTCGGTGGTAGTCACTATCCCGAGGACCCTATTGTCCCTTGCAACTGGGAATCCGCCTTTTCCAGTCTCCCTTATGAGCTGCACTATCCTTGAGACATCATCATCCTCTTCTACGGATATGACATCCTTTTGCATCAGCTCTCCTACGCGTGTAGACAGGTTCTCCTCTGCGAAAACACCCTTGTAATGGCCTTCTTCAAGGTATTTCAGCATGTCAAAGACTGTCACAAGGCCTGTGAGCTCATCCTCTTTGATAACAGGGAGCCTTCTGACCTGGTTTCTGACCATGACCTTTGCGACATCAGAGAGCATCATCCCCTCTGAAGCGCATATTGGCTTGGGATTCATTATTGATGAGACCGTCTTGCCATAGTCCCCGCCCGCGGGCAGTATGTCATGCTCTGTTATAATGCCTATGACCTTCTGCTCTTCCTCTGAATCCACAAGCGGTATGCAACTAGATCGCTTATTGACCATTATGTCAGCCGCTTTTTCGATAGGGTCATCCCCCACTATGTACTGTGAATCCCTCATGATCTTGGATATTGGACAGTTTATGGCCTTGAGGAAGTTGCCGCCGAAATCCTTTTCGATTATCTTGTATTTGGGACCTCCCCCGAGATAGTCGAGTATGTCGATAGCTGTGACAAGTCCCTTGAGCCTGCCTGTCCCAGCATCGATGACAGGGAGCCTTCTGACATCATTCTCATCCATGATGACTGCCACCTGCTTGATCGTCGTCGACGGCGATGCCGAGATTATGTCCTTTGATGCTATGTCCAGAAGCTCGGATTTCTTCTGGGCTATATGTGATCCCAGCTCCTTGGAGCCCCTCTCCTGATGGCCCTTTATATCAGAATATTTATGGGATTTCCTGCTCATCTTATCCCCTCTTGCGGTGCACGATATCGCACAGCTTTTTTGTGATGTCGATGCGGTCGCCCGCCTGGAATACATTCCTGCCGATTGATATGCCCCTTGCACCGCATTCCATTGCGTCCTCGACCATTGCTAAAAGCTCCTCTTCAGTGTCGACCTTCGGGCCTCCCGCGATGACTATAGGCCGGGGGCATCCTTCGACGACCTGTGCGAATGTCTTTTTGTCCCCGGTATAGAGGGTCTTGATTATGTCGGCCCCCAGCTCTGCTCCGAGCCTTGCGACATGCTTGACATACTTCATCTCGCTGCCCTTTTGGATATCCGGACCGCGCGGGTACATCATCGCCAGAAGGGGAACGCCGTATTCATTGCATGACTCAGCTATCATCCCAAGATCATGCAGCATCCTGTGCTCCTTGTCGGCCCCGACATTCACATGCAGGGATACCGCGTCCGCACCTATCCTCACAGCCTCCTTGACGGATGTGACGAGTATCTTATTATTGGGGTCGGGCGCGACATTGCTGCCGGCATTCAGATGTATCATAAGGCCGATATCGCTCCCATAGCCGCGGTGGCCCATCGCTACCATGCCCTTGTGCATGAGGACCGCATTGGCCCCTCCGCTTGCAACATCGTCTACGGCTGCTGAAAGATTCTCAAGGCCCGCTATGGGGCCGTCGCTGACACCATGGTCCATGGGCACTATGACCATGTTACCGCTTTTGCGGTCCATGATGCGCTCCATCCTTATTGCCTTGCCTATCATCTTGATCCTCGATTAGGGGTTATATATGGATTTCTCAATAAAAACGGCCCCTTCGCCCTAGCTGGGCCATAGGGTGAGGCTCTGCTGAGTCATGGAATCTGGAGTTGTGAACTCCACCTGGGTATATGACCCTATTCGGGGT
>Ga0180435_10007484_pt1 | contig 10403 bp, 10 predicted proteins | sample SS_ome_3_FD_132467 | JGI IMG/M metagenome (GOLD analysis project Ga0180435, IMG submission 132467) | Hypersaline lake sediment archaeal communities from the Salton Sea, California, USA - SS_3_S_1 metaG | ecosystem: Environmental > Aquatic > Non-marine Saline and Alkaline > Hypersaline >... | reverse complement strand
TATATGATTCAGATAAGCAATTTAAAGTGTGAGGGATTTATAATGGGAAAAGAACCGAACTATCTTCAATGGATGGTTAGAGAAACAAAGACAAGATGGTGGCATGATTCAGCCATACCGTCTGAGATAGATGAAGCGATAGAAAACGGAGCACTCGGAGTAACAACTAATCCCGTTTTGACATATAAAAGCCTGCAGGCCGTTCCGGAGTTCTGGCAGCCGCAGGTCGATAAAATATCGCAGGGAACAGCACCAGAGGAAAGAGCGGAAGCATTGCTGAAAATCATAGCATCATATGCGGCGGAGAAATTCAGAAAAGTCTACGGGGAAACAAAAGGACAGCATGGATATGCGTTGGGACAATTGAACCCTGGTATCTGTGATGATTCTGAGAAGATGCTTGCTCAGGCGTTGAGATACAATTCATGGGGCGAAAATATAGCGGTTAAACTGCCGACTGTGAAAGCGGCTCTTCCTGTAATCGAAACTTTGGCTGCACGAGGAATTGCCGTCTGTACCACGCTGAATTTTTCAGTAGCTCAGGCGATAGCGGTCGGGGAAGCATATGAAAGGGGAGCGGCAAAAGCAAGAAAAGACGGCGTCGAAGTGAAACCGTGTTTTGTTGTACAGCAAGGAGGACGGCTTGACGAGTACCTCTTGGAGGTAGCAAATGATAATCGTATCAATGTCGACCCAAAAGATATATTGAAAGCAGGCAACGCTGTCTGCAAAAAGGTTTATCGTCTGTTTAAGGAAAAAGGCATAACAGCAAAGATTATGCCTGCTGGATTAAGAGGAGTGCACTACTTAGCGGAGATGGCAGGTGCAGATATGGTGTTTTCGATGCAGTCCCGTGTTCAAAAGATGGTTATGGAAGCGGATCTGCCGAGGATAGAGCGGATTGATGAAGAGATTCCGAAAGGCGTAATCGAAAGGTTGAAACGAATAAGCGAATTCGTACGTGCATATGAAGAGGATGGTATGGGACCCGATGATTTTGTGACTTTCGGCGTAACACAGAAGACGCACTCACAGTTTTTTTGGACTGGATGGGCACCACTCGAGACGTATGGTTCAAAGACAAAATCGAATAGATGGTTCTAAAATTATGGCTGTTGAAAAAGCCAAAAGAGTTAATGTTAAGGAGGAACTAACATGCGTAAATTTGGTATATTGAACAGAAAACTGAACGATGCATTATCAGCATTAGGGCATGGAGATATGTGTTTTATTACGGATGCAGGATTTCCGCTTCCCTATGACGCACAACCCGGAACGATAAGTGTGGATTTAGCTATCACACAGGATTTACCGGATATACCTACCATACTGAAATTGGTAAACGATGAAATAATCTATGAGGAGTGCTATGTAGCTACTCACCAAAGAGACTATAATCCGGAGCTGTTTAAATCCGTGGGAGAGATAGTAAAAAGATGTGCTGTCGAGCCAATCGACCATGACAGGATTATGGAAATGGGTAAAAAAGCGAAAGTGATTATAAGAACAGGTAATTTCAATCCTTGGGGGAATGTCGTTCTGGTCTCGGGAGTTAAAGCACCGGTATGGTTCAGCAAACCAGGCGTTGTTCCGCCGGATTTCTATAAAGAGCGTATAGCATACGAGGACAATGATTACCCTGAAAAATAAGATTTAAGAAATGGTAAAACGTATTAGAATATATTATATCGATAGCGAGGAGGTTTAGCATTATGCCGCTTGGATACAACGGGAAAATATTGAGAGTTGATCTTACTAATCGAAAAATAGAATTTGAAGAGCCCGATACAAAGTTCTATAGAAGATATATGGGCGGGAATGGATTTGTAAGCTACTATCTTTTAAAGGAGCTGGAAAAGGGTATCGATCCTCTTTCGGAAAAGAACAAGTTGATATTCGCAACTTCGATAATGACTGGTGCGCCGATCCCCGGATTTGGAAGACAGTCCGTTGGAGCACTATCGCCGCTTACCGGGTTTTACGGTCAGACAGAAGCCGGCGGCTATTGGGGACCGGAGCTTAAGTTTGCCGGTTATGATGCGATAATAGTGGAAGGCAAAGCGGATAAGCCCGTATATTTATGGATAAAAGACGGCAAAGTCGAGATAAGAGATGCAGGCGGTGTTTGGGGCAAAGAGACGGCAGAAGCGTTTGATGTATTAACGGAGGAACTCGAAGACGAAAAAGTCAGGGCGCTTATTATAGGACCTGCCGGCGAAAATCTTGTGAAATTTGCCGGTATATCTTCTGATTTAAACCACTACCACGGCAGAACAGGAATGGGAGCAGTTATGGGTTCGAAGAACCTAAAAGCGGTTGTGGTTCGCGGAAACAACAAGCTTGAGTTTGCGGACAAAGAAAAGATCAAGGAATTGGCCAAGTTTTTTGCTGATAACCGAATGAATAATGCGGACAACAAAACCCTTTCCAAGTATGGAACTACAGCATACTACTTCGGAGCAAATAATGCCGGCGGACTGCCTACAAACAACTTTACGAACGGATATATGGATCTCAATTATACGATTGATGAGTTGCACGATACGCTGAAGATAAAGACGGAAGGATGCTATGCGTGTCCGGTGAGATGTAAGCAGGTATTCAAGGCGGATAAGCCGTATAAGATAGAACCGAGATACGGCGGACCGGAGTTTGAAACGATGGGGGCTATGGGCTCGAATTGCGGAATAAACGATATGTATGTCACAGCAAAAGGACACGAGCTTTGTAACAGATATGGACTGGATACTATATCAACTGGGCTTACGATAGCTTTTGCTATGGAATGCTATGAAAACGGATTGTTCACCAAAAAGGATACAGATGGTATCGAATTGACCTTCGGTAACGGAGATGCGATGCTCAGAATGATAGAAAAGATCGCATACAGAGACGGATTTGGCAATGTTCTGGCAGAGGGTTCTTGGAAGGTTGCGAAAGACATCGGCAAAGGAGCGGAGAAATACTCAATATCCGCAAAAGGTATGGAGCTTGCGCTATGTGATCCGAGAGTGAAAAACGGAGTTGCTCTGATATATACGATTTCACCGATAGGCGGTGATCATCTCCAAGCGGAACACGATGGAGCTTTCGATCCGATGCTTACCGGATACAGCCATGCTGCTGATGATCCTGAGTACTTTATGAAAGGCGCATATCAGCTTGGAGTTTTAGAGCCTGTTTCAAGCTTAAGCTTGGGGCCGGAGAAAGTGCATTTGGTAACAAACCTGCAGCACTGGTGGAGTCTTTTCGATGTGCTGGACCTTTGCATATTCGTGTTTGGGCCGGTAAGAACATTTAAACCGAAACAGCTTGTGGAAATGGTGAATGCGGTTACCGGATGGGAAACGACTATGTATGAGCTGATGAAGGTTGGTGAGAGAGTTACCAACATGATGCGTGTATTCAATATTACTCATGCAGGGCTTACAAGGAAAGATGACCATATTCCTGAAAGGCTGTATGAGGGTCTGAAAAACGGTCCGATGGAGGGTTCGAAGATAGACAGAGAAGAGCACAAAAAAGCTCTCACATATTATTATGAGATGATGAGCTGGGATAGTGAAAACGGAGTTCCTTCGAAAGGAAAGCTGTATGATTTAGAGCTGGGATGGCTCATTGAAAGAATACACGGGCAAGAAAATTGAGATGAACAAAGTAAGAGTTAATATTAAATTTACCGGAAATATCAGCAAAGTTATGGGAAAAGACGAAATGTCGTTTGAGACCTCTGATAATCTCGAAAAAGCTTTAGGGGATTTGAGAAAAGAGATGATAAAAGTCTCCCCGGATATTCTTTATACAATACTGGTAAATGGAACGCATTATTCGTTCGCTGTTAAAAACCGTACGGAGCTCAAAGATGGAGATGTCCTGACGGTTTTACCTGTTACACTGGGCGGATAGACATGGATAAAAATAAATCAGAATTTGATTTCATTTCTCCTCCGGACAGGGCGGATATTTATATAAAATTTCTGCCCTGCTTAATAATTAAAAGGGGTGAATACATATGAAAGCTTTAGTAAAACACTCTAAAGGCGCAGGAAATGTTGAGGTTCGGGAAGTTATAAAGCCAAGCATCAAATCAGATGACTGGGTATTGATAAAGGTTAAAGCTGCGGGTATATGCGGAACTGATGTTCATGTATGGCAGGATAAATTCATGTATTGGCCTCCGGTTATACTGGGACATGAGTTTTCCGGTGAGATAGTCGAAATTGGAAGTGCGTGTGGTAAGTTTAAAACCGGGGATAGAGTTGTTGTTGAACCGCAAATTAAGAATTGCGGCACATGCGAGTTCTGCCGATCCGGCAGGATGCACCTCTGTATGGAAAAATGGACTTTGGGATGGCGCACGGACGGATGTATGGCTGAGTATGTAAGTGTTCCCGAGATGTTTTTGCATAAAATTCCGGATGGACTTAATTATGAGATGGCAGCATTGTGTGAGCCTGTCGCAGTTGCGGTTTATGATATCGCTGAGCACGGGAAGATCGATATAAACGATTTTGTCGTGGTACAAGGCAGCGGACCAATAGGGATACTTGCCGCATATATGGCAAAAAGGCTGGGGGCAAGAGAAGTTGTTCTCACGGGTATTGATGCGAGTGAGTTTTGCCGATTCGATGCGGCAAGAAAGCTCGGAGCCGATTATATAGTAAATGTACAGAAGGAAAATCTTAAAGATAGAGTTATGGAACTCACTGACGGACATGGTGCGGATTGTGTGATAGAGACAAGCGGTGCTCCCCGCGCGATTGCAGGGTGTGTCGAATTGCTCAAAAAGAACGGAAGGCTTATCGGTATGGGCATTCCCGCTGAAGAGTCGATTCAATTTCCATGGAAGGATTCTGTGCTGAAGTCTTTGGAGTTCTATTTCAGCATGAGTACTTCTTACACTTCGTGGGACAGAGCATTATGTTTGCTTGAAAAGGATTCTGAGATGCTGAAAAACCTTATCACTTGGACAGGCGGACTGGAGGACTGGGAAGGGGTTTTCAATTCTCTTTTGGAAGAAAAAAATATAAAAGCTGTATTCAAGTTTGATTAGAAATTTAAGATGGGTTTGGAAGCAAACAAGAGAACTAAAGCAAAAGCCGACACAGCAGGACATTGAGAAATAGGGCGAAGAATAAATCTGTGGGAAAGATATAGGATGAAATACGGCATAAAGACAATTGAAGATTTTGATGTGAAGGGGAAAACAATTCTCTTGCGGGTCGATATCAACCTGCCTGTTGATAAAAAAGCGCGCAAGTTGATGGATACGACAAGAATTGAGGCGTGTATTCCCACCATAAAGGAGCTGAGCGAGAAGGGCGCAAAGCTCGTTATTATTGCACATCAGGGGAGTGATATAGAGTATAAAAACTACTACAATCTGTTGCCGCACTCAAAGATAATGTCAAAACTTATGGATAAGGAAGTGCGTTTTGTTCCCGATATATGCGGACTGCATGCTTTGAGTCAGATTGAGAACTTGAAGGACGGCGAGATCCTGCTTTTGGATAATGTGAGGTTTATGGCCGAGGAGATGACGTTGTTTGAAACAAAACTCGATCTCACCACTGAGCAGATCGTGGAAACTCAAGTGGTAAAGAAGCTTTCTCCATTGGCGGATATCTTTATCGTAGATGCTTTTGCATCGGCACACAGAAAACAGCCTTCTTTGGTTGGGTTTTCGTATGTGCTTCCCTCGGGAATGGGAAGGCTCTTTGAAAAGGAGTATGCAATATTATCAAGAATATTTGAAACCCCAAAGAGCCCATGTATATTTGTGCTGGGCGGTGCGAAGGTGCAAGATGCCTTTATGGTGATGGAAAAAGTGTTGAAAGACGGTATTGCTGATAGAATTCTAACGGGCGGACTCTTGGGGAATATAATGCTTATTGCGAGCAGAATCGATATCGGCAAAAAGTCTGAAGAGTTCATATACAAAAGAAATTTGGGCGAGTTTATTGAGGAGGCAGAAGAGATATTATATAAATACAAAAATAGGATAGTTATACCTGATGACTTGGCATATATTGAGGGAAAACGCATTGAGATTCCGGTGGTGGATTTGCTTCCGGATAAGATGTATGTTGATATCGGAGAAAAGACTATAAATAAGTACAGTGATATAATTGGGCAGGCAGAAACGATATTCGTAAACGGACCTATGGGGGTTTATGAGAAGAAAGAAACCGAACTCGGAACAAGGGCAGTGTTAAAAGCGATTGCTGATTCGAAAGGATATTCCGTAGTAGGGGGCGGGGACAGCGTCGCTGCTGTAAACAAATTTGAAGTAAGGGACAAAATCGATTATATCTGCACAGGGGGCGGAGCGCTTATTAGGTTCCTATCGCACGAAGAACTTCCTGTGATTAAGGCGTTGAAAGAAGCGAACAATTAGAGTAAACTGGTACAGTGTCTATTGAATTAACTTCCTTGGTTTAAAGAAAAATGAGAATAAAGAAGGGTATTCATAACGATGACTGAAGGATACAACAACAGAATCCTGTATATAAATCTCGATAAAGAAAAAATATGGACAGAACAGCCCGGCGAAAAGTTTTTTAGGAAATATTTTGGTGGAACGGGAATCGGTGTGCACCTATTGCTCAAACACTTAAAAGCAGGGGTGGATCCGCTCTCTCCTGAGAATGTTCTGGTTTTTGCACCTGGATTGCTTACCGGTACTAATGGACCGGCAGTACCCAGGTTTTCCGTTATGGCAAAATCACCTTTGACTGGCGCGGTTGGGAAGACGGAAGCAGGCGGGTTTTGGGGACCTGCTCTGAAGCAGGCGGGGTTTGATGCCGTTGTTGTCCTCGGTACATCTGAAAACCCGGTCTACCTTTTTATTGAAGAAGGAAAAGCAAGGCTTCTGTCAGCGGAAAAAATTTGGGGTAAGGGCACTAAAGAGAGCCAAAAAATAATACGAGTAGACCATGGAACCGATGTATGTGTGGCTCAAACCGGACCGGCAGGGGAGAATTGTGTCCTTTATGCAAACATATGCAATGAATTGGCTCATTTCAACGGTAGAAACGGCTTGGGTGCTGTGATGGGGAGCAAAAAGCTCAAGGCTATTGCGGTGAGAACACATGGGAAAGAACTCGTCGTCAACGATGATGCAAAAATAAAGAATATAACAAGGAGTATAGCGGAAAGGATGAAAACCCATCCGCTGGCATGGGGATTGCATATACACGGTACACCGGCGGGAATTGAGGCGGTAAATGCTGCCGGTTTTTTGCCTACTGATAATTGGCAGCAAGGGCAGTTTTCCGGAGCCGGGAAAATCGGGGCAGAAGCCATGGATGAGATACTGGTAAAGAGAAAAGGGTGTTACAGCTGTCCGTTGAGATGCAAACGAGTAGTAGAAATCGAAGATGAAATACCTGTTGATCCAGCTTTTGGAGGACCGGAGTTTGAAACATTGGCTTCATTGGGCTCATGTCTCGGCATAGATGATCTTGCGATTATCGCTAAAGCGAATGAGATTTGTAATGACTTAACAATAGATACGATTTCCTTAGGTATGACAATCGCATTTGCGATGGAGTGCTTTGAAAAGGGATTTATCACAAAGCAGGATACAGGCGGCTTGGATCTTCGATTTGGTAATAAGGAAATACTTTTGCCGATTATAGAGATGGTGGCGAAACGAGAAGGCTTTGGCGATGTATTGGCGCAAGGCTCTATGCGCATGTCGCAGATGTTTGGAGACGAAACAAAAGAGTTCTTGATGACAGTAAAAGGACAGGAACCACCGGTACATGATCCGCGATGGAAGACCGGAATCGCTATGCAGTTTTCGCTTTCATATAACGGCGCAGATCATTGGATTGCAGAGCATGATCAGTTATATAAAGATGAGGACTCGTTGGGATTGTCAGCGTTAAGCGAACTGGGAATTTTGGACTCTGTGGACACGAAGGATGTGACATGGCGAAAGGTCCGCATATTCTACTATACGCATATGCTTGTGAATGCTTTCGATTGCCTGGGCGTATGCTGTCTGGGGGCGGCACCAAGAAGCATACTTTCCATGAGTGAAATCGTCGAAATGGTACATGTGACGACTGGGTGGAATACGAGCCTATGGGAAATAATGAAGGTCGGCGAGAGATCGGTGAATATGCAGCGAATCTTTAATGGCCGCGAGGGATTCGGGAAGAAGAATGATAGATTGCCAGAACGATTCTATAGTGTATTGAACACTCCTGGAGGTAAGGCGAGCCTACAAAAAAGTGACTTAGAAGATATGATCGAATTGTTCTACCAAATGGCTGGATGGAACGAAGAAGGTCAGCCACAACCAGCGAAATTATATGAGCTGAACTTGGATGAGTTTAAACCGATATGCTAGAAGAGAAGATTGTTGTAAAAGTCAAGCTCAATCTGTTTCCGTCATACTATGATGGAAAAAAGGAAATTGAATTAAAACTGGAAAAAGACTCAACGGTCGAAGAAATGCTGAGCTGCTTAGTAATACCACGTGGAGATATCGGCATAATTTTAATAGATAATAAGCACGTTAAGATGGATCATAGATTACTTGATAGCGTGAAAATAGATATATATCCCATTTTTGCAGGTGGATAAAAAAATTTAATGGAGAAAAATTATGTCAAAAAGCAAGATAAGTGTACTAGGAAGCCTGATTTATGATTGTGTGATTTGGGCGGATAGACTGCCCACGAAAGGCGAAACCGTAATTGGATATAAGAACGGTTTTTTCCCTGGAGGAAAAGGAGCGAATCAAGCTGTTCAGGCTGCAAGAATAGGTGCGGATGTCGCAATGATAGGAAAAGTGGGCAATGACCAAACAGGTGACCACTTGATAAATGAACTAATAAAAGACGGAATCAATGTAGAAAACATATCTAAGGACGAAAAAACACCGACAAGCACATGTGCGATTTTCGTGGATAATAACGGCGACAATATGATTGTTACTGCACCGCAGGCAAATTTGTGTATGAAAAAGTCGGATATCGACGCCGCATTGAGCAAAATCAAAGAGGCGGACGTTTTTCTTACCCAGCTCGAAACCAATTACGATGTAATATATTATGCACTGGAACTGGCGAAGATAAGCGGTATTACTACAGTTTTGAATCCTGCACCTGCAGGTGATGTAGATACTGATATTTTTCAGTATGTCGACTATATCACACCTAATGAAACTGAAGCTGAACACCTCACCGGTATCTATAGGGAGGGTTATTCACTTGATGAATGGGCAGAAAAAGCTTCCAACAAGTTCTTGGATATGGGCATCAAGAACGTAATTATTACGCTGGGAGAAAAAGGAGCAAGCTTTTGCTCAAAAGACAAACTGTTCTTCCAGCCTCCATATAAAGTCGATGCTGTAGACTCAACAGCAGCAGGAGATTCGTTTAACGGAGCATTTGCTTATGCGCTTTCGCTGAACATGGGAATAGAAGAAGCGATAAAGCTTGGCTGTGCAGCAGGGGCGATCACCGCTTCGAAAGAAGGAGCACAGACATCGATACCGAAAAAAGAAGAGCTTTTGGATTTTATGGATAAAGCGGATGATAAAAAAACTATTTAAAGCCCGGAAGAAGCAGTATAAGATCAAGGAGGGTGAATGATGAAAAAACCGATATCAACGAAAAATGCACCTGCGGCGATTGGACCATATTCACAAGGTGTGAAAGCAGGGAATCTTGTATATGTATCCGGTCAACTGCCGATCGATTGCGAAACGGGAGAGTTTGCCGGAGATGATATTTCGTCCCAAACAAAGAAGTCTTTAGAGAATGTGAAAGCCATATTGGATGAAGCGGGATTGTCAATGTCGGATGTAGTAAAGACAACGGTATTTCTTTCGGACATGAATAACTTTGCCGGAATGAATGAAGTGTATACGGATTTTTTCGAAGAGCCGTATCCGGCAAGAGCGGCTGTGGAAGCTGCGAGACTGCCAAAGGATGCTTTGATCGAAATTGAAGCCATAGCTTTCAAAGAGTAACTTTATGTTTTACAAAATTATACCAAAGCTATAATCAAAATAATGATAAACCCAACGATGAAAGAAGTAATCATTAATGCCAGAGTCTTCGAATAACCCTTTGGTGTAATCTCACCCTTTTTGTCCAGCTTTATTATCGCAGGAAATAGACGCCAATAGAATGACAGGATGGATAGGATAAGAGCGGCAACTGTAAGTAACTGCACCAAATAACTACCCCAAATTATGATTACAACAGCCATCATAACAAAAATCAATTTCGCTCCGGCGACCCAGTTGATAAGATATTTTACAAACTCATGTATCCTTTCGTCTTTTTTGGATTCTGCCCAAGCATTGAACACACCAACGCCGTTACCCATTTTTGAATCCGGATTGAAATACAGCATAATTATATTTAAAAACTCTATGCTTG
>Ga0180435_10007483_pt1 | contig 10404 bp, 9 predicted proteins | sample SS_ome_3_FD_132467 | JGI IMG/M metagenome (GOLD analysis project Ga0180435, IMG submission 132467) | Hypersaline lake sediment archaeal communities from the Salton Sea, California, USA - SS_3_S_1 metaG | ecosystem: Environmental > Aquatic > Non-marine Saline and Alkaline > Hypersaline > Sediment... | reverse complement strand
TCGTCTATTTCCTCAATATCCGTATCATCGATGTCTTCAACGTCACTGTCGTCCACGTCCTCTATTTCATCCTCGTCGAGCTCCTCCGCCTCATCGTCGTCTATTTCCTCAATATCCGTATCATCGATGTCTTCAATGTCGGTTTCGTCCGCGTCCTCTATTTCATCCTCGTCGAGCTCCTCCACCTCGTCCTCCTCCACCTCTTCAATTTCTTCATCTTTATAGAGACCATATCCATCAAGGTCATCCGCTATGCTGCCGCTGAGCCCTTTAACAAGATCGAGGACTTTTTTAATGCTCTCCGGCGTATCGATTCGTTTTTCATCATCCAAATTTGATAAAAAATCACCAACAATGGTCAGCACCTCGGATATTTTATCCAAAGAGACGCCCGATTCGCCTCCTGCCGCATCTGCAAAAGTTGTAAGTAGTTTGTCCTTGGCATTATCCGACATTTCAAAAGTATTTCTCGCACCGATGACAAGGCCTTCAGGATTCAAATTTTTTTCGAACAGGGCATCAAGGTCGGAATTGATAGCAGACTTTACGCTGTTAAAGTTTTTTAACTTGGAGCCTAATCTGTCTTTTAAGGCAGGATCGATGTCCCAAATTTTTGAAATAAGATCATTTGAGCTGATAGTTGCAATGTCATCAAGATGCTCGACCGAGGCATAATACTCCTTCATCGCATGAACAAATTTGTATTTTGGAGAATTCGTATTCCGATAATTTAGATTCGAAATAGCGTCTTCAATGCCTTTTTTTGATATGGGAGAATTCAAAAGAAAAGTACCATTAAGCGAGTCATGCCATCACGTGACAGAATGTATTATACATGAAAAAACACCTGTTCTCAATTATTAAGCAAAGGTGCTTTAAAAATTATGAATTTTATGGTAGAATAGCCTATCTTCTGTAATCGTGAATTCTATCTGAAAATTAGCTCGTCGCCGATTATACAATAAACCACTTGAAATTGCGCCACAATTACCACCTGTAGGTTATTTAATAAAAGTAACCGTGCTGCCGATTTATAATAATGATATGAGGCGCGGGGTGGTGCAACAGGATTTTTACCCGGCTTTTGTGAAGGGAGGAGTCAGTGAAAATATCAGATTCGGATACTATTAAAACAAGCGAAAAAGATTTAATCGATGCCGTTGCAGGTGAGCTTGACTGGGAAGTCATTGAGGACCTTTTTAGAGAAAAGCATCATCTCACCCTTGAAGATGAACTGGAATATAAAGATGGGGATATCGTTATCCATGATAATCAAATCGCGTACAAGCTTAATTTTGATATAAAGGTGAAACTGAGTGTCCTTTTTGACAGAAAAGGGGAGTGTCTGGGTGTAAGCACCAATGAAAAAGAAAAAGACGCTGACATCTCCGGTGATCTGGAGAAGGGCGGTGATGCGTCAGATGCTGAAACGAATGAAATCACTGATGAAGATGAGGACGAATCCCTTTCTGATCTAGCCGATGAGGTTGCGGTCATGATACCCGACGGCACTGTCAATTCCGATGAAAACGGGTGTGATCAAAAGAAAACCGGGGATGAAACTTAGGAGGAACGGTAAATGGAAATAAAGGCAGAGAATAGCAGAATTGCCAACAGTGAAATAAAAGCAAAATTTGATAATGTACTTGTAAGGAATATAAACCGACTTCTTGAAATTGATACGTTTTCACCATCACTGTCTTTTAACCTTCCCACGATTTCATGTCTTTTATTGCTGGTAGAACGCGAGGATGAAATTAAACACATGTCGGCATCCCCCCCGGAGCGATATACACGGGAAACCTTCCTGGATGAGCTGTCTGATGTGGGGCTGTCCATTGATGACGATTTGATGTCCTCCTTCCAATCCCTCGCACAATATGGATATGTGATGATTGGAAAGGATGATAAGTATCATGCGCAAATATCATCATTCGCAATAGTAAGTTTTCTGAACAATCTGTTTCCGGAGATGACGGGAATGAACCTTGTGGCCTATATCATTCAGGCGATCGATGAGGTGGTAACCGGGAGAAAGGAGCTTGAGGATGCGCTGATTCAGCTTGACCAGACACTGGTCAAAAAAGGAATCCCCCTTTCAAAGCAGAGTATAGAAAAAGAAGAAAAAGTGTCTTTAAAGACACAGCCGACCCAACAGTCACAAACAGCTGAGTCCATAAAAATTTCAGAGGACCTTAAAAAATCGTTCCGGAACAGAATGACCAGTCTTAGACAGCGCTCCACCGGCGATTCCGATGAACCAAGGGTATTCACAGCTCAAGGTTCCGGTGGAACATCGAAAATAAGAACACTATTTTCTCCTGAAGAGGAGGCTGCCAAGGCCAAGCTGGAACAAGAATCGGCCGAAAAAGCGGCAAAAGAAATTGAAGAAAAGGCATCAAGGGAAGCAGAAGAAAGGCTGGCCGAAATAGCAGCAAAAGAAGCGGAAATGGCTGCAAAAGAGGCGGAACTGAAACGAAAAGAGGCTGAAGCAGAGGAACGTGAAGCAGAAATCAGGGAAAAAAAACTCGAAGAAGAGCAGAAAAGGAATTTAGAGGAGGCAAAGGACGATTCGGATGATATCGAAAAACGTATTGCCGCCTATCAGGATAATCTGTCAATGGCTTGTCCGGTTTGCGGCAGCGGAAAAATAGGAAGTGAAAAAACAGACAACGGCAAGCTATATTATCACTGTTCAAACGAAAACTGCGGTTTCGTGAGTTGGGGCAAGCCCTATCCGTTTGAGTGCCCGATGTGCAGAAACTCTTTCCTTGTTGAATTTATGTCGGGCGGCAACACTCCGGGCTTGAAATGCCCGAGGGCGACATGCTCTTTTTCTCAGAATAATCTCCAGGCACCACAACAGGAATCGCCTCCGGCAGCGTCTCCTCGAAAGAAAAAACGGCGGCTTGTTAGAAGGGTAAAGCGAAAATAAATGGCTGCAAGGGTGAATTGTACCGAAACGCGCCGGGCGCCTTATGCTCCGATACCGTTTTTTATGATATCGATAATAGCAGTAATCCACGACGTTAGTGTTTCATCGTCAGCACCATAAATGCCCAGGTTTGAATCCAGATGGCGAACCGTGTGAGTCTGGATAAAACGATCCATGATCGCGTCAATAATGAAACAGGCTTTATCGATATCGAGGTTCTCTCTCAGTTCGCCTTTGTCCCTCGCATCCGACAGCAGTGCACGTAAATATCCGTGACTGTATTTTCTTAATGATAATAGTATATCATCGCGAAACGGAATTTTAGAATCAAACAGCACCCCCAAATACAGTCTGTATATCAACGGATGGCCCTGCAAAAAATTGATTCCTTCCCAAAGCGTTTTCTCAAGCCTGGAGAACAACTCCACGTCTTTCGTATCATCGCGAATTGTTCTTAGGCGTTTTTTTACCAGTTCGGTTGTCTTGTTGAAAATGAAGAGAAACAGTCCGTTTTTATCACCAAAGTATTGAAAAATGGATCCTTTTGCAATCCCGAGCCTTTCGACCAGAATGTTGATGCTTGCCCCGGAATAGCCTTTTTCACTGAATTCAAGAACGGCTGCCCGAGTGATTCTATCCTGTTTATCCTTGGGAAGGTTCTGAAATGTTTTGTTGGGTAAAGGTTCCATTGCTCCAGATAACATAAAACCCTCAAATGTGTAAATAAATATTGCTTGAAAGACACAGGCATGATTGCTATAGTCCATTTTTACCCTACATCTGATTGTATTTAAAAAGAAAACGGAGAAGTCATGAGCGATAAATTTAAGAAAACCATTCTTTGTATAGGGGCGGGATATGTCGGTGGGCCGACAATGGCGATGATTGCCCATAAATGCCCTCAATATAAAGTTAATGTTGTTGATATTAATCCGGAACGGATTGATCAGTGGAATTCCGACAATCTTCCAATCTATGAGCCCGGCTTATACGAAGTTGTGGTGAGCGCACGAAATAAAAACCTGTTTTTTAGTACGGATGTGGAGAAAGGGATAAAAGAATCGGACATTATTTTCGTAAGTGTCAACACTCCTACAAAAACATTCGGCGTCGGGGCCGGAATGGCGGCTGATTTACAGTATTGGGAAAAGACGGCGCGGCAGATACGTAAATATTCCGAATCCCCAAAAATTATAGTTGAGAAAAGCACTCTTCCTGTAAAGACGGCGCAGGCCATGGAAAGGATTCTCACATCAAAAGGGCAGGAGGTTCATTTTGAAGTCCTGTCGAATCCGGAGTTTCTCGCGGAAGGAACGGCAATTGAGGATCTGGAACATCCGGACAGAGTTTTGGTGGGCTCGAATGAAACCCCCGAGGGGCTTAAGGCCAGAGAAGAACTGGTGGATATCTACTCAGAATGGGTACCCAGAGAAAAAATCGTTACATCGAACATATGGAGCAGTGAACTTTCCAAACTCGTCGCCAATGCATTTCTAGCCCAGAGGATTTCTTCCGTTAACGCGATATCCAGGCTTTGTGAAAAAACCGATGCAGACATCAGCGAAGTGGCTTATGCCATTGGTATGGACAGCAGGATCGGCAGTAAATTTTTAAACGCCAGTGTCGGGTTCGGTGGATCCTGTTTTCAGAAGGATATCCTGAATCTCGTCTACCTGTGCAGGAGTTACGGCCTTAATGAGGTTGCTGATTATTGGGAGAGTGTGGTCAAGATCAATGATTATCAGAAGGAAAGCTTTGTAATGAACATGTTGACGGCCATGTTTAATACGCTTGCAGAGAAGCGAATCTGCCTTTTTGGGTTTGCATTTAAGGCAAACACGGGGGACACAAGGGAGACGCCGGCCCTTTACATATCAAAAAAACTACTGGAAGAGAATGCCCGGCTTGTTATTTCCGATCCAAAAGCTCTCCCGAATGCCAAGAAAGATCTTGACGGAATCAATGGTGAAATAACCTATCAGGAAGATCCCTATGAAGCCGCTGCAGGGAGCCATGCCGTTGCAATTATCACCGAGTGGGATGTGTATAAAACCCTTGATTATGAAAAGATATTTAACTCTATGAAAAAACCGGCCTTTATATTTGACGGAAGGAATATTGTCGACCATGAAAAGCTTTTTAATATTGGCTTTAACGTTTATGCCATTGGCAAGCCGGCATTAACCCATTTTTAAAAGGTGAAAGTATCAGGTGTCAGCATTTAGGCATTAGGTATTAGTTAACGGCAATCGGTTAATCAATTCATTCCTAATACCTAACAGCTAACAGCTAATACCTAACAGCTGATAGCCAATACCTAACAGCTAATACCTAATACCCGATATCAGGATACCAAACGATGGAATATCATGACAGGAAAAGAACACTGGTTACGGGCGGGGCAGGTTTCCTCGGATCCCATCTCTGTGAACGCCTGGTTGAACAGGGAAATGATGTATTGTGCCTTGATAATTTTTTTACGGGCACAAAAGACAACATATCTCACCTGCTGGGCAAACCCAACTTTGAGCTTATCCGTCATGACCTTGTTGAACCAATTTTCCTTGAAGTGGACGAAATATATAATCTGGCTTGCCCGGCCTCACCGGTGCACTATCAGCATAATCCGGTAAAAACAGTAAAAACCAGCGTGATGGGAGCGATCCACATGCTGGGTCTCGCCAAGAGGGTTCACGCCAAGATTCTTCAGGCCTCAACAAGTGAAATTTACGGCGATCCCGCCGTACACCCTCAAAAAGAAGAGTACTGGGGGAATGTCAATACCATTGGCCCCCGGTCATGCTATGATGAAGGAAAACGATGTGCGGAAACTCTTTTTTTTGATTATTATCGTCAAAACAGTGTAAATATAAGAGTTGTCAGGATATTCAATACCTACGGACCGCGGATGCATCCCAACGACGGGCGGGTGGTCAGTAATTTTTTTGTGCAGGCTCTAAACAATAAAGATATCACTGTTTTTGGGGATGGATCTCAAACCCGCTCATTTTGTTATGTCGATGATTTGATTGACGGCATTATTCTTATGATGAACGGTCCCGATGATTTTCCCGGGCCGGTCAATCTTGGCAACCCCGGCGAGTTCACCATTCTTGAACTGGCCAAACAGATAATAGAGCTGACCGGATCCCGTTCGAAAATCATTTTTAAACCGCTTCCCGAGGATGATCCGATGCAGCGGCAGCCGGATATCGGTCTGGCAAAAGAACGTCTTGAATGGGAACCGTCCGTCAACCTGGAACGGGGCCTTAAAAAAACCGTGGCATATTTTGAACGAATTGTTTCCGGACAACCAACGGGAGATAACTAAACCTATGGGCGATAAAAAAACAGCACTGATTACGGGCATCACCGGGCAGGATGGTGCATACCTGGCCGAGTTTTTACTGGAGAAGGGTTATGAAGTACATGGCATAAAACGACGGTCTTCCCTCTTTAACACGCAACGGATTGACCACCTCTATCGTGACCCCCACGAGGAGGGTGTCCTTTTCAAGCTTCATTATGGTGATTTGACGGATGCCACCAACATCATAAGAATAATACAGGAAGTCAAGCCCGGTGAAATTTATAACCTGGCAGCTCAGAGCCACGTCAAGGTATCGTTCGAAGCGCCGGAATACACCGCCAATACAGATGCGCTGGGGACGCTTCGTATACTCGAGGCCATACGAATGCTTGGAATGGATAAAGAGGTTCGTTTTTACCAGGCATCCACTTCAGAGCTTTACGGAAAAGTGCAGGAAATCCCGCAAACGGAAACCACGCCATTCTACCCGAGATCACCCTATGCCTGCGCTAAACTTTTTGGCTACTGGTGCACGGTAAACTACCGTGAGGCCTATGATATGTTTGCCTGTAACGGCATATTGTTCAATCATGAATCACCCATTCGCGGAGAAACATTTGTTACACGGAAAATTACACGGGCAGCCGCAAGGATTGCGCTTGGTCTTGAAAGGGTGCTTTATCTCGGCAATATGGATGCACTTCGTGACTGGGGGCACGCAAAAGACTTTGTTCGCGCCCAGTGGCTGATTCTTCAGCAGGATCAGCCGGATGATTTTGTGATAGCCACGGGGGAACAGCATTCTGTCAGGGAATTTTGCGAGCTCGCTTTTGCCGGTGTCGGTATTAAGTTGACGTGGGAAGGGAAAGGAATAGACGAAAAGGGGATTATTGAAGACATCACATCAACAGAGCTCATGGACCGGTATAAGCTGTCACCCAAGCTTAAAAGGGGGCAGGTGATCGTCTCGGTGGACCCCAGGTACTTTCGACCGACAGAGGTGGAAACACTGCTTGGCAACCCGGCAAAAGCACGCGGGACATTGGGCTGGCACCTGGAAATTACGTTTGAGGAAATGGTTCGCGAAATGGTTGAAAGAGATTTGAACGAGGCCTCGAGGGAAGAGGTGTGCATCCGAAAAGGGTTTCAGATACCGAATAGTTTTGAAGCCAACATGTAATGGCGTCGTAAGGTGATATTATGGAAAAGAATTCTAAAATTTACTTGGCAGGTCACATTGGACTTGTGGGGTCGGCGATTTACCGCAAACTAGATTCTGACGGATATTCAAATGTCATCACACGGGATCTGTCAGAGCTTGACCTGTCCCGGCAGGCTGAAACAGAGGCCTTTTTTATAGAGGAACAGCCTGAATATGTGATACTTGCAGCGGCAAAAGTCGGGGGAATTCTTGCCAACAATACGTATCCTGCCGAATTTATATATGACAATACTGCAATCCAGACCAATGTCATACACTCGTCTTGGAAGACCGGCGTGAAGCGCCTGCTTTTTCTGGGCTCATCCTGCATATATCCAAGGGAATGCCCCCAGCCGATGAAGGAGGAGCACCTCCTGACGGGTATTCTGGAACCTACGAATGAACCCTATGCCATCGCAAAAATCTCGGGCATCAAGATGTGCCAGTCCTACAACAGGCAATACAATACAAACTACATTGCTGTCATGCCCACCAACCTTTATGGAGAAAATGACAATTTTGACCTCGAGACGAGCCATGTTCTTCCTGCCCTTATTCGTAAATTTCATGAAGCCAAAGTGACCAATAGCCCTGCCGTTGAAGTATGGGGTACGGGAACGCCGAGAAGAGAATTTCTGTATGTTGATGATTTGGCTGATGCCTGTGTTCGTGTCATGAGTCTTGAGAATAAAGCGATAGAGACGTTCTTAAATGAAGGCGCGACGCCCCTGATCAATATCGGTTCCGGAAAAGATGTTTCAATAAAGGCGCTTGCTCTTCTTGTAAAAGATGCCGTCGGCTTTGGGGGAGAAATAGAATTCAATACGGAAAAGCCGGACGGTACGTTTCAGAAGCTGCTGGATGTAACAAAGATAAACAGTCTGGGATGGTATCCGAAAACGGGGTTAAAGGAAGGAATCAGGAAAACCTATAACTGGTGTCTTGACAACTCTATTTTTACGGTATGATGTATAGCAAGTTAAAAACGGATCTTTGCGGTCTTGAACTTAAAAACCCTGTAATGACGGCTTCCGGGACATTCGGGTATGGTGAAGAGTATAATGACCTGATTGACCTGAACAGGCTGGGCGCTATTATTGTTAAGGGTTTATCACTTGAAGCATCCACGGGTAACAGGCCGCCCAGAGTGGTTGAAACGCCCTGCGGAATGCTGAATGCCATCGGTCTTGAAAATATCGGGATCGATGCGTTTATTAAAAAGAAAGTACCTTTTTTAAAACAATTTGATACCCCTGTGGTTGCTAATATATATGGGAAAACCACAGAAGAATATGTGTCACTGGCATCAAGAATAAACGATGTGCCGGAAATTGCGGGTATAGAGGTCAATATTTCGTGTCCGAATGTCAAAGCCGGGGGCGTTGCCTTCGGAGTTGATCCGGACGTCGCCTATCACGTGGTTAAAGAAGTGCGGGGGTATACGGAAAAGCTCCTGATGGTCAAACTTTCGCCAAACGTGACCGATATCGTCACTATAGCGAAAAGCGTTGAATGTGCCGGGGCGGATTGCATTTCGCTTATCAACACCATTACCGGTATGGCCATTGATATAAAAACAAGACGGCCGATGCTGGCCAATATTACCGGAGGCCTGTCAGGGCCGGCCATAAAACCCGTTGCCCTGAGGATGGTATGGCAGGCTTCCCAGGCGGTGAATATTCCTGTTGTGGGAATTGGCGGAATCTCAACAATGGAAGATGCACTGGAGTTTCTAATTGCCGGCGCAACCGCGGTTCAGGTGGGCACCGCCAATTTCGTTAATCCGTCGGCAACCATAAATATTATCGACGGATTAAACACATACCTAATTGATAATGGCATAGGGCATATCAGTGAACTGATAGGCACACTGGACTGCAGGCAGGATTAAGATATAAGAAAAAAAGGCGGGCATATATAAATGCCTGAGTGGAAGTCACTGCTTCGACTCAGGCATTTTTATTACACCAGGTCATGCCGGTAGTTGTGAGGCATCCGGTTTAAGATCCCGTCGGATATTAGATGTCTTCCAGCAACCGTTTTGCCCAATCTTTAAACCATTTGTTGTCGCTGTTCTTGATCACCCGTTCGCAAAGTTTCTTGGCTTCTGCTTCGTATTCGTCTCCACCCTCATCAATCAGGCATTCGGCAAGGTAAACCGGTCCGTCATCTTTCTGGTTGAAGTATTCGGTTTTCTGGTATTCACGGAAGTATTCGAGGGCCTTATCATTATCTTTGAGGGGCCATGGCAAAACCGACCAGAATCGACCCAAGGCCAAAATCGGTCCTGCTTCTTCGTACATTTTATCAATCTCGTAGGCTTTTTCAAAATTACTTTGAGTTTGATCTTTGAGCCCCTCTTTAATGGCGGACAGGAGCCCTACACCGTCTTTATAGGTCCCTACACAGGAGCCATACCAGAAATAGCCATGGGGCTGATCCGGTTTTAATTTGATGGCTTTGTCGGCCATTTCCATTCCTTTTTTTCCGACTTTTGTACAGATATCTTCCATGTTTTCGAGATCGGCACGTTTTGCCAACTCACCGTTCCATCGGCATGCTCTTGCATAACGCCAAAGAATTTCAAAATTGTTCGGATCGTTCTGCAGGGCTTTTTCACAAAGATCGATGGACGTAATGTAGTTGTCCCGTGTTTTCTTATCGTTCAGGTTGTCCAACGTTGCGGTTATGTCATCTGCCATAGACACCATGGGAATAGAGAGAAACATAAGAATACATAAGAAAACTGATAAACGTTTTTGCATAGTGAACCTCCTGAAAATTTTAAATTGACAAGAAAAATATTAATGGATAAAACAACGTTAAAAAGCTTGAACGATGTTAAAAACAATAACTTGCTAATGTCAAGGGAAAACAACATATTTAAAGTACAAAATAAATTTCTTCGGTTTTATTGATCTTATTATGAAGTTTGGGTCTGAATTAATAAATATAACT
>Ga0180435_10007481_pt1 | contig 10406 bp, 10 predicted proteins | sample SS_ome_3_FD_132467 | JGI IMG/M metagenome (GOLD analysis project Ga0180435, IMG submission 132467) | Hypersaline lake sediment archaeal communities from the Salton Sea, California, USA - SS_3_S_1 metaG | ecosystem: Environmental > Aquatic > Non-marine Saline and Alkaline > Hypersaline >... | reverse complement strand
GGCCGATACCATCAAGGGGGCCGACGCCACACAGAAGGCTGCGATCAAAGATCTGCACGCGCAGCATCAGATTGCCGGAAATTTTGAAGACCGCAACAACAAGGCACTTTTCGACAAGGTCGGGCGCGAGCGTAAGACCGCCCTGGAATCCGTGCTGGTTCAGGTAAAGGCCAACAAAGTCGAAATGAGCAAGGAGGTGGTCGGTGCCATCAAACACGCTGTCAAGCAGGTGCACAAGAAATCCAAGACCATCGTGACCCTGACCGACTGCATGATCTGGTTCTTCGCCTTCGGCCTGATCGGGCTGGGGATGCAAATTACCAAAAAAGCCATGGCCCAGGCCGGCGGCTGGCCGCTCGTGATCGGACTCATTTCCGGCGTGACCAAAGCGGTGCTGTCATTCTTTGTGGTCCTGTGGTTCGTCAAGGAAGTCACCTTGAAATAACCGATCGTGCGTCTAGCCGCACATCGAATGGAGGTTCATCAACATGAGTAAAAAAATCGATGTCGATACCGGATCCGAAGGCAAAGGGAGCCATCAGTTCTCCAAGCAGGCGGATACCCAGGAAATGGAAGAACGTGCCCTGTCCGTTTTTGCCAGTGAACGCAACGAGGATATAACGGCCCTGATCTTCACCCTGATCACGACCTTTATCGTCTTGTTGTTCACCAAATGGATGGTCTGATAGACCGGCGCGGAACCGTAGACCGGAGATGATCGTCAAGCCGGGCGGCCGGTGTAAGGTGCTGCCGCTGCCCGCCGTCCGGCCCAAGCGCTATCGTCGATGGCTGCGGACTTGCCTCTTTGATTGAATATCGATATCCTGCAGGGGTGTCTGACCGGGTCCCCTGCAGGATTTGCGTTTGCGATCACTGCGCGTTGTTTCACCTTAAAAGACACGGCAAGGCCTCATGGTCCAGCATATTCTTCTCTGCACCCACGGTACGCCCGGCGCCCGCAAGGCCGAGGCGCTTGTTTTTGAGACGCTTTTGCCCGCCTCGCCCGAAACGGATCTGACCATCCTGACGGTGTTCAATGAGGACTGGGCGCTCATGACGGGCGATGACTGGCTGAATACCTCGACCACACGCAATACCTTCCGCTCCCACGTTGAAACGCAATTGGCCCGGGAAACGGAAGCGCACTGGGAGACGATCCGCGAGCGCTACCCGGCTGCAGCAAAGTACCGCTTCATGCATGTGTTCGGCCCGGTTGAAGAGACCTTTGCGGAGGTCGCCCGCAAGCGCGGTTGCGATCTGGTGGTCATCGGTCCCTGGCAAAAGAAAATGGCGCGCGGCTTCAAGCACCGGGTCAAAGCGGAAAAACTCCACCCGGCACTCACTGTTCCACTGTTGATCGCGACCTGAGTATTCGCCATGGAAAAAGACTATCCTCTCGAACTGTCCCTTGCAGGCGATGCCCCACGCCCGCGTATCCAGGACCTGCTGGGGGGAGAAACCCTGCTCAGGCTGCACCCCCACTGGTTTGTCGAAACCTTTACGCGCGAGCGCGACCGGGTGTCCACCCGTCTGCGGGATTACGCCAGTGAGGCAACCTTCGATCTGCAATACCATGTTCGGGGAGACCGTAACGGTCTGCCGACATTGATATTTGCCAAAGGGCCTTTCCAGGAAATCCGTTTCTATGACAAAGACGGCATGCTATACGCGCGGGTGGTAAGCGACCAAAACATCACCGCGCTCGAAGAAGCTTTCGGCCTGATTCTCTGGCTTCGAGGCATTCGGGAGTACATCCGCCTGTATCTCACCGACAGTTTCAACACCCGGTTTTTTCGTATTCTGATGAATCGCGTCATGCTCAGGATGAATCCTTCCCAGCGAAAAATTTGCATCATGATCTACAAGATTACCGTGGTTGAAATCATTCTCATTCTGGCGATTATCATCGGATTCATTGTTTTCAACCGCTGATAAGGGATGCTGCATATCTTAGGGGTAACGGTCCGTTCATCCATCGACGCATCCCATAGGGCCACACCATGGACGACTATCAGGTCGGTGACCGACTGGATCATTTCATCATCGAGGCCGTTGTTTTCGAGGGCGCCCTGACGCGGGTCTACCGTGCCCGCGACATGCTGACGGAGATGACCGTGGCCCTGAAAGTGCCTTTCGGGGATATCCTCAATCAGCCGGTCCTTTATTACCATCTTCAGAATGAGCAGCGCATCGGGCCACAGCTGTCCCATCCCAACATCGTTCGTTTTGTCCAGCGCGATCAGACCCGCCAGTATACCATCATGGAGTTCTTGCCGGGAAAGGATCTCAAAGTCCACTTGACCGGCGCCCGGCGCGTATTGACGATGGACGAAGCATGCCGGATCATCCAGCCCGTGGCCGATGCATTGGGCTATCTGCACGAACGGGGCATCCGCCACCTGGATGTCAAACCGGAGAATATCATGCTGGCGCCGGATGGCACCGTAAAGCTGATTGATTTCGGTCTGGCCTGGTGGTCGAAGTTGCCCGACCTGCTGGCGGAGGATTTTCTGGAGCCGTTCGGTACACCCTATTATATTGCCCCGGAGCAATTGACAGGTATCCGCGGCGACCTGCGCAGTGACATTTATAGCCTGGCGGTGGTGCTATACGAGATGCTCACCGGTAACCTGCCCTATGAGCGGTCTTTGAAGCTCTCCAAAGCCCGGCACCGGCTGCGCATACCGCCGACCCCCCCCCGCTATTACCAGCCGGACATGGCCCCCGCCATCCAGGAGATTCTGCTCAAGGCGCTGGCGCGCCGCCCAGAAGATCGCTACCCCTCCATCCAGTTGCTGCAAAACGATCTGGCCAATCCCTCCGGAGTCGCCCTGACCGCACGCAGCCGGGAGCAGCGCAAACCGAAAATCTGGCGTGACGCCCGACCGACCCTCCAGTATGCGGCGGCGGCCGTCCGCCAGATGGCCTCCGAGGCCGGCAGGCCGGAAACCATGATTCTCGGTGCCGTGATAGACGACGACCTGTCCGACCTGGTGGTCGAGACCGTACGCCGCCAGGCCATGCTAACCGCCGGCCAGATCACCCTGTTGACCGTTACCGATGCGTCCCCCCATGACGATTTGACGCGCTTCGGACGGGCCGTGGAAGGAGAAAAGCTGCATGTGCGCCTGGATCGCTATGTTCAACGGCTGCGACGTTACAACCTGAATCCCATCATTCGCATCCGTAACGGCGAGGTGGTAACGGAGATTCTGACAACGGCCAAACATGCCGATGCGTCCCTGCTGGTCCTGGGTCCCTCGCGTCAAAAGGGCCTGCGAAAAATCTTTGGCGGCCGCACGGTCGATAAGATCATGCGCAAAGCACCCTGCCCGGTGATGGTCGCGGAGGCAGAGCGAGATGTGCCTTTTCCCGACCATGTCGACTTTCGTTCGTTGAACACCGCACGGGTCATTCAGATCGAATTTTTTCTGATCGACTGCTGGGTCTCCCATCTGAACTATTTGTCCGAACTGATTTTTCAGCTGCTCTACGATCACCGGGATGCCGAGAGGGCATTGAACGATGCCTGTCGTCTGGGGCGCTGGCTCGATATGGCGCGTCATCGGCGGGCCTGGAAGCCACTGGTGGAAAGGATCGACCCCATACATCAGACCTTTCACCAGGTTGCCGGCGACCTCGTCCGCAGGGCCCGGGAAGATGGACTGGGTGCCATGCGCGATTACTACATCCGGGAGGCCCTGCCCGTTTCCTGCAGCATTCGGGAAGCCCTGCGTGACATCAGCACCATGCTCCGGGAGCAAACCGTTTATGCCCGGGCCGGGTTGTCCGGGGTCCTGGGCGACGGTGCCTGTCCCATTAGCCGTGAGGGACTCCCGCCGGGGGATCCCCTTTACAAAGCCTACCAAATAAAGGATTACTTCTGCGATCATCCGGATGCGGCCCCTGAAGCCTGTCTGCGCCATATCGATGCCGCGACCGGCGAAAAAGACCGTCCAGAGGAAAGATAACCCACCATGCGGTTGGCGCTACTGTCGGATATCCACAGCAACTTGGAGGCCCTCGATGCCGTCCTCGACGACGCCCAGGGGCGGGGCGTGCATCGTTACACCTGTCTGGGCGATATGGTGGGGTACGGCGCCAACCCGAATGAGTGCATTGAACGGCTGCGCTCGCTACCCAACATCAATTTCATTCTCGGCAATCACGATGCCGCCGCCACCTGGATCAGTTCGCCCTACAACATGAACAAGGAGGCCGTCGACGCCATCATGTGGACGATGGCGCAACTGGCCGCCGAAAACGCGGCCTTCCTGAAGCGTCTGCGACCAACCTTCGGCATGGGCAATCTCCTCTTCGCCCATGCCAATCCCTACAATCCCATGGCGTGGCGCTACGTCAACAACCGGAAATACGCGGTCCGCTCCTTCAACAGCAATAAGGCCCGGCTGGTCTTCATCGGTCACACCCATCTGCCCGAAGTGATCATCAAGCACGGTTGGTTCCGCATTGATTTCGAACCCTACGCCAACAGCTGCACCGTCGACGTCAGCCGCTCCGGCCGGATGATTGTCAACTGTGGCAGCATTGGGCAACCGCGCGACAAAAACCCGTCAGCCTGTTATCTGATTTACGACACACGCCGGGAAACCGTCGATTTTGTTCGTGTCCCCTACAACCATGAGCGGGCCGCCGGTAAGATCCACGCGGCCGGTCTGCCCGGTATCATGGCACGGCGTCTGGCCAAGGGGCGCTGACGCCGGCGTTGGCGACCTGTCGCCGGCTGGACAAATGAGGAAAGGATCGATTGCCATGCGCAATATACTGGCCCGGGGCAACCTGCGCACCAAATTCTTTGTCTGGTCGGCGGCGGTGCTCATTCTCGCCGGTTTGATCGTGTCGGTGCTTTATTACCGGCATCTCAAAGGCGTGGTCATGGCTGATTCGCTGCAGAAATCCGAACTCATTCTGCAAGAGGTCGAAGCGATTCGTGCCTATGTAAAAGAAGAACTGCGCCCCCTGATGCAGCAACTGCACTCCAAGGACACCTTTATCATCGAGGCCATGTCGACGACGTATATCAGCCGGCGCATCATGGAGCGTTTTGGCGAGAAAATGCCGGGATTTGTCTATCGCCGGGCCTCGGTGAATCCCCATAACCCCCGCAACCTGGCCAATGAATTCGAGGAAGAGATGATCGACTGGTTCGAAGCAGGACCGGACCGCCGATTCTGGCAGGGGGTGGTGCAGAAGGGTGAAGCCTCCTTTTTTATCAGTATGGTACCGGACTATTTTGATCAAAGCTGCATTCTCTGCCACGGCGATCCGGCCAAGGCGCCCCGCACACTGGTGGAGACCTATGGCGATGACGGGGGTTTCCGCTTCAAAGCGGGCGACCTGGCCGGCATCAATTCGGTGGCGGTGCCGGTATCGGCTTCCTTGCAGAAAATCAGGCGGCTGAGCATGGGAATTTTCGTCGGTACGGTGGGCGGGATGCTGGCCCTGCTGTTCCTCTCCAACTGGTTGTTCAACCGCTTGGTCATTACCCGTTTAACCCAGATTATGGAGGACTTGACCAAGGAGGAAGGAATTGGCCCGGAGGCGCAAGATCGCCGCACTGCCGAGGGGTCCGCCGATGAACTCGACCATCTGAGAACATCTCTGGGACAGCTGACACGCTATGTCCAGGCGGCGCGCAAGGGCGGTGGCCTCGAACCCAACGTGATCGGACCCTATGTCGTGGGTCGCCCGCTGGTGGCGGGGACCCTTTCCTGGGTTTATCAGGCGCGCCACGGCCAAACGGACGATGGCGTGAGCATCAAGATCCCCTTTGAAGATGTCCTCATCAATCCGATTTATGCCACCTGTTTACAGGCGGAATTAAACCTGCTGGAACGAATCGCGCACCCCGGTATTGTCAAAATCCGCGAACGCCATGGCGAAGCGCTGGTGCTGGACCCCATAGCGGGTGTCGATTTCGAGCGTCACCTTGAGCAGCACCCCCAGCCTTCCTCGGCAACAATGGCGGGCTACTTCACGCAGTTGGTCGATATTGCTGCCTATCTGCATCACCAGGGTATTGTCCATCATGATTTGCGCCCCGCCAATTTCGTGCTGGGCGACGGGGGTAAACTGTTCCTGGTCGATATCGGAATGGCTGCCGTTCACGGCCAGCCGGACCCGATTACGGCTTCCGGCATGGGCCCCCAGGGGGATACACGCTACATGGCCCCGGAACAATGGAACGGTCAGCGGGGCGACGCCCGAGCCGATATCTACACCCTGGGCGTCGTGCTGTACCGAATGGCCTCAGGCCATCTGCCCTACGCCGATAGTGCCGCAGCATATAAAGCCCATGCCCACAGTCGCCAGCCGCTGGTACCGCCCACGCACTGGGCACCGACCTTGTCCAAATCGCTGGAGGCGGTAATCCTCCGCGCCATGGCGATGCGTCCCAAGGATCGATACGCGTGGGTAGAGGATTTCGGGGACGATTTGTTCGATGCGCTGAACGCATCAGAGACATGAGTGCGCCATCCATCCGGAGCCGTAATACGGCAAAGGGCCGGGCCATCCTTCCGTCCTGAAGGTAAGAACCTTCTTGATATTGAGAGGCGTGTCGCATGAAACAGCTAAATGGTGAAATCGCTCTGGTGACAGGCGCGGCCATGGGCATGGGAAGGGAAATTGCCGCGTTGCTTCTGGCCGAAGGCTGCCGGGTTGCTTTGGTCGACATCAACACCGAGGCCCTCGCGGAAGCCCGCCGTTCTCTGGCGCGTTGGGGAATATGCCAGGCGTTTACCTGCGATATTGCCGACCACGATCAGGTGCGCGAGCTGGCGGGTGCGGTTGCGCGTGACCTGGGAACGGTAGCGATCCTGGTGAACAACGCCGGGATTGTTCGGGCGGCCCCCCTCCTCGCCCTCGGCGATGAAGATATCGAACGCATGATCCGAATCAATTTGACATCGCAATTCTGGACCTGTCGAGCCTTTTTACCGGGAATGCGGCAGGCCGGTTACGGTCATGTGGTCAATATGGCCTCGGCGGGCGGTCTCCTGGCCATTCCATCCCTCACGGCCTATTGCGCCAGCAAATTCGGCGTGGTTGGTTTTTCGGACGCTTTACGTCAGGAGCTGAAAAAGGACCGGTGCGCCATCGGGGTGACCTGCGTCTGCCCCAATACCGTCAGCACGGGCATGTTCGCCGGGGCCGCCTCGGTTAGGGGTACGCGCCTGCTGGATCCCGCCGCCGTTGCGGCACAGGTGGTTCGGGCCATTCGACGCAACCAGGCCATGGTCGGGGTTCCCTCGGTTCCGGTCAAGATTTTAACGCCCCTGCTGAAGGCCCTGCTTCCGGTGGCGGTCATGGATCGTATCAACGCGCTGATGGGGATGTGGCATGTGAATGATTCCTGGACGGGTAGGGGGCGACCCTCTGTCTGAGGTGCCCGAGAGGCGGTTTGCCGATCATTCCCCGGTATTCTTGACAAACCTCAGTTGATATGAAAATTATTCAAATTACGGTTAGTTAGTGTCAAGCCGGCAGATACGGGTTATCGGCTATGGACAGGCTGGCATCAGACCCTTGGGGAACCGGGTAAAATCACGATCATGGATGCTAAACAGGCAAAAGAAACACTGCTCTTTGTCGATGACGAAGAAAATATACTGGATATTGCCAGCGAGTACTTTGAGTTCAAGGGATTTGAAGTCCTGACGGCCCGCAACGGACGCGAGGCGGTCCGGGTGCTTGAAACCGAACGTGTGGACTGTTGCTTCACCGACATCAACATGCCCGAGATGGACGGACTGGCGCTGGCGGAGCATATCCACAATACCGACAATACGATTCCCGTGATTGTCATGACCGGCTATCCTTCGCTCGACAACACCATTGCCACCCTGAAAAACGGCGTCGTAGACTTTCTGATCAAACCGGTCAACCTCGAGCAGATGGAACTGGCGGTGCGCCGTGTTTTGCGGCAACGTCACCTTTTCGTTGAAAACATCCTGCTCCAGAAAGAGGTCGAACAGAAGGAACGCCTCGAGAAACTCAACCACGAACTTGTCTACAAGGTTGAAGAGCTCAACCTGATCAACCGTATCATGAGCGACTTTGCCGCCATCGGATCCACCACCGACGTCTTCAAGCGTGTCGTGGACATGGCCATCGAAGTCGCCCATGCCGACTGGGCCCAGTTTCTTGTCATGAATGAGCACGTCGAAGCCCCCTTCACTGTGGTTTCGGCCGTGAACGGATCGGCGCCTGGAATGGAAGACAGACAGCTTCCGGCGGCCCTCGTGGCTGGCGTCGTCCAGGATGAACTGCCCCTTTTGGTGAAAGATAACGATGGACACGAAGCCCTTCCTGCAGGCGTCTGCTCGGCGCTGCTGGTGCCCATGAAGATTCGGGAAAAAGTCTTCGGCGTCCTTACGGCCGGGGCTGACGGCAACCACCTGCCATTTACGGAAAAAGACCTTTATTACCTGTCCTTTATTGCCCGTAATGCGGCGCGATCGATCGAAAATCTTGCGCTTTACGAGAATATCTACCAGAACCTGTTTTCAACCCTCTATGCATTCGTCAATGCCCTGGAGGCCAGAGATCCCTATACCCAGCAGCATTCCGAGCGGGTTGCCCGGCTGGCCATATTGCTTGGCCGGGAGATGGGCTGCACCCCGGAGGAACTGGACATCCTGCATTTTTCCGGCCACCTGCACGATATCGGTAAGATCGGGATCCGGGACGATATTCTGCTGAAGCGCAGCGGACTGACGGCCGACGAGTATGAAAAAATCAAGGAGCACCCTCAGATCGGCGCCAACATCGTCGGACAGCTTGGTCTGTGGGATCGCGAGAAAGATATTATTCGCTACCATCACGAGCATTACGACGGTACCGGTTATCCGGAAGGCCTCAAGGGGGAGCAGATCCCGTTCCTGTCCCGTCTGCTGGCCGTGGCGGATGTTTTCGATGCCATGGCTTCCGGACGCGCTTACCGCCAAAAAATCGAGGAGACCGTGGTGCTGGATACGATCCGGCAGCGTTCCGGGTCGCATTTCGACCCCCGTGTCGTCGACACGCTGATGCGCCTGCATCAGGAAAACAAACTCCCGCCGGCTACTGACAACTAGAGCCGCCCTATCCCGAATATTACATGGCATTTTTGGACTAGCGATGTCGTTGCGTTCGAGGCGTCTGTTTTAGAGGTCCTCGGGGAACGCATGAATGTCGGTGCACGTCCGTGACCGCTACCCATACGAAAAGCGATCTATCCGCTGGTGGGGATGCTCGCATCGATCCCGTGGTTGAGCTTCTCCATGGCCGGCCAGGGCAATCATCCGGCGGGAGGTGACCCGGGATGCGTGCAGATGGGGGAATGTCAGAAACGTTTCAAAATGCGGCTTTCTTTGCCGCGGTCCAGATCGTCCAGGGCATATGCAAGCGCCGCTTCCAGGAGCGTTGATTTGTTTTCGACGGAAGCACCGGCCAGTTTCAACTCGTGAAATTTACGATCGAAACGCTCGATGATGTCCACCGAAAGGTAGAAACCGGCTTTTTTTTTGGGTTTGGGCGGTAATGACGGGGTGCCTCCGGTTGCCGAGCGGACCGGATCGACGGGACCGGGATCGAAAAAATCAGGCAGATCCTTGGGGTCAGGCGTCATTGCTAATCCTCCTTACCAATTGGTTGTAGTCCATGGCACCGGCGGCGTGACGACTGTACTCGAAGATGCTCTGGCCGTTGGAAGGCGCCTCCGTCAAACGAACGTTATAGTGGATGGGCTCGCAGATTTGCTTGCAGAACAACCGCCGCAGAACTTCATATATTTCGTTGCTGTGGCGGGTGCGTCGATCGAACATGGTCGGCAGAACATAGCGCAACTGGAGATTCTGATTCATCCGCTGGGCCGACATGAGGTATCCGAAGAAGGTCTTCAGCCCTTCCAAAGCCGGCCCTTGCAACGCCACGGGGCAGAGGACTTCGGACACCGCCATGAGAATATTGACACTCAACACATCCCATCCCGGCGCACAATCGAAAATCAGATAATCAAGGGCGCCGTCCCGGGGGACCAGTGTTTGGGCCAGAATCGTCTGACGCTTTTCCCGGGGTTGTTCGCCAAGCCAGTTCTTCAGTTCCACCAGATTGATACCGCCGGCCAGTAACCACAAATTCTCCCGGGCCGGAAACAGGGTTTCCTTTTTGGCCACGTCGCTTCCCCGGCTGTCTTTTCCGGTGACGAATTCATAGAGGCCCAATGGGGGCGAAACCCCTAAAAATTTCGCGGTTTGTCCCTGGGTATCGCAATCCACGATCAAGACCCGATGGCCGGCCAGGGCCAGACCGTGGGCCAGATTAACGGCGGTCGTGGTCTTGCCGACGCCGCCTTTGGCCATCGCTACCGCAATTTTCCGCATGATCAATCCCTATGACTTTCT
>Ga0180435_10007480_pt1 | contig 10408 bp, 9 predicted proteins | sample SS_ome_3_FD_132467 | JGI IMG/M metagenome (GOLD analysis project Ga0180435, IMG submission 132467) | Hypersaline lake sediment archaeal communities from the Salton Sea, California, USA - SS_3_S_1 metaG | ecosystem: Environmental > Aquatic > Non-marine Saline and Alkaline > Hypersaline > Sediment... | reverse complement strand
TCCAGTGCCGGTTGAACTTCCATGATTAGTGGATCGCCTTCCGCGAGCGCGAATGGCGAGTACAGGAGCGAACAAATGACCCCTCCCTGAATAATTTTGGTGAATCCCGATGGGATGCCACCTTGAGTGACCCTATTCATAATTGACTCCTCCAAAGCCTTCAGGCAAAAGTGTCCATCTGGCTACTTAAACCAGTACACCGAAATCGACATCCTTGTGAAACTGCGGCCGTCGGGCCGTTGGCGACGAGGAGTGTTATGCCTCATCACAGTTTTGATAACGATGTATCAAAATCCGTGAGGAAATACTTCCATTGTTAACCCGATTCCAGGCGCATTGAACAATGCGCATAAAGAGGAATCGGATCGTTCCTACCCTCCAATTACGGCAATCATCGAGGCAACAATACCCTCAAAGCCGTGAATTGGCCCTCAAATTAACTATAGCAGTTACATAGAAAAGTGCTATTACGCTTTAATGACACTGGCTTTAAAGCAAAAAAAACGGGCCCGAAGGCCCGTTCTTTTCGCCCGCATGGCGGGCTCCCACAATTATTTAGTCTCTCTATTCGCCCGCATGGCGGGCTCCTGCAATTGCTCGGTCTTTTATTCGCCCGCATGGCGGGCTCCAACGATCAGACTGCGGATTGACCTTCGGAGCTCGAGGCGTAGTACGGGTTGGAGCCGGAACTGTGATCGGTCACGTCCTTGACCGCGGTGATCTCGGGGATGTGGCGCTTCAGCGTCTGCTCGATGCCCTGCTTCATGGTCACATCCGCCATGCCGCAGCCCTGGCAGCCGCCGCCGAATTGCAGGATGACCTCCTTCGCGTCGGTGATCTCGACCAGCGCCACGCGGCCGCCGTGCGAGGCCAGCGCGGGGTTGATCTCGGTCTGCAGCAGCCAGCTGACGCGATCTTCCATCGCCGCATCCGCTCCGGGCTCGTCGCCCTTGATGCCGGGCGCCTTGATGGTCAGCTGTCCGCCGGTCGGGTCTTCCTCGAAATCGATCTCGGCTTTTTCGAGCCACTTTTCGCTGGCCTCGGCCACGAACAGGTTAAAGCCGTCGAACTCGCGCACCGTGTCGTCCGGCATGTTCTGGCCCTGGGGGCAGAACTGCAGGTCGCAGCTGGCGCCCGGCGTGCCGGCGTGGCTGACCGAGATGCGCAGTCCCAGTCCTTCGTCGTCCTGCTGGCCGATCAGTTTGCGAAAATACTCTTGTGCGGCTGGGGTGATCTCGATCATTCCGGTTCTCTTTTCGATAAGTGAAGGTTCAGTGTTCCTAGTTTGATTCGATTCCGGCATTTTTCAAGGCGTCGACCAGGAACGGCAGCGAGGTGTCCAGCCGCCAGTCGATGGCGGAATGGGTTCCGTCGAATTCTTCGTAATGATGCCCGACACCCAGCGCGGTGAGCCGGTCGGTAAAACGGCGGGCGCCGTACTGCAGGTTGTACTGGTCATGGAACCCCACGTCGATGTACAGCCCGTGCAGTGATTTCAGCGCGTCGGCTTTATCTTCCAGCATTTCCAGCGGGTCAAAACGCTGCCAATTCGCCCAGCGCGCCTCGTCGATTTCGCAGGTTCGCAGGTCGAACGGCAGGCGGATGCAGTCCGGCTTCTCCGGGTCCGGGTCGTAAGACGCCGCCATCGCGAGGATCATCATCACCGTGAAGTCGCGCCCGCCGGGCCGGTTCTTGCGCCAGAACGAGCGAATGAACGCGGCCGCGTCGCCGCCCAGCGGCCCGAGCGCCGCGCAAACGGCCGGAAAATCCCGCTTGAACAGCAGGTCGAAACCCATGTCGCCGGCGTGGCAGGCAGCCGCGCCCCAGGTTTCGGGGTTTATCATCGCGTGGTAGAGCGCACCGTAGCCGCCCGAAGACTTGCCGAAAACGGCCCGTCCTTCGCGGCCTTTGACGACGTTCACCTTGTCTTCGACAAAGGGGACCAGTTCGTCAACCAGGTAGCTGGCGTAATTCCCGACGGACGGCGAATCGACGTACTGGTTGCCGCCGAGCGAGGTGTAACAATCAGGAATCACCACCACGGCCGGCTGCATGGCCCCGCTGCCGACCAGGCGGTCGAGCCGCGTCACCAGGTTCTCGCCGTGGTTACGCCAGTTGAGGTGACCGGGTCCGGCATTCGTATACGCCGCGAGGTCCCAGAGGGCCGGCAGGGGGTGGCCCGTTTCGTCGTAATCACAGGGCAGGTAAACCGCCACCTCGCGCCCGGTTGGGTCTTCCCAGGGATTGTTCGCCAGGACGCGGGAGCGATGGAAAAGGTGAACGACCCGTCCCCTGGGCCAGTCGAAGCGTGGCCTCAATCCGGGCATGCCGGGCTCAGCCGCGCCCGTGCTTGCGCAGCAGCTCGGCCATGTGGTCGAGCATGTCGTCGCGAAGATCCGCGTGGTCCATCGCGTAGTCGAGCGTGGCCTCGATAAAGCCGTAACGACTGCCGCAGTCGTAGCGCACGCCCTCCAGGGCCTGCGCCAGCACCGTGTGTGTATCCAGCATCGCCGCGATGCCGTCGGTCAGCTGGATCTCGCCGCCGGAACCCCGGCCCACGTTGTGCAGGTAACGGAACACGGCGCCATCCAGCACGTAGCGGCCGATGATGCCAAGGTTGGACGGTGCATCCTCGGGACGGGGTTTTTCGACCATGGTCTGAATGACCCGGTAGCCCGCCTCGTCTTCCTGCACGCCGACGATACCGTAGCTCTGAGTTTTCTCCGGCGGCACCGCTTCCACGCCGATCACGCTGGCACCGGTTTTCTCGTACGTCGCGATCATCTGCGACAGCGCGCCGGGGCCGTCGTTTTTCACCATGTCATCGGGCAGCAGTATGGCGAACGGCTCGTCGCCGACGACGGCTTCGGCGCACAGGATGGCGTGACCCAGCCCCAGCGCCTCCGGCTGCGTGACGCTGACCAGGTCGGTGCGCTCGGGAATGATATGGGTAATCCGGCCCAGCAGCTCGGTTTTGCCGTCCCGTTCGAGCCGGGTTTCCAACTCGAACGCCTTGTCGAAATGGTCTGAGATGGAGTGCTTGTACTGGCTGGTGACGAAAATCAGCGTTTCGATACCCGCTTCCAGCGCTTCTTCCACCGCGTACTGGATCAACGGCTGGTCGACGATGGGCAGCATTTCTTTTGGTATCGACTTGGTCGCGGGAAGAAAACGCGTGCCCATGCCGGCGACCGGGAATACCGCTTTCCTGACTTTACGGGGAAAACTCACTCTGTCTACTCCTCTGCGGACCGGTTGATCGAGACGACATCTGCAGCGCTGCCGGGTTGCGTGCTGATGGGCGTGCGGGCCATTTCCGGCACCAGCCGCATCAGGATTTTTTTCAGCTTGCGGGTATCGTATCGCTTCACGGCCGCCTCGGCGGCAACCAGTTCGGCATTCAGGTTTTCGGGATCGCCCTGGCGCGGATGGGCCAGGAAAATCTTTTCATGCTGGGTCGTTTCGTATGGCTCCAGTTCGTGGAACAGTTCCTCGAAGAGTTTTTCACCCGGGCGCAGGCCCGTGTAAACGATCTGGATGTCCTTGCCGGGTTCTTTGCCTGACAGGCGGATGAGCTGCTCGGCGAGGTAGGTAATCTTGACCGGCTCGCCCATGTCGAGTACGTAGATCTCGCCGCCGCTCCCCAGCACGGCAGCCTGCATGATCAGCTGGCTGGCCTCGGCAATCGTCATGAAATAGCGGGAGATCTCCGGGTGCGTGACCGTGACCGGGCCGCCCTTGGCGATCTGCTCTTTGAACAGCGGCACCACGCTGCCGTTGGAGTTGAGCACGTTGCCGAAGCGCACCGTGATATAGCGTGTATTGGACCGTCCGATCATGTTCTGGCAAACCATCTCGGCCACGCGCTTGGTGGCGCCCATGATGTTTGCCGGGTTGACCGCCTTGTCGGTGGAAATCAGCACGAAGGTGCCGACGCCGTGGCGCGCAGCCGCTTCTGCAAGGCCCTTGGTGCCCAGCACGTTGTTGCGGAACGCTTCCCGGATCTGGGTTTGCAGGATCGGCAGGTGCTTGTAGGCCGCAGCGTGGAAGATCATGTCGGGCTTGAAATCGCCGACGACTTTTTCCACCGTCGCCGGGTCACAGACGTCGCCGAGTACGCTGCAGAACACCAGGTCCTGGAAGTTGTTCCTGAGTTCCAGGTCGATGCGGTACAGCGCGTATTCGCTGTTGTCCACGACGATCAGCTCAACCGGGTTGAGACGGGCGATCTGGCGGCACAGTTCCGAGCCGATCGAACCGCCTCCGCCCGTGATCATCACCCGCTTGCCGGCGAGCCCCTCGCGGATGGAATCCCAGACCAGCTTGACCGGTTCACGACCGAGCAAATCGTCGATCACGACCCGTTTGAGGTCGTCGATGCGTGTCGCCTTGTTGCCCAGGTCGTTGAGCGTCGGCAAGGTGCGAAACTCGATTCCGCTCTCTTCGCAGATGGCCACGACCCGCTGCATTTCGTGGTTTTTTGCCGAGGGCATCGCGATGATGACCTGGTCCGCACCCACCTCCCGCGCCACCCGCGGCAGCTGCTCGATGGTCCCCAGCACGGGCACGCCGTGAACCTGCGCGCCGCGCAGGCGCCGATCGTCGTCCAGGAAACCGACGACGTCGGTTGCCTTGCGATGCCTCAGTTCACGTTCGAGCAGCGCTCCCGAACGGCCGGCGCCCAGGATCAGCGCGCGTTTCATGCCCTGTTCCTGCCCGGCCGCTTCGACCGGCAGGTGTGAATCCTTCCAGAACCGGTAGCACATCCGCGGCAGGCCGAGCGCGAGAAACAAGACGCCAGGGTAGACCAGCACGGCGGGCAGCAAGCCCTTCACTTCGGCGCCGTAAAAGATGGTCAGGAAACTGATGATCAGGATGGTGCCGAAGATGCAGGCGCGGGCGATATTCCAGAGATCGGGAAAACTGGCAAAGCGCCAGAGGCCCTTGTAGAGTCCGGTGGACCACAAAACCAGGCCCTGGACCAGCGTGACCAGGAACAATTCGGTCACGATGGGCAGCGAGCCGACCACACCCAGGTAGCCGCCCCTGTGCATGATCCATCCGGCAACGAGCCAGGACAGGACCACCATCACGAGGTCATGGGCCACGACCGCCGCGCGCGGATGACGCAGGATTCGCATGACGTTCATCGTATTATTTCGCCTCTGCGAGCAGTTCAGTTTTTCTTATTGACAGGTACCAGCCCAGGCCGAGCAGCAATCCGAGAACCGCGGCCGTGAACCAGGCCCGCTCCGGGTAATTGACTCCAAACACAACCCCCGGCAGCACCAGCAACAGGTTGACCGCCTGGTACGCCAGCAGGACACGACCGTGTGTCCAGCCTCGCGCGATCAGCCTTTGATACAAATGTTGCCGGTGCGCATTATACCACCGCTCCCCCCTCAATATCCGGACCGCCAGCGTCAGCGACGCGTCGACCAGGAAAAGTGCTGTGATCATCAACGCCACCGGCAGCGTGAACGCAGCGGTACCGGCGCCGTATACCAGCAGCGCCGCGACGATGAAACCCAGCGCCAGGCTGCCGACGTCACCCATGAACACCCGTGCTCTTCCCAGGTTCCAGGGCAGGAAGCCGGCGCAGCTGCCGGCCAGGACCAGTGCGATCGTGGCGCCGGCCCAGTCCCCCGACCCGGCAAACAACGCGGCCAGCACGAGTGAAACGAACAACCCCTGGAAACCCGCCAGGCCGTTGCTGCCGTCCATGAAGTTGTAGAGATTGACCATCCAGGCGATGAAAAGAAAAGCCGCAAGAGCGGGCGCCCAGCCGCTGATCACGCCCGCGACTGCCAGCACCGAGACCGACAGCAGGCTCACCACCGACTGCACGGCCGCGCGGATACGAAAATCGAGATCGTGGTGGTCATCCCACCAGCCCAGCAGCGCAAGCACGGCCGTGCCGGCTGCAAGAACCGCGGGAAACGTCATCGAAACCGTTTTAGCCAGCAGCAGGTAAACGCCGACAAAGATCAGGAAAGCCGCCACCCAGCCCGCGCCGCCGCCGCGCGGCGTGGGTTCCGTGTGGCTTCTGCGGTCACCCGGGTGGTCCAGCAGGTCACGGCGCCTCGCGTACCAGGTTGCCGCGCCGGTCAACAGCGTGGATACAAGCGCCGCTGACAGGATCAGGAAACCCACGACCCCGGCCTACTCACCCAGTACGCCGTGAATTTTCTTGGTCGTGCTCCAATGTCGGCAACTCGGGCACTGCCAGTGGTGCGTCTGACCGCTGAAACCGCAGTGATTGCAGCGATAAGACGGCTGGCGGGACATCAGGCGGGAGGTCACGGCCTTGAGAATTTCGTCGCTCGCTTCCGCCTTCAGGTGACCCTGGAAGCGCAGCTCGATCAAGCGGTCCAGACCCCGCACGGACGGCTTGTTGGTCAGCGTACCGACCAGGAAACGACCGGCGGCGTCGCCGCCCTCCTCCTCGCTCAACCAGTCGGCCAGTTTGAGGACCAGTGAAATACCGTTGTAGTCCTGCGACCACTCCTCGAGTTTCTGCCTGGCGTGCGCGGCCTGGCCGGCGTCTTCCGCGACCGCGACATAATCTTCAATAAGCTCGGGAATATAATCCCGGTCGAGTTCGGCAATTTCCTCGTAAAGGTCGATTGCCCGTTCCGGATCACCTTCGCGGCTCACGATGCGAGCCAGGATGAAGCGCGAACGGATACAGCGGGGATCGTGCCTGCGCGCCTGCCGCAGCTGCCGGCGGGCCTCCTCGTAGTTGCCCTCGGCAAGCGCCGTTTCGGCAATTTCGCAGCAAAAGTGCGCCATCATGTTGCCCATGTGCTCGCCGCTGGACTGTTCCAGCCGCTGGGCCTGCTCCAGGGCTTTTTCCCAGTCTTTTTCCTGCTGGTAAATTTCCAGCAGGCTGCGCAGCGCGGCCGGCGTATGGGCGTCCGATTCGATCAGTTCCGAGAACAGGAGCTCCGCGCGGTCCAGCAGGCCGGCCTTCATGTAGTCCTCGCCCAGCTCCAGCAGCGCCTGCGTGCGCTGCTCCGGTTTCAGGCCGGGCTTGGCGATGATGTTCTGGTGAAAACGGATCGCCCGATCGACCTCGCCGCGGCGCCGGAACAGGCTGCCCAGCGCCATGTGTGTTTCCACCGTGTCCTGGTTGACCTCCGCCAACTCGAGAAAAACCTGGATGGCCTTGTCCGGCTGCTCGTTGAGGAGGTAGTTGAGCCCCTGAAAATACTGGTTGCTGAAAAGCTGCCGGTGACGGGCGCTGACACGCCGTTCGATGGATCGCGCCATCCACCAGCCGGCATAGACCGCCAGTGGGAGCAAGGCGATGAGCAGAGCCTCGGTCATTTACCTGTGACTGCAGCCTCAGGGGCCGGGGTTGGCATGGCGCGACTTGCGGGCACGGGCGCGCTGCGGCAGCACGGCAAACAGCCACGTGAACAGGGCACCGAGCAGGAAGCCGACAGCAGCGGCGCACAGTATCAACAGCCCCAGCGGCCATTCGAGCTGCAGCCAGAGCAGGTCAAGCTGCGTGATCCCGGAATTCAAGGTCCCCACCAGCAGACCCAGCGCAACCGCCAGGATGATGACGACCAGGAAAACGATCCGCATCATGGCGGCGGTCAGCTTTTCGGGTAGTCCACGCGTTCGCGCAGGGCTTTACCGGGTTTGAAATGCGGCACGTGTTTGCCGGGCAAAGCCACGGATTCGCCGGTCTTGGGGTTGCGGCCCATGCGCGGCGCGCGGTAATGCAGGGAAAAGCTGCCGAAGCCGCGGATTTCGATGCGCTCGCCGCCGGCAAGCGTGGCGCTCATCTGTTCCAGGATGGATTTGACACCCAGTTCCACATCCAGGTGGGCCAGGTGGCGCTGGTGTTCGGCCAGTTGATCGATCAATTCTGACTTGGTCATGGACAGTTCCTTTCCCTGAGCTCTATTTTGTTGATTTTATTGGTATACGGGGCTGAAATCCAGCCCCGTATTCCAACCGGTCAGTCTGGGATCAGGAATCCTGGTCCAGCTGTTCCTTGAGCAGGTCGCCCAACGATGTCGTACCGCTCGATGCACTGCTCTGCTTGTACTCGCGCAGGGCCTCGGCCATCTCGGCATCGTCCTTGGCGCGAATCGACAGGGTCAGCGTGCGGTTCTTGCGGTCGAGGCTGACGAACTTGGCCTCGATTTCATCACCGACAGACAGTTCGCGGCTGGCGTCTTCAACCCGCTCTTCCTTGATGTCGGAAGCACGCAGGTAACCTTCCACGCCCTCGATCAGCTCGATGACCGCGCCGCGTGCGTCCACTTCCTTGACCGTACCCTTGACCACGGAACCGCGCGGATGCTCGGCCATGTAGGTGGCAAAAGGATCCTGGTCGAGCTGCTTGATACCCAGCGAGATGCGCTCGCGCTCGGGGTCCACTGCCAGTACGACCGCCTCGACGTCCTCACCCTTGCGGAAGTTGCGCACGGCATCCTCGCCGGTGTCCTGCCAGGAAATGTCGGACAGGTGCACCAGGCCGTCGATACCGCCGTCCAGGCCGATGAAGATACCGAAATCGGTGATCGACTTGATCGCGCCGGAAACCTTGTCGCCCTTGTTGTGCGTGGCGGCAAAAGCTTCCCAGGGGTTTTCCTGGCACTGCTTCATGCCGAGGGAAATCCGGCGGCGTTCCTCGTCGATGTCCAGGACCATGACCTCGACCTCGTCGCCGGTATGCACGACCTTGGCCGGGTTGACGTTCTTGTTGGTCCAGTCCATCTCGGACACGTGCACGAGGCCTTCGACGCCGTCCTCGATCTCGACGAAGCAGCCGTAATCGGTGATGTTGGAGATCTTGCCGAACAGGCGGGTACCCACCGGGTAACGGCGCGCCAGGTCGGTCCAGGGATCTTCGCCCAGCTGTTTCAGGCCCAGCGAAACGCGGTTGCGCTCGCGGTCGAAACGCAGCACGCGCACTTCGAGTTCATCGCCCACGTTGACGACTTCGCTCGGGTGATGGACGCGCTTCCAGGCCATGTCCGTGATGTGCAGCAGGCCGTCGATACCGCCGAGGTCGAGGAACGCGCCGTAATCGGTCAGGTTCTTGACCACGCCGGTGACGATGACACCCTCTTCGAGGCGTTCCAGCATCGCTTCACGCTCGGCGCTGTATTCGGATTCAACGACCGCGCGGCGTGAAACCACGATGTTGTTGCGCTTGCGGTCGAGCTTGATGATCTTGAACTCGAGGTCCTTGCCTTCGAGGTAGGCCGGGTCGCGCACCGGCCGCACGTCGACCAGCGAACCGGGCAGGAACGCGCGGATGTCTTCGATATCCACGGTGAATCCGCCTTTGACCTTGCCGCTGATCTTGCCTTCGACGGTCTCGTCTTCTTCGAAGGCGCCTTCCAGTTTATCCCAGACCAGCGCGCGCTTGGCCTTGTCGCGGGAAAGCCGGGTTTCGCCGAAGCCGTCTTCAAGCGTATCCAGCGCAACCTCGACTTCATCACCCACTTCGATCTCCAGTTCTCCCCGGAGATTCTTGAATTGGCTGATGGGTACAATTCCTTCGGATTTCAGCCCGGCGTTTACCACAACCGTGTCGTTGCGGATTTCCATGATCGTGCCGGTTACGATGGTTCCTGGCTTGAGTTCCTGTTGCGCCAGGCTTTCTTCGAGTAGTGCTTCAAAATTTTCAGTCATGTTGTTTACTCACAGGCGGCTCGCCGTTGCAGCGACCGCCCACCCAAGGGTAGAGGGGCATATGCCCGTTAATATTCAAGAAGTTAGAGACGTCTTTTCGATCAATTTTCGAACTTCCGCCAGCACTTCAACGATACTCATTTCCGTGGAATCAACAACGTGGGCGTCGTCCGCCGGTCTCAGCGGCGCGACCGTTCGGGAACGGTCCCGCTCGTCCCGCTGCTTGATATCCTGGAAAAGGCGCGGAAGGTTAACACTTTCCCCTTTTTCTTTCAACTGCTTATAGCGTCTTTCGGCGCGCGCCTCGGCACTGGCGGTCAGGTAGATCTTGAGCGGCGCGTCGGGAAAGATGACCGTGCCCATGTCACGACCGTCGGCGACCAGCCCCGGCGGCCTGCGAAAGGCACGCTGACGTTCGACCAGGGCGGCCCGCACACCCGGCAAAGCGGCCACGAGCGACGCCCGTTCGCTGGTCCGGTGTTCGCGCAGGCGTGCGGTGACATTGCGGCCTGCCAGGTGAATTTCGACTTCGCCTTCAGCCACGCTGAACTCGGCATCCAGGCCCCGCGCCAGTTCCGCGATGCGCGTCTCGTCAGACGCTTCGACGCCGGCGTCCAGGGCGGCGACGGCTACCAGCCGGTAAAGGGCGCCACTGTCCAGCAGGTGCCAGCCGAATTCGTCGGCGATCCGCATCGCGATCGTTCCCTTGCCGGAGCCACCGGGGCCGTCGATTGTGATCACCGGGGCC
>Ga0180435_10007478_pt1 | contig 10409 bp, 8 predicted proteins | sample SS_ome_3_FD_132467 | JGI IMG/M metagenome (GOLD analysis project Ga0180435, IMG submission 132467) | Hypersaline lake sediment archaeal communities from the Salton Sea, California, USA - SS_3_S_1 metaG | ecosystem: Environmental > Aquatic > Non-marine Saline and Alkaline > Hypersaline > Sediment... | reverse complement strand
CTCCCCGCGAGCTGGCAAGCAACGCGGTTCCGGGCAAATCCGCATGGCGGATAGGGCCCGGCTGCCTGCTGCAGGCGTCTCCCGCCTGCAGATGGTATCGGTCATTATAGGGATTTCTTTACCCGTTCCGGCGGTTGTCCTGGAAAATTGCGAATTGCTGGAAACCGGGCGGGCGCTTTGGGAGAGGCAAGCGATAGATTGCCGAACAGTCTATGGGGATACTTTTAGCTTCTGGCCGGGGAATATTCTCGAGTCCGCCGTCAGGTTGTTCAGCTTGCGCAACTGGTCCACGCTGACGCCGTATTGCCGGCTGATTCTGAACAGATTGTCCCCGGATTTGACCACGTAAATCTCGGCAGGAGCGGATTTCGTCTCCCCTGTTTTGGCAGTGGTCTTTTTGGCACTGGCACCCGGGGCGGGCGGTTTGGTTCCCAGCAGGCGGATTTTTTTGTCGATTAACGCCGATTGCTGCCTCAGAGCCGTCTCGATCCGGTCGATTTTAGCGACCAGGGCGTCATGGCTTTTTTCCTGTTTGTCGAGCCGGGCAAGTCCCTGGTCGAGCCACTCGAGTTTGGCCAGTTTTTCTTCCATCTGGGTCAGGCGTTGTTCCAGTTGCTGGACGGTGCCGTGCTCGACGGCCCGGTTGCCTCCCGACAGGAGCAACCAGGCCACAATTGCCACCACCACCAGTCCGGCGGCGCCGAACAGCAGCGGCCTGCGGGACCTCACGTCCCAGCGGCTGACAGGGGCTTCGAAATATTCTTCACGATCATCATCGTCTTCATGTGCCGTGTTTTCTTCGTTCATGACGAAATTGTCATCGAGGCGCTCACGGTGGTCGGTCATCTGTCGTCTCCGTTTACGTTTACTGGGGATCACTTTTCGTCATTCTTAGCGGGATTTTAACGGGAAGGCAACAGAAAAGCCGGGCCGGCCGACAGGACCGCCGGCAGGCCGCGCGGCCGGCAGGACCCGGCGAAACCGGCGCCCTATTCGATCGGGTCCCGGATCTCCGGGCTTCCTTTCAGCCGCCAGGCGGCAAAGACGATCAGGGCTGTCATGGTCGCCAGAAAGTACCACGGAAAATATGCGATCGAGGCCTTGAATACCGTGCTTTCTACAGCCGCTGTTTCCAGACCGGGGTTGGCCAGCCGGAGCCGTCCTCGTAGACCGGCCAGCAGCAGCGAGTAGCAGATGCCGATCAGGCCGTAGGCCAGGTTGAATGACAAGCCCTTGAAGCTGAGAATCGTGGCCCGCTGCTCTGACGAGGACATGCGGTTGAGATAATGGCTCATGAAAAAATTGTTGAAATACATGACTGTCATCAAAAGCACCACCGGTAGAATACCGAATACCGGCCAGAAATACGTCATGCCCCACAAACCTGTCAGGGTGGTGGCGACCATGATCATTAAATTCCGCAGGGGGCTGCAGCGGACAGCCATTCGCCTGGCCAGCAGCGGGACAAAGAACCCGAGAACAGCAAACGCGGAGCCGATCAATCCGAACGCGCCTTCAGGTATCAGAATGGCTCGATAATACCGGCTGTTGAGAGTGATCAGCATTCGAATGCAGTTGTCGAACAGCAGGCCGGCGATGATCAATACCAGCGCAAAAGGCGTCTGCAAAATCCATTTTCCGCCGCCCAGGGTCATTCTGAAGACGCCGGCGATCGAGGCGGCTGATCGGTTCCGGGAACCCGCCAGTGGGCCGGGTTCACGCAGCCGCAATGTCGTTGCCAGGGTCAGCAGGGCCATCCCCAGCGTTAAGAACAGAGGGAACCGCAATGTGGTCGCCTGGGTCAGGCGAAGATCCCACCCCAGCCACTGAACCACCTTTTGCATGAGCGCCGGATCGTAAACGGCCGCGCCGATACTCATCGCGAAGAGATAGGCGGCGGACTGGAACCGGACCAGCCGCTCCAGGACCAGCGGCCAGTCATCGGCCCTCCCCCGGGCTTTGAGGCTGTCATATGCAATCGCTTCGTCGGCGCCACTGGCAGCCGCTTCCGCTGCACCGCTCAGGATGCGGTTGATCAAAAAAGCGAAGAACAGGAGGTCGTTTCGCCCCTGCGGCACGATGCACAACAGCCCGATTTCGACCACCATCAGCACACCGGTAACGATCAGCAGATTACGCCTGCCGATGATGTCGGCCAAAGCCCCCGATGGCACTTCCAGCAGCACGATGGTTGCCGCCCAGACCGCATTTAAAAGTGCAAACTGGTCCAGGGTCAAGCCAAAGTCAAGAAACAGGATCGTAAAGACGGGATAATAGAAGCGGGCATTGAAAAAGACACGAAATGCGATGAACAGGCGCACATTGCGCACAGCGAAGGGGCTGGTGTTTTTACCTGGCGGTTCTGCCGTCACTGGGTGCCCTTCAGGAGTCGGCTGATTCGGATGCGGCCTGGTTCACGGCCGGGGTGGCTCCGGTCGAGTCATCCGATGGCGATTTGCGGCCGGCCGTGATGGCATTTTCAAGCCACACCGCCGGGAAAATAATGAGGTCGTAACAGGTTGTCAGCAGGTTGGTCATAGCGCATGCCAGGCTGCCGGTCAAACGGAACACCACGGCAACGGCTGCCAGTACGACCCTCGCCAGGAAACCGGCGACCGCACGTGTGGAGGCGGCAAAGGTTTCAAGCGGAATTGCCGCTGCGCCGAGCACCAATGGCAGGAGGACGCCCAGCACGGCAGGGCCGATCGTTGAGAGCGGGTGGGACGATGCCAGGCTGCCGGCCGACTGAGATGCCGAAATGCCGGGCGCCAGGTAGATCAGCAGCCCCTGGAAAGCCGCGAACGAGACCAGCAGGACCGCCGCTCCCCACACAAAGCGCCGCCTCAAAGCGTCTTCCATGCTGCCGATAGCGGGGAAAATGGTTGTGGCGCGCAGCGCATCCATCAGAAACACACCGGTACCGACCGCTGTCAGGACAATCACCAGCGCCGTCATTTGGGGCACGGTAAACGGCCCCATGGGGTCCGCGGCGGTGATGATGGCTCCGGTCGCTTGCGCGAGCAGGTGATAGTTGAGCAAACCGGCCCCGATGCATATCGACAGCATGAAGCTTGAAATAAAGAACTGCTTCCACACCCCGGCCCTCAGGATGTCTTCGGTTTGTTCGGTTTTTTCTTCCAGTGCCGCATATTCCGCGATGTACCGGTCGATGGTTTCCGACCGGGTGGACAGCCCGGCGATGGCCGCTTCGGAGCGTCGCAGCTGACGCTGGAGTTTGCGCCACAGCGGCTTCCATTTTGCAAGAATGCGATGCCGCTTTGCAGCGGACTGACGGTATGCTTCGGCCGCTCTGTTCTGCTGCTCATTCAGACTCTGATGGATTTCGTTTAACATCTTGCCCATCAGCGTGTCTTCGCGATGATCGATTTCGGCGATGGTTTTGATAACCGGAATCCAGTCCGGCAGGTTCGGAGGGGCATCTGCGCTTTTGGCGTAGTCTTTTTCCAGCCGGGTGATGAGCTCCGACAGCCGTCTCTCGATCCGGGGGTAGTCGGCTGTGGTACTGACAACCATCGAATGGATCCGATTGAACTCCCTGATCAACAGGCGCCGGGCATGCATCCGGCCAAAGGCCAGCAGCACACGCCGGTTGCGTTCCGCCAGCGTTGCGTCCATCGAGACAGTGGCCGCCGCCAGCGTTCGCATTGCCCTGTAAACAAGGTTGCCGGCGGCATTTAACGCTCTGTGGATGGGGCTGCGGGCAAGGTAGAGGGCGCTGAGAATCACCAGCACCCAGATGGCAGCTGAAAGATAGGCGTTGGCGGTAATCGAAAGCAGATTGGATAAAATCATGGTACGATATCGAACCCGAGCGTTTTCAGAACGTTGCCGTCGCTATCGAGAATATCAATTCGCCAGCGTCCGATCTCCCCGGGGATGATCCGCTTGGAGCTGTAGGTCCGCCAGGAAGGGGGATTGACCGCCAGATCGACCCGGGCGCGCTCGGTGTTGCTGAAATACCAAACGTGCTGGACGCGGGTGGCCGCTTCGATGTTGGAGATCCGGCTGAAGCAATACAGCTTGCCCACGGTTGCAGGAAACCGCACGCCGGTGTTTACCGGGTTGCGATTGACAATTTCGGTGCAGATTGCGGCCCGGGCGACTTCCATTAAATTGCCCGGCCCATCCTGGGCCTTCAGGCCGGGAGCGCTGATCATCATCGCCGCCAACAGGCAGAAGAGGTACCGGCGTCGCATGCATCCCCCCGTTTTGTTCATTGATCAGTTTCCTTGATATTGCCCTCAAAGCTTTCCGGGTTGTTGAAATACTTGTCCGGGTCTTTCAACAAGGCGTCCAGCCGATATCGATAATATCCGAGCCGGACCCGCTTGTTTTTTTGTGAGCCGAAGAACTCTAGCGGCTTTTCTTCAAGATCGGCAATGGTTTCTTCGAGGCGTTTTTTCTCTGCAGCGGCACGGTCCTCCAGAGACGGTTGTTGACTGTTGCGAGCCTCCCGCGCCTGACGCTCGGCCTCTTCGGATGCCTGCCGGTCATCGGCCTCGATTTGATCGATAAGACGCTCCCATTCCTGCTGCTCCATTTCAAAGCGCTGTTGATCCGTGGCGGGGTCGTACTGATATTCCTTGAAGATGACCTCAGGGTCTTTGGCGTCCGGTGAAGGGCTGTTGCTGTAGTGGCGGACACCGTTTTCATCTGTCCAGGTGTAGATATCGGCATTGCTAGGCAGCGTTCCGGTGAGAAACCAACAGCCGACACCGATCGACAGGATGATCAATAGGCGTTTCATCGTCGTCTCCTGCTGCTGAGGAATTGCTGGTTGGTCGACACATCGTCTCGATAACGGCCGATGGATACATTTTTCAACATGAGTCCTCCCGGGTCGTCCTGACCGGATACCGGATCGCCGCTGTGAATCTCAACCGGTACAATTATACGTGCCGAATGAAGAGGTGTCAATTGCGGCGGCCTGGCGGTCGGGAAGGGGGTCACCCGTCCTGTTCGTTCACAAAAGAACGGATGGCTTTATCCTGATCGGGCGTGATGGAATGGAACTTGACACCGAATCCCTGTGGGCCGCTCCACGCTACCCGCCCCCGAAGGGTGAACGGACTTTTATTTTGCGGAATCGAGAGCAGCAGGGTGATGGGCTGTCCCGCCGGGAATGTCCTTTCAGTTTCGACAAAGACGCCGCCAACGCTGATATCCAGAATATAGCTGCGATATTTTCGGTCCTTTACGCTGTAATGGGTGTTTATCAAACAGGGGCGCCTCGGGTTTTCACGCATCGTCGGGCCGCTTTCATCGAGGCTCAACGTTTTGACCGGCTCATCGAACTGAGGCGTTCGCCCCATCTGATCCATGAGGATGATCTGTTGTTCTTCAGACATATCGACGATCAGCTTGAAGAGGTGGGTCACCACGTCGTCGGCCACCAGTTGTTTCAGCAGGATCAGCTGCTGATCGCGGGGCATCTGGCTGATGTGTTTAAACAGCCGGGCGGTGACGTCGTATTTTCCATGTTGCCGATCCGAAGCCATTCGGGGACGCTCCTTGCGCATTGAGCGCACAGCCTGCGGGTCCCGGCTGTTGGTTAAACCTCGGGGGTGCAAATTCGATTCCCGCCCATCAGCGTGGGCGAAGAAGCTCTTTGAATTCTATCCTTTCCGTTGAAAAAAGTCAATTACAATGAATATTAGGTGGTTATGAGAGGTTCTGGCCACACCGGGCGAGAACCGGCCACGACACCGCCGATTTCCACCCCTGTCGTCTCGACGCGTCTTTCGAACTTATGGGACAATTTCATACTCGGTGGTGATCTCTGCCACACCCCGGACGGTGGCTGCCACCGAACAGTATTTTTCCTGGGACAGTTGAATCGCCTGCGTTACGGCTTTTTCGGTCAGACTTTTTCCGCTAAGCCGATATCTGAGATGGATCCGACGGTACCGCCACGGCGGGTCAGGTTCCTGCTCTCCGGTTGCGGTGACCTCCAGCATCGTCAGGGGTTTGCGTTTTTTTTCCATGATTTCGACAACATCCACGGATGAACAGGATGCCAGGGCAATCAGCAGCATTTGAGACGGTTTGACGCCGATGGAGTCCTTCTGGCCCGAAAGCACGACTGTCTGTCCGTCGGCGTCGATTCCCACGAAATGCCTGTCCGTGAGCCATCTTACAGTTGTTTCGACTGCCATTGAATACGCTCCTTTTATCATCGAGGGTTCTATTTTTTGCTGGCTGTGGTTCCCGTCCGGCGTATTTTTACCACCACCAGCGTAACGTCGTCTTCGGGTGGGCGGTGCTGTCGAAATCCGGACAGCTCATCCAAAATGGCGCCCTGGATGACACCCGCATCGGAAGCGTGATGCTGCCGAATGATTTTTCGAACGGCCTTCTTCCCGAACATTTCGCCTTCGGGATTGCGCGTTTCCCAGATCCCGTCGGTTCCCAGCAGAATGACCTGGCCGGCGGCAAGGGGACCCAGCTGATGCGACGGGTAACGTGACGTTTTCGTCAAGCCCACCGCAATGCCGTCACCGGCCAGTGCGTCAAACCTGTCTTCCGCCGGCGAATAGCACCAGCCGGGGTCGTGACCCGCCCTGACCCATTCCAGAATTCCCCGGTAGGCATCGATGACCAGACAGAACAGGGTGACAAAACCCCCGGTTTGCTCGACATCCCGGCTGAACTGGCGGTTGACATCAGTGACAATCTTCCCGATCGAACCGGGCATTGCAGCCCTTTGGCGGACTGCCGCCCGCACTGTCGCCATCATTAGAGCCGATGGCAACCCGTGTCCTGACACATCTCCCACGACCACGCCGAAACGATATTTTCCGAGCGTTCGTTCATCCAGGTAATCGAAGTAATCCCCGCCCGTTTCGTCACAGTAATTGCTGCTGCCGGCAATATCCAGCCAGTCGATAACAGGATCTGTCGCCGGCAGCAGGCTTTGTTGAACCTCTTTGGCCAGTTCCAGCGACTGTTTCATTTGCTCCCGCTCCCTCAGGCCATCCGTCATGCGGTTGAAATGAACCGAGAGCGCACCAAGCTCATCGTTGCTGTCCACCGGCAGCAGGGTTTTGAAATCGCCGGTGGCCACTCTCTGCATGGCGGTTTCCATGCGTTTGATCGGGCCCAGTATGCCGCTCGCGAAATATCGGGACAGCACAATCGCCAGCGCCACGGTGACCGCCAGCACAAATGCCGTAAATGCCAGAAGACTGGTTGTGATATCGGCAGCGGGTTGTTGCAGCAACATTCGCGTCCTGCTGAAAGACAGGACGGCCATCAGCGTCACGGGCAGGATACTGGTCAGGATGAAAATCACCAGCATTCGATGTCGAAGACGAAGTCTGAGTGCTCCGGGAATCTCTTCAATGCTCCCATGACGGAAAAAAAGGGGCCATAGGCGGCGACAGTGGCGCTCGGCGGCAAAATAGATGATGGCGATGGTGACACAACCGCTGATAACAATTCCGACAAATACGATGCTGCAGTCCCAGACCAGGTCCATGCCGCTTTGCTCCGGTCCCGACCGGATCCACTCCTGGACGACAAATACGACCGCAGCCAGCAGCCAGTTCAGTCCTGACAGTGCGGCGGCGACAAATGGTTGATCCAGTATTTTGCGCAATGCGCTGGATCGCAAGTCGTCGCTGACCGGCCGGCCTGCTGCAACTGCGCTGACATAGCTCTGCAAGTCTTTCTCCCAGCGGCGATAATTCCGGTTTGCAATCAGAACCAGAATCGGGAACAGGCCGGCCAGCATGACATAGTTTCCCAGTATGTCGCCGCTGCTCTGTTTTTCGTAAAAAAAAGCAAAGTAGGAAGTGACAATCAGAGCGCCGGTCAGATTCGCCCAGATTTGCGACCCCATTACCTGCCGGCCGAATCGACGGTAAGCGGTCTGCAGCATTTTTTCAGGGGTGGGTGTGGCTTCCATGGGTTTGCACTCTGCCGGGAGCCATATTAAAAAAGGGATTTGTATTCCCGCTGTATTCGGTTTTCGCCAATTGACACCTCGCAGCGAGTTTAATATGGTCCCTCAAGGATGTCTGTAGCACAAAACCGCGACGAATAAAAAGGAATCAAAAAATGAGCGCCTTGGAAAAGACCGTATTCAACGATTGTCATCGTGAGCTGGGCGCCCAGCTGGTGGAGTTCGGCGGCTGGGAAATGCCGGTGCAGTATGCCGAAGGGATTGTTAAGGAGCATTTGGCCACACGCAAGCAGGCGGGCCTGTTTGACGTGTCCCACATGGGGCGGTTTATCGTCAGCGGGAGCCAGGCACTGCCGTTTCTGCAGCACGTTTTGACGAATAACGCAGCCGCACTCGAAGTGGGGGAGAGTCAGTACACGATGATACCCAACGAATCCGGCGGTGCCATCGACGATGCCTATCTATACCGCTTTTTTCCAGACCAATATCTGCTGGTGGTCAACGCGGCCAATCGACAAAAGGACTGGGACCATTTGGGCGACCAACGCAAGTCATACCCCGAAGTCCGGCTGGAAGACAAAACCCATGAGATGGCCATGCTGAGCCTTCAGGGGCCGAGAGCCAAAAAAATCCTCAGAACCCTCGTTGAAAACGGCCCGCTGCCCGAACCGATGCGCAATTATCTCAGCATTGCCGCCATCGGGACGGCTCGCGTCTTGATCGCCCGCACCGGTTACACCGGGGAGCCGATCTGTTTCGAGCTGTTTTTCGACAGCGCCGAAGCCCAGCGAATCTGGAGACTGCTGGTAGACAAGGGCGCCGTACCGAACGGCCTGGGGGCCAGAGACACCCTGCGGCTCGAGGCCGGCCTGCCGCTTTACGGACATGAACTGGGGCTCGATCCGGAAGGCAATGAGATCCCCGTGTTCGCCTGCCCCCTGGCCAGGTTCGCCGTCAGTTTTTCACCCCTCAAGGGGGATTTTATCGGCCGCCGGGCCCTCGCCAGGCAATTCGAGGCCTTTAAGGCCATCCGCAATCGTGACTTTTCGATGCGCGATGATTTGCCGCGGATGATTCAGCCGGTGGCGCTCAAGGGCAAGGGCGTTGCGCGATCCGGCGCAGAAGTGTTTGTCGGGGATCGAAGGGCGGGGGTTGTGACCAGCGGCACCATGGTGCCTTTCTGGAAAAGCACTGGCAGCGGGCTTTTCTCGAAACTGACAGACGAAAAGGGCATGCGCGCCATCGGTCTGGCCCTGATCGACAGCGACCTGGTCGAAGGGGATGCCGTCGATGTCCTGATCCGGGGCAAACGGGTCGAGGCGCTCGTCGTTCCGTACCACCTGCGATCAGAGGCGCCGCCTTATGCCCGTGCCATTCCCTGGGATCAACTGCGGGCGGAGAAAAAGAAGGTCGCCGACAAAAAAGAGGCCCTTCAAAATGTTCGATCTCTGGTGCAGAAGGCGGTGGACAACACGCTTTGGCGCCAGCGGGAATGCATCAATTTGATCCCCTCCGAGCAGACCGCCTCCGCCATGACCCGAATGCTTTCCATTCTCGATCCGGCCGGACGCTATGCCGAGCACAAGCCGGTCAAGGCCTTCATGGAGGCTGATGTCTTTTACTACCAGGGCACGGATTTTATTGACGAGGTCGAGTATCTGCTGGCCTGCGAGTTTCAGCGCTATCTGGGGTGTGCGGAAGTGGAAACCCGCTTGATTTCCGGCCAGATGGCCAATATGGCCATCTTCAGCGCAATGGTGGACTACCTCAATCGGGCCGATCGCAAGAGCGAGCAGCGCCGGATCCGCAAAATCATGAACAACCACATTATCAAGGGCGGTCATCTGAGCGCCCAGCCGATGGGCGCTCTGCGGGACTACGTGATGCGCGATCCCCAGTGGGAGCGGCCGGCCGTGATCAACTTCCCGGTCCTGCCGGACAATCCCTACAAAATAGACATCGATACGACCCGAGAGTTGATCGCCCAGCACCAACCGGAGCTGATCATTCTCGGCAAGAGCATGATCATCCATCGCGAGCCCGTGGCCGAGATCCGCGAAACCATCGACGAGCTTTCCCTGGACTGTCTGCTGATGTACGACATGGCGCATGTCCTCGGTTTGGTCGGGCCCTATTTTCAACAGCCTTTCGAGGAGGGCGCCGACATCGTCACCGGCTCTACCCATAAGACGTATTTCGGCACCCAGCGGGGCATAGCGGCGGTCAATTTCACCGAAGAAGATCCCCGGTACGAATTCTGGGAGGCCGTTCAGAGACGATCTTTCCCGGGCAGCCTGAGCAATCATCACCTCGGGACGTTGCTGGGGCTTCTGATGTCCGCCTACGAAATGAACCATTTTCGCGATGCCTACCAGCAAAGCATCGTTACGAATGCCAAGGCCTTCGCGCGGGCACTGTCAGACTGCGGTCTGACGGTTGCCGGCGATTCGGCCATCGACTATACCGAAACCCACCAGGTCATACT